>WNGE01000169.1_pt1 | contig 89896 bp, 90 predicted proteins | sample 5400651 | NCBI WGS metagenome assembly WNGE01 (sample SAMN13153370, study PRJNA577476) | soil metagenome | isolation source: 60 cm soil or saprolite under grassland replicate 2 | place: USA:California | collected 2016-06-15 | reverse complement strand
GGCGACCATCTTCACCCTCCTGTGGTACGGCATCTCCGCCGCGATGCTGCTCACCGGGCGGCAGGCGTGGTGGGGCGCCCAGGTCGTCGGGCTGCTCGCGTGGGAGTGGCTGGGCCCGCCACTGCTGGCGCACAGCGAGGTACGCGCGAACGCACCGCACACCGCGTGGCTCCTCCTGGTCCTGGCCAACGCGTCCGGCATCGCCGCCCAGCTCGTCGCGAGCATCGCCGTACTGCGCGGCGTCAGAGCATCGTCGCGCCGGCGGCTGGCGGTCGCGGTCATCGCCGCCTTCGCGATCCCGCTGACGGTCATCTCCGCCAATGTGCTCATCGCGGCCCACAACATCGACAACACCAACGAGGGTACAGCGCCCCGGCTCGTACTCGCGGTGCTGTGCGCGGCGGTACCGGCCCTCGTGCTGTTCGGTGCACCGGTACCCGCGCTGTGGTGGGGATGGCTGATCGGGGGCGCGCTCTTCGCCCTGGACAACACCGTTCTGCTGCACTACAACCGCAGCGACTATCCGTTGACCGGCCCCATCGCGCAGTGGGTACTGCTGGCGGCGCTGCTGGTGGTCGTCCTGGTCGCGGCCCGGCTGACCGCCCCGGCGGGACGTCCAGCCGAGCCGCGCCGGTCCTAGGGCACCATCCAGCTGAGTACCGCGGTGTGCTGCAGCGTCACCAGGATGCACATGATCAGGAGCAGCACGAGGCTCCACCCGAACACCTTGCGGAAGATGTCGCCCTCCCGCCCGGCCATGCCGACCGCGCCCGCGGCGATGGCGAGGTTCTGTGGGCTGATCATCTTCCCCATCACGCCGCCCGAGGAGTTCGCGGCGGCCAGCAGTACCGGGTCGAGTCCGGTACGCGCGGCCGTCTGTACCTGCAGGGCACCGAACAGCGCGTTCGATGAGGTGTCCGAGCCGGTCACCGCGACGCCGAGCCAGCCGAGGATCGACGACAGGAAGACGAAGAAGGTACCGGCGGTGGCGAGGAACGAGCTGAGCGTGTTGGTCTGCCCGGACTGGTTGAGCACGTAGGCGAGCGCCAGCACCGCCATCACCGTGAGGATCGCCCACTTCAGGTCGGCGTAGGTCTGACCGTATATCCGGATCGCCCGCCCGGCCGACAGGCGCAGGACGATCGCGCTGAGGACGCCGGCGATCAGCATGAGCGTTCCCGGCGTGGACAGCCAGGCGAAGGTGAAGGTCATCGACGCGAGCGGCTTGCCGTTCGTGCCGACGATGTCCAGGCCCGGCCAGTGGAACGAGAACGTCCACGGCTTCTTGGTCAGCGCGGTCTTGATCGGACCGATGTTGGCGATCGTGAAGACGGCGATGATGATGAGGTACGGCGCGTACGCGCGGGCGATCTCGGCGCCGCTGTCGCGTGCCACCCGGCTCCCGCCCGGACCACCGCCCGGGCTGCCGACGGTGGTGTCCCGACCGGGGTCGATCTCCTGCTCGCCGGGTGCCCCGCCGAGAACCTCACCGGCCACGTACCCGCCACCGGTCGAGCTCATCGCGCGCTGGGTACCCCCGGTGCCCCCGGTACCCGCGCCGGCCAGGGCGAGCCGCTCGGCGTGCAGGTCGGGTGACTCGGCCGGACGCCATACCCGTACCAACCCGACCAGGGCGGCGGCGGAGACCAGGGAGGCGATGATGTCGGTCAGCGGTACCGAGACGTAGTTCGACGCGACGAACTGGCCGATGGCGAAGGCGACCCCGGCGACGATGGCGGCCGGCCAGGTCTGCCGCAGCCCGCGCCGGCCGTCCACGACCGCGACCAGCACCAGCGGCACGATCAGGGCCAGGAACGGGGTCTGCCGGCCGACCATCGCACCGAGCGTGTCGACGGTGAGCCGGGGGTCGGGGTTCGCCCCGTGGGTGACCGTGGCGAGGGTCAGGATCGGGGTCGCCAGGGCGCCGAACGCGACGGGTGCGGTGTTGGCGATGAGCGAGAGCGAAGCGGCGTGGATCGGGCGGAAGCCCAGCGCGACGAGCATGACCACGGTGATCGCCACCGGGGTACCGAAGCCGGCCAGCGCCTCCATCAGCGCACCGAAGCAGAACGCGATGATGATTGCCTGTACCCGCATGTCGGGGCTGACCCGTTCCATGGATCGGCGCAGCACGTCGGCGTGCCCGCTGGCGACGGTCAGGTTGTAGACCCAGATCGCGTTGAGGACGATCCACAGGATCGGGAAGAACCCGAACGCGGCGCCCTCGCTGGCGGACAGCAGCGCCTGCGTCACCGGCATGGCGTAGATGATCACCGCCACGAGGAGCGCGACCGCGAGCGAGATGAGCGAGGCGAGCCACGCCTTCATGCGTACGACGCCGAGCAGGATGAACAGGGTGAGCACCGGTAAGGCCGCGAAGATCGCGGATAGTGCGACGGAGTGGCCGACCGGGTTGGTCGTGATCTTGTATGCCAGCAACATGTGGTCACCTCGACATTGAGGAGGGGGAGGGGGACGTTGAGCGCGGGAGCAGGCGCTCGGTGGAGAGTCCGCGGATCGACGCGTCGAGCACCTGTGCGGTGTGCGCGAGCCCGATGGTGCCGCCGATCCGCTGTACGGACGCCGCGATCTGCATGAGGCATCCGGGGTTTGCCGTGACGAGCAGGTCGGCACCGGTGGCCAGGACGTCGCGGGCCTTGCGCTCGCCGAGCTGGCCGGCCGGGCGCGGGTTGAGGATGTTCCAGACGCCGGCTGAGCCGCAGCAGATCTCCGCGTCGCCGATCTCGCGCAGTTGCAGGCCGGGGATGCCGTGCAGGAGTTGGCGGGGCTCGACCCGTACGCCCTGGGCGTGCGCGAGGTGGCAGGCGTCGTGGTAGGCGACCGTCACGGGCAGGGGGTGCCGTGGCGCGACCGGCCCGAGTTCGACGAGTACCTCGGACAGGTCGCGCACCCTCGCGCTGAACCGGATGGCCCGCTCGGCGTACCCGGGGTCGTCGCGCAGCAGGTTGCCGTACTCCTTCATCGCCGATCCGCACCCGGCGGCGTTGACCACCAGGTAGTCGATGCCGGTGCCGTCGAAGGTGTCGATGAGCGCGCGGGCGAAGCGCTGCGCCTCGGGCTCGCGGCCGTTGTGCATGCTCAGCGCCCCGCAGCAACCCTGGGCGCGCGGGATGACAACGGCGGCGCCCTCGGCCGCGAGGACCCGCGCGGTCGCCGCGTTGACCTGGGGGAAGAAGGCGCTCTGCACGCACCCGGTGAGCATGCCGACGACCGCCCGCTGCCGGCCCCGGGCCGCTATCCGCTCGGGCAGCCGCACCGGCCGGGTCAGCCGCGGCGTCAGCGAGTCGAGCGTGGCCAGCGTCGGCAGCAGTCGCGGCAGCAGGCCGGTACGCGCCACCAGTCGCTGTAGCCCGCTCGCCTGGTAGGCGCGCAGCGGGCCGCGCAACAGCCGCAGGCGGCGGGGGTACGGGAAGAGCCGGAAGATCGTCCCGCGCAGCGCCCGGTCGCGCCGGGAACGGGTGTGCCGCCGCTCGATCTGCGGGCGGGTGTCCTCGATCAGCCGGTGGTACTGCACTCCGGACGGGCACGCGGTGACGCACGCCATGCAGCCCAGGCACCGGTCGAAGTGGGCGACCATCGAGTCGGTCATCGGCTCGCCGTCGAGGCCCTCCTGCATCAGGTAGATGCGCCCTCGCGGGGAGTCCATCTCCTCGCCCCACAGCACATAGGTCGGGCAGGTCGGCAGGCAGAAGCCGCAGTGCACGCAGTCCGCGATGAGGTCGGCCGAGGGCGGGTGGTGCTGGTCGAACGCGGCCATCAGATCCCCCCGACGAAACGCCCGGGCGCGAGCCGCCCGTCCGGGTCGAACTGCTGCTTGACCCGCCGCATGAGGTCGACGGCGGGGACCAGGCCCCACAGGTCGAGGTGGTCGCGTACCGCGGCGGGCGCGGTGAGCACGACGGCGTGCCCGCCGGCCTGGTGCGCGGCGGCCCGCAGGTCGTCGACCGCGGCCGCCACCACGGCGGGGTCGGTCGTGGCCGGTAGACCGGCGTAGAGGACGCCGGTGCCGGCCGAGCCACGAACCGCGAGCCGCGCGCCGTGCCGCTCCCGCGCGGCCCGCGCGGCGGCGAGCAGAACCGGCACCCGGGACAGCGCCGCGGTCAGCTTCAGCCCGACATCCCCGGTTTTCCAGGGGTACGCCGACCACCAGTCGACGGGCGGGTCCGACACGACGGCGTCGGTGCCCAGGAGCACACGGGTCGTCGCGACGCGCCGCTGGACACCCTCCGGTACGCCTTCGAGGAGGACGGCGACCTCGATCCCGCCCTCGGCTGGGGCATCGATCTCCAGCGCGCTGGGTACGACCTGCGCGCCCAGTACCGCGGCGACCAGCCGCCCGGCCTCCTCGGGGTGGTCGACGCGGCGCCGGACGAGTGCGGTCGCGACCGGTAGCGGGTGCAGCCGGAAGGCACACCGGGTGATCAGACCGAGCGTGCCGTAGCAGCCGGCGACCAGCTTGCCCAGGTCGTACCCGGCGACGTTCTTGACGACCTTGCCACCGGCATGCGCGACCACCCCGTCGGCCCGCACCAGGGTCACCCCGATGAGCAGGTCGCGTACCGAGCCGTAGAGCATGCGGCGCGGCCCGCTCGTGCCGACCGCGACGCTACCGCCGACGGTCGCGCCGGGCAGCGGTGCGTCCAGCGCCAACTGCTGCCCGGCCACGGCGAGCTTGCCCCGCAGCTCCGCCATGCTGGTCCCGGCCCGTACCACGACGACGAGGTCCCCGGCGGCGTGCTCCACCACACCGGTGATCCGGCGGGTCTCCAGCACGAGGTCGAGCCGGCGCGGCGGCACCCCCCAGTCCTGCTTGGTACCTGATCCGCGGAACACCACCGCGAGATCGTGCCCGGCGGCGGTGCGCAGGACGGCGGCCGCCTGCCCGGTCGAGCCCGGCGCGGCGACGTAACGGGCCGGTACGCCCGCGATCGCGTCGCCGTCCCCGGCGCGGCGGACCGCGTCGCCGGCCGCCGCGCGCAGCGCGTCGAGAGCATCCGTCATGCTCAGAACACCTCCGCGAGGCCCGCCTCCTGGAGCGGGTGGGCACCCTTGTGCCGGCCCGGCACCTCGCCGCACAGCCGCGGGGTCGGGAAGACCTTGCCCGGGTTCGACAACCCGCGCGGGTCGAAGGCACACCGGACCAGTTGCATCGTGTCGAGGTCGTCCTCGGTGAACATCCGGGGCATGTGCTTCACCTTGTCCATGCCGACGCCGTGCTCCCCGGTGATCGAGCCGCCGTGCTCGATGCACAGGTCGAGGATCGCGGCGGACACCTCCTCGGCCCGCTCGGCCTGACCCTCGACCGCGTCGTCGAACAGCACGAGCGGGTGCAGGTTGCCGTCACCGGCGTGGAAGACGTTGGCGACCCGTACCCCCTGCTCGCGGGAGATCTCCCCGATCCGGCGCAACACCACGGGCAGTGCGGTACGCGGGATGACGCCGTCCTGGACGAGATAGTCCGGGCTGATCCGGCCGACCGCCGCGAACGCCGACTTGCGCCCCTTCCAGAACAGCGCCCGCTCGGCCTCGTCCTTGGCGATGCGGATCTCGAAGGCGCCGTTGTCCTTGCAGAAGCGCTCGATGTGCGCGAACTGCGCGTCGACCTCGGCGGCCGACCCGTCCAGCTCGACGATGAGCACCGCCCCGGCGCCCTCCGGGTAGCCGCAGTGCACCGCCGCCTCGGCGGCCTCGATGGCGAGCGCGTCCATCATCTCGATCGCGGCGGGCACCACCCCGGCGCCGATGATGCTGGAGACCGCCCCGCCCGCCTCGTCGGTGGTACCGAACGCGGCCAGCAGGGTGCGTACCGCCTCGGGTAGCCGTACCAGGCGTACCGTCACCTCGGTCGCGATGCCGAGCGTGCCCTCGGAGCCGACGAACGCGCCGAGCAGGTCGTACCCGGGCGGGTCCGGCGCCCGCCCGCCGAGGCGTACCAGCTCGCCGTCCGGCGTCACCACCTCGAGGCCCGTGACGTGGTTGGTGGTGAAGCCGTACTTCAGGCAGTGCGCGCCGCCCGAGTTCTCCGCGACGTTGCCACCGATCGAGCAGACCTGCTGGCTGGACGGGTCCGGCGCGTAGTAGTAGCCGTACGGCGCGGCCGCGCGGGTGACCTGGAGGTTGAACACGCCGGGCTGGACGACGGCCCGCTCGTCGGCGGGCGCGACCTCGACGATCTGGCGCATCTGCGCGGTGACGATCAGCACGCCGTCCGCCCGGGGTAGCGCCCCACCGGACAGTCCGGTGCCGGATCCCCTTGCTACGAAAGGAACTCCGGCCTCGACACAGGCCCGCACCACCGTCGCGCACTCCTCGGCGGTGTGCGGGAAAGCGGCGAGCGCCGGGATCACCTTGTAGTGCGCGAGCCCGTCGCACTCGTAGGTGCGCAGCTCCTGCCGGTCGCTGAGGACCTGCTCCGTGCTCAGAGCGGCGCGTAACCGGGCGGCGAGGGCATCGATGTCCGCCATGGTGATCACGGCATCCGCTCGTACGCCGGCACGGTGAGGAAGTCGACGAACTCGTCCGCCACGGCCACCTCCATGAACAAGGCGCGGGCCGCGCCGTGGTCGCCGGACAGCTTCGCGACCTCCTCGTCAGCGACCCGCTCCACCAGCTCCCGGGTCACCCGGTGTCCGGTGTCGGCGAGCGTCACGTCGTTGTGCAGCCACTGCCACACCTGCGATCGGGCGATCTCCGCGGTGGCCGCGTCCTCCATCAGGTTGAAGACGGCCACCGCACCGGTACCGTCGAGCCAGCTCGCCAGGTACTGGATGCCAACGCTGATGTCGTTACGCAGGCCCGCTTCGGTCGGCTCACCCGGGGTGTCCTTGACGTCCAGCAGCTGTGCGGCGGTCACCCGTACCTCGTCGCGGGTGCGCTCCAGCTGGTTGGGCCGGTCGCCGAGCACGCTGTCGAACACCTCCCGGCAGACCGGCACCAGGTCCGGGTGGGCCACCCAGGAGCCGTCGAAGCCGTCGTTCGCCTCCCGGGTCTTGTCGTCGCGTACCTTCGCCAGTGCGGTCTGGTTGACCTGCGGGTCGCGCCGGCTCGGGATGAACGCCGCCATGCCACCGATGGCATGCGCGCCGCGCTTGTGGCAGGTGCGCACCAGTAGCTCGGTGTAGGCCCGCATGAACGGCGCGGTCATCGTCACCGAGTTGCGGTCGGGCAGGAGGAAGTCCCGACCCCGGGTGCGGAACTTCTTGATGACGCTGAACATGTAGTCCCAGCGCCCGGCATTCAGGCCCGAGGAGTGTTCGCGCAGCTCGTACAGGATCTCCTCCATCTCGAACGCGGCCGGGAAGGTCTCGATCAGCACGGTCGCGCGGATCGTGCCGCGCGGCAGGCCCAGCCGCTCCTGGGCGAGCACGAAGACGTCGTTCCAGAGCCGGGCCTCCAGGTGGCTCTCCAGCTTCGGCAGGTAGAAGTACGGCCCGGCGCCGCGCTCGATCTGCAACCGCGCGCAGTGGAACAGGTAGAGGCCGAAGTCGACGAGGCTGCCCGAGGTGCGCTCACCGTCGACCAGGATGTGCTTCTCGGTGAGGTGCCAGCCTCTCGGGCGTACCACGATCGTGGCGAGCTGGCCCCCGTCCAGCGCGTACCGCTTGCCCTCGGGCGAGACGAACTCGAGCCGGCGTTCGATGGCGTCGCGGAGGTTGAGCTGGCCCTCGATGACGTTCTCCCACAGCGGGGTGTTCGCGTCCTCGTGGTCGGCCAGCCAGACCTTGGCGCCGGAGTTGAGCGCGTTGATGGTCATCTTCGGGTCGGTGGGGCCGGTGATCTCGACCCGACGGTCGACCAGCCCCGGGGCGGGATCGGCCACCCGCCAGACGCCCTCGCGTACGTCCTTGGTCTCGTCGAGGAAGTCCGGCAGTCCGCCGGCCGCCAGCTCGGCGTCGCGCTCGGCGCGCCGGCCGAGCAGCTCGCGCCGGCGCTGGTCGAAGGACCGGTGCAGCTCGGCGAGGAAGCCGAGAGCCTCGGGCGTGAGCACCTCGTGGTAGCGGTCGGACATGGGTCCGACGACCTCGACGCCGGCCGGGACGCTCATGGCGTGCTCCTCAGGTCATGGGGGTGGGCGGGGTCGCCTTCCGGTGGGCGGGGCGGGATCCGCGGGCCCACCGGGAACCAACCCAGGTGGGAGTTGGCGGGGACGGTCGCGCCGCCTCCGTCGCGTGCAAACCGCCCCGGGAACCGCTCGGGCATCGCGACGACCCTTCATGGCCGGCCTGCCTGCCGCTGTCCGGGAAGGTGTCAGCCGGTACTGAAACGCTAAGCCCGGCGGGCCGAAGAGGAAAGCGGTGCGCTCACTCCGGAGCGGCCAAGATCGCGATGATCGCGGTCGCGGCGCGCACGGCGTCGTCGCCCACCGCCCTTACCCGGACATCGTTTCCGGCGACCGCGCCCAGTCCCAGTACCGCGAGAATGCTGCGGGCATCCGCGCTGCGGCCGTCCGCGAAGAGTTCGATCGTGGTGTCCGCGTAGCGCGCGGCGGCCTGGGCCACCTGGCCGGCCGGCCGGGCGTGCAGGTGCTTGGGCAGCACGACGACCTGTTCAGAGCTTGCCGGAACCTGCTCCGAGTCTGCCGGCACCTGTTCAGAGCTTGCGGGCATCACGGGCCTCCTCGGCTGCCCGGGCGACCGACGCGAGGTCCGCGCCGACACTCGCGGCCACGCCGGCCGCGACCGCGCCCTCGACAAACGGCGCGTCAGCGAGGACAACCCGGGCGCGGTCCAGCTCCGCGAGGACCGACCGGGCGCTCAGCACCGAGCTGCCCAGATCCGGGATCAGCACGACGCCCGCGCCCTGGTCCGCCTTGGCGACCGCGTCCAGGATCAGGCGGGTACTCGTACCGAGCTGACCGTCCTCCGTACCGCCCGCCGGGACCACCCGGGCCCCGCCGGCGATCTGGCCGACCAGCTCGGCGGTTCCCTCGGCGAGCCCGCGGCTGTGCGAGATGAGAACGATGCCTACCATAATTGGTCTACCGTTCCATAAAGCCGAACCAAGGTCGGCGATGCCGAAGGGGTACCCGTGACACGTGCCGTTGAACGCGCCGCGCAGATCCTGCTCGCGCTCGCCTCCGGTACGCCCCGGCTGGGGGTCTCGGAGATCTCCGAGCTGGTCGACATCCCCAAGCCGACGGTGCACACGATGCTGCGCACGCTGGAGCGGCACGGGCTGGTCGTGCAGGAGGTCGAGGGCGGCAAGTACGCGCTCGGCCCGGCCGTACTGCAGCTGGGCAACGCATACCTCGACGGCTCGCAGCTGCGCGCCCGGTCCGCCTCGTGGGCCGACCGGCTGGCCCGGCAGACCGGCGAGGCGGTCTGGGTCGGCGTGCTGTCCGGGTACAACGTCGTGGTGGTACACCACGCGTTCCGCCCGGACGACCTGGTGCAGATCCTCGAGGTCGGGGCCGCCGTGCCGTGGCACGCCTGCGCGCTGGGGCAGGCGATCGCGGCCAACCTCGCCGACGACGCGCAGAAGGCACTGTTGGCCGGCCCGGTACCCCGGCTGACCGGCCGTACCCTGACCGACCCGGAAGCCCTGCGCCAGGCCCTCGTCGCGGTCCGGGAGCGCGGGTATGCCGTGGAGGACCAGGAGGCGACGCTCGGCGACGCCGGCCTCGCCGCCCCGGTGTACGACTGGTCCGGCCGTGCGGTCGGCGCGCTCGGTGTGGTCGGGCCGGCTGACCGGCTGCTGCAGTCCGGGCAGGAGCGCCGGCTGGCCGACGCGGTCCGGTCCACCGCGCGGGCACTGTCGCGCGATCTCGGGGCGGGGCGCTGAGTCACGACCCGATCCTTTCCCGTACCAGATCCGCCGCCCTGTCGGCGTCGCGCGTGCTGAGTGCTTGCGCGAACAGCTCCGCGCATGCGCCGGTATCCAGGCGACGCAATCGGTAGCGGGTCTCGTCGATGCGGGCGCAGGCGACGCTGAAGCGGCGTACCCCCGCGCCGAGCAGGAGCGGCAACGTGGTCGGGTGGGCACCGGCGTCACCGCACACGCTGACCGGCCGGCCGGCGAGCCGCCCGCCGGTCACCACCCGGGCCACCAGCTCCAGCACGGCCGGGTGCGCGGTCAGCTCCGGCCGGGCCCGGGGATCGGTCCGGTCGAGGTCGAGTACCTCGGCGGTCAGGTCGTTGGTACCGATGGACAGGAAATCCGCGACCGTGCACAGTTCGGCTATCGCCTCGACCGCCGCGACGGTCTCGACCATTGCCCCGACCGGCACCCCGGCCTCGCCGATCGCGGCCCGCACCGTGCGCAGCTCGGCAGCCGCGGTGACCATCGGCACCATGATGCTCAGGTCGACTCCGCGCCCGAGGTCGAGCACCGCCCGCAGCTGTGCGGCCAGGGCGTCCGGATCGGCCAGGAGGGCGGGCAGCCCGGCCGCGCCCGGGTCGAGGAACGGCGGCACCTTGTGTCGGCCAGTGTCCACTGTGGAGGAAGGGCAACTCGGTACGCAGCAGCCCGATGCCTTCCGCGCCGCTGTCCCGGCCGACCCGTACCTCGGTGTCGGAGGCCACGTTGCACAGCAGTGTGAACGGCTGCCCGTCGGCGGTCAGATGCGGCCGGCCCCGGTCCGCCGCGAGTACGGCGCGGCGCTGCCCGTCCCGTGTCGCGGTCTGGCCGGCACGGGACACCTCGGCCGGCGGCGGATCGGACATGACGACGCCGGCATCCGCGTCGACGAGCACGGAAGTGTTGTCCGGCAACGAAAGGACGTCTGGATCGACGCCGATGACCAGTGGCAGCCCGACCGAACGCGCGACGATCGCGGCGTGCGAGTTGGCACCGCCACGTACCGCGACGGCCGCGACGAGGCCCTGACCGAGGTGTTCGAGCAGATCGGCCGGGCCCAGCTCGGCGGCGACCAGGACGAACCGTCCCGCCGGCGGGGGCCCGCCGTGGGTGCGGCCGAGCCGCTCGACGACCCGCCGGCCGACCTGGCGTACGTCGGCGGCCCGCTCGCGCAGCGTCTCGTCGGGTAGCGCGTCGAGCATCCGGGCGAACCCCTCGACCGCGTCGTGGATCCCGCGCAGCGGCTCGTCCGCGCGGGCCGCGCGCCGGGCGGCGTCGACGAGTCCCGGGTCGGCGGCGATGAGCGCGCCGGTCGCGACGATGTCGGCCGCCGCCCGCCGGCCCTGTGCGCGCGTCCGGTCGGCCACTCCCGTCAGGTCGGCGGCGACCGCCCGGAACGCCTCCTCGACCCGGCCCGGATCCAGGGGTCCCGACACCGCCGGTACCGGCCGGTCGAGCCGCCACGAGGTGGCCACCGCCGTACCGGGTGCCACTCCGGTACCGGCCCACCGGTGCGCCACCACGGTCACTTCTCCTCCGCGGCGGGGAGCGCGTCGTCGGAGGTCACGCCGTCACCGTCGCCAACGCTTGCAGGATAAGGACCGTGGACGCGGCACCCGGGTCCTCGTGGCCGATGGTTCGCGGGCCGAGATAGCTCGCCCGTCCCTTGCGTGCCTGCATCGGTACCGTGTCGGCCAGCCCCCGCGCGGCGGCTTGCGCCGCCGCGCGGGTCCCCCCGGCCAGATCGGTACCGCTGTCGATGGCCGCCTGGTACGCCCGCACGGCGGGCTCGAGAGCGTCCACCATCGTCTTGTCACCCGGCTCGGCCGCACCGAGTTGCCGGATCCCGGCCAGCGCCGCGGCGAGCGCGGCGCCGAGCTGGACGGCACTCACGTCCGGGTCCTCCCCGAGCGTCTTCGCGGCTGCCCGGAAACCGGTGCCGTACAACGGTCCGGACGCCCCGCCGGTCTTGCTGATCAGTGCCCGCCCCACCGTCGCGAGGACCCCGGCGGGGGTGGCTGGAGCGTTCTCGGCCAGCATCGCGACCGCGGCCTGGAAGCCCCGGCGCAGGTTGATGCCGTGGTCGGCATCGCCGATCGCGGCGTCCAGATGGGTCAGGTGGTCGGAGTTCTCGACCACCAGCCGGGCGGCCTCGGCCACCCAGGCGCGGAACGTAGTCGCGTCCATCGTCTTCTCCTGGCCGGGTTGGGACGTGCCGGGTTGGGACATTCAGCGTCCCCAGCGCAACGCCGGGGTCTGCACCGGAGCGTCCCAGAGTTCGGTGAGCTGTGCGGTCAGCCGGCACACGGTGACCGAGCAGCCGGCCATCTCCAGGCTGGTGATGTAGTTGCCGACCAGGCTGCGCACGATCGTGACACCGTGCCCCTTCAGCCAATCGGCGACGGCCGCGAAGACCACGTACAGCTCGATCAGCGGGGTACCGCCGAGGCCGTTGACCATCACGAGTGTCTCGCCGGACAGTGGCATGTCCGCGTGGATCGCGTCGAGTGCGATCCCGGCGATCTCCCGGGCGCTGACCAACGAGCCACGACTGCGGCCGGGCTCGCCGTGGATGCCGACACCCAGCTCGATCTCGTCCTCGCCGAGCTCGAAGCCGGGCTTGCCGGCCGCCGGTATCGTGCACGGGCTCAGCGCCACGCCGAAGGACCGGGAGCGGTCGTTGACCTCGCGGCCCAGCGCCACCGCGCTGGCGAGGTCGGCACCACGCTCGGCGGCCGCACCGACGATCTTCTCGACGAACACGGTCGCGCCGGTGCCCCGGCGCCCCGCCGTCCAGGTGCTGTTCTCCACCGCCACGTCGTCGTTGACCACCACCGGCTCGACCCGTACCCCCTCGTCGTCGGCGAGCTCCGCGGCCATCTGGAAGTTGAGGACGTCGCCGGTGTAGTTCTTCACGATGTGCAGCACGCCGGCTCCGGCGTCGACCGCCTTGGTGGCGGCCAGGATCTGGTCCGGTACCGGCGAGGTGAACACCTCGCCCGGGCAGGCCGCGTCGAGCATGCCGTAGCCCACATACCCGCCGTGCAGCGGCTCGTGCCCCGACCCGCCGCCGGACACCAGGCTCACCTTGCCCGGCGTCGGCCCGCCGGCCCGGGTGATGTAGCGCTCGGCCAGGTTGACTGACAGGGCCGGGTGCGCCGCGGCCACCCCGGCCAGCGCGTCGGTGAGCACCTGGTCCGGTGCGTTGATCAGCTTCTTCATGACCGGGTCTCCTTCAGGGTCAGGACGGCACGCTGACGCGTTCGGGCGCGGGCCGGGTGGCCGGCGCGGGCTTGACCGCGCCCAGGTAGGCGTAGACCGCGGCGGCCAGCAGGCCGGCGAGGAAGGTCGCGATGAAGTACGTGGGTACCTGCTCCCACCGCAGGCCCGAGCCACCACCGACGGCCGCGCGGGCGATCATCGGTCCGATGTAGCGGGCCGGGTTCAGGGCCGCACCGGTGACCGGCGCGACGACGGTGATGACCGCGAACACCACCGAGGGGATGGCCAGCCCGTACCAGCCCGGGGTGGCCCGGCTGTCGGTCGCGGTACCGAAGACCACGAAGACGAGCAGGAACGTGCCGATCAGCTCGGCGAAGAACGCGTGGCCGGTGTTGCCCGGCTGGTAGCTGAGTACGCCGAGCCCGGCGTCCACCCCGGCCTTGCCCAGCACGCCCCAGATCGCGAAGCCGCCGGCGATTCCGCCGACGAACTGGGCGACCAGGTAGCCGGGCACATCCGACCAGGGCGCTTTGCGCGCCGCGGCGAGCGCGAGCGTCACGGCCGGGTTGATGTGGCACCCGGAGATGTGCCCGATCGCGTAGATCATGGCGATGATCACCATCATGAAGGCGAACGCGATGATGCCCAGCTGGGCCATCGAGAACTGTACGCCGGTGGACTTGGCGATCATGAAGGTGGCGGCGGCGGTACCGGGGCCGCCGAAGACCAGAGCGAAGGTACCGATGAACTCGGCTACCAGCTTGCGGGAGAAGGTCACGTCAGCCATAGGTACGCCCACGGCGCCGGGGGAGCCGTGGGCCCCACCTCCCTCGGGCGAGGTCGAATCGGAATTGTGTTTGGCAGAGTCGAACACCGTTTCGCAGAAGTTTCCGCCCAAGCGCTGGCCGTGTCAATAGCCCGGGGCGCCAGCCGCCGCTCGCGGCGGCCCGCCGACCGTCGGTCCCGGCGTCTCAGGTATGTCAGCGCCGGATCGCCGCTGCCATCCGGCGCCGGGCGGGTGGCAGTTCTCCCGCGGCGCGCGCCGCCTGCAGCGCCCCGGCCCACCAGGCCAGGTCATCGAGGAGCACCGCCAGGCTGGCCCGGGTCGCGGGGTCCTTCGGTTCCCCGTCCTCCTCGAAGGCGGTGAGAGCCTGGGAAATCAGGACGCTGGTACGCACCGGAGCCATCTCGTGGTCAACGGTGATCTGCGCCAGGTGCTCCACGGCCCGGGCGCCTCCGGCGATGCTCGTGCTGTACGAGACGAACGCGGCCGGCTTGTTGCGGAAGGCGAAGCTCGCGTACACCGTCTCCAGCGCGTTCTTCAGGACCGCCGGCACGCTGTGGTTGTACTCCGGCGTGACGAACAGGTATGCCTCACCCCGCGCGATGGTCGTGTTCCAGCGCTTGACGGCCGGGTCGGAGTAGGTCGGGTCGGCCGGGTCGCCGAGGCTACCGGCGTGCTCGCCGAACATCGGCAGCGCCCACTCCCGCAGATCGAGCAGTTCGACCTCGAATGCCGGATGCGCCGCGGCATGCCGTACCACCCAGGGAACCACGGCGTCGGCCAGCCGGGCGGGTCGGGTGCTGCCGGTGATGATCTGGAGACGGTACATGGGATCGAAGCCTATCGGTCACCCCGCGACCGCGGCGGCCATCCGCCGTACCGCCTCCTTCACGAGGTCGGGGTGGGTGCCGAAGTTGAACCGCACGAAACCGTGGCCCGGCCCGCCGAACTGCGGTCCGGCGTTGACCGCGACCCGGCCGCGCTCCAGGAACACCTCCGCGGGCTCCCCGGCCAGGTCGAGCGCGCGGCAGTCCAACCAGGCCAGGTAGGTGGCCTGCGGCGGCCGGTAGCCGATCGCGGGCAGCTGCTCGGCCAGCAGGTCGGCGAGCAGGCGGCGGTTGGCGTCCAGGCCGGCGAGCAGCTCGTCGAGCCACGGCGTACCGGCGCGGAAGGCCGCCTCGGACGCGGCCACACCGAAGATTCCGCCGGCCTCGCGAACGTCGTGCGGGATGCGGGACAGTTCGGCGAGCCCGGCCGGTCCGGCCACCGCGAGCGCGGCCTTGAGCCCGGCGAGGTTCCACGCCTTCGAGGCGGACACGACAGCGAAGCCGGCGGCCGCACCTGGTGCCTGCTCGGCGAGGGAGAGGAAGGGTATGTGCGCGGCGCCGGGATAGGTCAGCGGCGCGTGGATCTCGTCGACGATCACCCGTACCCGGTGCCGGGCGGCCAGCTCGGCGACGGTGAGCAGTTCATCGCGGGTCAGTACGGCACCGGTCGGGTTGTGCGGGTTGCACAGCAGGTATGCCTGCACATCGGGGCGGGCCAGGTCCTCGGCCAGCCGTTCGGTGTCCAGCCGCCAGTAGCCGTCGACCTGCACCAGCGGGCTCTCCACCAGCCGCCGGCCGGCCCGGGGTAGGAAGGAGAAGAACGGCGGGTACACCGGCGGGTTGATGACCACACCAGCGCCCCGGTCGGTGACCTGTTCGAGAACCGCGACGACGCCCTGCATGACGTCGGGCACCAGTGCGGTCGCGGCCGGATCCAGGCGCCACCCGAAGCGCCGCCCGGCGAACTGCGCGTACGCGTCGGGCAACGCCGCCGGGCTGGGATATCCGGTGTCACCCAGTTCGACGGCCCGGTGCAGCTCGTCGCGGATCGGTTCGGCCAGCGGGGTGTCCATTTCGGCCACCCACATGGGCAGCACGTCCGGCGGGTACGCGCGCCATTTCTCGCTCCGGCGGCGGCGCAGCTCGTCCAGGGTCAGCGCGGCGAGCGGATTCACCAGCCCATTATCGAACCGGTTTCGCCGTTGCGGTTGCCGCCCCTGGCGTCGGGGCGCAGGCTGCGGGTATGGCGACATGCGAGGTTTGCGGCAACGACTACTGGATGTCGTTCGAGATCCACACGGCCGGGCGGGTCCACACGTTCGACTCGTTCGAATGCGCCATCACACGTCTGGCGCCGATATGCGAGCACTGCTCCTGCCGGATCATCGGCCACGGGGTGGAGGTGGAGGGCCGGTTCTTCTGCTGTGCCCACTGCGCCCGCTCCAGCGGGGTACAGGCCGGTACCGAGATCCGCGACGCGGTGGGGACCCACCCCGGCTGACCGGGGCGGGCTGCGGTCAGGACGGTCCATCGGGCTCACCCGGCTCGGGCAGGTACCCGTCCATGGTCAGGTCTTCGCCGGCGAGGTGGCGGGCGAACCACTCGGCCGCCCAGCCGGCGACCTGCTCCAGCGCGCCGGGCTCGGCGAACAGGTGCGTCGCGCGTGGTACCACCCGCAGCTCGCCGGGCCCGGTCAGCTGTGCGGCGGCCTGCTCGTTGAGCCGCAGCACCACGGAGTCCCGCTCGCCCACGATGAGCAACGTCGGCGCCCGTACCAGGGTGAGGGCGTCGCCGGCGAGGTCGGGGCGGCCGCCCCTGGACACCACCGCCCGCACCGGACCGGGCCGTTGCGCGGTGGCGACCAGCGCCGCGGCGGCGCCGGTACTGGCGCCGAACAGTCCGATCGGCTGATTCGTGGTCTCCCGCTGGGTACCGAGCCAGTCGATGATCCCGGCCAGCCGGCCGGCGAGCAGCGCGATGTCGAACCGGCGCAGGGCGCCGCGCTCCTCGGCGCGCTCCTCCTCGGCGGTGAGCAGGTCGACCAGCACCGTCGACAAACCGACGCCCTGCAATCTGCGGGCCACCATCTGGTTGCGTGGGCTGTGCCGGGAGCTGCCGCTGCCGTGGGCGAACAGCACCACCCCCGCCGCCTGGTCGACCACGGCCAGATCGGCTGCCAGCGTCACGCCCGAGGTGGGAATTGACACCGCCGTCACGGTACCCATGATCACCTCCCGAATGGACGAGGCACTTCACCTGGTACCCCCGATCCCGGGGGCATGCGCGTCTACCGTCCTTTGCGTAGAAACGTACGCAGCCGCCGCAGCGGCCACGTGTTGATCACGTCCTCGGTGCCGAGCCAGCCGCGCTGGGCGGTACCGACGCCGTAGCGCATGAAGGCCAGATGGGTGGTCGCGTGCGCGTCGCTGTTGATCGCGAACCTGACCCCGTACCGGCGGGCCCGGCGGATGTGCTCGTCGGCCAGGTCGAGGCGTTCGGGGGAGGCGTTGACCTCCAGCGCGGTACCGGTGCGCGCGGCGGCTGTGAAGAGCTCGTCGAGGTCGACGTCCACGGCCGGGCGGCGGCCGATCAGCCGTCCGGTCGGGTGGCCGATGATGTTCACGTACGGGTTCTCGCATGCCCGGACCAGCCGCCGGGTCATGTCGTGACGGGACTGGCTGAAGTGGGAGTGCACCGACGCGACGCACAGGTCGAAGCCGGCGAGGAACTCCGCCGGCCAGTCCACCCCACCGTCGGGGTCGATGTTGAGCTCGGTGCCGTGCAGCAGCCGCAGCCTCGGGTACCGGCCCGCCAGCTCACCGAGCCGGGCACGCTGGGCGCGCATCTTGTCGTCGGACATGCGCTGCATGAACAGGTTCGGGGCGTGGTCGGTGACGGCGTGGTAGGCGTACCCCCGCGCCGCGGCCGCGTCGACCATCTCCTCCAGCGTGGCGACGCCGTCGGTGAGGTTGGTGTGGGTGTGCAGGTCGCCGCGGATGTCCGCCTCGGTCACCAGGTCGGGCAGCTCGCCGCGCTGCCCGGCCTCGATCTCCCCGCGGTCCTCCCGCAGCGGTGGTGGGATCCAGGGCAGACCCAGCCGCTGGTACACCTGCTCCTCGGTCGCGGACACGATCAGCTCGCCGGTGCCGGCGTCGAACAGACCGTACTCGGACAGCTTGAGCTTGCGGTGCACGGCGATCTCACGGGTCCGGATGTTGTGCGCCTTCGACCCGGTGAAGTACTGCAGCGCGGCGCCCCACGCCGCCGGTGCCACCACCCGCAGATCGACCTGCAGCCCGCCTCCGGTACGGATCGAGGTCTTCGCCTCGCCATGGGCGATCACCTCGCCGACTAGAGGCAGGCGGACGAACGCGTCCATCACCGGCCCGGACGGCTCGGCGGCGGCGAGGATGTCCACGTCGCCGATGGTGTCGCGCATCCGGCGCAGCGAGCCGGCGTACGTGCAGCGGGTGCGGCCGGTGACCGTGGACAGCGCGGCGACGATCTCCTCGGCCACCTCCAGCGCCGCGTTGATCAGCAGCCGGTCGCCCGCGTGGCGGATCAGCTCGATGCCGTGCAGCAGGTTGTCCTCGGACCTCGCGCCGAACCCCCGCAGCTCCCGTAGCTTGCCGGCGGCGATCGCGTCGGCCAACTCCGGTACCGAGGCGATGTGCAGCTCCTCGTACAGGACCATGGCCCGTTTCGGGCCCAGCGTGGGGATCTGCATCAGCTGCCGTACCCCGGCCGGGATCCTGCCGCGCAATTCGTCGACGACGGCGATGCGGCCGTCGTGGAGGTACTCGACGACCTTCTCCGCGATCGACGCGCCCACGTTGGGGATCTTCTTCAGGTCGGCGGTGTCCAGGGTCGAGATGTCCTGGGCGTGGCCACCGATCGAGCGCGCGGCCTTCTCGTACACCCGCGCCTTGAACTGCTCCCCGCCAGTGATCGAGATGAGGTCCGCGTACTCCTGCAACAGGGCCGCGACCTGCTCGTTCGGCCGCGCCATAGCACCCAGCCTAGACGTCAGCCGGTGACCCTGCGCGCCGTCCTCACCCGTTCCCGCTCGCGTTGCGGGCCAGGCCTACGATCGGCCGATGTCCGGGCCGCGATCGATGCCCCGCCGGGTGCTGCGCTGGTCCGGCCGGCTGGTCGCGGTGGTGCTCGGTCTCTGCGCGTTGGCGGGTGCGGTCCGGCTGGTCGTGCCCGCCATCGCGGGTGCCACCGGTGAGCCGGCCGGCGTGCGGCGGCAGTTGGCGTTCGTGCGCTCGGCGCTGGACGGCGGTGCCGCCGACGAGGCACAGCGGCTGTTTCCGGAGGGATACTTCTTCCTGCACGCGCTGTATGGCCTGAGCTGGGTCGAGCTCGGGATGCGCGGACCGGTCGGTGCGCGGGCGACGGCGCTGCGGGAGGCACGGTGGGCGTTGGGGCGGCTGGACTCGCCGGCCGGGCGCGCTCCGTTCAGCCCGGACCTCGCCCCGTCGTACGGTGTCTTCTACCGCGGCTGGACGAACTGGCTGCGCGGCGGGGTGCTGAGCCTGCAACTCACCGACCGGCGAGATCCGCGGGAGCTGCGCCGGTTCGGCGACGACTCCGCCGCGCTCGGTGCCGCGTTCGACGCCTCGACGTCGCCCTACCTGGCGGCGTACCCGGATCAGGCCTGGCCGGTGGACTCGACGGTGGCGATAGCCTCGCTGGGGCTGCACGACATACTGCTGCCGGCCCGGTTCGCCGGGACCGTTGAGCGGTGGCTGGGCGGCGTACGCCAGCGGCTTGATCCGCGTACCGGCCTGCTCCCGCACCGCGTCGACGTCGACACCGGCGATCCGGTCGAGATGGCCAGGGGCAGCTCGCAGAGCGTCATTCAACGCTTCCTCGTCGACGTCGACCCGGCCTTCGCCGGTGAGCAGTATCTGCGCTTCCGCGACCGGTACGTCGTCCGCCCGCTCGGCCTCGGGCCAGCCGTGCGGGAGTACCCCGACGGCGTGGACGGTCCCGCCGATGTCGACTCCGGGCCGCTCCCGCTCGGCGTGAGCGTGTCGTCGACCGTGGTCACCATCGGCGCCGCCCAGGTGCACGGCGACGCCCCGCTCGCCGAGGCACTGGCCAGCTATGGCGAGCTGGCCGGCCTACCGGTCGACACCCCGTGGACCAAGCGGTACGCCTTCGGCCTGCTCCCCGTCGGTGATGCCTTCCTGGCCTGGTCGAAGACCGCCCGGCCGTGGGTGGTCCGGACGCCGGCCGCGCCACCGGCGTCCATCTCGTGGTGGTGGCGGGTGCCGCTGTTGTCGTTGCTCGTCGTTCTCGGCGCCGCGCCGTGGCTGCCCGCGCTGGTGCGCCGGTACCGGTGCCGGTACCGGGTCACCCGAACCAGATGATCGCCTGCCCGTGCGGCCGGGTCCAGGCGAGCGGCGTACCGTCCAGGGCGAGCACGTTGTGCAACGCCTCGCCCGGCGGCTCCGGTAGCGCGTCGTAGAGCAGCATCCCCGGGCTCTCGTTCGCCAGCCAGTACCCGCGTAGCCCGCGTACCACCTCGGCGAACGCCTCCCGCCGCGGGGCCGGCACATAGAACATCACCGAGCTGTGGAACACCACCAGCGTCGCACCGGCCGGCGCCTGCGCGGCCAGCGCCGGCAGGTCGTCCACCAGGTCGCCGAGCACCAACAGCGGCGGCTCGGCCGCGGCGACCGCCGCCGCGGCCCGCAGCCGGGCGCGGCGGTGCGCGTGCTCCGGCCAGATAAGCGCGTCGAGCCACGCGACGTCCGCCGGGTCGGTCACGTCGAGCGGGTTCAGATCCAGACCGGCCCGCCACACCACCTCGGGTACGCCGGCCGGCGGCGCCACCCCGGTCGCCGCGCACTCCAGGACCGGCTCGCCGGAGCCGACCACGTGCTCGCCGTACCGGTAGGCGTACCGGTCGGGATAGAGGCACAGTCCGGCGGATGCGCCGACCTCCAGCAGCGCCAGCGGCTGGGGCAGCGCCGCGAGCACCGGCAGCAGTACGGCACACCGTCCGGCCTCGTTGGTCTGGGTGGCCCGGGTGCGCATCTGCGCCTCGACCGCCGGCCAGTTCGCCACCGTGTAGTCGTGGAACGCCGCCGCGTCCTCGACCGGACCGCCGAGGAACCGTACGACGCTGAACAGCAGGTTGGGCTGACGCTTGCCGGGCGGGAGCGTGCCGAGCAGTGCCAGCAACTCCTGGTCGCGGGAAACCGCGAGGGACAGGCGCTCGTACGCCGGCGAAACGCCGTACGCCTCGCGCGCGGCGAACTCGGCGTACATCGCGGCGATCGTCATATCCTTGATCGTCTCATGTCCGGAGGAGAGCCGATGACTTCCCGACCGCCGCTGGTCGAGCGGCTGGACCTGGCCCCACATCCGGAGGGGGGGTGGTTCCGCGAGACGTGGCGCTCGGCGGTGGTGTTCTCCCCGGCGGGGTACGACGGGCCGCGCAGCGCCGCGACCGCGATCTACTTCGTCCTGCATCCGGGGGAGCGGTCGCGATGGCACGTGGTGCGCTCGGACGAACTGTGGTTCTGGCACTCGGGCGGTCCGCTGAAACTGCGCCTGGGTGGCACGGGTGAGCAGCCCTCCGCCGAGGAGGTCGTTCTGCTCGGCGGTGATGTCGCCGCCGGCCAGCAACCACAAGCGCGCGTCCCCGGTGGGGTGTGGCAGGCCGCCACGCCGGCTGGGGACCTACCGGCGCTGGTCAGCTGCGTCGTGGCGCCCGGGTTCGACTTCGCTGACTTCCGTCTGCACGGATGAGGACGCACGCCAAGGAGAGCACGTGAAACATCCCGGACGGGAAGGCGCTACTCCTTTGAGGTAAGCCGAAGGTCCTGATCCGCTTGGCGACTCGGTTGTCGCGGTCGGCGGATGGGTGGTCGGCCTGTTCGGAACCTTCGGCTACGGACCGGTCCGGGTCGGGTGGGTCACCCTCTCTTCGACCCTGATCGTGATCACCGCTTCAGCGTGGGCATACCTCAACAAGCGACGAGCCGCGGGCAGGACCCGGGTACCGCCGATCCCGGTGGCTGGTGTCGAGCAACAGCGACGCGAGTCGCCCGGCGCGAGTAGCCCGGTTACGCCGTGACAACTCGGCCGCGCTCGTTGACCGCGGCGAGTACCGACTCGGCTTCCGCGCGTACCTCGGCCAGGTCGGCCGGCTGGCCCACCTTCCGTTCGGCGTCCTGGAGAATGAGGCGCGCCTGCTCGCTGATCGCGGCCAACCGCCGTGGGTCCGGCTCGGTGACGGCGGTGCAGCTGGCCAGCAGCCGTAGCAGTGCGCCGGCGACGGTCGGTTCGCCGGCCCCGTACCGGCGGATCAGCCCGCACATGGTGGCGAGGTATTCGCCGAAGTCCCGGCCCGGAACGATGACCTCCGCGCCGCCGGGATCGGTGGCGACGTGGTACCCGAGCGGATGGTTCGCGAGCGCGCAGAACAGCACCGAAAGCCGGTCGACCGCCTGTACCGCCGTGTACGGGTCGTTGATCGCCGGTGACATCGCCTTGCAGGCGATGTCCACCAGTTGCCGGATCCCGAATGCGGCGTCCTGCTCGAAGGTCCGCTCCCGACCGATGCGCACCGCCTCCTCGAGCACCGGCGTGACGGCCCGGTGGTCCGGAACCGCGGATCCGGCCTGTACCGGCCACACCCAGACCAGGGTGGTACCTGCCACCACGTGTTCGCCGACGCGTCGATGTAACCGGAGGTGGAGCTGGTACCGGGACGCGTGGGCGAGCAGCCGCTCGACCCGTACCGCCTGGACGTACCCGGAGCGGGTGGCCGGGACCGGTACCGCCTCCGGCGGTACCGGGATCGGTGGCGATCCACCTTCGAGCAGGCCGCCGGAGATCACCGTCAGCGCGTGGCGCTCGACCACACTCATGATCGCCTCGATCTGGATCGAGTGCGCGAGATGGTCGGCGAAGTACACCAGCAGCCCGAGGCTGACGAACAGGAGCACGATGGCGCCGGTGACGGCCAGCCGCGGATAGCTGCTCGTACGGCTGCCGCCCGATACGCCGACCGTGTACAGGCCGGCCGCGCTGTACGCGAAGGTGGCCACGAAGACGCTGAGTACCAGCTGGTTGGGCCGGTCCCGGAGGAAGTTGCGCAGCAGCCGCGGCGAGAACTGGGTGGACGACAGCTGGAGGGCGACCACGGTCAGGCCCAACAGCAGCGCGATCACCGTGACCATCGTGCCGGTGATGCCGATCAGCACCGCGCGGGCGTCGTCCGCGGTGCCCTGGAACGCCAGCGGTGTACCGCCGCCCGGATCGAGCACCGCCAGCAGGGTGCCCGCGGCCAGGGCGGCGAGCACCGACAGCGTCGGTAGCACCCACAACGAGGCGCGCACGTACTCCGACAGCGCATCCCGACGCATCATGGCAGCCTCCGCTCAGCACCACGTTCATCATGCGGCGTTGCCGGCGACCATCGCCTGCCTGGATCATGCGAGAGGTGGGCTGAAGGTCTCGTCGCCGACGACGCGCAGCAGTTCCAGGTAGTCCACGTCGGCGGTACCGGGTGGTGCGGTGAACATGAGCAGCCGCTGGTCCTCGCTGGCCGTCAGCAGCGTCTCGAAGTCGAGCTCGATGAGGCCGATGGTCGGGTGCTGGACCCGGATGCGGCTGCACCGCTGCACGGCCACCTCGTGCCGGTCCCACACGGCGGCGAACTCCTCGCTGCTCGCCCGCAGCCGACGGACCAGTCCGACGGCCGCCGCGTCCTTACCCCGGCGGGCGACCGCGGCCCGCAGATCCGCGACATGGGACCGGCTGTAGTACTCGTGCTCGTCGGCGGGGTACGCGGCCCGCAGCGCCGGGTCGTTGAACCAGCGCCAGACGATGTTGTGATCCTGTTCGCAGTCGTGCCGGCGGACCGCGCAGACGCTGCCGAACAGGGCCTGGGCCATCGCGTTCTGCGCCAGGACGTCGCCGAGGTCGCTGAGGATCTGCGCCGGTACCGTGGCGAGCTGGTCGAGCAGGTAGAGCAGGCCGGGGCGGACGTGGTTGCCGGCGAGCCGGCCGGCCGGTGGACGGTGCCCGGCGAGCACGTACAGGTGGTCGCGGGCGGGCCCGTCGAGCCGCAGCGCCCGGGCCAGCGCACCGAGCAGCTGGGTCGACGGCTGGGGGCTGCGGGCCTGTTCCAGGCGCATCAGGTAGTCGGCGGACATCCCGGCCAGCAGCGCCACCTCTTCCCGACGCAGTCCCGGGGTCCGCCGTCGTGGCCCGGCGGCGAGCCCCACCTCGTGCGGTCGCAGCCGTTCCCGGGAGCGGCGCAGGAAGTCGGCGAGTTCGCGTCGATCCATCGCCCCATCATGACCGGCCGGCCCGGGCGCGGCCTAGGACCGCCGGTCCTAGGCAGACCGGTCCGCTGCTGACCGCGGCACGGCGCGGCAAGGTGGAGGCCCAGTGGAGTTTCGACACGAAGGGGTACGCGATGCCGAAGGCGGTCAGGTTCGACGGTTACGGCGGAATCGACGTCCTGTACGTGGTGGACGTGGCGCGGCCGGTACCCGGCGCCGGGCAGGTGCTGGTACAGGTGAAGGCCGCGGCCGTCAACCCGGGTGAGGCGGCGATCCGCGGGGGTGTGTTCGCGCAGCGGTGGCCGGCGACCTTCCCGTCCGGGCAGGGCAGCGACCTTGCCGGGGTGGTCGCGCAGGTCGGCGCGGGCGTGCACGGGTTCGTGGTGGGGGACGAGGTGATCGGATACACCGACGACCGGGCCAGCCAGGCCGAGTATGTCCCCGTCGACCAGCACCATCTCATCCACCGCCCGAGCGGGGTGTCCTGGGAGGTGGCCGGCTCGCTGTACGTCGCCGGGACGACGGCGTGGGCGGCCGTGCGAGCCGTGGCGCCCGCCGCCGGCGACGTCCTCGTCGTGTCCGGCGCGGCCGGCGGGGTCGGCTCGATCGCGGTACAACTGGCCAGGCAGGCCGGAGCCACGGTGATCGGGTTGGCCAGTCCCCCGAACCACGACTGGCTGGCCGGCCACGGGGTGCTCTCGGTCAGCTACGGGGAGGGTGTCGCCGACCGGCTCCGGGACGCCTCCGGCGGCCGGATCGACGCGTTCATCGACACGTTCGGCAGCGGGTACGTCGACCTCGCGCTCGACCTGGGGGTACCGCCCGAGCGGATCGACACCATCATCGACTTCGCCGCCGCACAACGGCACGGCGTCCGGACCGACGGGAACGCGGTCGGTGCGAGCACCGAGGTACTGGCCGAACTGGCTGCCCTCGTGGACAAGGGGGTCCTCGAAATCCCGATCGCACGGGTCTATCCCCTGACCGAGGTACGTGCGGCGTACCGGGAGCTGGAGCGCCGCCATACCCGAGGCAAGATCGTACTCAGCCCGACCCCGCTCGGCTGATCAGGGTGCTCCGCGTCGGGCGGACCGGTCAGCTCCGGGGGTTGCCCTTCGTGGCTTGGAGGTGGCGCAGCACGGCGAGTTCGCCGGGGGTCGGGGCGGCGGTCACCCGGAGGGGATCGGCGACCGCGAGCGGCCACCCGGTGGCGGCCCGGGCCTGCTCGACGGTCGCGCCCGGGTGTCGCGAGACGAGGGTCAGCTCGCTGGTCACCGGGTCGGGTTCGAGGATGCCGAGGTCGGTGATGACGGTACGGGGTCCGGCTCCGCGCAGCCCGAGCCGTTCCCGGTCACCCGGTCCCTTGCCGAAGCCGAGGCTCGTGACGAAGTCGACCCGGTCGACGAAGGTCCGGACGTTCTGCCGGACCACCACGATCACCTCCCGGCACGAGGCCGCGATCTCCGGGGCTCCGCCGGCGCCGGGCAGCCGTACCCGCGGATGGGCGTAGTCGTCGCCGACCATGGTCGTGTTGATGTTGGCGTACCGGTCGAGTTGCGCCGCGCTCAGGAACCCGACGTCGATCCGGCCCGGCTGCAGCCAGTAGTTGAACACCTCGGGCACGCTCACCACGGCGTCGGCGGTATCGGCGAGGATGCCGTCCCCGATCGATAGCGGCAGGACGTCGGGCCTGGTACCGAGCGTGCCGGACTCGTACACGAGGACGAGGTTCGGGGCGTGGGTGCGCCGGGCGAGGTTGGCGGCCGTGCTGGGCAGCCCGATGCCGACGAAGCAGACCGCGCCGTCATGCAACGCCCGGGCGGCCGCCACCGTCATCATCTCGTCAGCGGAGTAGCTCACGGGATCGCCTCGCTGCGCTCGGCGATGGCGTTCGCCAGGCACTGAGCCGGCCGGTTCGCTCGCTGACCTCCGCTCACGGCGACTCCAGGACGTGCTCGCACATCCAGGCCAGGAAGGTGTCGCGGTCCCGGCTCACCTCGTCCCAGGCGAGATAGAAGTCGTTGTCGCGGGACGAGTAGCCGTGGGCGTACGACGGGTGCGCGCCGCCCGGGACGACCGACACCAGGGTCACCACCCACGACGGCAACACCACGCCGCCCGGTACCGGCGCCAGTTCGTCGACCATCTCCTCGACGGTGACGAGGCTGCGCCGGGCGGCCAGGACGGCCTCCTTCTGCACCCCGGTGATCCCCCACATCTGCACGTTGCCGGACCGGTCGGCGCGCTGGGCATGCACCACCGTGACGTCGGGGTGCAGCGCCGGGACTGCGGTCAGCACCTCGCCCGTGAACGGACAGGTGATCGGCTTGATGCTGGTGGTCTGTGCGGCCAGGTCGGTGCCCAGGTAGCCGCGCAGTACCGCGAAGGGCAGGCCCGAGGCGCCGGCCACGTACCGGTTGGCCATGCCGGCGTGGCTGTGCTCCTCCAGCTCCAGCCGGCCCGGCCAGCCGTGCTCGACCGCGTCCCGGAACCGGTGCAGCGAGCCCACTCCCGGGTTGCCGCCCCAGGAGAAGACCAGGCGCCGCGCGCAACCCATCCCGATGAGCTGGTCGTAGATCACATCGGGGGTCATCCGGACCAGGGTCAGGTTGCGCCGGCGCTGGCGGATGATCTCGTGTCCGGCCGCGTACGGGATCAGGTGGGTGAAGCCCTCCAGTGCGACCGTGTCGCCGTCATGGACCAGCTCGGCCACCGCCTGCGGGAGCGGAACGACCTGTGCCACAAGCGCCTCGTCTTCCGTTCGCCCGTTCTTTGCGACGGTACGGGCACGGAAGACGAGGCGCTAGCTCGACGCGTTACGGGGACACCTGGCCGGGTATCTCGGCCGCCGCGGCCGCCATCCCGGATGGCAGGTGCCGGAACGCGACCGCCGCGAGAATCGCGAGGCCGAGGAAGACGGCCGCGCCGACGCCGGCGACCGTGTTCAGCCCGGTGGTGAATGCGGTCCGGGCCGCGTCGAGCAGGCCGGCACCGAGCGTGCCGGGCAGGTGTTGGGCGGTGATGACGGCGGCCGTGATGCTCTCCCGGGCCGCGTCGGCGGCACGGGCGGGGGTACCCGCCGGGATGGCGTCCGGTACCCGCAGGCGGTACACGAGGGTGGCGAGGCTACCCAGCGTGGCCACGCCCAGCGCGACGCCGAACTCGCCGCTGGTCTCCGAGATCGACGCGGCCGAACCGGCCTTCTCGGGCGGTGCGGAGCCGAGGATCAGGTTCATCGTCAGCGACATCGCCGGGGAGATACCCACGCCAGCGAGGACGAGTCCGGTCACCAGCGGCCCGACCCCACCGGCGGCGCCGACCTGGGTCTGCACCAGCAGCCCGACACCGGCGACCGCGAGACCGACAGCCATGAGGTACGCCGGGCGCAGCCGGCGGGCCAGCGCCGGGGCGAGCATCGAACCGCCGGCCATCGCGATGTTCTGGGGGACCAGCCAGAGGCCGGCCTGCAGCGGGGAGAGCCCGCGCACGGTCTGCAGGTACAGAGTGGACATCAGGGTGACTCCGGCCATGACGATTCCGGTCGCCAGCATGGTGGCCAGTGCGGTCCGGAAGGAGCGGTTGGCGAACAGCCGCACGTCCAGCAGCGGGCTGGTCAGCCGGCGCTGCCGCCGTACGAACAGCACACCGGCGACCACGCCGGCCGCTACGGCCAGGACCGGTGCCGTACCCCAGCCGTTGCGGGCGATCTCCTTGAGCCCGTAGATGACCGGCAGGATGGCGGCCAGGGACAGGGCGACGCTGGTCAGATCCAGCCGCCCGGCGGCGGTGTCCCGATACTCGGGCAGCAGTACCGGCCCGGCCACCAGCAGCAGCGCCATGAACGGTACGCCGAGCAGGAACGCCGAACCCCACCAGAAGTTGTCCAGCAACGCCCCGCCGACCAGCGGACCGAGGGTCATGCCGCCCATGAAGCAGGCGAACCAGATGCCGATCGCGGCCGCCATCTGCTTCGGGTCGCGGAACATATTGCGGATCAGCGCCATGGTCGAGGGCATCAGGGTCGCGCCGGATACCCCGAGCAGCGCCCGTGCCACGATCAGCATCTCCGGGCTGGTCGCGTATGCGGCCAGTACCGAGGTGGCGCCGAACGCGGCGGCGCCGGTCAGCAGCAGCCGGCGGCGGCCGATCCGGTCGCCCAGGGTACCCATGGTGACCAGGAAACCCGCCAGCATGAACGAGTAGATGTCCAGGATCCAGAGCTGCTCGGTGCTGCTGGCACCCAGGTCGGCGCTCAGGTGCGGCAGCGCCAGGTACAGCACGCTGATGTCCACGGACAGCAGCAGGGTGGGCAGCGCCAGCACCACCAGACCCAGCCACTCCCGCCGGGTAGCCCGGGCCTCGGTTGTCGCGGTTGTCGCGCTCATCGCCACTTTCCTCCGGTCTCAAGATCTGATCGTCGGGGTCTTCCCTGTACTCCCGACGAACGACCGGAGCCGGAATCAACAGCGCGAGGGTCAACGGCCGGTCGACTCGGCCAGGCGGGCCGCGAGGAACTCCCGTTCGGCCTGGTTGTCGGCGAGGTCGAGCGCGGCCCGGTACTCCGCCGCCGCTTCACCGTGCCGGCCCAGCCGGCGCAGCAGGTCGGCTCTGATGGCCGGCAGGTAGTGGTATCCGGCGAGCCGGCCGTCGCGCTCGAGGACATCGAGTTCGGCCAGCGCCGCCTCGGGTCCGCGTACCATCGCCAGGGCCACCGCCCGGTTCAGCGCGACGACCGGCGAAGGCCAGACCTTGAGCAGGGCGTCGTAGAGCGCCAGGATCTGCGGCCAGTCGGTGTCGGCGTAGCTGCCCGCCACCGCGTGCAGAGCGGCGATCGCGGCCTGGATGGCGTACCGACCCGGCCGGCCGGTCCGGAAGGCGTCGACGACCAGGAGGTGGCCCTCCTCGATGGCGGTACGGTCCCACGCGCCCCGGTCCTGTTCCTCCAGCGGCAGCAGGCGGCCCGCTGGGTCGGTACGGGTGGCCCGCCGGGCATCGGTGACCAGCAGCAGCGCGAGCAGTCCCCGTACCTCCGGTTCGTCCGGCATCAACGCGCGCAGCATGCGGGCCAACGCCAGAGCACGGTCCACCAGGTCGGCGCGCACCAGCTCGGTACCGGACGGTGCCGTGTGCCCGGTGGTGTACAGCAGGTGGATGACGGTGAGTACGGCGTCCAGGCGCTCCGGCAGGTCGCTCGCGGCCGGCACCCGGTAGGGGATGCGGGCCGCGGAGATCTTCTTCTTGGCCCGCGTCACCCGCGCGGCCATGGTCGGCTCGGCGACCAGGAACGCCTTCGCGATGTCGCCTGTGCTCACCCCGCAGACCAGCCGCATGGTGAGCGCGACCTGGGCCTCCCGGGCCAGCGCCGGGTGGCAGCAAGTGAAGATCAGCCGCAGCCGGTCGTCCGGGACCGCGTCCTCGGCGGGGTCGTCCATGTCGGCCTCGTCCGGCTCCACGAGTAGGGGCATCTTCGAGCGGAACACCCGCTCGCGCCGCAGCACATCCAGCGCCTTCCGCTTCGCCGTCGCGGTGAGCCAGGCGCCGGGCTTGCGGGGGATACCGTCGCGGACCCAGGCGGCCAGGGCCGCCACGTACGCGTCCTGTACACACTCCTCGGCGAGGTCGAGATCCCCGGCGACGCGCGCCGTCGCGGCGAGCACGAAGGCCCACTCACGACGGTGCGCGTCCGCGACGGCCCGCTCGACCTCGACCGTGCCGCCTCCGGTCACTCTGCCGGCGGGGCGAACAGCGGCCGGACCTCCACGCCGCCGTCCCGGGTGGCCGGGTTCAGCTTGGCGATCCGCACGGCGACGTCCAGATCCGGCGCCTCCAGCACGAAGAAGCCGGCGACCACCTCCTTGGCCTCCACAAAGGGGCCGTCGGTGACGACGTCGCCCCGGATCGCGGTGGCCGTGGTGCTGGGTTGCAGCGCGAACCCGGTGACGATCTGACCGCCCAACTCCTCGACCTGTGCCGGGTAGCGGTCGAGCAGCTCCAGGTAGTCCGGGGTGATGTTCATCGGGTCGGCCGGTGCCGGCGAGTAGATCAGGATTCCGTACTGAGCCATCGGGCCCTCCTCTGTCGGTGTTGGTCCTACCTGTCTTCCGACGAACATGGGCGGCCGGATTCGACAGCACCCCTCGGGTTACGTTTCCACCCACCCTCGCGCGGCCGCACCCGGGGGGCGGCGGCCGGCTGCGGCATTGCCTCCGCGCAACTCGCCTGATCACTGTCCGACGATGGTGAGGGTGACCAGCAGGCCCGGGTGGTCGGTCGCTCCATCCATATCGATCGATCGGCTGGACCCGGCCGTGAAGTCGGATGTCGCCACGACGTGCTGTACCGCACCGTCGTCCATACGCAGGTATCCGGACGGCACGCAGGACCGCACGTCCGGTACGCCGCCGTACCGGAGGTTGAGGTCGCCGGCCAGTACGGCGGGGGCGGGCACCCTGGGGATGACCTTGTCCAGCAGGTAGCGGCACTGGGCGAGCGCGACGGTCGGGCTGGTGCTGGCCAGGTGCGTGGTGCAGGCGTAGAAGTAGGTGCTGGCCCAGAGGCAGAGCCAGGCCCGCTCCTCGGGGTCGCGGCTGTCCTGGATCGGGTAGATCCCGCGGTAGGTCGGATACCCGCCGGACGGCACCGGGAGGTGCGCCACCAGGCCGATGCCGTACGGCTGGCCGTTGCGGCACCGGAACGCGCCCGCGGTGCGGCGGTCAGCGGCAGCCTGGAACGCCGACACCACGGTGCCGCCGGGGTGGACCCCCGCCAGTGCCCGGTCGAGCAGGTACACGTCGTCCGCACAGACCTCGTTGAGGGTGACCAGGTCGGGCGCCTCGGCCCGGATCACCGCGGCGGCTTCCGGCACTGACCGGCCGGTGTAGCAGCGGGCGATCCCGCTGTCGCACAGGTTCATCTGGAGCACCCGCAACGGCGTGTCCCTGACCTTGCCGGCCGCGGGTGACCCGGTCAGCAACGCGGCGGCGCAGACAAGACAGGCGACGACGGCCACCGACCGCCGCAGCCCGCGGTACGACGGATCAGCCATGTAACCGCCCGGGAAATCGGTGGTGCCAGTCTAACCGGGCCCGGTCGCGCGTTCCGGGGGGCGCGAAAGGTAAGCAAGCCGTAACAGAATGCCTACATCCCTGACCCGTTGAGGTGGTTGCGTGGCACCTGACACGCATGGCACAAGGGGGTACGACGATGCGGCTCAGCAGCCTGGACACGGCCTTTCTCCGGCTGGAGTCGCCGGGCGCACCGATGCACCTGGGCGCCCTGGCGATCTTCCAGCCGCCCCGACCGGTACCCCCGATCCGGCTGATCGGTCTGCTCGGCGAGCGGGTGGAGCGCCTGCCGGCGCTGCGCTGGCGGGCCGTCCAGGTTCTGCTCCCACCGGGCGCCCACCGGTGGGTGGTGGACCGGCGGTTCGATCCGCGCAGCCACATCCGGCTGCACCAGCTCGACTCCGGTGACCGGGGCGAGTTGGCCGCCGTGGCGGCTGAGGCGATGGCCGAGCCGCTCGACCTGGACCGGCCGCTGTGGCAGTTGCACATCCTGACCGGACTGGCCGGTGGCGCCTTCGCCGTCCTGCTCAAGCTGCACCACGCGCTGGCCGACGGCCTCCGGGCGGTGGAGCTGGGCCTGGGGCTTCTCGACGGGTTCACCGACGTCGTGGCGGCCCGGTCCGCCACGGTACCCCCCTCGCCCGGTCTTTTCGGTGCTCTGCTGTCGACGTCGGGCTCGGCGCTGCGCCTCGCGGCCCGCCCGCAGCGGCTGGTCCGGCAGGTCGCGTCGACCGCGGCCGGCCTCCCGGTGGCGGCCCGCGAGATCGCCGACCTCGCCGGCATCGCCGGCTCCGTGCTGTCGAGCGTCCGGCGTACCGGTCCCACGGTGCCGGTGTCGACCGCGTCGCCGGCCGGCCGGCAGCTGGCCCTGCTCCGCCTGGACCTTGCCGGGGTACGCGAGGTCCGCCGCCGGCACGGCGGCACCGACCACGACGTGCTGCTGACCGTGCTGTCCAGCGCCCTGCGCACCTGGTTGGACCGGCGCGGGCAGCACGCCGACGACCACGACCTGCGCGCGCTGATCCCGGTCAGCCGGCGCCGCCCGCCCGACGATCACCGCCCCGGCAACATCCTGTCCGGCTACCTCTGCCCCCTGCCGGTCCACGAGGCGGATCCGGTGACCCAGCTGCACGCGATACGCGGTGCGATGAGCCGTGCGAAGGTGCGCGGGCCCAGGCGGGGCGCGGGTGCCTTCCCGCTCCTGGTCGACGTGGTGCCCCGGGCGGTACACCGGGTGGTCGCGCCGTTCGTCCGGCACGGCGCCCCGCGGTTGTTCGACACGGTCGTCACCAGCGTGCCGGTGCCCAGCCTGAAGCTGACCCTGCGCGGCGCCCCGCTACGCGAGGTGTACCCGATCGCCCCGCTCGCCCACGGGCACGCGCTCGGCGTGGCGCTGTCGACCCACCGCGAGACTGTCCACATTGGACTGCACGCGGACGGACCATCCGTATCGGAACTGGACCTGCTGGCGGAGGCCATCCCGGCGGCGCTGGGCGCGCTGCGCGCGGCCGACCGGTCGGCGGACCTGTCGCCGGCCGCGTAGCGGCCCTCGGCGATCTCAAAACATCCGCCGCCAAGGGGTGTGCTCGCGGTGATCCGGAGGTACCTTTTCCTTGCGCCGTACGGGCATCTCGGCAGCATCGTCCGGGGCGGACGCGCACCCCTCCTCGCCACCCTGTCGTCCGGTTCTACCCGTCGTCACCGCTCCGCGACAACCCGCGGCCGGTACGGTGCCGGTTGCCGGCTCCGCCACCGGCCTGGTCGGGGTGGCGGCTCGGGCGGGCGCCACCCGGCGGTCCGGTCCGGCCGTGGGCGCAACCGGGCTTGTGCGCACCACAGCGAGCGGACGGAGGAAACATGCAGGACCCGAACACCCCGGATCCCGGGGAACAGGTAGGCGGAACGTCGTCGCCGGCCGCGGACACGACGAGCCCGCCGGAGCCGGCGTCACCCGCGGTCGTCGAGGCTGAAACGCCTCCCCTCGGCACGGATGCGGTCACCGGAGCGGTCGAGGTACCGCCAGCCGAGGACCTACCCGTAGCGGAGCTAACGGCCGGCGAACCGGCAACCGGGGAGCCAGCCGTCCCGGAGAGCGAGTCCGCGGCGGACGAGCAGCCCTCCGCCGGTACCACGGTGGATGACGCGCTCGGCGCGTCCGACGAGCCGGCGGGTGAACCGGCCGACGAGCCGGCGGGCGAGCCCGCCAGCGAGCCGGCGTCCGACGAGCCGGCGGGTGAACCGGCCGCCGAGCCGGCGGTCGAAGCGGCCGAGGCCGTGGCAGAGCCAGCCGCTGAGCCGGTGGCCGAACCGGCCGGCGAGACCGCGGCCGAGGTCGTGGACGAGCCGCCCGTCGAGGCCGAGGTGCTGGGCGAGGTGGTCGAACCTGTTCTCGCCGGGACGATCGGCGCACCTGTCGCCGAAGTCGCGGGCGAGGTGGCGGATGAAGGTACCGGCGAAGCGCCCGTGGCGGAAGCGGCCGAGGAGCCCGAAGCCGAGCCGGTGGGCTCGTCGGTGGTCTTCGCCGAACCGGCCACTGTCGTACCCCAACCGCAGGGGGTGTGGACCGAGGAGCAGGTCGAGGCCTTCCGGACCCGGCTACGCGAGGTGACGGCCAACGTCGTCGACCGGGCTGCGGGCGCCGTCATCGAGACAGTCAACATGGTCGCGGCGTTGATCCGTTCGCGTACCTCGTCGGACCGTCGGGGCGAGGACCGCCGCGGCTGACCGAAACACCGAGGGGGGTGAGCGTGCGCTCGCCCCCCTCGCCAGCTCTCCCTTCCCGATACCCGGGTTACCTTCCGCTAGTCCGGTGGAGATCCTTCATCGCGTCCACGCCCGGCCACGGCGGCGGTGCGACCGGCTCAGCCGGCGCCGAAGCACACGAAGCCGGCGGGGACGTCCGGGGGGATGGCGGCGGCGAGGGCGACGGCGGGCGGCCGGCCGGCGCGGATCGCGTGGTGGTAGGCGACCATGACGGATCGGGCGGTGTCGTCGTCCACCCGGGCCACGCTCGCCACGATGGTGGCCGACCCGGTACTGAGCAGGGCGGTGACCATGCCGAGCGTCTCGTCGCCGGGCCGGATGTCGGTGAGGCCGAGATCGCAGGACGACAGGACGACCATGCGCGGCGCGTGGGGCAGCCGCTGCAGGTCGTAGCCGATCAGCGGTCCGCCGGCCAGCTCCAGGGTGGAGAACAGCGCGTTCTCGGCCTGGTAACGGCCATGGGCGGCGAGGTGGGCGACGGCCACCCGGTCGAGGGCGGCGAGGGTGGCGGCCGGGGTGGCGTCCGTACCGGTCAGGACTGTCGCATGTGGATAGAGCGCGGCGATCGCGCGTACCTCCGCCGGCCCGGCGGCGTTGCCGGGGCCGGCCACCAGCAGGGCCGCGGTCTGCGGGTACCGGCCGGGGGCCAGCGCGGCGTACCAGGCGGTGGCCGACGGTGCGACCGTCACCGGCCGCCCGGCGCAGCCGGGTAGGACCGCCCAGGGCACTGTGATCAGCGCCCCGGTCGGGACCACGACCAGGTCGCGGTCGCCGGCCAGGTGCAGGAGCGGGTCGAGCAGAAACCCGGCGAGGGTACGGGCATCCCGGCGGGTCGCGGCGGCGACCGCCCGGGCGAGCCGGTCCGGCATCGCCCGGCCGGCCTGTGCGTCGAGGTCGGCGCGCAGCCGGAGCACGGTGTCCTCGGCGGCGGCGTATCCGCCCAGCGGGACGAGGGATGCGTCGCCGTCCACCACCACGAGCGCGTGCAGTGCCGGCCCGTCCCGGAGGTAGCCGACGAAGGCGGCTTCACCGAGTGCGGCCTTGACCGTGCCGAGCGGGGTGAGCGCGGGTCCGGCGGTGCCGGGCTGCCCGGGTACCGACCAGGAGTGCTCGCGTACCGTGCGGCGCAGCCGTTCGATCCGGGTACGCAGCCCACCCGCCGGCTGCCCGGCCAGCTCGGCCGCCCGGAGCGCGTGCTGGGTCTGGCGCAGCTCCTCCAGCGCGACCGCCACGGTCGGATCCTCCGGTGGCCGCACGGGTGCGAGCAGGAGCGCCTGGGCTCGGGCCCGCTCGGACCACCGGTAGACCGCGGTGGGGGATCCGGTCGCGAGCGCCGCGGCGAGCCCGGCCCGGGCCAGGTCCCGCCCGTGGACGGCGGCACCGGTCAGCAGGTCGAGGCAGCCGAACTGGGAACGGTGCCGGTGCAGCGCGGCCATTCCGGCGACCAGGTGCCGGGACGCCTCGCCCGGTCGCCCTGTGCTGGCGGCCAGCTCGGCCCGGGTGAGCCGCCACAGCAGCCGGGTGTCGAGGCGGTCGGCCCGGCCGGGTACGCCGTACCGGGTCGCGCTGTGTCCAGCCGCCGTGCGGCGTCCGGTACGGAGCAGCGCACGGGCGGCCACCAGCCCGGCGACGCGGGCGTCCTCCGGCAGGCCGAGCCGGTCCAGCCGGGCCGCCAGGACGCGGGCCCGGCGGGCCAGCGGGTCCGCCGGGCCCGCACCGGTGATGAACTCGGCGCGCAGCTCGAGTAGTCCGGCCAGGGCCGCCCGCCGGGCGTTGTCCCGGCCGATGAACCGGGTCCGGGCCGCCCGGGCCCAGCGCGCGGCCGCGTGCGGCCGGTCCGCGAGGAGCGCCGCCTCCGCGCGTACCTGCAGTGCGTCGGCGTACGTGTGGCTGAGCCGCTGCTCGGTGGCCTGCTCGGCCGCGTACGCCAGCTCGCGGTCGGCCTCGGCGAACAGCCCGGCGGCCAGCAGAGCCCGGGCCCGCTCCACGGCGAGGGTGGGCAGCCGGCCCGGCGCCAGCTTCTCGTACTCCGCCCGGGCCTCGGTGAACGCGCCGAGCGCGGCGGGCAGGTCCCCGGCGAGGACGTCCAGGCAGCCGAGGTTGACCCGGCAGAACGCGCCGTAGAGGGCCAGCCCGTGCCGGGCCGCGATCTGGCCGCACCGGCGCAGGTCCGCCCGGGCCAGCTGGACCCGACCGGCTTCCAGGTGCACCAGGCTGCGGTTGTTGAGGGCCTTGAGCAGGTCGACCGGGTACGGCCCCTCGCTCAGCAGCGCCACCGCCTCGTCGTACTGGCGCAGGGCCGCGTCGTTGCGACCGCTGCGCTTGAGCAGCAGGGCCCGCTGGCCGAGGAGGATCGGGCGCTGGGCCGCCGGGATGACCGCCTCGGCCTCGTCGAGCATCCGGAAGCCGGCCTCGACCCGGCCGCGTTCGGTCTCCGCCCAGGCCAGGCTGACCAGCAGCCGTCCCCGGATGTCGGCCAGCGCCGGATCCTGGTCGCCTTCGATTACCCGCAGCCCGGCGCGCAGCTTACGGACCGCGTCCGCCGGCCGGCCGTTGTCGCTGGCGGCCATGCCGGCCACGTGCAGCCGGGTGGCCCGGTCGGCCAGCGTCGGGTTCATGTCACAGCACGTTCATGTCACAGCGCGAGCGAAGGCGTCACGACCCTGGGCTGCTCGCCGTCCGGCCCGGGCTCGGGCGGGTGCACCAGGAGTTGGGCCAGCCCGTGCGGTACGCCGTCGAAGACGAAGCGGCCGGCCTCGTCGGCCCGGACGGACCGGGGCGGCGCCGGCTCCGGGAACCGCAGCTCGACCCGCAGCGCCGCGGCGGGCGCGAGCCACCCGTCCAGCCGGACGGTGCCGTCCGGCCGTTCGACAATCATGATCATGATGGTACGGCTGTCCGCGTCGAACGTGACCGTGCGGGTACGTTCGCTGGTCCGCGCGCCGGAGCCGACCAGCTGGTCCTGGCTGAGCCGGGCCAGCTCCGCGTCGAGGTCGCCGAGCGCGAGCACGAACCGGACCCGCTCGTCGAGGTCGGCGGGTGGCGGGTCGAGCAGCCCGTCGATCGCGGCCAGCCGGTCGAGGATGGCCTGGTCGTCACCGTCCAACGGGAGATCCGCGAGATCGGCCATCATCCACTCCAGGCAGGATCGGCTTGCAGCATCTCGCGCAGCTTCGCCAGGCACCGGCCGCGGGTGGGACCGATGCTGCCGCGCGGCATGCCCAGCGCCTCGGCCACCACATCGTAGTCGGGCCGGTGGACGTGGGCGACGATGCGCAGCAGTGCCCGGCACCGCTCCGGCAGCCGCTGGTAGTGCCGCCAGAGCACCCGGTCGCGCTCGTCCGCCAGCAGGCGCTCCTCCGGCTCCGGAGCCGGGTCCGGTAGCACGTCCAGCGCGGACCCGGCGTCCGGGGCGTGCCGGCGGGAACGGTCCCGTACCCGCCATGCCTCCCGCCGGGCCGCGGTCACCAGCCAGGCCGTCAACGCCTGCGGCGACTGGATCTCGTGCAGCCGGCGCAACAGCTCCAGCCACGTGGTCTGGACGATGTCGGCGGCCTCCTCGACGCCCAGGCCCTGGGCCCGGACGACCCGCCAGAGCACCGGGTTGAGCTCGCGTACCACCTCGTCCAGTGCGGCCGGCTCACCAGCGCGCGCCCGTTGGAGGCAGGAAGCCAGCCGGGCCGCGCGTTCGGCCTGGCTGGCTTCGGTGTGGCTGGCGCCGACGGACACAGTGGCCATGCTATGGCCCGGGGACCGGAGCCGGGATCGGCTCCTCGACCACCTTGTTCTGTGCCACGGCACCGGCGTACGTCGCCGCCGAGAACGATGTACCGCTCCACCAGGCGTACCGGTCGGCGGGGTCGTACCCGGGTGGAAGTGACATCAGGCTGATGATGTTGCTGCCCACCTGCCACTGCCGTACCCAGTCGCCGAAGTTGCTGTACGGCTCCGGATGCTCCGCCGACTTTTCCTCGCTCGCGCCCACGCTCACCACGGACAGCTCCGGGTCGGCGGCGAAGGCCGCCGGATACTCGGGGACATCGGATCCGTGGTTGCCGGCTGCGGCGACCACCGGCACCCGGCGGTCGGACAGCTTCTTGAGCGCGGTTCTGAGGTCGGCCAGGCCCGGGTCGTAGGCGTCGGCACGGCGCCCGAAGGCGGTGAGGACCACATCCACCCGCCGGCCGCGGTCGATCTCGTCGGCCAGCCACCCGAGCGCGCTGACGACGTTCAACTCGCTGACCTTCCCCATGGCGCTCATCACCCGCACTGAGAGCAGCCGCGCGTGCGGGGCGGCCATCCGGATGAGCCCGGCGATGAACGTGCCGTGTCCCCAGTGGGTACCGAGATCCCGCTTGTCGCCGTCCAGCGGCGGCGACGGGATCGGCACGTAGGCCGACCATCCGGCTTCGACGCTGAACTGTTGGCCCTGCACCGGGTCGGGTAGCCAGTCGTGCGCCTCTACGCCGGTGTCCAGCAGCGCGACCACCGGCCCGCCGGGGTGCCATCGCGGTGCCTCGGGCATCTTGTACTCCGGCGCGGACAGCCACCCCTGCAGCCCATGCCCGATCTTCTCGCCGGCGGCGCGGTAGTCCTTCGTCGCCACCTCGTGCTGGACGTCCGGGATCAGCTCCGGCACGATCGCCCGGATGGCGAGCGGGTCGGCGCCGGACACCGACAGCACGGAGATCCCGGGCGTCCGGTCCACCACCTCGCCGAGCGGTCGCCCGAGCCCGGAGGCTTGCAGGATGTCGTTGAGCTGCGCGATCTCCTCGCGGTCAAGAGACCGGCGGGCGAGGATGACGTCTTCACGGTGGTGCGCGGACATGGTCACCTCCAGGTCTGTGGGCATGCCCAAGCGGCGGCGCCGCCATTCGACAAGTGGCGCGACGGGCCGCGCAGATACCTGCCCAGTCGAGCACCCGGCGCCGCGCCCGCCAATCCTCCCGTCGGCGTGGACGGTCAGCCGTGCAGCCCGGTCGTCGAGATCCCTTCGGTGATCCGCCGCTGGAAGACAAGGAAGAACACCAGCACCGGTACGAGTGACAGGGTCGCCATGGCGAGCAGTTGCCCCCACCCCGACTGCCCGGTCGAGTCCAGGAACGAGCGTAGGGCCAGCGGCACGGTGTAGTGCTCGACGCCGTTGAGGTACACCAGCTGACCGAAGAAGTCGTCCCAGGTCCAGACGAATGTGAAGATCGCCGTGGTGATCAGCGCGGGTCGCATGAGCGGCAGGATGATCCGCAGGTAGATGCGCACCGGTCCGCAGCCGTCGATCCGCGCGGCGTCGTCCAGCTCGGTGGGCAGCGAGCGGATGAACTGCGTCATCAGGAAGATGAAGAAGCCGTCGACGGCCAGGAACTTGGGCACGATCAGCGGCAGGAAGCTGTCGATCCAGCCGAGCCGGTGGAACACGGTGTACTGCGGGATGATCAGCACGTGGACCGGCAGCATGAGGGTGGCGAGCATGACCGCGAACCACAGCCGCCTGAACGCGAAGCGCAGTCGGGCGAACGCGTACGCGGCCATCGAGCAGGACAGCACGTTGCCGGCGATGGCGGCCAGCGCGATGAGGAACGAGTTGCCGAAGAACACTCCGAACTGCGGGCCGAGCGCCGACCAGCCGGCCCGGTAGTTGTCCAGCGTGAACGTGCTGGGCCACAGCCCGGAGCCGGTGAAGATCTCGTCGGTCGGCTTAACCGAGCTGGCCGCCATCCACAGCAGCGGGTACAGCGTCACCAGCCCCCCGCCGACCAGCAGCAGGTGGCCCAGCAGCCGGCGGGTCATCGGGGACCGTCCCGGTCGGTGTAGTGGACCCAGTACCGGGAGGTGGCGAACATGCCCGCGGTGGCCGCCGCGATGACGATGAGCAGCGCCCAGGCCATCGCCGACGCGTAGCCCATCCGGAAGTTGGTGAAGCCCTCCTGGTACAGGTACAGCGTGTAGAACAGGGTCGAGTCGGCCGGCCCGCCGCTGCCGCCGCTGATGATGAAAGCCGGCGTGAACGCCTTGAACGAGTTGACGATCTCCAGGACGAGATTGAAGAAGATCAGTGGCGTCAGTAGCGGAAGGGTGACCTTGACGAAGCGCCGGACCGGACCGGCGCCGTCGACGGCCGCCGCTTCGAGCAACTCGCGCGGGATCTGCTTGAGCCCGGCCAGGAAGATCAGCATGGGTGAGCCGAACTGCCACACGTGCAGCAGGATCAGCGTATAGATGGCGTACTCGGGGGTGGAGATCCAGCTCGGTCCCACGATGCCGGCCAGCCGCAGGACCCGGTTCACCAGCCCGTCATCGCCGAAGATCTGCCGCCACATGATGGATACCGCGACGCTGCCGCCAAGCAGGGACGGCAGGTAGTACGCGGTGCGGTAGGCGGCCAGACCCCGCCGGCCGCCGCTGAGCACCGCGGCGATGACCAGCGCGACGGCGACCACCAGCGGTACCGACACCAGGACGTACACCAGCGTGACCCGCAGCGCGTTGCGAAAGTGCGGGTCGGCGGCGAACTGGCGGTAGTTGTCCAGGCCGGTCCAGCGTGGCGGGGTCAGCAGGTCGAAGTCGGTGAAGGACAGGTACAGCGAGGCGAGGATCGGGCCCGCGGTGAGCAGGAGCAGACCGGCGAACCAGGGGGCGAGGAACAGGTACGCGATCCGGTTCTCGTTGGGTTTCCTCGCGGCCGCGCGACGGGTGGGCGTGGGCGGCCGCCGGACCGGTACCTGGAGGGTGTCGGCCATCGGTTATTTCTTCAGCGCGCGCGCCGCGTCCTGGAAGAACCCGGCCACCGCCTTGGCGATCGACGCCTTGCCGAATGCCACCTGCTGCGCCGCGAAGGTCAGCGCCTTGCCGGTCACCTCGGCGCCGCCCGGCGGTGTCGGCGGGGGCAGCGGACCCGTCTTGCCGCTGACCAGGTTGATGTACGCGTAGGTCTGCCGCTCGACCGCGCCGGCCTTCGGCTCCAGCGCGGCGCGCACCTGGGTCGACGGTGGGACGCCCCGCTCGGAGCCGAGGATCGCGGTGATCTCCGGATCGGTCAGCAGCGCGTCGATGAGCAGGGCCGCCTCGGTCGGGTGCCGGCTGGTCGCCGACACGCTCATCAACTGGGACGGCTTGAGGTACTGCCCGGGCCTGGACCCGGCCGTACCCTGCGGGTACATGTGCAGGCCGAGTTCGTCCTTCATCACGCTGGCGTACGCGGTGAGCTGGTTGGAGTGGGCGAAGTCGAACGGCACCCGCTTGCGCCCCACCATGCTGTTCGCCACGTCGCTGCCGATCGCGGCGGCCTGGACGTCCGCGGGGACGGCGCCCTTCGCCCTGCGCAGGTCCTCCCAGTACGCGATCCACTCGGAAAGGTCCGCCGCGGTGAAGCCGAGCGCTCCGTCCGCGGTGAACAGCGCCTTGCCCCGCTGGCGCAGCCAGCACTCCAGGGCCGTGGACTGGTAGGCGGCGTACTGCGAGCCGAAGACTCCGCTGGGTGCCTTCCGGCCGATCTGCTTGGCCAGCGTGGCGAAGTCGGCCCAGGTCATCGTGGTGTCCGGGAGGTCTATACCGAGCTGCTTGAGCATCGTCAGGTTCGTGATGAGCGCCATGGAGTTGATGCCCGCGTTCACGCCGTACAGTTTGTTGTCGATCCGCCCGGCCGCGAGGACGTCGGCGCTGAAGTCGCTCAGGTCGAGCACCTTGGGTACCACGTCGTCGAGCGGCCGCAGGGAGCCGCGGTGGGCGTACTCGCCCAGGTAGGAGTAGTCCATCTGGATGACGTCCGGCGGGTTGCCACCGGCGGTCTGGGTCGCCAGCTTGTCCCAGTACCCGTTCCAGGCGGAGAACCAGGAGTCGACCTTGATGTCCGGGTGCTTCCTGCTGAACGCGGTGAGCGCGTCCTGCGTACGCTTGTGCCGCTCGGTGCTGCCCCACCAGGCCATTTGGATGGTCTTGAGGATGGCACGGTCGGACTTCGATCTGTCCGGTTCCTTGTCGCAGGCGCTCACGCCCGCCATGGTGACTCCGGCCACACCCGCGCCCGCGACGCCCAGAAAGCTCCGGCGACTCAGCTGACGGTCCACAACGACCCTCCTGACGTGTCGGACACACCATAGGCACTCGCGCTCAACGGGCCGAAAGGCATCCGGCCCGAAACCACGGACCGTTACCGGGATACCGCAGGCGGGTAGGTGCCGGGTAGCTGCGGGATGGGCCGAAAGTACCACCACCGCCGGCCCACTCCGGACCGCGGAAACAGCCGTTCGGACCGGCGTCCGGCCGGGCCCGCACCTTGTCCTTGCTGGACCGTGCCGGGTGCCGAAGACTGGGGAGCCATGGAGCCGATGCTGGGTCCGGTCCTCGACACGAGCGGCACCGCCCGGATCTCCGAGGATGGCCGGCGGTGGATGGCGGCGGCCGGTTCGGTGCTCGCCGACTCGCGCGGCGCCGGCGAGGCGGCGGCACGGCACGCGCTCGCCGGTGCCGATCCGCGCCTGCTGATGGTGTTCTGCACGCTCACGCGGGATCCGGAGGCGGTGCTGGCCGGCGTCGGCGCGGCCAGCGGCGACCTTCCCGTGCTCGGGTGCTCCGCCCGGCGGATGATCACGCCGACCGGTCCAACTTCCGACGGCGTCGTCGTGGTCGCCCTCGGTGGCCCGGGTCTGGAGGTGACCACCGGTGTCGGCATCGGGGTGACCGACGAGCCGCGGGACGCGGGCGCGGAGGCGGCCAGGCAGGCTCTCGGGGACTGGACCAGCCGGCCGAACGAGGTGCTGTTGCTGGTCACCGACGGTCTGGCCGGTAACCAGGAGGAAGTGCTCGCCGGCGCGTACAGCGTCGTGGGTGCCAGCCTGCCGCTGGTCGGTGGGTCGTCGACGCCGGATTGGGCCACCGGGCGGAGCTTCCAGTTCTACGGCGACAAGGTCATCTCCGACGGCGTGCTCGCCGCGATCGTCTCCTCCGACGGCCCGCTGGGCATCGGCCTCGGCCACGGCTGGCGCAAGGTCGGCAAGCCGATGCTGGTCACCCGCAGCGTGGGCCGCGACGTGTTCACCCTCGACGACAAGCCGGCGCTGCCCGCCTACCTCCAGCAACTGGGGGCGCCGCCGGAGACCTACACCGATCCGGTCGCGTTCAAGGAGTTCGCCCGCCCCCGTCCGGTCGGCATCCGGCGGCGCAGCGGCGAGGAGATCCGCAACGTCAACTCGGTCGCCGGCCTGTCGGAGGGCTGGCTGCGGGCCGGCGCCGAGGTCCCGGAGGGTTGCCTGGTGTGGGTGATGGAAGGGGAGCTGGAGTCCGTCATCGACGGCGGGCGCGACGCCTGCCGCAGCGCGATCGAGGCGCTGGACGGCAGCCCGCCGCTGGGATTCCTGACCTTCGACTGCGTGGCCCGGGCGAGCATGCTCGGGGATGCCGGTACCTGTGCCGAGGTGGCGCGGATGACCGAGGTGGGCCACACGGCCGGTCAGCCTGACCCGGTGCCGCTCGGCGGCCTGTACACCTGCGGCGAGATCGCCCGCACCAGCGGCATCAACGGTTTCCACAACGAGATGGTGGTCGTCCTCGCCCTCGGCTGACGACACGCCGAAAGCGGCATTTGGGACATTGAAGGCCGTCGCCGGCAGGTTTGGACGATCGCCGGCCCGGGGAACCCGGTGGCGAGTACCGCTCGGGGGGGTGGGGGAGATGGCTGCGGCTCGCATCGAGGTCAGGCAGGTCGCCGCCTGGCAGGTACTGACCGGCAGCGGCGAGCTGGACTGTGCCGTCGCGCCGAAGCTCCGCCGGGCGCTGCTGGCTGTGCTCGACGCGGGGGCGGATGCGGTGGTCGTCGACATCTCCGGGGTGACCCTGCTGGACTGCGCCTGCATCGGCGTCCTGGTGGAAGCGGTGCACCGGGCCCAGCGGCAGGGGAGCGACCTGCGTTTCGTGGGCGCCATGGGCCGGGTCAGGCGGGTCCTGGAGATCACCGGCGCGGGCGCGGAACTGGGTATCGACAACCCGCCTCCGGGTACCGCCGGCCGGGCGCATGAGGTGGCCGTCGAGACGGTCGAAGCCGTGCTCGCCGCCCGTACCGCCCTTCCACCTGACGACGGGCGGCGCCACGTGCTGCGCAACCTCGCGGTTGAGCTGTGCCTGCCGCTGGCCGAGCGGCTCGCCGGGCACTTCCGGCAGACCAGCCAGGCCGACGACGAGTTGATCCAGGTCGCCGCCGTCGGGCTGGTGAAAGCCGTCGACCGGTACGAGCCCGAGCGGGGCACCGGGTTCCTCAGCTTCGCCTTCCCCACGATCCTCGGCGAGCTTCGCCGCCACTTCCGCGACCACACGTGGGCGGTACACGTCCCGCGTCACCTCCAGGAGTTGCGGATATCGATCAAGCAGGCCACCGACGCGATGAGCCAGCGGCTGTGCCGCGAGCCGACCGTCCGCGAGCTGGCCCATCAGCTGGCCGCGCCGGTGGAGGAGGTGTCCGAGGCGATGGTCGCCGCGCAGGGATACCTGTCCGCGTCGCTGTCGCAACCGGTCGCGGCGGGAGCGTCGACGGAGTTGGGCGACCTGATCGGCGAGTCGGACCAGGATCTGGACCGGGTGGACCACCACGAGTCGCTCCGGCCGCTGCTCGCCGGGCTGCCAGACCGTGAGCAGCGGGTACTGGCGTACCGGTACTACGGCAACATGACCCAGACCCAGATCGCCGCACTGCTCGGGGTATCCCAGATGCAGGTGTCCCGGCTACAGGCACGGGCGCTCACCCGGCTGCGCGAAGCGCTGCTCGCCGACAGCGGCTCCGCGGTCAGATCAGTCCGCCCATCCCCGGATCGCTGATGCTGGCCTCGCCCGGATCGGCGGCTACTCGCGTGGCGGGTCGTTCGGCCTGTCGTGCTCGGCCAGGAAACGCTCCAGCTCGGCGCCGAGTTCATCGGCCGACGGCAACGACCCGCTCTCCGCCAGCAGACCCGGGCCACGCTGGCCGTGCAGGTAGGCGTCGTACTGCTCCTCCAGCCCGTGTACCAGCGCGGTGGCCTCCTGGCTCTGCGCGATCTGCTTGTCGATGTCGGCCCGGACCAGCTCCGCCGACGAGCGCAGCGCCGCGGTCGGCAGCAGCAGGCCGGTCGCCCGGGACAGCGACTCCAGCAGCTCCACCGCGGCGGCCGGGTACTGCACCTGGGCCAGATAGTGCGGGACGTGTACGGCGAAACCGAGCGCGTCGCGGCCCTGCTGGCCCAACCGGTACTCCAGCAGGTTGCCGGCACTGCCCGGCACCTGTACCCGGTGCAGCCACGGCTCGTACCCGACGATCAGCTCCCGCCGGGTGGCGTGTGCGGTCACCCCGGTCGGTCGGGTGTGCGGTACGGCCATCGGGATCGCGTTGAGTCCGACGACCAGCCGCACCTGGAGCCGGTCCACCACCTCCAGCAGCGCCGCGATGAACCGCTCCCACTGCAGATCCGGCTCCGGCCCGACCAGCAGCAGGAACGGGGTACCGGCCTCGTCGCGCAGCAGGTGCAGCCCGATGGCCGGCTCTTCGTACTGCTCCCAGTGGTCCTCCAGGAAGATCATCGGCGGTCGCCGGGAGCGGTAGTCGATGAGTTGGTCGGCGTCGAAGCGGGCCACCAGCCGGGCGTCGAGCGCCGCGAGGAGCTGCTCGCGGGTCAGGGCGGTGGCGCTGCCCGCGTCGACGAAGCCGGCCAGCGCCTGCACCAGTACCGGTCGACCGAGGTCAGGCAGATCATCAGTCAGCTCGTAGAGATCACGCGGATCACGCACCGGTCACGACTCCGCCAGCTCAGAGAACGATAAGATCACCTACCAGGGTACCGGCAACCTCAGCCGGCGGTACCCGGCCAGACGATGACCTGGATCTTCCACGTATCGGCGTCGACCTCCTCGACGAACTTGACGAAGGCGATGTGCCGCTCGTCCCGCGTCCAGACGCAGTACCGGCTTCCTTTGATGTACTTGGCGCTCACCACCGGGAAGCTGTTGAGCAGGTTGGCGCAGTCGGCCCGACCCGGGTCCTTCGGCTGGCTCCAGGTCGCCAGGTGGGCGCGGATCGGATAGCTCTCGATCGAGCCGCCGCCGTCGTAGATGTCGATGCTCGTGTCCGAGCGGGTAGCGGCCCTGGGTGGGTCGGCGTCGAGGTCCACCCCGTAGTTGGTGAACCCCAGCGTGTACGGCCCTGAACCGGCGAGGTCCGCATCGGCGGTTACCGGCGGGGTGCCGGGGTCTGACGGGCGGGCCGCCGGCGCGCTGCTGTGCGGCGCCGTGCCGGCTCCGGTGGCGGCCGGTTGATCAGGGGTGGTGGAGCGGGTCTGATAGATGAAGGCGCCCACCCCGACCAGGGCGGTGATCAAGGCGGCAATGGCGGTGATCATGCCGGCCATCGACTGCCAGAACGGCTCTCGTGGTCCGGACGCGGAATCGGGCTGCGCAGGCTGCACATCGCTCCTCTACCGTGGGCACGGCGGCCCCGATTCTCACACACCTTCGTGGTGCTCGGTGGGGTACGCCCGGTCGTGCCGGCTCTGGTCGTTCGGGCGCTGCCGCCGCTGCGGTGGTGCCGGCCGGATCTCCCGGCGGAGACCGGAAGGTGTTCCGGTTGTGCCGCTGGTGTGGCGGTTCGGGGTGCCGGCTGCGGGTCGGTCGGAGGGTGTGGAACCACTTCTCGACCCGACGGAAGGCCCACCATGACGTGGTGGCAGCCGACCGGCCGGCGCTGGCGTCGCCCGCCCCGCCAGTGCCCTGATTGGTGCGGCGGCGGGCACCTGTGCACCGCCCAGCACGGCTACCCGACCGGGGAGCACCGCTCCCTGCCGCTGCGGGTCGTCACTGCCTGGGGTGTGCTCGTCGCGACTCGGGTACAGAGCATCACCGACACGGCGAGCCGGCTGGAGGTACGCCTACAGGTTGGGCTGTCCGCCGACGAGCAGTTCGCCACTGTCGAGGCAGTGCGGGTCGCCGAGGAGGTCGACCAGGCGGTCCGGGTCGCGCTCGCCACCGCGGCCGGGTGGGTGGATGTGGGCCAGCTGGATTTCCTGCGGCTGCCGGGCAGCGGCCGGTGATCGCGGGCCAACCACCGTACCCTGACGGCTATGGGTGATCTAGCAACTGCCCTGAGCAGTGTAGCGGCGCCCGCCCGCAACCCGTACCGTCGCCGAAGAGACGTTCCAGGAACCACCTCGTCCAGGAGGTGGCCCCACATGGGCCGCGACACCGCCTTCGGCCGGCGCCTGGCCGAACTACGCGCCGAGCGCGGGCTGTCCCTGCAGCGCCTCGGCGAACTCGTCCACTACTCCCGCTCGCACCTGAGTGACCTGGAACGCGGCGTCAAACAGCCCAGTACAGCCACGGCGAAGCGCCTCGACGATGTCTTGTCGGCGGGCGGATACCTCGCCGCGCTCGCCGCCCGCAGTCGCGCCCAGCCCGACGACGGCGGCACCGGATGGCTGGACGACCCGCAGGAGATCGAGCAGCGACGTCGCCGCGTCGCTGCGTCCAACATCGACGAGGCGAAACTCCAGTACCTCGAAGGTGCGGTACTGCGCCTGATCGCCGAGTACGAGCGACACCCAGCGACGGTGATGGCATCGCAGACGCTGCGGCTACGGCGCTACGTTGACGAGGTACTGGCTGGACGCCAGCATCCCCCGCAGCGGGAACGGCTATACGCCGTCGCTGTACACCTGTGCGGCCTGCTGGGCACCCTCGCCGTGGACCTCGGGCTACACGTCCACGCCCGGGCCTACGGGCTGGAAGCCTTCGACCTGGCCGACGCCTCCGGGCACCCCGACCTGCAAGCCTGGGCCCGGGCCGCGCAGAGCTTCGTCGCCTACTACGCCGGCGACTACCACGAGGCGCTCGCGTACGCCCAGGACGGCCAGCGCCGGGCACCCCGCAGCCCCCACTGTGTCCGTCTCGCCCTCAACGGGGAAGCCCGGGCGCTGGCCCGGCTCGGCGACACGTACGGCGTTGACGATGCCGTGGATCGCGGCTTCAGCCTGCTGAACGACTTTCCCGCCGCCACGCAGGTAAGCGCCGGCCTGACCCTCGGCGCGTACTGCCCGGCCCGGGCCACCGCGAACGCGGCGACCGCCTACCTGGCGCTCGGGCAGCCAGCCAAGGTCCAGCGGTACGCCGCGCCGGCCCTGCCCGTGTTCGATCGGGAAGAGCTACGCGGACCGCAGGCACTGACCCGGCTCGACCTGGCCACGGCCGCGCTCATGTCACGCGACCCCGAACCGGAACGCGCGGCGCAGTTAGCCGCCGACGCGATAGCGGTGAGTGCGCCGCAGGGGCTGGAGTCCGTCAAGCTACGTGCCCGCGAGTTTCTGGACCGGGCCCGGCCCTGGGCGTCCCAGCCGGGTATCCGTGCGGTCGCCGAGCTGGTGGACCACCAGAACAAACGATCCATCGAAGCAGCCGAGGTGGTGCTGGAGTGACGGCCCGGGAACAAGAGAGTCTTAACCGCCGCTGGCAGGCATACCAGCAGGTGACGCACCTGCGGGAGCACTGGTACTGGCGGCCCGGCTGGCAACGGGGACGCAGCTTCTACACGTGGCACCTGACCTTCGAAGGACAAACCGCCCTGTTCGACCTCGCCCGCCGCATCCAGGCCAGCCTCGACCTACCCGGCCTCGATGCCGTCCCGATGGAGGGTCTGCACCTGACAGTGCAGGGGGTCGGGTTCACCGACGAGGTCACCGACGAGGATCTGACGGCGATCGTGGCGGCCGCCCGCGTGCGGTGCGCCACGCTGCCACCGTTTCAGCTCGCTCTCGGGCCGGTGGACCCGGACCCGGAGGCAGTGGCGCTGCTGGTTTGCCCATGGGCGCCGGTCGAGCGGGTGCGCCTGGCAGTACGGGACGCGATCGGTTCCGTGTGGAGTGAGGTGCCTGAGCCCCTGGACGGCTTCCGTCCTCACGTGACCGTGGCGTACAGCGGCGCCAGCGTGCCCGTTGACGGGATCCGTGAACGGATGCGTGCGCTGCGGGACGTGGTACCGGTCAGCGTGGACATCGGCGGGGTTCAGCTCATCGCGCTCAACCGTGACGAGCGTGTGTACCGCTGGGATGTGGTGGAGTCCGTGCAGTTGGGCGGGTAGCTCAGTCGGCGGACGCCCGTCAGCGGACGGCGAACCCCTCCCGTACACGCAGAGCAGCCACGAGGCTACCGGCATGAGGTACGCCGGTTGGTGCGCAGGATGCCTGGCCGGTGAGCTCCGGGGGTACGGCGACGTGAAGAACCGCGCGGCGGTCCATCCCTTGTCGTCCCGCCGCTGCGGATCACGCACCGCCGTACCCCTTCCACAGACCGGCGCGGTAGCCGGGCCCGCCTCGCCTCAGGGTCCGGCTACCGCGCCCCCGAGGGAAGGGCCGCAATGGATGTCGTGATGGTTGTCGTGATCGTGGTGTGTGCCCTGCTGCTGGGCGTGATCGTCGGGTGGGTGAGCCGCGCCGCTGACCGGTGCGCAATGTGTGGCTGGCGTCTGACCTGCGTCACCTGCCAGCCTGCCGCGCGGGGGTCCACTCGCACGGGCTGTCGGCGGATCCCCACCGTCGCCACGGGAAGGTGAGACGCGATGAGCGATGTCCGGCTTCCCACCCGTGAGGATCACCAGTTCCTGCTCACCATGCGCTGCTACGCGCTCATCGCGTTGGTCAAGGGCCTCCAGACGAACGCGATCAACGTCCTACGGGCGGTGGTCCTGGACGACGCCCACACAGCCACGCAGGAACGGGCGAAGAGGTCGTGACGGCTGATCTGACCGCCGAGCAGGTGGCCCACTGCCGGCAGGTGCTCGCCGAGCACACCGTCCGGCCCGGCGCGAAGGGCTGCCCGGTGTGCGGGGTGATCCGCTGCCCCGACTGGACCGACGCGTTCGACAAGCTCGCTGTCGCAGGGCAGACCATGGCCGCTGAGCCGCCACCCTGGCAGCTGTTCCGGCCCGGCCGCAGGCCCGGCACGCCCGGCACGGCCGGGTAGCCGAAGACTTCGCTTCGGGATTTCGATGACCGTTTCGTGAGCTGGTACCTCACCCAAGGCGGCCAGCACCCGTTGGTCGGTCACCCGCCATCCCTGGATGACGAACGTGTTGTGGTCGGTCTCGTACAGCGTGGGGCATCCACCACCACCCGTCGCTCTGCCGAGAAACCTTAGCGACACAATGCCTCCCGCTCGCTTGTGGCCTGCGCTGTCGGGCCGATTTTGCAGCGAGCGATCAGAAGATCTCAAGGATTTTGCGCTGGTTTGCAGGGAGCAACTGGCGGCGGTTCTTATCTACTGCGGCGGCTGCGTACCAGGAGCCAGACCACCAGGGCAGCCACGACGAGCAGCGCGTAGCCGGCGTACCGGCGGAACGCGGCGGTACCGGCGGTGACGCGTACCAGGTCGATCGGCTCGACCTCGACCGCCGGTCCGGTCGGGCCCGGCGGACCGGGCGGGCCAGCCGCGCCGAGCCTGGCCGCCAGGCGGTCGGCGAACTGGGCGACCAGCCGCCCGCCGACGTCCGCCAGCATGCTCCGGCCGAACTGGGCCGGGCGGCCGGTGACGGTCAGCTCGGTGGCCACCTCGACGCGGGTCGCGTCCCCGTCCGGCACGAGCGTGGTGGTGACCGTCGTCCGGGCGGTACCCGAGCTGCGGGTGTCCCGCCCGGACGCCTCGATGACCGCCCGGTGGGCCACCTCGTCGCGCTCGACGAAGCGACCCGTTCCCCGGTAGTCCAGCGTGATCGGGCCGAGCTTGACCTTCACCGTGCCGGCGAACGTGTCGCCGTCGTACTCGTCCAGCTGTGCTCCGGGCAGGCACGGCGCGACGCCGGGCAGGTCGAGCAGCACCCGCCAGGCCTCGTCGACCGGTACCGGCACGGTGAAGCTGTGGTCAAGTCGCATGAACCGCTCCCGCGGCGGCCACTGCCCGGCGGGTCAGCACGGTGGCCAGGTGGGTGCGGTAGTCGGCGGAGGCGAAGACGTCGGCCGGTGGCCGGGTGCCTTCGGCGGCCCGTTCGGCGGCTGCCGCGACCGAGTCCCGGTTGGCCGGCGCACCGGTCAGCGCCTGCTCCACGGCGTGCGCCCGGACCGGCGTCGCCCCCATGTTGGTCAGCGCCACCCGGGCCTCGGCGATGGTGCCGTTGTCGCGGCGTACCACGGCGGCGACACCGAGCAGGGCCCAGGACTGGGCCACCCGGTTGAACTTCTCGTAGTGGGTACCCCAGCCGTCCCGCTTAGGTACCCGGACCGCGACGAGTACCTCGCCGGGGGTCAGCGCCGTGGTCAGGTAGTCCACGAAGAAGTCCGCGGCCGGGATCCGCCGCACCCCCTCCGGGCTGGCCGCCTCCATCGTCGCGTCCAGGGCGAGCGCCACGCTGGGCAGGTCGCCGGCCGGGTCGGCGTGCGACAGCGAGCCGCCGACCGTACCCCGGTAGCGGGTCTGCCGATCGGCGACCGTGGCGGTCGCCTGAGCCAGCAACGGGGCGTACCGGCCCACCAGCGGGTCGTGCAGCACGTCCGCGTGCGTGGTCATCGCCCCGATGACCAGCTCGTCGCCCTCCTCCCGGACGCCGCGCAGCTCGGCGATGCCGCCGAGGTCGACCAGCACGCTCGGCGCGGCCAGCCGCAGCCGGAGCACCGGGACCAGGCTCTGGCCACCGGCCAGCAGCTTGGCGTCCTCGCCGGAGTCGGCCAGGGCGCGTACCGCACCGTCCACTGTGGACGGTCGAATGTAGTCGAAGGACAGCGGGATCACGACCGCTCGCCTCCCTCCCGGATCGCCCGCCACACCCGCTCGGGCGTGCACGGCATCGGTACGTCGTGGACCCCGTACGGGCGCAGCGCGTCGACGATCGCGTTGACGACCGCCGGTGTCGAGGCGATCGTGCCGGTCTCGCCGACCCCCTTGACGCCCAGCGGATGGTCCAGTGCCGGGGTCTCGGTCCGGTCGGTCACCAGGTCCGGCAGGTCCGCCGCGCTCGGCAGGGTGTAGTCGGTGAAGGTACCCGTGACCAGGTTGCCCTCGTCGTCGTACACCGCCTCCTCGAACAGCGCCTGGGCGATGCCCTGCGCCACGCCACCGTGGATCTGCCCCTCGACGATGAGCGGGTTCACCACCCGACCCACGTCGTCGACGGCCACGTAGGTGCGGATGGCCACCCGGCCGGTCTCGGTGTCGACCTCCGCCGCGCACAGGTGGGTACCGTGCGGGAAAGAGAAGTTGGGCGGGTCGTAGACCGCCTTGGCGTCCAGGTCGGGCTCGACACCGGACGGCAGGTCGTGCGCGGCGAACACGGCCAGCGCGCAGTCGGCCAGGGTCCGGCCGCCCTCGGGGGTACCGCGTACCCGGAACGTACCCCCGCTGAACTCGAGGTCGGCCACGTCGCACTCGAGCAGGTGCGCGGCGATCGGTTTGGTCTTCTCGACGACCCGCTGGCAGGCCAGTACCACGGCGGCGGCACCGACCGCAGCCGACCGCGAGCCGTAGGTGTCCCAGCCCTGCGGCGCCGTCCGGGTGTCGCCGTGCAGCACCTCGACGTCCTCGAAGGCCACGCCGAGCTGGTCGGCGACGATCTGGCTCCACGCCGTGTCATGGCTCTGCCCATGCGGGCTGGTACCGGTGACCACCTCGACCTTGCCGGTGGGCAGCACCCGGACGCTGGCCGCCTCCCAGCCGCCGCCGGCATAGGCGATCTGGCCCAGGATCCGGGACGGCGCCCAGCCACAGGCCTCGGTGTATGTCGATATGCCGATGCCCAGCTGCACCGGGTCGCCGGACCCGCGCCGGGCCGCCTGCTCCTTGCGCAGTTCCTCGTACTCGAACAGGTCCAGGGCCCGCTCGGTGGCGGCCTCGTAGTTGCCCGAGTCGTAGTTCATCCCGCTGATCGTGGTGAAGGGGAACTCGCCATGGCCGATCCAGTTGCGCCGCCGCAGATCCAGCGGGTCCATGTGCAGCTCGTCGGCCAGCTCGTCCATCAGCCGCTCGATGAGGTATGTCGCCTCCGGCCGCCCGGCGCCCCGGTAGGCGTCCACCCACGCGGTCGTGGTGAACACGCCCTGGCACTCGAAGTGATAGGCGGGGAACTTGTAGATGCCGTTGTACATCAAGGCACCCAGCAGCGGCGTGCCGGGCGTGATGATGCCGAGGTACGCACCCATGTTGGCGAGCAGCCGCACCTTGAGCCCGGTGACCGTACCGTCGCGCCGGGCGGCCAGCTCGGCGTACTGGATCTGGTCGCGGCCGTGGTGCGCGGACATCATGCTCTCCGAGCGGGACTCGGTGTACTTCACCGGCCGGCCGGTGCGCCGCGCGGCCAGGAAGGCGATGAACTCCTCCGGTATCACCTGGAGCTTGCCGCCGAAGCCGCCGCCGACGTCGGGTGCGATCACCCGTACCTTGTGCTCCGGTAAGCCGAGGATCAGCGCCATGAAGAAGCGCAGGATGTGCGGGATCTGCGTGGAGGACCAGACGGTCACCTGGTCGCCGGTCGGGTCGACGACCACGCTGCGCGGCTCCATGAACGCGGGGATGAGCCGCTGCTGCCGGTACCGCCGCCGGATCACGACCTCGGCGTCGGCCAGCGCGGCGTCGGCGCTGCCGCCGGTACCCGCCTCGGCCGAGTCGAAGACCCAGGTGTACGCCCGGTTGGTGCCCTTGTCCGCGTGTACCAACGGGGCGCCCTCCGCCAGCGCCGACTCCATGTCGAGCACCACCGGCAGCGGGTCGTAGTCCACGTCGATCGCGGTCAGCGCGTCGAGCGCGCTGGCCCGGTCCCGGGCCACCACCACGGCGACCGCCTCGCCGACGTGCCGTACCTCGTCGACCGCGATCGGCGGGTGACCGGGCGCCACGAGCTCCGGGGTGACCGGCCAGGCACACGGCAGGCTGCCCTGGGCGCCGGCCACGTCGCGGCCGGAGAACGCGGCCACCACGCCGGGTTCGCGCAGTGCCGGGGCGGTGTCGAGACGGGTGATCCGGGCGTGCGCCACCGGGCTGCGCAGGATGGCCAGGTGCAGCATGCCCGGCAGGGTGACGTTCTCGGTCCAGGTGGTGCGGCCGGTGATGAGCCGGGCGTCCTCCTTGCGCCGCCGCGCGGCGCCGACCTCGGATGTGACGCTACTCATGCCGGCACCTCCTCGCGCACCGGCTCACCGCGCACCGCGGCCGCCGCCTCGTGCACGGCGCGCACGATGTTCTGGTAGCCGGTGCAGCGGCACAGGTTGCCCTCCAGCCCTTCCCGGATCTCCGCGTCGCTGGGGTCGGGGTACTCGGCGAGCAGGTCGACCGCCGCCAGGATCATGCCGGGCGTGCAGAAGCCACACTGCAGGGCGTGCTGCTGGTGGAACGCCTGCTGGACCGGGTGCAGTGTGCCGTCGGGTCCGGCCAGGCCCTCGATGGTGGTGATCTCCAGGCCGTCCGCCTGTACGGCGAGCACGGCGCAGCTCTTCACCGCCTGGCCGGCCATCAGCACGGTACAGGCGCCGCAGTTGCTGGTGTCGCAGCCGACCACGGTGCCGACCTTGCCGAGCCGTTCGCGTAGATGGTGGACGAGCAGCGTACGCGGTTCGACGTCGTCGTCGTAGCGCACGCCGTCAACGGTGATACCGATCCGGGTCATGAACCCTCCCGGGGCAGGACGAAGTCCGGTGCACCCTGCACCGAACCGGTGCCAGGCGTGCTCGCGGGCCCAGGCGTCCTCGCCTCCCGGCGCGCGCCCGGGTCACGGTGCGCGCTGTATGACAGCCAATCCGTTCCGGCGCCCTACCGCAAGCGGTCAGCCGGTGGTTTCGTGATGGATCCGCCCGTCGAGGGAGGTGAGGCGCTCCCCGCTGCCGCCCCAGCGCGCGGCGATGATCTCCGCGGCGATGCTCACCGCGGTCTCCTCGGGGGTACGCGCGCCGAGGTCCAGCCCGACCGGCGAGGCCAGCCGGGCCAGCTCGGCCCCGGTGAGCCCGGCCTCGCGCAGCCGGGCCAGCCGGTCCTCATGGGTACGGCGGGAGCCCATCGCGCCCACGTAGGCGACCGGTAGCCGCAGTGCGACCTCCAGCAACGGTGCGTCGAACTTGGGGTCGTGGGTCAGCACGCACACCACGGTCCGCTCGTCGACCCGTCCCGCCTCGGCCTCGGCGGCCAGGTACCGGTGCGGCCACGCGACGACCACCTCGTCCGCCTCGGGGAAGCGGCGCTTGGTGGCGAACACCGGCCGGGCGTCGCAGACCGTGACCCGGTAGCCGAGGAAGGCGCCGATCCGGGCGACGGCGGCGGCGAAGTCGATCGCGCCGCAGACGATCATCCGGGGCGGTGGCGCGTGTGCCGCCACGAACAGGGTCAGCTCGTCGCCCCGCCGCTCACCCTCGTACCCGTAGTGCAACGTGCCGGTACGCCCGGCGGCGAGCATCCCGCGCGCGTCGTCCGCGGCCGCCGCGTCAAGGCGCTCGGTGCCGAGCGAGCCCGCGGTCCGGTCCGGCCAGACCACCAGGCGCCGGCCCAGCCGGCCGGCCGGATCGTCCTCTCCGGCCGACACGCAGGTGACCACGGCGACCGGGGTACCCGCGCGGATCGCCCCGGCCACCGCGCTCAACTCCGGGAAGCCGGCACGGTCGACCCGCTCGACGTACACGTCGAGGATGCCGCCACAGGTCAGCCCGACCGCGAACGCGTCCGAGTCGCTCACCCCGTACCGCTGCAGGACCGGGGTACCGGTCCCGGCGACCTGCTGGGCCAGCTCGTACACCGCGCCCTCGACGCACCCGCCGGAGACGCTGCCGACCGCGGTACCGTCCGGGCCGACCAGCATCGTGGCGCCGGGCGGGCGGGGTGCCGAGCGCCAGGTGCCCACCACGGTGGCCATCCCGACCGGCTCTCCAGCGGTCCACCAGCGCTCCAGCTCCGTCAGGGTCTCACGCACGGGCGATCACCCGGACCAGCTCCTCCAGCGCGCCGAGGCTGTGCCCGGCCACGAAGTCGTCCAGGTACGGCAGGACCGCCGCCATCCCGGCGGCGAGCGGGGCGTACCCCGGCTTGCCCCGGTGCGGGTTGACCCAGACCAGCCGGTGCGCCAGCCGGGCCAGCCGGGCCACCTGCTCGGCCAGTGCCGCCGGGTCACCGCGCTCCCAGCCGTCGCTGCACAGCACGACGACCGCGCCACGTGCCGTGCCGCGCTGCCCCCAGCGGTCCAGGAACGCCTTGAGCGACCCGGCCAACCGGGTGCCGCCGTGCCAGTCCGGGATGGCGCCGCCAGCCTCGCGCAGCGCGGCGTCCGGGTCCCGGTGCCGCAGCGCCCGGGTCACCCGGGTCAGCCGGGTACCCACGGTGAAGACCTCGGTGAGCGTGGGGTGCCGGCGCACCGCCGCGTGCCCGAACCGCAGCAGCGCGTCCGCGTAGGGTGCCATCGAGCCGGAGATGTCCAGCAGCAGCACCAGCCGGCGCGGCTTCGCCTTCCGGGCCCGGCGGGCCAGCCGGGTCGGCTCGCCGGCGTGGCGCAGCATCCGGCGAACCGTGCGGGGCTGGTCGATGTCGCCGGCGCGGGCCGGCCGGTACCGGCGGCTCGGGCGTGCCGCGGTGCCCGGCGCGAGCAGCGCCACCAACCGGCGTACCTCGTCCCGCTCTGCCGCGGAGAGTACCGCGACGTCGCGGTGGCGCAGCACCTCCGCGCTGCTCGCGGTCAGTCCGGCGACGCTGTCCGCCGGATCCCCCTCGGTGCCGGTGCCGAACAGCGCGGCCGGCCGGCGGTCCGCCGGAGCCAGCGGGAGCGGCGGCTGGCGCGTCGGTGGCCGGCCGCCGAAATACGCGACGAACGCGGCGTCGTAGAGCGGCAGGTCGTCCGGCTCGCCGCACAGGGTGAGCCGGCCGGCCCAGTACGCTCCCCGCGGGTCGGCGACGCCGAGGACGTCGGCGGCCGCGAGCATCGCCTGGGTACGTTCCGCGCCGGCGTCCAGCCCGGCGTGCCGCAGGGTACGCACGAAGCCGACCAGCGCCGGGGTCACGTCCACGGTCAGGTCGCCACCAGGTTGGCCAGACCGGCCGAGCGGACCCGCTCGGCGTCCTCCCGGTACTTGAGCACCGCGCCCAGCGTGGCGGCGGCGACCTCGGGATCGACCGCCCGGGCGCCCAGCGCCGCGAGCGCGCTCGCCCAGTCCAGCGACTCGGCCACGCCGGGCGGCTTGATCAGCTCCAGCTCGCGCATCCGCCGGGTGGCCCGGGCGACGTCCTCGGCCAACCGGGCGGTGATGCCGGGCAGCCGGGAGCGCAGGATCGCCACCTCGCGGTCGAAATCCGGATGCTCCACCCAGTGGTACAGGCAGCGCCGCTTGAGGGCGTCGTGCACCTCGCGGGTACGGTTGCTGGTCAGCACGGTCAGCGGCGGCCGGTCGGCGGCGATGCGACCCAGCTCGGGTACGGTGATCGCGGCGTCGGCGAGCACCTCCAGCAGGAACGCCTCGAACTCGTCGTCGGCCCGGTCGATCTCGTCGACCAGCAGTACGGTCGGGCTCCGTTCGAGGGCCTGCAGCAGCGGACGGGCGAGCAGGAACCGCCGGTCGTACAGGCTCGCTTCCAGCTCGGCCCGGTCCGGCTTGTCGCCGGTGGCCATGGCGGCCGCCTCGACGGTACGCAGGTGCAGGATCTGTCGCGGGAAGTCCCAGTCGTAGAGCGCCTGACTGGCGTCGAGCCCCTCGTAGCACTGCAACCGGACGAAGTGCGCGCCGGTCGCGGCCGCCAGTGCCGAGGCGAACGCGGTCTTGCCGACCCCGGCGTCGCCCTCCAGGAACAGCGGTCGTCCCAGCCGCAGCGCCAGGTATCCGGCGGTGGCCAGACCGTCGTCCGCCAGGTACCCGGTGCCGGCGAGTGCCCGGGCCAGTGCCGCTGGGGAGGCGGGTGAGGTCACGTCCTCACTATGCCACCGGCTCGTCCAGGTCAGCACCGTCGGCGACGGCGTCGCACGGCACCCTGGTCACCTGGTCGGCGCGCGCGGACAGGTAACCGCGGGCACCGGTGTCACCGACCGCCGAGGCGGCGGCGCCGGTCCAGTGCGCCCGGCCGAGCAGCACCGGATGGCCGGGCTGACCGTGATAGGTGGCGGTCACCAGTGCGGCCGGCCCCGCGTACGCCAGCACCAGGCGCACCGCCTGCGCGCTGACCCCGGGCGTGTCGACGAGCATGACGACGACCGCGTCCACCCCGGTCGGCTCCAGCGCGGCCAGGCCGGCCCGAAGCGACGAGCCCATCCCGCTGGCCCAGCCGGAGTTGACCACGACCGTGGCGTCCGCGAGGTCGGCCCGGGACCGTACCTCGGGTGCGCCGGCTCCCAGTACCACCACCACCGGAGCGCAGCCCGCCTCGTGCAGGGTCGCCCGCGCGCGCTCGACGAGGAGCCGCCCGCCGACCTCGACCAGCGCCTTCGGCATGCCGTACCGGCGGCCGGCGCCGGCGGCGAGGACCAGTCCGGCCACGGTCTCGCCGGACCCGACGGGTGCAGCCGGATGGGGCATCATCGACCAGGCTAGGTCAGATTTCGCCGCGGCGCCCGCGGCCCCGGACACTACCGGCGCGGTAGGTTGCCCGGGTGGAGCAACGCATCAGCCTGGTCACCCTCGGGGTCGCCGACGTGGCCCGGGCCCGGAGGTTCTACGAGCGGCTCGGCTGGTCCGGGCAGGAGGTCGAGGAGACGGTCTTCTTCCAGGCCGGGGGCGTGGCGGTGGTGCTGTGGGGGCGGGCCAAGCTCGCCGCCGACGCGGGCGTCCAGGACCCGGGGGTCGATGGCTTCGGCGGCGTGAGCCTGGCGCACAACGTCCGGTCCCGGACCGAGGTGGACGAGGTGCTGCGCGCCGCGGCGGACGCCGGCGCCGAGATAACCCAGCCGGCGAGGGAGACCTTCTACGGCGGCTACGCGGGCTATTTCGCCGACCCGGACGGGCACCTCTGGGAGATCGGGTACAACCCGGGCTTTTCCCTGGGCCCGGATGGTGCGATCACCATTCCTGACTTCGGCTCGGCATAACCCACTCGTGCCAAGACGCATAGCCGACCGTCCCGTGGCCCGTCCCACGCGCACGCGTTACGGTCCGCATGCGGCGAGCCGACGCTCGGGATGAGGTGCCGTCATGACCTACACGTTGCTGCGCGGACAGTTCGTGATCCGCTACGCCGATCTGCCCCGCCAGGGGCCGGAACCGGACGGCGACACCGTCAAGTTCCGTCCCGACACACCGGCGTTGGTCGAGACGCTGCCGCGCCGGTCCGGCCACCCGCCGGACATCAACGGCCGGGGTGTCTCGGTCCGGCTGGAAGCGATCGACGCCCTGGAGACCCACTTCGCCGAAACCCACCAGGAGCTGGCCGGCGCCAACGCGGCCCGGGACGAGCTGCTGCGGCTGCTCGGCTTCACCAACGTCACCTTCTTCGCGGACCTGCCCAACAAGGTGCAGTCGGCCGACCAGGACAGCCTGCGCGGGCACGTACTCTCCAACGGCATCGACGCGAACGGACGGCTGATCGGGTTCGTCCACCCCGGCGAGCACCCCGGGCCGGACGGCTCGACCGTGTTCGTCGACGACGCCCTGGTCGACCAGTCGGTCAACGCCGCTCTGCTGGCCGCCGGACATGCGTACCCGGCTTTCTACGCCACCCTGCCGGCCAGCCTGCGGATCCATCTGAGCCAGGTGTCCCGGGAGGCGCGCGCCGCCGGAGCCGGGCTCTGGCCGCGCTCGACTGCCGACCCTAACGGCTCCGCCGACGTCATGGACCTCGCCGATCTGCAGCAGCGGGTCATCTGGCCGAAGCTGTTCCGCCGGATCGTCCCCTACCTCGCCGCGGGCTTCACCGACTTCGACGGCTTCGACACGTGGCTGCGGGCCGACAAGGTCAACCGCGACGACAGCCTGTTCCTGCTCGAGCGCCAGGAAGTGGGCAACATGCACGACGTCATCCGCGCCGAGGGTCAGCGCATCCAGCTGACCGCCTGGCCGGAAGACTTCATCATCGACCCGGACCCGGCACCGCCCGGAGCCCCCACCGACCCACCGCTGCTCAGCGCCGGAGACCTGCTGATCGTGGCCGCCCTGCCCGACCCGGTGGGTGTCGACCGCGGACACGAGCTGGTCACCCTGCTCAACACCACCGCATCGCCGATCGACCTGACCGGCTGGCGCCTGGTCGACGCGGCCGGCGGCCGCCAGAACCTCTCCGGCACCCTCGCCGGGGGAGCGGTCATGCAGGTCGCCGCGGCCGGCGCGGTCCAGCTGAGCAACCGCGGCGACGCGCTCGTCCTGGTCGACGACGCCGGTACCTCCATCGACCAGGTCAGCTACAAGGCCGACAAGGTCCGGGCGGGACGGACCATCTGCTTCGGGCGGTAGGCACCTCGCCGACCAGGGCCACCGGCTCCCAGGCTGCTCGAACATCTTCTGCCCCGGGGGTGGAAAGAGTCGTTGACCGGGTCTGGCCGGTTCGCCATCCTGGGCCTGAATCGAAAGATAACGATCAATCGAGGATGCCCATGCGTACCCGGCCCCGCTGGCGCTACCTGCTGGCGCTCGTCGTCCTTCTCGCCATCCCGATCACCGCTGCCCACCAGGCGCAGGCCGACCCGCTCGGGCCCGGCGGGCATCCGGGGTGGCGGCTGCGTTGGGCGCCGGATGCCAGCCGGGACGGCCTCAATGCCTTCGAACACGTCGAGGACGACCGGGCCAACTCCGACCCGCTCGGGCGTCCGCACATCTTCGTCGAAGGCGACAGCTACCGGTTCAACATGTCGATGGGTATCCGCGACATCTCCCCCGACCGGCAACGCAACGAGGTCCGCGGCATGCGGGTCGACGACGGGCGTACGGTGACTCTGCTCAACGGGGAGACGTGGCGCTTCACGTACTCGATGTTCATCCCGGACACGCTGAAGGCGACGACGCGGTTCACCCACATCATGCAGATGAAGGCACCCGGTACCGGTTCCGACCCGATCATCGTCACCTCGTTGCGGCGCTACGGCACGGTGCCGAAGATGGAGCTTCGGGTCTTCGGGTCCGACACGCTGGTCGGCGCGGTCGACCTGGCGCCGCTGCAGAACCACTGGATCGACATCGAGTTCGAGATGAGGATCGGGAACGCACCGGACGGCTGGGTCCGGTGGGTGGTCCACGACGGTGCGACCACGGTGATCGACACCACGACCACCGGGGTGGACACCTGGCTGTTCGACCGGGTACGGCCCAAGTGGGGCATCTACCGCTCATTGCTTGACACCTCGGGCTCCCTCCAGGACACCTACCTGTTGATCAGCAACCCGCGGGCGTACCAGTGGAGCGACACTCCGGTGCCGGCACAGTGGGCCCGGTACGAGGCGGAGCACTCGACGGTCCACGGCTGCGCCGAGGAGTCCACCAACGGCGGGTTCTCCGGCAGCGGATACGTCAACTGCCAGGACCGGGCGGGCAGCTACGTGGAGTGGACCGTACACGCGGCGGCCCGTCGCGGCCCGACGACGCTGAACCTCTGGTATGCCAACGCCACCCCGGTACACCGGCCGATGGACATCACCGTCAACGGAGTCCTCGTCGCCAAGGCCCTGGACTTCGGGAACACCCCGGCCTGGACCGACTGGGAGACCCGGACGCTGGTGGTCGCCCTGGCTCCGGGCCGCAATACGATCCGGGCGACCGCGACCACCGCCGGCGGCGGACCCAACCTGGACAGCGTGGAGGTGGAGCAGCCGTTCAACCCCCCGACGCCGTGACCCCGACCCGGCGACCGTCGCGCCGCGGTGACCGTCACCAGTCCGAGTTGATCCCGCCCAGGCCGAGGATCACCTGGTCGAACGAGTTGCCGTCGCTGTCGTCGGTGTAGGCGAAGGCCAGCTCGCCCCAGGGTGACCCGGCGACGGCCAGCTGTTCCTGCCGGCCGGTGGTCACCTGGCTGACCACCTGGCCGGGCAGCCGCCCGATCGTGGTGCCGTCCGGGTTCAGACCGCGGGCCCAGACCGCCGGGTCGGTGCCGCTCACCGACCAGCCGACCACCGCGTTGCTCTGGTCGTCGACGGCGACCGAGGGGGAACTCGCGCCGGTCCCGGTCGACACCTGTATCTCCGCGTGCCGGCCGGTACCGTCCGCGCGGAACGACCGTGCCCAGACCCCCGGCGTACCGGTGTGGTCGGACTCCCACGCGACGACCAAGTCACCGTTGACGTTCGCGGCGATGGCGGCGTGCTGCTGCTGTCCGCCGGCGAAGGTGTTGGCCGAGCGCTGGGACAGGACCACCGATCCGTTCGACTTCGCCAGCCGGGTCAGCCCGATGTTGTAGAAGCCGTTCCCGTCGGTGTCCTCGTCCCACACCACCGTCGCGTCGCCGGAGGCGGATACGGCCACATCGGGACGGTGGTGCGATCCGCCGGTCTGGTTCACCGTCACCTCGTACGCCTTCGTCGTCGTACCGGTGTATCCGGCGGCCTTCACCGTGGCGGCGGCCGTACCCTGGATGTCCTCCCACACCACGGTGAAGGCCACCGCGGTGGTGCTGCCCGGCGCGCCGTCCGGATCGACCGACACCCTGGGCGCCAACTGCTGGCCGGCCGAGTTGCCGTTGGCGTAGCCGGACCCGATGACCGTGCCCGCCGGGGAGACCACCCGGTAGGGGATGTTGTAGAAGCCGTTGCCGTCCGGATCGTCGGCCCACACCACGACCGCGTCGCCCCGGCTGTCCAGACCGACGTCCGGGGTGACGTGCTTCCAGTTCGCGCCCGAGGTACCACCGGCGGACAGTTTGATTTCGTAGCTCGATGTCCCGTTGCGGAACAGCCGCAGATAGATCTCGCTGTGCGTGTTGTCACCGGGGTCGGTGGAGTCCCGGTCGTCCTCCCAGACGACGGCCACGTCGCCGAGGCGGTCGGCGGCGACCGCCGGGCCGTCCTGGTCTCCGGTCGCCACGCTGTTCGCGGCCAGCCAGACCGACGGAACCACCGCCACGGCGGGCTCACCGGGCAGCAGGAGGCTGGCCGCGACGAGCAGCGCCGCCAGCGACGAGACGGCGGCGATCCTGCACAACACCAGCGGACGCATGGCAATCCCCTTACGCATCAACGATCCCCTCACGCATCAACGAGTCCGGGCTGACCGTCGTGGATGACGAACGAACGCGCGGTGGTCGCGGCCCCCCCGTGCTCGGTCACCATCGCCACGTTGCGGAAGTCGGCGGCGATGTGGGTGGGCGTGACCGTGGTACGGACGTATCCGCGCCGGTCGGAGTAGAACCTGATGTGCGGGTTGGTCGAGGCGTTGGGGATGGTCGTCGAGCCGGATCCGTTGCCGCCGGAGGTGATCGAGGTGCAGACCAGCTCGGTACCGATCGTCGGTGACGAGGTGTCGGCGTAGTTGGCCTTCAGGTTGCTCGCGAACGAACGGTGCACGTCACCGGTGAGTACCACCGGGTTGCGTACCGTCCGGTCGACCCAGCCCTGCTGGATCCGCGCCCGCGAGGCGCGGTAGCCGTCCCACGCGTCCATGTTCCCCGCGCCCGAGGAGTCGAACTGGCGCGCGAAGAACACCTGCTGGCCGATGACGTCCCAGGTGCCCAGGTGCTGGGCGAACCCGTCGAGCAGCCAGGACTCCTGGGCAGAACCGGTTATCGTACGGCTGGCGAGGTCGGCGTCCGGGCACACCTGCCAACCGTCGTTGCACGCCTGGTCGTCGCGGAACTGGCGGGTGTCGAGCAGGTGGAAGGTGGCCAGCGTGCCCCAGCGCACCCGGCGGTACAACGGGATGCTGTTTCCGGACGGCGCGGACGACGGGCGCAGTGGCATGTTCTCGTAGTACGCCTGGTATGCCGCGGTCCGCCGGGCCGTCCACTCCGCGGTCGTCAACGCCGGGCTGTTGTCGGCCCGGACCATGCCGGCGTAGTTGTTCTCCACCTCGTGGTCGTCCGGTACCACCAGCCACGGCGCGACGGCGTGCGCCGCCTGCAGGTCCGGGTCGGACTTGTACTGCGCGTAGCGGCGGCGGTAGTCGGCCAGCGAAACGGTCTCGCCGCCGAGGTGCTCGCGTACCGAACCCGCCGTGGTGCCGTCCTCGTAGATGTAGTCGCCGAGGTGCAGGATGAGGTCCGGACGCTCGTCGGCCATCCGCCGGTAGGCGGTGTAGTAGCCGGACTCGTAGTGCGCGCACGACGCGAACGCCATCGTGAAGTCCCGCCCGACCACGTTGACCGCCGGGGCGGTCCGGGTGCGCCCGACCGGCGAGATGTGCCCCTGCGCGCGGAACCGGTAGTAGTATTCGGCATCCGGCGCGAGCCCGCCCGCGACGACGTGTACCGAGTGCGCCTGGGCGTAGTGCGCGGTGGCCGAGCCGGACGCGACGAGCGAGCTGAAGCCGGGGTTCGCGGAGACCTGCCAGTCGACGACCACGTCGGTGTTGGGCATGCCGCCCTGCCCGTCGGCGTCCAGTGGCGACGGGGCCAGCCGGGTCCAGAGCACGACGCTGTCCGGTGCGGGCTCGCCGGACGCGACGCCGAGCAGGAACGGGTATGCGGTGAGGGTGGGTGCGGCGTGGGCGGCGGAGATCCTGGTGAGCGCCCGGGCGGGAAGGGCCAGAGCCCCGGCCGTCGCGAGGCCCCCGACGAGAAACGTCCGGCGGCTCAGCTTCCTCATACCGGCGGATCCTGCCACCGTTTCCTGACCGGCGGGTGACCCACCGATGGCTTCCTGCCTTCCGTACGGTGCCAACGCGGTTCAGCCATCCAGGAATTTCTATGTCTCGTTATTGACTCCGGCGTTGATCCGCTCCTAGCCTGAGCGAACCGGAACCGTTGAAAACGTTTGCAGAGTTTGTCACGGTTCTCAGCTGCGCGGCGGCGCCGTGTCGCGCGTCGCGCGAAGGGAGAGACGCTCGTGACCAGAAGTGCCTTGCGCAGGAAGCTCTGGCTCGCCGTGGCGGCGGTTGCCGGGTTGTCGATGGCGATGGCCGGGGTGGCCGTCGCGGCGGTGGGCGCGCCAGGGGCGACCTACAACGTCAAGACCTACGGAGCCAAAGGCGACGGCAAAGCCAACGACGCCGCCGCGATCAACAAGGCGATCACGGCCGCCAACGGCGGGGGTGGCGGCATCGTGCAGTTCCCGAAGGGTACCTACAAGGTGGGCGCCACCGTCCACCTGAAGAGCAACGTGACGCTGCAACTCGACGCCGGCTCCACCATCTCGGCGACCGGGTCCGGATACGACAAGGCCGAGTCGAACAAGTTCGACAAGTACCAGGACTACGGGCACAGCCATTTCAACAACGCGGTCATCCGCGGGGACAACGTCTCGAACATCGGCTTCACCGGCTCGGGCACCATCGACGGTGCCGGCAAGCTGGTCACCGGCGACCACGTCGGGTCGGGGAAGTCCGACAAGCTGATCTCGATCACCCGCTGCAACGGTCTCACCGTCAACGGCATCACCCTCAAGTCGGGCGGCCACTTCGCGATGATCCTCAACGGCTGCAACAACATCAGGTCCGACCACCTGACCGTCCGTACCGCCAACAACCGGGACGGCTGGAACATCATCAGCGCCCAGCATGTCAGGATCACCAACGTCGACATCGCCGCGAGCGACGACGCGCTGGGGTTCAAGAGTGACTTCGCGCTTGGCAAGCACTTCCAGAACGGCGACGTGGTCGTCGACCACGCCAAGCTCTCCTCCAGCTGCTGCAACGCGCTGATGTTCGGCTCCGAGACCTGCGGTGACTTCACCGGCTACCACTTCACCAACATCCAGATCACCCGGGCGGGCAAGTCCGGCATCGGCCTGACCTCGCAGGACGGCGGCAAGTTCGCCGACATCAACTACGAGAACGTCACCCTGTCCGGGACGGCGGCCCCGATCACGCTGAAGGTGGGCACCCGGAAGCGGTGCGGCGACAAACCCGGTGTCGGTGACATCACCAACATCCATTTCAAGAACATCAGGGGTACGAACGCCGGGGGCGCGTGGAGCCCGACGATCTGGGGCCAGCCCGGGCACCCGGTCAAGAACGTGACCTTCGACAACGTGAAGCTGACCCTGCCCGGCGGCCACGGCGCGATGGACCCGACCAAGGTCCCGTCGGACAACGGCAACTACAACCCGCGCGGCATCGGTACCCGACCGGCATACGGCTGGTACCTGCACATCGTCCAGGGGATCACCTTCACCAACAGCTCGGTCGACGTGGCGAAGGCGGACAAGCGTCCCGGCCTGATCGCCAACTCGGGCAGCGCGATCAGGCTCGACGGGTTCACCGCTGAGGGCGGCGGCGGGGCGCCGTTCGACATCGGGTTCCAGAACATCACCGGGTACTGCGTACTGAACGCGGGCTCGGCGAAGATCAGCGCCACCGGATCGTCCAAGAGCTGCTGACGTTCGCCAGGGTGGTCAGAGCCGGCGGGACCTGGTCCCGCCGGCTCTGACCGGTGTGGCCCGCGCCACTTCGGCCAGGCCCGATGGGATCCACCGGCTCGGGCGGGGGAGGGTTCGGGGATGAGGGCGTGGCGCGTGTCCGAGCTGGGTGAGCCGGATCAGGTTATGCGGCTGGTGGAGGTACCCGACCTTGAGCCCGGTCCCGGGCAGCTGGTGGTACGGGTGCTCGGGTGCGCGGCGAACTTCCCGGACGTGCTGCTCTGCCGGGGCACGTACCAGGTGCGGCTGGAACCGCCGTTCACCCCCGGCGTGGAGCTGTGCGGCGAGGTGGTGGCGGTCGGCGCCGGGGTGACCGGTTTCGCGGCCGGGGACCGGGTGGTCGGCGGGACGGTGCTCCCGGCGGGTGGGTTCGCGGAGTACGCCTTGATGTCCGCCGCGGACACCTTCCCGGCACCGCCGGCCCTCACCGATGCCGAGGCGGCCGCCTTCTACCTGGGCTACCAGACCGGCTGGTTCGGCCTGCACCGGCGGGCACGGCTGCAACCGGGGGAGACGCTGCTCGTCCACGCGGCAGCTGGCGGTGTGGGCAGTGCGGCGGTCCAGCTCGGCAAGGCCGCCGGGGCCCGGGTCGTCGGCGTGGTCGGTGGTCCGGAGAAGGCCGAGGCGGCTCGGGCACTCGGTGCCGATCTGGTGGTCGATCGCCGAGCCGAGGACTTCGTCCGGGCGGTCAACGAGTTCACCCGGGGTCGCGGCGCGGATGTGGTGTACGACCCGGTCGGGGGAGCGGCGTACCAGCGCTCGACCAAGTGCATCGCGTTCGAAGGTCGCATCCTGGTGGTCGGGTTCGCCGGCGGCGAGGTCCAGTCCGTGGCGCTCAACCACGCGTTGGTGAAGAACTACTCGATCGTCGGCCTGCACTGGGGCCTGTACCGCGACCGCGATCCCGCCGCGGTCCGCGGCTGCCACGACGAGCTGACCCGGATGGCGGCCGAGGGCCTGGTCCGGCCGCTGGTCAGCGAGCGCCTCGACCTGGAGTCGGTGGCCGCCGGGGTGCAGCGGCTCGCGGACGGTAGGACGGTCGGCCGGGTCGCGTACGTGGCGTGACCGGGAGCTGACATGATCAACCGATACCGCGACGGCGACGTCGAAGTCATCCAGATCGATCGGCACGAGCGCCGTAACGCGCTGGACGTCGAGCACTGCGCGGCGCTGCGGGACGCGGTGGAGTCGGCCACCAGTGATGCGGCGCGGGTCATCATGATCACCGGAGCGGGGTCGAGCTTCTGCGCCGGGGCTGACCTGGGCACCGTCTACGGTGCCGAGTTCCGCGACGCGCTCTATGCGATGCTCGCGGCGCTCACCGGCACGCCGGTACCGGTACTGGCGTTCGTGAACGGGCCCGCCATCGGTGCCGGTACCCAACTGGCTCTCGCCTGCGATCTGCGGGTGGCCGCGCCGGGCGCGCGGTTCGCGGTGCCCACCGCCCGAAACGGGCTGGCCGTCGACCCGTGGACGATCCGCCGCCTCGCCCTCCTGGCCGGCGGCGGGGCGGCCCGCGCCATGCTGATCGGCTGCGACACCCTCGACGCCAACCGGGCCTTCGATCGCGGGCTGGTCGATCGGCTGGCTGACCATTCGCACGCGCTGGCCTGGGCCCGGGAGATCGCCGGATTCGCGCAGCTCACCCTCGCCTACTCCAAGCGCGCCCTGAACCACCTGCTGGAACCGCCGGTCGACGAGACCGAGCTGGGTACGATGTTCGACGCCGTCTGGGCTACTCGTGAGTAGCGCGTGAGGAGATTTCCGGGTCAGTCGTCGAGGGCGGCGCGTACCAGGTCACGGAACTCGTCGTCGGAGATGCCGGCCGCCTGGTCGGGGCGCAGCCGGATGGTGCCCTTGCCGGTCTTCAGCTCGGGGTGGCGGGCGGTGAAGCCGGCGTCGTCTCCCTGGCGCCAGCCGTACATGGACACCCCGTGCTTCCACACGCCGAGGAAGAGCCGCCGGCGGCCGACCTGGTAGGTGGGCATCTGGTACGAAAGGCCCACCGCAGCCTCCGGGTGTGTCTCGAGAACCAGCCGGTGCAGGCGGTCGAAGAGCGGCCGGTGCTCGGGCACGATCGCCTCGATGTAGTCCCGCACCGCCGCGTCCATGGCTGATCGCCCTATCTGGATGCGTCCGGCAGGCACGGCACCAGGGGCGGCAACGGCGGGGTGCTGCGGTTCGCGGCCGGCTGGCCGACCAGGTCACCGATCACCGCGGTCGGGGCCTTGATGACCTCGTCGAGGAGCTGCTCGACGATCGGTCGCGGATGCAGGGTGACCTCGCGGAGGGTGACCGGCGGCGCGCCGGGGACGATGGGTACGCCGACGTCGGGTACCGGGATGACCCGGTCGTCGAGGTACTTGTTGGCCAGCACCGATGGCTTGAAGTCGCGGACGTAGTGGGCCACCCACCCGTCGACCTCGCCGGCCATGGTCGAGGTGAGGGTGCCCCAGTGCCAGTCCTCCTGCGGATCGTTGAGCCCCGGTGCCTCCCGCGGCACGTACCGCTCCACGGCCTGGTACGGCGGCGCGCCGAACCGCTCGGCGATCGCCTGCTGCGCCCAGACCAGGTCGGGTGGTTCCGTCCCGGCGGCCCGGAAGGACAGCTCCGCGCGCCGGTCCGACGAGTACCCGGTCGGGTCCGCGTCGACCAGCTGCATCTCGCCGGCCGAGGTCGTGCTGATCCGCATCGGCGGCACGCCCTTGGCCATCAACGCCGCCGCCACCGCCTCGGCACGGCGCATCCCGAGGCCGAGGTTGTACTCGTCGGCACCGAGCGGGCAGGTGTGTCCGATGATGTCGACAGCCACCTCCGGATGGGCGGTCAGGTAGTCGACGACCCGGTCGAGCGCGGCCGCGCTCGTGACGTCCAGACTGCTGGAGTCGAAGGCGAAGTGCACGACTCCGGGAATGGCGCCGGTCTGGCCGGGCGGGGCCGGGGTGGCGGTACGCCCACCACGGCGGGTACCGCCCAGGGCCTGCGCCGCCACGAGTTGCTCGCGTGCGGTGAGCACGGCCAGCTCGGCCTGCTCCCGGCTGGTCGGGCTGCAGCCGAGATTGCCGTCGCCGAAAGCCATCCACGGAGTTGGATGCGCGTCGCTCTGTACCCAGAGTCCGCGCTCGTTGTCCTGGTCGTGCAGGACCCCGCTGATGGCACCGGAGATGCCCAGCCCGAACAGGCCTTGGAAGCGTTCCCGGATCTCCCCCTCGAGCAGCGAGATCACCGAGCCCAGGATGGCGTCGAACTCGGCCTGGACCAGCGCGTTGGGCGCGAGCATCTGCCGGCCCAGGTCATCGGTGAGCGCCCGGGTCACCCGCTCCCGGGCGTGGGTGAGGAACGGCCCGAGCGCCTTGGGCGCGAAGTCGTTCTGGTACCACGCGATGATCTCCGCGCGGGGCGTGCGGACATGGCCGGCGGAGAACGAGTCGGTGAGGAAGTGCTGGCCGAACGCCTCGGTCAGTTGGGCCTGCTGCCACTGGGCCGGGTCGGCGTCGATACCGGACAGGACCGCCGACACCAGGGCGCTCTCGTGGTGCGACGCCCAGGTCTGGATGGCGGTACCACCGCCGGAGAAGTGCATCACGTTGTTCATCGCGAGCTCGACGTAGCGCGCGTTGCTGTGCTCGGTCTCCGCCGGCAGTACCGACGGGATCGGGCCCTGCACCCGGTCGTGGGTCAGGCGCCCGCGCAACCGGGCCGGCCCGCCCGGCGAGGCGAGGTCCTGGCGTAGCTCCTCGACCGAGCCGTACTCGTCGCCGGCGATGGCCACCACCTCGCCCCAGGTGAGCACGATGCCGCCACCGAGATCGATGGTGGCGCCGGTGGCGTTGCCGAGCTGCTCGTGCTCGGGTCCGGCGAACCGCCGCACGGTCAACGGTCCCACCGCCCGCGCCAGCGCGCGGTTGCCGGCGGTACCCGCCAGCAGGTCCAGCGGCACGGTTCGGTCGGGGGCAGTGACGGACCTGGCCACCTGCCGCGCCTGTACCTCCGCCGCGTCGTCCGGGTGGCTGACCCGGGACGGGCCGCCGGTTGACCCCGCGCTCTGCTGTACCACGTGGGTCAGCTCGTGTGCGAGCAGTTCCCGGCCCGGTCCGCCGGCCACGTCGTAGCTGCCACCGCTGAAGAAGATGTCCGCGCCGACGGTGAACGCGCGGGCCTGGACCGACCGGTTGAGCGCGTCGGCGCGTGCGTCGGTGTGCACCCGCACCGCGGAGAAGTCGGCGCCGAACTGCTGTTCCATGTCGGTCCGGACGGGGTCCGGCAGGCCAGCTCCGGCGCTGGTGCCGCGCGCGGCGTCGATCGCGGCACCGATGCCCGGGTCGAGCGGCCCGGCGCCCTGCCCGACCTCGAAGCGGTGCAGGACCCGACCGAACGCCGCGTTGCCCAGCAGCGACGGTAGCGCGATGCGCGGCGCGGTCCGGGCGGGTGGCTCGCCGACCGGCCCGGTCTCCGCCGACCTCTCGGCGCGGTCCCGCTGGTATCCCATCCGCGTCTCCCTTAGCGACGAGGCGGGCGACGTCTGGACCGACCAGCGCCGCCCTGCTGAGCCCGCGAGCGCCAGCATATCAGCGCGAGATGCCGCTCACCCTATCTCACCGGCGCATCCGTCGCGGTAGCCCGCAGTTGTCGGTGTACCGCGGCGGTGGTGCGCTCGGTGTCGCCGGTGGCGAGCAGGTCGAGCAGCGCGCCGCGCAGGATGGCCAGCACCAGCGTCCGCCGGGCCCGGCCGGCCGCGGTGCGGCGCTCGCGGGCCGGCTGGGCCGCGGCGAGAAGGTCGAGCCAGTCGGTGACGGTGGTGCGGGCGAAGCCGGCCCACGGGCCGTCGGGCTCGATCAAGGACCGGGCGTAGGCCTCGATCCAAAGCGTGAGGACGGCCCGGTGGTTCTCCGCGACGAGCCAACGCCAGACCTGCTCGGCGATGGTCTCCAGACCGACCGGGCCGTGGTCGTTCGGCTCCCGTAGCCAGCCGAGGAACTCCAGCTCGTCCGCGCGGGCTCGGGTCAGCAGCGCCCGCACCAGGCCGTCCTTGCTGCCGAACAGGTACAGCAGCACGCGCGGGCTGGATCCGATCGCGGCGGCCAGCGGCCGCAGCGACAGGTCGGTCAGACCGTGCTCGAGGACGTAGCGGTACGCGAGTTCGAGCAGCTCCTCGCGTCGCGGGGAAGGGGCTGGGCCAGCGCCGGTCACGCCGCTAGTATGACCTACTGAAACAGTCGTTTCAGTAGCTCCTCGGGAAGGGGGCCGACATGGGGGTCATCCGTCCGCTCGGTCAGCCGGGCGACCTGGGGTGGGTGGTCATGGCGCACGGCGAGCTCTACGCGGCGGAGTTCGGGTGGGACACCACGATGGAGGCGCTGATCGCCCGGATCGTCGCCGACTACGCGGCGGACCACGATCCGCTGCGGGAAGCGGCCTGGATCGCCGAGGTGGACGGCCGGCGGGTCGGTTGCGTGTTCTGCGTCGCCGACCCGGACGACCGGGCGGGCGCGAAGCTGCGGGTCCTGTTGGTACACCCGGATGCCCGCGGGCACGGCCTCGGCGGGCAGTTGGTCGACACGTGTGTGAGCTTCGCCCGGGCCGCCGGCTATGCGCGGCTGCGCCTGTGGACCAATGACCCGCTGGTCGCTGCCCGGCACGTCTATCTCAAGCGCGGGTTCATGCTCATCGCGGAGCAGCCGCACCACAGCTTCGGGGTCGACCTCGTCGGCCAGACCTACGAACTCGCCCTCGCCTCCTGAGTTCACCCGCGAAGGGTGGTGTCGACTCCGGGCGTCACGTGATCGCCTGGAGCGGTAGGGAGAGGGGGCCGCTGATGACCGACCCAACCGCCGAGTTCTTCCAAGGGCTGGGCACGCGCGGACACGAGCCGTTGCTCAGGGACGCGACGGCGACGGTGCGCTTCGACATCAAGGATGGTAAGCGGACCAGGCGATGGAGCGTGCGTATCGACAAGGGCAACCTCAAGGTGTCCAACGACAATGCCGAAGCGGACTGCGTGATCACCGCGGAACGGCCGGTCTTCGACGGCATCGCCAGCGGTGAGGTGAACGCCATGGCGGCGTTGCTGCGGGGGGAGCTCATCCTGGAAGGTGAGCCCGATCTGCTCGTACTGGTCCAGCGGATCTTCCCCGACCCGCCACGCAAGCAGGACCGGCAACCGGTGCCGGCCGGAGGGGGGCGGCCGTCATGACCGACGACTTTGTCCGGATCCTGGACGGCAACATGTTCGTGGTCAGCGACAACCGGGGCGACATCGACGCCTCGGGTACCGATCCGAGCGGCCTGTTCGCCTACGACACCCGGTTCCTGTCCACCTGGATCCTCAGCGTCGACGGCAAGCGGCTCACCGCGCTGTCAACCGACGACCTGCAGTACTTCGAGACCAGGTTCTTCCTGGTGCCCGGTACCGGAACGGTGTATGTCGACGCGAAGATGTCGGTGATCCGGCAACGCGCGGTGTCGGACGGATTCCGGGAAACCTTGACGATTCTCAACCACGACGACAAGCCGGTGGACCTCACCGTGCAGGTCGAGGCGCGCAGTGACTTCGCCGATCTGTTCGAGGTCAAGGACGCCCTGGAGAAGAAGGGCAAGTACTACACCCGGGCGGAGCCCGGGCGGCTGCTGCTCGGGTACGAGCGGGAGACCTTCCACCGCGAGACCGAGATCTCCACCAGCCAACCCGGCCAGATCACCGAGCACGGGCTCACCTTCGCGGTACGGATCGAACCGCACGGCGAGTGGAGCACCGAGCTGCATGTGGTGCCGACGATCGTGCGGACCGACGGGCGGCGGCTGGTACCCAGCGCGCGCGGCGCCGAACGTCCGGACATGGCCGAGGACCTGCGGGAGTGGCTGGCGCGCGCGCCGAAGGTGGAGTGTGACTGGGAATCGCTCAAGAACACCTACCGGCGCAGCCTGGTCGACCTCGCCGCGCTCCGGTTCTCGCCGCTGATCGCCGCCCGGCATTCGCTGCCGGCGGCCGGCCTGCCGTGGTTCATGACCATGTTCGGCCGGGACAGCATCTTCACCAGCCTGCAGGCACTGCCGTTCGAGCCGGACCTCGCGGCGACCACGTTGAAGGTACTCGGCCGCTGGCAGGGTGTCCGCAGCGACGACTTCCGGGACGAGGATCCGGGGCGCATCCTGCACGAGATGCGCTACGGCGAGATGAGCGCGTTCGAGGAGCGGCCGCACACGCCGTACTACGGCACCGCCGACGCCACCCCGCTGTATGTCGTCCTGCTGGACGAGTACGAGCGGTGGACCGGGGACGCCGATCTGGTACGCCGGCTGGAGCTGGAGGCGCGGGCCGCGATCGACTGGATCGACCGGTACGCCGACCTGACCGGTACCGGGTACATCTCCTACCAGCGGCGCAACGAGGAGACCGGCCTGGAGAACCAGTGCTGGAAGGACTCCTGGGACTCCATCTCCTACCGGGACGGCCGGCTGCCCGGCTTCCCACGCGCGACCGCGGAGCTGCAGGGGTACGCGTACGACGCGAAGCTGCGCGGTGCCCGGCTGGCTCGGCTGTTCTGGGACGACCATCCCTACGCCGATCGGCTGGAGGAGGAGGCGGAAGACCTCAAGCGCAGGTTCAACCGGGACTACTGGATCGAGGACGGCCAGTACTACGCGCTCGCGCTGGACGCCGACGGCCAGCAGGTCGACGCGCTCGCCTCCAACGTCGGACACCTGTTGTGGAGCGGCATCGTCGAGGACTCACGGGCAGCGGCGATAGCTGACCATCTCCTCGGCCCGAAGCTGTTCTCCGGCTGGGGGGTCCGTACCCTCGCCGAGGGGGAGCAGCGGTACAACCCGATCGGCTACCACGTCGGTACGGTGTGGCCGTTCGACAACTCGTTCATCGCCTTGGGCCTGCGCCGGTACGGATTCAAGGAGGAGGCCGCGCGGGTGGCCGCCGGCATACTCGACGCGGCCGAGTTCTTCCAGGGCCGGCTGCCCGAGGCGTTCGGCGGCTACCACCGTTCGCTGACCAAGTACCCGGTCCAGTACCCGACCGCGTGCAGCCCGCAGGCCTGGTCGACCGGTGCGCCGCTGCTGTTGCTGCGCACGATGCTCGGCCTGGAGCCGATCGGTGAGCACCTGATCGTCGACCCCTCCCTGCCGATCGGGATCGGCCGGCTGGAGCTGCTGGATATCCCCGGCCGGTGGGGTCGCGTCGACGCGTTCGGCCGCGGGCGCGTGGAGGTCCACACGGACGAGTACCTGCGGGCACAACTGGGGGAGAAGGCTGCGGCGGTGGGGACCCGGCCCAGCTGAGCCGGAATGCCGCAGCCAGACGGGCCGGGCACCAACTGGTGCCCGGCCCGTTCGCCGGTCTCAGCGGGCGCCGGCGGTCGCGGCGGCTTCCATCTTCTCCAGCGCCTGGTCGATGGTGAAGCTGGCCGCGCGCTGGCGCGGCGGGAACTCCTTGAAGGTTTCCAGGAACGGGACGATGATCGCCTGGGCCGCCAGCACGATGAAGCCGTGATCGATCATCCAGTCGTAGTACACGTTTGAGGTGATGTCGGCGCGTTCGAACGGGTCGGTGCGCAGGTTGTAGAGCTTGGGTAGACGCAACGGGACGAACTTCTCGGCCCAGATGCGCAACGTACCGGCGACGCGCTGCTCCATGAACACGATCTTCCAGTTGTCGAAGCGCAGCGCGACCAGGTCGCCGTCGTCGCTGAAGTAGATGAAGCCCTTGCGGGGGCTCGTGGGCTCCTGCCCGGTGAGGTACGGCAACAGGTTGTACCCGTCGATGTGGACCCGGAACCGCCTACCCGCCGCTTCATGGCCCTGGAGCAGTTTCTCCTTGACGTCCGGCTCGCCGGCCGCCGCGAGGAACGTCGGCAGCCAGTCGTGGTGCTGGACGATCTCGTTGGACACCACACCGGCGCGGATCCGGCCGGGCCAGCGCACCATGAGCGGGATCCGGAAGGCGCCCTCCCAGTTGGTGTCCTTCTCACTCCGGAAGGGTGTCATGGCGCCGTCCGGCCAGGTGTTCATGTGCGGCCCGTTGTCGGTGCTGTACATGACGAAGGTGTTCTCCGCGATGCCCAGCTCGTCGAGCAGATCCAGCAGCTCGCCGACGTTTTTGTCGTGGTCGATCATCGTGTCGTGGTAGGGCGACTGCCACCGGCCCGCCTGCCCGATGCTCTCCGGCTTGGTATGTGTGCGCAGGTGCATGTGCGTGGTGTTGACCCAGCAGAAGAACGGCTTCCCGGCCGCGTGCTGCCGTTGGATGAAGTCCCTGGCCGCGGCCACGAACTCGTCGTCGCAGGTCTCCATCCGCTTCCTGGTGAGCGGACCGGTGTCCTCGATCAGTTGGCTACCGACCCGACCCCAGCGCGGCTCGACCGTCGAGTCGTCCTCGGCGGTCGCCCAGCAGTGCAGGACGCCGCGCGGCCCGAACCGTGCCCGGTACTGCGGGAACTCTTGCGGGTCCGGATAGTCCGGCAGCTCCGGCTCCTCTTCGGCGTTGAGGTGGTACAGGTTGCCGAAGAACTCGTCGAAGCCGTGCACGGTCGGCAGGAACTCGTTGCGGTCGCCCAGGTGGTTCTTTCCGAACTGGCCGGTGGCGTACCCGTGGTTCTTCAACAGCTCGGCGATCGTCGGATCCTCCGGCTGCAGGCCCATCGTCGAGCCGGGTACCCCGACCTTCGTCAGGCCGGTCCGGAACCCGCTCTGCCCGGTCAGGAATCCGGCCCGCCCCGCCGTGCACGACTGCTCGCCGTACGAGTCGGTGAACCGCATCCCTTCGCTGGCGATCCGGTCGATGTTGGGGGTGCGGTATCCCATCAGCCCGTCACTGTAGCAGCTGAGGTTGGTGATGCCGATGTCGTCACCCCAGATGACCAGGATGTTCGGTTTCTCCGCCATCGAGGCCCTCCTGGTCCGGCCGGGTCGTCAATACACCACCCCGCGATGCACCACCCGTCGCGATGTCCGCCGTGCCGTCCGTCGCCCGGTACGCCGGGAGACTCGACGTACTGTGCCGAGCATCTCTCCTCCTCTTCAAGGCCTTTGGCGCGCGGTTACAGGGCATCCCGTTCGGTCTCGGCAAGGGTCTGCGCCTCGGTGGCCGAGACGAGGCCGAGCGCCACCAGGTCCAGCGGGTTGATGAACTCCGATGCCAGCCGCAAACCACCGGCCCGGGCGATCGCGTCCCGCAACGGGATCGCCCACCGGTGCTCGAGGAGCATGAGGGCCGCCGCGGAGTCTTCCGGTATCTCCGCGAGGACGTCCCATGCGTCCTCGCCGAACACGCCACCGCGCTCCTCTATCATCTCGGCGCCGGCTCGGGCGCCCACGGCCGCGCCTTCCTCGCCGCCCGCGCCGAAACCGATCAACGCACCCACGAGCGCGCCGAACTCGGCCCGCTCCTCGCCACTGAGCTGGCTCTCCTTCAACCCGGTCACGTGGCCGGCGGCGTCCTTGTACACGGCGAGCGCGTCGATCACCCGTACCGCGTCGTGGTCCTTCAGGCGCTGTACCTCGGCGAGAATCTCCCCTTCGAAGTGGGGGTGGTTGAAGCCGAGCACGAGCAGCTGGACGGGTCCGATCGTCATGACGTCTCCCTACGTAGTCGGAAGGCCAGCGCCAGCTCGCCGATGCCGAGGATGAGGGCGCTGATGCCGGTCATCAGGACCAGCGCGGCCAGGGAGAGCCCCGGCCAGAACAGGAACACGAAGCCGGCCGCCAACGACAGCAGACCGACCACGAGAAACACCATCCGGGTGACGCCGGTCGCCTGGAAAGCCATGATGGTCTCGGCCAGCCCGGTGAACAGCCAGGTGAGCGCGACCATGAAGGCGAGTACCGCCAGGGCGTTGACCAGGTTGCGCAGGCAGAGCAGGCCGCCGATGAGAATGATGAAGCCGATGACCCCGGACAGCACCTGCCGGCCCAGGCCCGGACCGGGCAGGAAGGCACCGAAGATCCGGGTGATGCCGATCAGTAGCAACCAGAGGCCGACCAGCACCGCCATCACGCGCAACGTTACGTCCGGCCAGACCAGCACGGCCAGACCGAACAGGATGGAAACGAGGCCGACAACAAGCACCGTCCACCAGGGAAACAGGCTGCCCGGCTCGCGTACCACCGGTGACTCGTAGCCTGCCGCCGGGCTTGCTGCCGGCTGGGATCTGCGGGTCGGAATCTCGGTCATGGCCGGCTCCTCAGCGACCTGGCCCCGACGCTACTGACCAAGGTGCCGATCGCGATGCCGATCAGCAGGTTGATGACGGCAGTGGCGATTTTCGCACTGAGCGCGGCGTCGAAGCTGAACGGCACGAGCACCACTACGGCGGTCGCCAAGGTGACGATCCAGCCGAAGAACGCGAACGGTCGGGGCGTGAACAACAGGAGTAGGTGGAGCAGGCCGGTGGCCACCAACGCGCCCGCCGCGGCGGCCAGGGCCAGCTGCCACGTGCTCGCGTCGCCGAAGGTCCCCTTGCCCTTGGGGGCGAGCACGGCGATGCCGAACAGACCGCGGGCGACGACGATCCCGACGACCGCGATGAGTGCGGCCACGAGAGCCGCAGCCGCACCACCGGCCCAGAGGGTACGGGCGTCCACGGCGGGACGTCGTGGGGCAGCTTGTGCTGCCGGGTCGTACGGCTGCACGGCAGCTCCTCTCGTCAGCCTAACGAGGCGTGCTGACCCACCTGGGACGGGCGCTCCGGCCCGGACTCCGGTGCGTACATGTCGAGGTCAGTGGTTGCCACCGACCACCGGGCGCAGAGCGCGAACAGCACGACGACGTCCAGCCCGATCATCAGCAACGACCAGATCGGGTATGCGCCGAGCCACCCGACCTCGGCGATGGCGTGCAGGCCGACGATCACGATGGCCAGGACGCGGGCCCAGGTCTGTGCGGTGAACAGCCCGATGCCGGTGGCGACCATCAACGCACCGAAGATCAGTATGGTCCAGCCCCACTGAGTCAGATCGACCACGACGAGTCTGTTCGGCGTCATGACGATGCGCTGGTCGTCGACCAGCGCGATGATTCCTTCGAGGATATTGAACATCCCGATGATCAGGAGCATCGAAGCGGCGAAGATGATCCAGCCGGTCCACGCGGCCCCCGATGTGGTCCTGGAAGTGGCCATCTGCGGTATCCCTTCTCAACATCGCAGGACTCGACGTCCTCCGATAACTGAATGCTCAGGTCAGATTCTGGTGCGGGCATCACCCGCGGCAGGTGAGCCGGCACCGGTGGCGGGGACCCCGGCGAAAACGCGGGAGGCGGGACCGTAGATCGTGCCGAGCCGGCGGGTCCAGTGCCCGCCTACCAAACATCACCGCCCGGCGTGGCGGCGCGATGCCTGCTGAGGCAGTTTCATCCGGAACGGATACGGTCAACCTCACCCGTGATGGGTGATTCGAAGGCGATCGGCGCCATCCCCGCGGGGTGATGCGGAACCGGTGCGCCCAGCCACAGCGTCGAGAAATGGGAGAGGCGATCGGGCAGGTCCTTCCGGCGGCCGTCGGTGTCGCGCTGAGCCCGTTTCCCATCATCGCTGTGGTGCTGATGCTGACCACCCGCCGGGCGCGGACGAACGGTCCGGCGTTCCTCGCCGGTTGGCTCCTGGGTCTCGGCGTGGTCGGCACGATCGTGTTGCTGGTCGCCGGACCGGCCGACGCGAGCACGGGTGGGCAGCCGGCGACCTGGGTCAGCTGGCTGAAGATCCTGCTCGGTCTGATCCTGCTCGGGGTCGCGGCACGCCAGTTCCAGGGTCGTCCGCATCCCGGTGAGGACGTGCAGATGCCGAAGTGGATGGGCGCGGTGGACCGGTTCACCGCGTCGCAGTCGGTCTTCACCGGTGCCGTGCTCGCGGGTGCGAACCCCAAGAACACCGTTCTCGCGGTCAGCGCGGCGGCCACGATCGCCCAGACCGGGATCGGCGCTTGGCAGCAGGCGGTCGCGTACACGGTCTTCGCCGTGATCGGCACCATCGGGGTGGCGGCGCCGGTGGTCCTGTACCTCGTCATGGGCAAGCGCTCCGCCAACCTGCTCGTCGCGCTCAGGGACTGGCTGGAGCGGCACAACGCGGCCATCATGTCGGTGATCTGCCTGGTGATCGGCGTCAAGCTGATCGGGGAGGCGATCGGTGCGCTGACCTGACCGGTTCACCCGCGCGGGGTGAGCCCGGCCGGCGGGCGGTGCCGCACGATGGGCCGGGTACGCAGCACGGGCTCGTCGGAGGATTGCCATGTCGTTGGGACCGCTCGAATTCCTGGTGTTGGCCTTTCCCGGACAGGGGTTGGCCGCGGGTGTGCAGACCGCCTTGGAGCACGTGACCAAGGCCGGTGACCTGAGGGTGGTGGACGCCCTGCTGGTGAAGAAGGACCGGGACGGTACCACCCGAAGCGCGGAGCTGGCCGACGTGGACGAGCTGCGCAGCGTCCAGGCCACCTACGACGTGCCCACGCTGGAGACGCTCGGACTGATCGCGGACGCGGACGTGGCGGAGGTGGCCGCGGTCATGGAGCCCGATACGACGGTGATGGCGATGCTCGTGGAGCACCTGTGGGCGAAGGATCTGGCCGACACCATGGCGGCGGCCGGCGGCTCGCTGCTGAGGTCGGCGCGCATCCCGCGCGAGCACGTCGAGGAAGCGGTGCGCACCCGCGCGTCGCAGGACGCCACATCCTAGGCGGGAGAGAGATGATGAGACGGCGGGGCGTGGGGCGCAGGGGTTCTCCGCTGTTGCGGGGCGCGGTCGTCGGTGGAGCCGCCTATGCGGCCGGCCGGCACGTCGCCCAGCGGCAGCAGCATGAGGCCGAGCAGGACGCGACGATCCAGGAAATGCAGGACCAGTACGACGCGCCGCCGCCGGCCGCGCCCGTCTACTATCCGCCGCCGCCACCCCCGACCGCGCCGGCCGCTCCGGCCGGCGGTGACGTGGTGGCACAGCTCGGGCAGCTGGCCCAGCTGCACACGCAGGGAATGCTGACCGACGCCGAGTTCGAGGCCGCCAAGGCCCAGCTGCTGGGCCGCTGAGCCGCGCTGGGAGTTGCGATGGCCGCACCAACCGATGGTGTGCAGTCTGCGCAGACCGGGTCGTTGGCGCCGGACGAGCGCGCCGAACTGGAACGCCTACGGGCCGAGGTGAGCGCCTTGCGACAACGCCCACCGCACCGGCCGCGGCACTTCTGGCGCTGGAGCCTCGCGACCGTGTTGCTCGTGTTGGGATCGGTGCTCGCTCCGCTGGCCGTGACGGCGGTGTGGGTCAACAGCCAGGTGAGCGACACCGACCGGTACGTCGCCACGGTGGCGCCGCTGGCCCGCGATCCGGCGCTGCAGCGCGCGGTGACCGACCGGATCACCACCGAGGTGTTCAACCGCATCGACATCGTCGGGCTGACCAACCAGGCGGCGGACGCGCTGGCCCGGCAGGGCGTACCGGACCAGGTGGGTACCGCGCTGCACGGGCTGGCCACCCCGATCGCCAACGGGGTGCAGAACTGGGTACACGACCAGGTTGGCAAGCTGGTCGCCTCGGACGAGTTCGCGCAGGCCTGGACCGAGGCCAACCGGGCGGCCCACGCCCAGCTGGTGGCGGCGTTGACCGGCGACCAGTCCGGCGCGGTGGTGATCCAGGGCGAGACGGTCAGCGTGAAGCTGGCGACCTTCATCGACGCGGTCAAGCAACGGCTGATCGCCAACGGGTTCACGCTGGCCGAACGGATCCCCGAGGTCAACCCCGAGTTCGTGATCTTCCGGTCCGCCGACGTGGTCAAGGCGCAGCGCATCTTCCGGCTGCTCGACGCGCTCGGTACCTGGCTGCCGGTCATCGCCCTCGCGCTGCTCGCCGCCGGCGTGATCGCGGCGCCGCGCAAGCGCCGGGCGCTGATCGGTGCGGCGATCGGTGTCGCGCTCAGCATGGTGCTGCTGGGCGCCACCCTCGCCATCCTGCGGCCGGTGTACCTGGGGGCGATACCCGAGAGTGTCCTGCCCACCGACGCGGCCGCGGTGGTGTTCGACCAGATCGTGAGGTACCTGCGTACCGCGCTGCGTGCCGTACTGGCCGTCGCCCTGATCGTCCTGGCCGCGGCCTACTTCTCCGGTCCCGCACCGGCCGCGGTCGCCAGCCGGCGTGCGGTGGCCCGGGGGATCGCGGCCGTCCGTGGTGGCGCCGGGCGGCTCGGCCTGCGTACCGGTCCGGTCGGTGTGTGGGTGGGCCGGCACAAGCCGGCCCTCCGGCTGGTCACCGTCGCGCTCGCGGTCGTGGTGTTCGTGATGTGGAACTACCCGACGGCTGCGGTGGCCGCGGTGATCGCGCTGGCCGCGCTGGTGGTACTGGCGCTCATCGAGTTGGTCGGCGGGTCGACCGAGCCACAGTTCCGACACTGATCGAGAGTGGGTGTGACGATGTCACGACGACAGTCCAACCTGGACACGATGGCGGCGATTGCCGGTCTGTTGGCGGCGATGGTGACCGCCGCGAGATCGTCCGGCAGCCGTATCGGGTCCATGGGCCGGGAGGCACGGCGGTTGGCGGCGGAGTCCACCGGCCGGGGCGTGGTGGCGTACCACGCGCTGCGCGGCGAGCTGCCGGTGCAGACCCAGCGCAGCCCGGTCGAGTACCTCGCGATCACCGTTTTCGCCGGTGCGACCGGCGCGGTCGCCGCGATGGGTATCCGCCGGATCGTGATCCGGCGCAGCGCCCGCCGCGAGCAGCTGACCCCGGTACCGGAACCGGACGCGCCATCGGGCGTCACCCGGATCCCGAAGTCCACCACCGAGAACGTCACCGCCTGACCGGCGGGGGTTCGTCACGCGCGCAGCAGGCGGTCGAGGTTGAGCCCGACGACCGCCACGACGACGGCTCCCCAGAAGGCCGGCCAGAAACCGGCGACGTGGAAGGGCAGGCGCAGCAGGCCCGCCAGCCAACTGGTCAGCCAGTACAGGAGGGCGTTGATGACGAGAGCGGAAAGTCCGTAGGTCAGGGCGTGCAGCGGATAGGTGATGGCGCGTAGGTATGGCTTGACCACCGCGTTGACGAGGCCGAAGAGGGTCGCGACGACGATCAGGGTGGCTGCCGTACCAACGGGCGAGGCCGGGCCGACGTCGATGCCCGGCAGGACGGTCGAGGCCCACAGCGCGATCGCGATGACCAGGATCGTCGCGACGAACCGCATGAGGCGATGGTGCTGGGCCGGGGCAGGGCGGGCCTCACCCCGACGGGGTGAACCCCCGCCGGAAATGAGGACACGATGCGGGACCGTCTCGAGAAGTGGTCCAGGTGGGCCGCCGGGACGCTACCCGGACGTTGTGTCCTCCGCTTCCTGCGTATCGAGGGCACCAACCGGGGCCTGGTGCTCGCCGGTCAGGCGTTCACCACGTTGATTCCGTTGCTCATCATCGTGGCGAGCGCCTCGGCCGCCACCGGTGACAGCTCCTTCGGCGACAACCTCGTCAAGCGGTTCCGGCTGTCCGGCGAGAGCGCCGACGCCATGCGTACCCTCTTCCGCCGCCCGCCCACCGCCGGTGGGGCCCTGTCGCTGGTCGGACTGGTGGTCCTGCTCTCCGCGCTGTTCAGCCTCACCGGGTCGCTCCAGCGCACCTACGAGGCCGCCTGGGAGCTGCCGCGGCGTGGTCTGCACGGAAGGCTCAACGGGCTCACCGGCACGTCGCTTCTGTTCGCCCAGCTGATCGTGCTGACCCTGCTCGCCTCGGCAGTGCACAGCGCGTTCGCCGGCCCGATCCTCTCGGCGGCGCTCCGGTTCGTCATCGGGATACCCGTGTGGCTGGTCCTGCAGTATCTGTTGCTGAGCCGGCGGATACCGGCCCGCGCGCTGGTGCCGGGCGCCCTGGTGGCATCCGCCGGCCAGCTCGCGGTGGCCATCTATTCGGCTGTGTGGATGCCTCGGCTGGTGGCCACCAACGCCGAGCGGTACGGCCTGATCGGGGTCACCTTCGCGCTGATCTCCTGGCTGATCGTGATCGCACTCGCGGTGGTCGCCGGCGCGGTGGTCTCGGCCGAGCTGGGGTGGGCGGCTCACCCGTCGCGGGCGATCCCGGGTCCCCCGCCCCTGCCTAGTCTTCGGGCATCGATAGGCCCGGAAGGGAGTGGAGATGGCGGAACTGGTGGTGCTCGGCTTCCCGAGCAAGGAGCAGGCCGAGCGGGTGATGGAGGTGGCCGAGAGCCTGCGTAAGCAGGAGCTGCTGGATCTGGAGGACTCCGCGCTGGTGTGGCGTACCCAGGACGGGAAGATCAAGACCCAGCAGGCGTTCAGCACGACCGGGGCCGGCGCGGCGACCGGGGCCCTCTGGGGCGCGCTGTTCGGGCTGCTGTTCTTCGTGCCGATCTTCGGCCTGGCGGTCGGTGCGGCGAGCGGGGCGCTGGCCGGGAAGCTGGCGGACGTGGGGATCGACGACACGTTCATCAAGGAGGTCGCGCAGACCCTGGAGCCGGGCAGCGCGGCGATTTTCGCATTGGTACGCCGGTCCACGCCGGACAAGGTGCGGGAGGCCCTGGCCGAGTACCAGCCGACCGTACTGCGCACCTCCTTGACGAAGGAGCGGGAGGACGATCTGGTCGCGGCCCTGCATGGCAGCAAGCCTGACCCGGCGGCGCAGGCCTGAGCGGGCGCACGGCCCGAGCGCTCAGCGGTTGTCGGGCTCGCCGGTCGGCAGCAGCTTGAGTTCGCGAGCCCGCCGCGCGGTCGCACTGCGGCCCGAGGTACCCAGCTTGCGGTAGATGCTCTTGAGGTGGGTCTTCACAGTGTTGACCGACAGGTACAGCGCGTTCGCGATGTCCTCAGTGGACAGTGCCTGAGCGAGACGGCCGAGTACCTCCACCTCCCGCTCGGTGAGCGGCTCGATGACCGGTGCCACGCCGGCTCCGTCCGGCGGGACATCTGTCCGGGGCGACAGCCAGCCGTGCTGGGCGGCCAGCTCGGGGTGCTGCCGCAGGACCGGGTGCACCCATGCGCCGGCATCCACCAACGGGCGCCGTAGCTGCTCCGGGCGGCCGTGTTCGAGCGCCTCCCGCAGCGTCTGAGTGGCGGCCGGCTCGTCGCCCGAGGCGTTGGCGAGCCGGCCCACGGCAAGGGCGGCGGACATCAGGGTACCCGGGCGGGCATGCCGTTTCGACACCGTGGACAGGACGCGCCGGGCACCCTTCGGATCGCCCTCGGCGATGTGCACCTGGGCGAGTGCGACGACCCGCTCGGGACAGTCCGAAACGGATTCCAGGCAACGTCGGGCCGCGGCGATGTCGCCGAGGACGAGGTTGGCGCCGACCGCGGTCAGCTCGATCAGGTCGTCGACATCGGGATACCGGCGCCACCGGTCCGCACCCGCGCGAGCGGCCTCGGTGGCGGCGAGCGCCCGCCGGCCGTCGAGCCGCGCGCAGGCGAGGCGGGCGCGCAGCAACAGCACAGCGGTGGCGGTGGGCGGGTCGTGCCGGGACCCGGTGGCCACGATCACCCGGGACAGGTGCTCGCGGACGGTGGCCAGGTCGTTCCACTGGAACGCCACCGCGGCCAGGGCCGTGCTCGCCGCGCCGACCCGGGCGGCCGGCCGGAGCCCGGCCCGGTCGGCCACCACCAGCGACTCCCGGGCGTACTTCTCGGCCCGGTGCAGCTTGCCTTCGTAGACCTCCAGCAACGCCAGGTGGCCCAGCGCGTCGTGGACGGCGTGCTCGGTGCTGGGTTCGGTCGCCGCGGCCGCCCGGCCGAGGGTGGCCCGCGCCGAGCCGTACCGAACGGCCCAGAACTGCACCACACCGAGGTTCGCCAGAACCACCGCCCGGGTTCGCGCGTGGTCGCCCGGTTCCTCCGGCGACACCAGGCGCCAGAGGGCGTCGAGCTCGTCGGCGGCGGCTTCGGCCCGGTCGACCTCGCCGGTCAACCGGCCCAGCAGCACGCGTACCGTGCCGATGCCGACCTGCAAGGGGACCGATCGCTCGTCCCGGGTCCGCCCGACGGACCGGGCGGCCTGCTCCACGGCGGTGCGGGCGGCGGCGGTATCGAACCGGGCCAGCGCGAGCACCGCGCGCAGCAGCGCCGCGCAGCTGCCCGGCTGGGCGTCCGGGAGGTCGGCGAGGATCGCCCGCAGCGGCTCGGCGTCGGGTGCGGTCAGCAGCCAGGCGACGCCGAGCCGGGTCACCGCCAGATCGGCGGCGTAGTCCCAGTCGCCGACCTTGACGGCGTGCCGCAGCGCGTCCGGGAAGAGGCTGCGCTCGGCGTACCAGCGCGCCGCCTGGCCGTGCAGGCGCCACACCAGCTGCGGATGCCGGGCGTGCAGTTCGTCGTTGAGCACGTCGCGGAACAGGCGCTGGCAGCGAAACGACGAATCCTCCAGCGGCCGCACGAAGGCGTTGGCACGGACCAGGTCGTCGAGGATGGCCCGGGCATCACCGCGCCCGGTCAACCGGTCGGCGAGGTCTGGGTGTATCTCGCCGACGATGCTGGTACGCAGCAACAGGTCCCGGACCCGGACCGGCTGAGCGTCGAGCACCTCGGTGCGCAGGAACTCGGTGACCGCCTGGTGTCCGGCCGGGTGCGGATAGCCCGGAGTTCCGTTGCCACCGTGCTGGAGGGCCAACGCGTGCAGGCACACCCCGGTCATCCAGCCCTCGGTGCTCGCGTGCAGCGCACCGATCTCGTCGTCGGCCAGGCGTACCCCGTGGGTCCGCAGGATCTCGGCGGCTTCCGCGCGGGTCAGTGCCAGGTCGTCGGCGTCGATCTCGGTCAGCTCTCCGGTCAGCTGGTACCGGTGCAGGGGTACCAGGCGGGCGCTGCGGCCGATCACCACCAGACGCAGACCCGGTGTCGAGTAGCGGATGAGCAGGTCCAGGTCGGCCGGGATGGCCCGGTTGGTGATCAGCTCGGCCCGGTCGAGAACGAGCACCACGGGTCCGGGCCCCTCGGAGAGGCTGGTCGCCAGCCGGGTCAGGACGGAGCGGTCAAAGGTGTGCGCGTTGGTGGGCGCGTCGATCTCGGCGGCCAGCCCGGGTACCTGGCGGCGCAGGGTGTCGACCAGGTAGGACCAGAACACGGCGGGCGTGTTGTCGTCGTCGTCGAGGGTCAACCAGGCCACCGGCCCGGGCGCGCCGCCGGCCCGTACCCATCCGGAAGCCAGGGCCGTCTTTCCCGACCCGGCCGGGCCGTGGACCGCGGTGAGCCGGGCCCGGCTGGCCGCCGTCAGCGTCTCGAACAGCCGTTCGCGGCCCAGGGAGGCTGGCGGCACCGGCGGGATGGACAGCTTGGCCGATAACAGGGGATCGCCGTTCGGCTGGTTCATCGCGGCCTCCAGCTTCTGCGGGGGCGGGTGTTTCGCACCATTTCCGTGCGGGGGTTCGCGTCACCCGCAGCACTACGAGGGCCTTCTCCAGAGGAAGCGCCGCAAGGTTCTGACTGTCAGTGATTTCAGCATTGCCGTTTGGTGAGAGCCTATTGGGCTCGCGCGACCGTCGCACCCTTTCTGACATGCCCAAACTCTGTTACGTCTTCTTTCTACCTTTTTACGGCCAATATCGGAAGTGGCATATGCGGCTAGCCTACTTGCATTTCATCCGTGGGGGATGATGCGGCCCGGCCGATGGGCCGCCACGGTGTGGCCGGTGAGCGAGAGCCTGGCAAGCACCGGTCGCGTCAAAGTCGAGGTATCACCCGAACCGGGTGACCGGCGATCCGACGAGCGCCGCCCTTCAGAGCCCGGGAGCGGGCTCACGCCGCGGTGGCTGGCCAGGCTTGGCTGGTCCGGCTGGATGGTCACCGGTACCGTCGCCGGGGTCCTCGCCGTCGCCGCCGCCACCGGGGTCCTGGTGTCCCTGCTGTCCCCGCTGATCCTCGCGGTGCTCCTTGCCCCCGTGCTGCAACCCATGGTCGGGTGGCTCCGCCGGCACCGGGTCCGGCCGGGCCTCGCCGCGACGATCGGAGCGCTCGCGCTGCCGGCGTTCGTCGCGCTGCTGACCGTCGTCGTGCTGCTCGCGCTGCGGGGCCAGGGTGCGCAGTGGCGGCAGGCCGCGCAGTCCGCGGCCGCGCGGCTGCGCTCCGGGACCGGCACCGATCCGTTGACACCGCTGCTCGACGCCACCGAGCGCCGCGAACTCCTGCTCGGAATCGGCGGGCTCGCGATCAACGGGGCGGTCGCGGCGATCGCCCTGCTGATCTGGGTGCTGCTCGCGGTCTACATCCTGTTTTTCCTGCTCAAGGACGGTCCGCGGTTCGCCGAAAGGGTGGTCCGGCAGGTCCGGCTGCCGGCCGCCACGACCCGGGACATGCTCAACGACGCCGGCCTGCGGGTACGCCGGTACTTCGTCGGTACAACGGTGGTGGCGGCCATGGACGCGGTGGTCATCACGCTCGCCGCGGTACTGCTGCGGCTGCCGCTCCTCCCGGTCATCGCGCTGGTCACCTTCGTCGCGGCGTTCGTGCCGTACCTGGGCGCCTGGCTCTCGGGCATCTTCGTGGTGGTGGTCGCGCTCGGCTCCGGAGGTGTGGCCACCGCGCTGTGGATGCTTCTGATCGTGCTCATCACCCAGAACGTCCTGGAGGGCGTGGCCCGCCCGCTCGCCTACGGTGCCGCCCTCGACCTGCATCCGCTGACGGTCCTCGCGGCGACGCTGCTCGGCGGGCTGCTCGGTGGTCTGATGGGCGTGCTCATCGCGCCGCCGCTGGTGGCCATCGTCTTCACCTGGATACGGACGGCGCGATCAACCGCACCGGCGACCCGGACCAGCGGAACCCGAAGCGGGTGAGGTGCGACCCGGGCTCGCGGGGCGAGGATGCGGGCAACCCCGGAAGGGAGGACCGGCATGAGACCCGCGGGACCTCTGGAAGTTCTGGTGGTCGAATTTCCCGGCGAAGGGCTCCCCGAAGGGGTCGGCGCCGCCGTCGAACAGATTCAGGAGAACGACGCCGTACGCGTCGTGGAAGCCTTCATCGTCATGAAAACCGGTACCGGAGCGGTCCGGATCGAGGAGGTGACCGACTTCGTGGGCATCGCCGAGGTGGCCACCGACGTCCGGCTCGCCGTCCCCGACGCCAGCCTGTGGATGGATCAGGGCAGCGCCAAGGAGATCGCGGACGCCATGGACAACGGCAGCACCGCGCTGGCTCTGGTACTCGAACACCACTCGGCCCGGGACGTCGTCACCGCGTTCCGCAGCCTGGGTGGCGTGGTGCTCGCGTCGACCCGGCTGCCGACCGCCGCGGGTCCGACCGTCCCGCGCCCGCTCACCGGAGATGACTGACCGACCGGCGCGGTCGGCCAGGCGCGCGACGCTGATCGCGTTCGGGCGGCTGGCGTTGACGGCCGCGCTTCTGGTCGCGCTCTATTACGCCATACCCGTGGAGCCCGGCGTCTCAGGCGCGAAGCTGGTGTTGCGGGTGCTGGTCACCGTCGCCACCGGCCTGCTGATCACCTGGCTCATCTTCCGCCAGGTCTCCCGCCAGCTCGCCGATCCGCAGCAGGCGTCGCTGCCGAGCCTGCTGACCGCGCTCGTGAGCGGCGTGGTGTTCTTCGCCCTCGCCGACTACGTCACCCAGGTCTCCGACGCCGGCCAGTTCGCCGACCTGCACACGAAGACGGACGCGTTGTACTTCACCCTCGCCACGCTCACCACGGTCGGGTACGGCGACGTGCACGCGGTCGGCCAGCTCGGCCGGGTGGTGGTGATACTCCAGCTGGTGTTCAACGTGGCCGTGATCACGACCAGTGCCTCGGTGCTGACCAGAGAGATCGGCGCCCGGGTACGCGAGCGCGGCTCAGCCCGGCTGCCTCGCTGACTCCACCCGCGCAACGTCGCGGGCCGCCCTGAAGCGCGTCATACCCTACCGGGGTATAGTCGGCGGCGGAGGTTAGGAGATCGCGATGGCCAGCTACACCAACCGTAAACAGGACTACCTCGCCCGGCTCCGCCGCGTTGAAGGACAGGTGCGGGGCCTGCAGCGGATGGTCGAGGAGGACAAGTACTGCATCGACGTACTCACCCAGGTGTCCGCGGTGACCAAGGCGCTGCAGGCGTTCTCGCTGTCCCTGCTGGAGGAGCACCTGGCCACGTGTGTGGTGGACGCCGCCCGGCACGGCGGCGACGAGGCTGCGCTTAAGGTCAAGGAGGCCAGCGACGCGATCGCCCGGCTGGTCAGGTCCTGATGACGACCCAGGCCACCCGAGCCACCCAGGTCACCCAGGTCGGCCAGCCGGTCGCGACCGGTGGGGTCGAGCTGGAGATCGGCGGGATGACCTGCGCGTCCTGCGCGGCCCGGATCGAGCGCAAGCTCAACCGCCTCGACGGTCACCGCGACGGTGAACTTCGCGACCGGGAGAGCGTCGGTCAGCTACCCGGCGACGCTGGATCCGGGTGAGCTGATCGCCACGGTCGAGGCGACCGGGTACACCGCCCGGCTGCCCGAGCCGTCGGTCGAGGCGGATCCGTTGCCGCGCCTGCGTACCCGGCTGCTGGTCAGCCTGGTGCTGGCGGTACCCGTGGTGGCGCTGGCGATGGTGCCGATGCTCCGTTTCCCCGGCTGGCAGTGGCTCGGCGCGATCCTGGCCACTCCGGTGGTGGCCTACGGCGGTTGGCCGTTCCACCGGGCCGCCTGGACCAACCTGCGGCACGGCGCGGCGACCGGGCTGACCACGAGCGCCGTGCCGGCCAACTGACCATGCCGACCGCCTGACCGGCGGCTGTCAGCGCGCTGTCAGCACGGGTAAGCGTGCTGACAGAGCCCTGTCAGCCGGTACCGGCACGGTCGGGGCATGACACATTCGA
>WNGE01000232.1_pt1 | contig 89910 bp, 75 predicted proteins | sample 5400651 | NCBI WGS metagenome assembly WNGE01 (sample SAMN13153370, study PRJNA577476) | soil metagenome | isolation source: 60 cm soil or saprolite under grassland replicate 2 | place: USA:California | collected 2016-06-15 | reverse complement strand
GCTTTCTCGGAGAAGATATTCTCGTACTTCTGATGCATCTCCCGTCCAACCACGTGATAGCTATGCTTTTCATACAACTTCTATGCGATAAGCTATGCCGTTGAGTTGTGGGGATGGAGGGTGGTGTAGCCTCTGGCACAGACACGAGTTTCGAGTTCGCTGAGTAGTTGCTGTCCGAAGCTTTAAATTTCCCAATCAACTGATTGACAAATACAAAGTTATGTGCTATGGTTTAATCAACTGATTGATAAACAGGAGGTTAAACGGATGAATGAGTCTGTGGGAAATATTGAAGAGGTGGAGCATACTGCTCAACCCCTGGCGAGAGCACGAACAACACATGGCGACGAACGGCGTCGCTCATTGGTGCTGGCGGCCTATGATCTGATCGCGGAGAAAGGATTTGAGGAGCTGCGCACGCGGAATGTGGCTATGAGGGCGGGAGTGAATATTGCTACGCTGCATTATTATTTTGCGAGCAAAGAAGATCTGATCGAGGGGGTAGTGGATTATCTGCTGGACCTGTTCAGTTCAGAGGCATCGCGGGACCTGCAACTGGATTTCTCCACACCGCTGGGGCATTTGCAGGCCATGTTTCGGAATACCGTCTACCGCATGCGCACGATGCCAAAGATGTTCGTAGTGCTGGGGGAGCTTGTGATGCGCTCCCAGCGTCATCCAGAGCTTGAGAGTGCAATGCAGCGCATGGACAAGCAATGGATGGAGTATCTGGGCTGGATACTTGCAGAGGGAGTGGCACAAGGCCAGTTTCGGGCCGATCTGGACCCTGAACCCACGGCAAAAAAGATCATTGTGGTAGTCAAAGGCGTAACTTTCTCCTACGTCTGGTCGCGTCAGGAGGTCGATTTTGAGGGGATATTACAGCTCGTGGAGCGGTTGGTATTGCCTGAACCGGGCCAGGGTGATGTATAAATAGCGCGTCTTTCAAGGGAATGCCTGGATTTTATTGTACCCATGGCTGGTTTTTAAGGAGTAGAGGTTATGAAGACAACTGATCAACAAGGAGTACTCTCGAGAGTGCCTCTGTCATTTATGGGCTGGTTAACGGCAGGATCGCTGGTGGGTATCGGCATCGGATTCTGGCTGTTGATGTTGATGATCGGAGTGACAGTGGTGGCGATTACCATTATCGCCGTTGCGTCTCTTGTGATGGCGGGGCTGGTGATTACAGGCGTGCGCTGGACGACTGCGTTGGGAGCAGTGTTTGGTGCTGGGGTGTGGATTGGCGGGCTGTCATCGCAGCAATATTCGCTCTACCATCTGACGCACCCACAAGAAGGAGGACCATTCATCGTCTCGGTGCTGATCTATGTACTAGGGCTAGTGGCAATCGTAGCGGGCATTGCGGCAACCATGCAGAACTATCGCAGCGGGGCACGACACGCGCCGCGCTGGACGAGTGGGTTTTTGGGCGTGATGGCTGGGTTTGTAGTTGGCGCGACAGTCGTATCACTGCTTGTAATTTCTGGGAACACGCCCACCGCTCAGGCATCAACCGAGCCGGGTACTGTACACATGGGGATTGCCCGCTTCTCACAACCGACCGTCACTATTGCCAAGGGATCCATGCTGAAACTGGTGGACGATGGGAGCTTCCTGCATATTATCGCCAATGGTGCGTGGGATGGCTCGAAGCAGAAATCGGCAAGCGAGCCAGGCGCGCCAGTAGTGAAGAATATTCAGATCAACGGGGGAAGCATAACCATCGGCCCGTTTAATACGGCGGGCACATTCTCACTTTATTGCACGGTCCACCCTGGAATGACGCTCAAAGTGATTGTGCAGTAACTACAACAGTCACAAAGGCTGTCGCAAGACTCACCCCTCGCCTAGCGACAAACCTTGTGGTTGTCGGTGGCTTTGCGGGGTCCAGGAAAGGAGAGAGCAGTATGACTACAGAAAAGAGGAATGCGAAGACGATAGGCGTTTCGATGGAGGGATTGACGCTGCGCGTCGCGGACATAGAACGCTCGCTGGCGTTTTACAAGATGATTCCCGGCGTCGCGGAAATCGTACACCGGCCCGGAGAATTTGCTCTGCTCTCCGTAGGCAAAGGGTTGGTAGGGCTCTTGAAGTACGGGGCCACGCATGTAGAGTTTGGGACATCGGATGTGGATGGGTTATATCAGCATTTGCAGGAAGCAGGTTTCCCGGTAGAGGGTGCGCCGAGCCAGAAGCCTTGGGGGGAGTATACCTTCACGGTGCATGATCCAGACGGGCACGTATTGGAGTTCGACGATTCGCATGGCGTGTAAAGCTTAACGCTGCTTTCAGTTTGTCAGTCAGCCAAGAAAAACACGCTAAAACTCTGAAGATCGCCAGGGCATTTCCTGCAAGGCCCAGGTGTTGCCATCGGGATCGCTGAAGGAAGCATACTTGACGCCCTGATCGTGTTCATCGACCTCGCTCACCTCAACGCCACGGCTGATGAGCGCTTCGCGAGCCTGGTAGATGTCCCCGACGACCAGATGCAGGCCCCGCAGCGAGCCAGTCGGCATGGCAAGACTGGGGAGGCCGGTCCCAAGGACAATTGAGCAAGCTGACTCAGGTGGGGTAAGTTGGACAATTCTGACGCCCTCACCTGGCCGAACATCAAGGTCTGCGTGAAAGCCGACCTGCTCCACGTAAAACGCTTTGGCGCGGTCCACATCAGCAACCGGGACCGGCACGAGCTCAAGTTTCATCTTCATGTTGCTTCTCCTGTGCATGCTCCCAGATACTCAAACCAGAGCATCTGGGATAGTCAATGGTTGTTTGCCTGGTTAGTATAGCACATAGCCTAAGGAATTATTTTGTGATGATTTCAGGATACTGAGACCGCCATTTGTGAGTGTGGTGTGAAGTTGCTCTGCTATGCTTCTGATGTAGATTGGGTTATGTTTTTTGAATGTGGCTGTGCTGAAGAGATACAACCCGAGTCGATAGCGGAGGAAAAGATGATGAGAACAACTATCGCAAAGGGGTGCCTGTATTGTGGTCTTCGGCTCCCTGATACTGCGGATTTTTGCCCTGAATGTGGCAGACCAACTGAAGTTGCAACCCGAGTCGATAACGAAGTCAAGATGATGAGAACAGCTATTGTAAAAGGGTGCCTGTATTGTGGTCTTCAATTCTCTGAGAGTGTGGATTTTTGTCCCCAATGTGTAAGGCCAATAGAAAAAGTTTGTGTAACTTGTACAACTGAGGAGTCAGGAGCTGACCGTTTTCTTACGGAGATCGCGGGAAAGGACGATCTTGTACGACAACAAGAAGCCTCCTCTGATTACAGTGAGCCACTTGCGCACGAGACAACTCGAATACGTGATGAACGTGAAGATGTTCATCTGATTGATGCACTGACGTTGATTGCTACAAGGAATGGGTAATTATTCAGGTGCACTTTTCATGCGGCTTGACTTTGCAACAGCCTTGATACGTGTAGGAACGTTACTAAGAAATGATTAGACATTTGGAGATTAGGCTTGTCATCCTGAGCGCAGCGAAGGATCTGGCTCGCGGGACGCAGAGATCCTTCGCTGCGCTCAGGATAACAGCCAGGACAACACTCAAGTTCACTCACGGGAGGTCTTATCTCCAAACGTCAGAGAAATGATAGCAAATGTTGTCAGATACGAGCACATATGCTATAGTTCTTCTGTGAAGTTAAGCCAGTATGCCAAACACCAGGGAATGAGTGACAGTACGGCGCTTCGCTGATGGCTAAAGGCGCGTGATTCGCGGCTATCAAGCTCCATCAGGAACGATCATTGTCGAGCCTCTTGGCAAGCCAGCAGCATCAGAAGAGCGGGTAGCGATCTATGTACGTGCCTCTGAGGCTTCGCATCGAGAGAACCTGGAGCGATAGGCAGAGCGGCTCACGCAGAATGGCACCATCCGTGGCTATCGCGTCGTCAAGCTGGTCAAAGAGGGAGGATCAGGCGTCAATGATAGTCGTCCGAAGCTGTTGTCTCTGCTGCGAGATCCACTGATCACGCGGGTGGTCGTTGAGCAGAAGGATCGGCTTACCCGCTTCGGTTTTCGGTCTATTGAGACGCTTTGAGCAATCCAAGGAAGAACGATCGAGGTCGTCAATCCAGCAGAGAAGACCTGCTTCACGATGTAGCCAGTAGTGGCTATGCGATCTGCGCCCGGCAAAACGCGACACCGCCGAGCCAAACGGAAAACGGAGCGCCTCGTGGAACAGCTTCAAGCTAAGGGAGACGATCATGCAACTCGTTGAGCAACATGTGGTCTCCAAACGTGATCCGCGCTACGCCGCCATTGATGCGGCGGCTTTTGCTTCCAAGAATCTCTACAATCAGGCCACCTACCAGATGCGGCAAGCGTTCATCCATGAGGGCAAGTACCTCCCTTATGCGGAAATCTACCACCGTATGAAGCACCTGGAGTGTTATCAAGCTCTGCCCAGAAAGGTTTCCAATGCCATTCTGATCTTGATTGACAAGAACTGGCGCTCCTTCCGAAAGGGCCTCAAAGCATACTCTGAGCATCCCGAGAAGTTCACTGGCAAACCCAAGATCCCTGGCTACAAGTACAAGGAGCGTGGCCGCAACATCCTGATCTACGACAAACAGGCCTTGGGGAAACGCGCCTTCAACAAGACGGGCAAGCTGGTCCCGTCAGGGCTAGCGATTGAAATTGAGACGAAGCTAGAGTGGGAGGCCCTCGATCAGGTGCGCATCATCCCGCGTGGATCATGTTACGTGGTCGAGGTGGTCTACCAGCAAGCTGAGAAGCAGGCCCAGGTCGATCCGCTGGTCGTCGCTGCTCTCGACCTGGGGGTCAACCAGCTTGCGGCCATCACCAGCACCAAAGCCGGTTTCCGACCATTCCTCATCAACGGACGCCCGCTCAAGCACCTCAATGCCTACTACAACAAGCAACGCGCCCACCAACAGAGCCGTCTGGCCAAACAGAAGCGTTTCACTTCGCGCCAACTGGACCGCATCACGACGAAGCGCAATCGCCGCGTCAACACCTATCTGCACACGGCAAGCCGTCGGATCATCGATCTGTTGGTCAACGAAGGGATCGGGACGCTGGTGATCGGCTTGAATAAGCTATGGAAGCAAGAGGTCGACCTGGGCAAGCGCCAGAACCAAACCTTTGTGCAGATTCCCCACAGCAGGTTTATCCAGATGCTCCAGTACAAGGCACAGCTGGTTGGCATCACGGTGGTCGTTCGGGAAGAGAGTTACACCAGCAAGGCGTCTTTTCTCGATCTGGACGACATTCCCACCTACGATCCAAAACGAGCGGGGAAGCCGCAGTTTAGCGGCAAGCGAGAAAAACGTGGCTTATATCGGGCAAAGGATGGGCGACGGATCAACGCGGATATTAATGGGAGCTACAACATTCTCCGCAAAGAATATCCCAAAGCATTCTCCGATTCCCTCCTCCGAGGGCAGGAGATCGTGGGTGCAGCAGTTCACCCCCGACGGCTTGCCGTCTGAATGGATGTGATGGCGTATGTGCTATCATTTTCTGATACTGTATATGATATATTCAGAGGGTCTGAAGTTTATCCCACACGATCATCAAGGAGAAACTTATGTCCAAAGCGCGCACCTACCATTTTCCTAATAGCACGGCACCTTTCTGCATTGGTATCGATCATCACGGCGCTGAGATCTTCGCCGATATGACTAAACTGGGAGGTGGACGATGATTGAACACCCTGCCTTCCCAGTCGAGGAGTGGAGCGTCCGCGAGATAGGACTCCACCTCGATACCCTGGCACAGACCGAATCCATTTTCGCACTCTCCAACGGACACATCGGACTGCGAGGCAACCTCGATGAGGGAGAGCCGCACGGCCTTCCCGGCACCTACTTGAACTCCTTCTACGAGCTGCGCCCGCTGCCCTATGCCGAGGGAGGATACGCCTACCCCGAGTCCGGGCAGACTGCCATCAATGTCACCAACGGCAAACTCATCCGTCTCCTCGTCGACGACGAACCCTTTGACGTTCGCTACGGTGAGCTCCAGGAGCACGAGAGGGAGCTTGACCTGCGCAATGGAGTGCTGCGGCGCAGCGTCCGCTGGACTACTCCTGCGGGGCGCACGGTCAAGGTCTCATCCGTGCGCATAGTGTCGCTCACCCAGCGGGCTATCGCTGCCATCAGTTACGAAGTCGAGCCACTTGATGCCCCGATACGTGTCGTGTTGCAGTCGGAACTGGTTGCCAACGAGGCGCTCCCGCCCCAGAGTAAGGATCCCCGGGTGGGGGCCGCGCTTGAGTCCGCGCTCGAGTCCGAGGAGCACCTGACGCAGGACACCGGTGGGCTGCTGGTCCATCACACGCGTGTCAGCGGCCTGCGCATTGGGACGGGGATGGACCACCACATTGAGGGGCCACCGGGAATGGTCGTTGCATCTGAAAGCGTCCCCGATGTCGCCCGTGTGTCCGTCACCGGACGGCTGAAGCCGGGCGAGCGGCTGCGCATTGTCAAGTTCATCGCTTACGGCTGGTCGAGCCTGCGCTCACGGCCTGCCATCCACGACCAGGTCAGGGCCGCGCTGTCCGCCGCGCGCATGACCGGCTGGGAGGGACTGCTCGCCGAGCAGCGTGCCTACCTGGACGACTTCTGGGCGCGTGCGGACGTTGAGCTGGAGGGCGACCCGGAGATCCAGCAGGCAGTACGCTTCGCCACCTTCCACGTGTTGCAGGCGGGAGCGCGTGCGGAGGGGCGCCCCATCCCGGCCAAAGGGCTAACGGGCCCCGGCTACGACGGCCACGCCTTCTGGGACACGGAGATCTTCGTCCTGCCGATGTTGACATTGACCGTGCCTCACGCCTGCGCCGACGCTCTACGCTGGCGCCACTTGATTCTCGAAAAGTCGCGGGAGCATGCGCGCGAGCTTGGGCTACGCGGAGCGGCCTTCCCATGGCGAACCATCCGGGGGGCTGAGAGTTCGGGGTACTGGCCTGCTGGCACCGCCGCCTTCCATATCAACGCGGACGTCGCCTACGCCGTGGCCAACTACATGGAGGCGACCGGTGACACAGCGTTCGAGGAGGAGGTGGGCCTTGAGTTGCTCGTTGAGACGGCGCGGCTGTGGCGTTCGCTCGGCTACCTCAATACCGCCCTCGATCAGTTCCGCATCGACGGCGTCACCGGACCCGACGAGTACAGTGCCATCGCTGACAATAACGTTTACACCAATCTCATGGCACAGCATAACCTGCGCTGGGCAGCGGAGGCGGCGCAGCGCCATCCCGAGAAGGCACGCGCACTCGGCGTGGACGACGAGGAGGCAGCCAGTTGGAGCGAGGCAGCTGAGAAGATGTTCATCCCCTACGACGAGCGCCTGGGAGTGACCCCGCAGGCCGAGTCCTTTACCGAGCACGAGGTGTGGGACTTCGCTAACACCACTCCAAACCAGTACCCCCTGCTCCTGTACTTCCCGTATTTTGACCTCTATCGCAAGCAGGTCGTCAAGCAGGCCGACCTCGTCCTCGCGATGCAACTGCGTAGCGACGCGTTTAGTTTAGAGCAAAAGGCACGCAACTTCGCGTACTACGAGCCGCTGACCGTGCGCGACTCCTCGCTGTCGGCATCCACGCAGGCGGTCCTGGCCGCCGAGGTGGGACAGTTAGATCTCGCCTATGATTATCTCGGTGAAGCGGCGCTCATAGACCTTCACGACCTGCATAACAACGTGAAGGACGGACTTCACATGGCCTCATTGGCGGGGGCCTGGACGGCGCTGGTTGCCGGGTTTGGTGGCATGCGCTTGCTAAACGGTACGCTCTGCTTCGCGCCACGGCTGCCAGACGCGCTGGGACGGCTCGCCTTCCACATTCTGTTCCGGGGCTGCCGCTTGCGCATCGAGGTGAGAGCGCAGGAAGCGACGTACCGCCTTCTCGAAGGCTCGCCGCTCATGGTGCACCATCACGGTGAGGAGATCCTCCTACCTGTGAATGAGGTGGTCACCAGGCTCATACCGGAGATCCATGCGGGACCGCGACCCAGCCAGCCTCCAGGGCGGGCACCAATCCCACGGGAGGTGCGGGCTCAGTTCACAAAGAAACTGCAATGAGTCAAGGTCACAAGGGAGGCGGCGTATGTGGACACATGCGATTGTTCCTATTATAAGGAGTATCATATGCAGTATGGTTTCATTCTTCCCCACGGCGATATTCACACGCTTGCCGAACTGGCTCACGAGGCGGAAGAGACCGGATGGGATGGTGTCTTTTACTGGGACGGGATCTACATCGAAGAAGCCGGACCGATGTATGATCCGTGGATCGTGTTGGCTGCGATGGCGCTGCGTACTGAGCGTGTGCGCCTCGGTTTGATCCTCACGCCTCCCTCGCGGCGACGCCCGTGGAAACTGGCCCGCGAGACCGTGACGCTGGACCACCTCTCCCACGGGCGGCTCATCCTGCCGGTCGGGTTGGGCGCACTCGAAGATGGAGGCTTTACAAAGGTCGGTGAGATCACGGATCGCAAGCAGCGAGCCGAATTGCTGGATGAAAGCCTGGAAATCCTGACGGGCTTGTGGAGCGGAAAACCTTTCAGCTTTCATGGGAAACACTATCACGTCGAGGAAATGACCTTCCTGCCTCCGCCGGTTCAGTCACCGCGCATCCCCATCTGGGTCGTGGGAGTCTGGCCGAGCCAGCAATCGATGCGGCGTGTGCTGCGCTATGATGGGCTGCTTCCAAACAAAATCCCTGACGGGGATGCACCAGCAGCGATCACGCCAGAGGATATCCGGGCGATGAAAGCCTATATTGATGAGCATCGCAGCCAGACCACGTCCTTCGATATTGTGCAGGAGGGAGAGACGCCTGGCGAGGACCGCGAGCGGGCCAGAGCGATCGTGTACCCCTATGCCGAGGCAGGAGCGACCTGGTGGACAGAGAGCCGCTGGTCCTTCCCTCCCATCGAGGAACTGCGCAGGCGCATTCGGCAGGGGCCACCGCGTATCGATTAGCTCTTCAGGTCTATTTCTACGCTACTTCTGACCCTTGTCAACAAAGTAGTGTGAATGGTCGTATCGATTGTTTGTAGACAATCAAGCAACCGAAGCGGGTAGGCCATAGAGGCCGATAAATCGGCGATGGGCACGATACATCGGCCCCTACACTGTCTTGACGCTCGTTTGCCAACAACGAATTTATACACCCGCGTGACCACGGTCGCATCGATGGTATAAGAATAGTTATGATAGAGACAGGATAAGCATATGAATAAGCAGCATATCGTTGTCACATTCGACGCTCCACCTCAGCAGAAAGCGCTGTTGCTTGAGTTGCTAGGAAGCGAGGCCTCGCTCACCTTCTTCAACGAGCTCCCATCTGCGCAGCGCGAACGGGCATTACAGGAAGCCAACGTGCTCCTATCGTGGAACTTTCCAAGAGAAATCCAGCCTGCGGACTATCCCCACTTGCAGCAAGTCTCGTTCATCCAGCTTCTGTCCGCAGGAGCTGACCATATGCCGTTTGCCGACCTGCCTCCACACCTCCTCGTCGCGAGCAATCCTGGTGCGTATGCTGCACCCATGGCTGAACATGTGATGGCAATGACGTTGGCACTGGCGAAACGACTGCTTGTTGAAGATCAGAAACTGCGGAACGGCGAATTTGATCAGTTTACCCCCAACCGTGCGCTCGCTGGCATGACGGCTGGCATCCTTGGCTTTGGGGGAATCGGCCGGGCAACAGCTAGGCTCATGCGTGCGTTTGGCATGCGGATCTATGCGATCAATCACAGCGGAACAAGTAGCGAACCGGTGGACTTTCTTGGTACTCTGCACGATTTAGAGCGGGTGTTACGGCAGAGCGATGTAGTAGTGGTTTCGTTGCCACTCACCAAAGCAACGAGAGGGCTTATCGGGGAAGAGGAGTTTGGGTGGATGAAGCCCGATGCCATTCTGGTGAATGTCGCTCGTGGCGCGATTATCGATGAGGAGGCCCTCTACAATCATGTGAAGAACCATCCCAGCTTTCTGGTAGGCATCGATGCCTGGTGGACCGAACCGTTCATGCATGGGAGCTTTCGCATGGAGTATCCCTTTCTCGAGTTACCCAATGTGTTAGGCTCTCCGCATAATTCAGGCGTGGTTCCCCATGTCTTAGTGAATGCAACACGGCAGGCTGTCGAAAACGTCAAACACTTTCTCAAGGGGGAGAAGGTGATGGGAATTGTGCAACGTGAAGACTACCTGTAGTAAATACCGCAAGCACGACTTCACACCTGCCCAATCAGCGTTTCGCCCAGGGTTGTTATCCATTGCACCAGGGCAGGCGCATCCTTCCCCCATGGTGGGATTAAGATGAGTCGGTGAACACCCAGTTCGGCAAAACGTTGCGCCGTTTCCTTGTCGATTGGTATGCGGGGAGCAACGCTGATCTCTAGTTCGCCTAGCGACGCCGGACGATGATAGTGCACGGCGGCTTCACGCAGTTCGGCAAGCACACCGGCGGTCTCATCAAGGTCAAGTGCAAAGCCGTACCACCCTTTGGCCTGTTCCACTGTCCTGCGTAACACCGCGGGAGCTCTGCCACCTGTGACGATAGGAGGAGTAGGCTGTTGCACCGGGTGGGGATAGGCCTGCACTCCCTGAAAGGAGACGTATTGTCCGTGATAGGCAGGCTTTTCTTCGCTCCAGATGGCACGCATGGTCGCCAGGTACTCATCTGCACGTGCACCTCGTTCGTGGAAAGGCACCCCCAGCGCCTCGAACTCTGCCTCTGCCCACCCGACGCCAATCCCCACGATCAACCTACCGCCGGAGAGCACATCCAGGCTGGCCAGTTCCTTGGCCAGGATGAGCGGATGGTGCTGAGGGAGAAGCAGAATGCCTGTGCCCAGGCGAACGGTGCGCGTGTGCGCTGCCACGAATGTGAGGGCGACCAGCGGGTTCAGTATGCGGCTGATCGCTGGAATGCGCTCCGAGGATTCGGCGAGTACACTATGTTCGCCCGCCCATAGTGAGTCGAATCCGGCAGTTTCGGCTGCCTGAGCGACGCGCACGAGTGCATCCGGGTAACTGGTCGCTCCCATGTTCATGGAAGTCAACCCAAACTTCAAATGATCTTGCATATGTCGTCTCCATTCAAGAAGTAAGAATATGTGATATCAAGAGGTCGATGGAAATAGGCTACATCTTACAGCGATTAAGGTACGAGAAAAAGGAGAGGATGTCAATAGAAGCTTTCTGAGCTACTGAACGTGTTGCCAGCCGTTGTTATCAACAAAGATGGGTAAACGCTCACCCCAGATAACGCGTGCGAGAAGTTCTGCCGAATCTACCAGGCGTGGCCCAGATCGATTGAGATACTGGTTACCGTCAATAGCGTAGACTTTGCCGTTCCGCACTGCTTGCAAGTCTGCCCAGGCAGAATGGTTTTGCAAGAGTGGTACATCCTGCATTGCGCGCTCAAGCGTGTACCCGCAGGGTGAGAGGACAATTACATCGGGATTGGCTGCTTGCAGCTCCTCCCAGGTTAACCAGGGTGTATGCTGTCCAATCTCACCAAAAATATTCTCGCCTCCTGCGTAAGCCACCAGCTCAGGTGTCCAGTTGCCTGCACCCATTAAGGGGTCAAGCCATTCCAGCACAGCGACTCCTGGTTTGGTGTCGAAGGCGGCTGTTTTGACGGCCAGGTCCGTGAGCCGTTGTTGGTACTTCTCTACAAGAGTTTGCGCCTGATCATGCTTTCCCAACGCCTGGCCAACTCTCATCACATCTTCCCAGACGTCCTGGAGTCGATAGGGAGAGAGCGAGACAACGAGCGGCTGCAGGCCAGTAAGCTGCGCAATGGCCTGGATTACATCGCGTTCACTGACAGCACAGACCTCGCATTGTGTTTGTGTGAAAATAACATCAGGGCGCAGTTCCTGCAGTTTATCAATGTCGATTGCATAGATACTCAGCGCTTTTAGAGCGGGGTCCTCTGGTTCGCGCTTCTCCTGCGCCAGTTGTTTCACCTGCGCATCGATCTGAGCGCTGCTTGTATTGATATCTATCTGCACAGTGCTCACCACGGGCAGAGCGACTACCTCTGGAGGGTAGTCGCATTCGTGAGAGCGGCCTACCATTTGATCCAGAGAGCCAAGTGCTGCGACCATTTCTGTGGCGCTGGCTAAGAGAGAGATAATTCGCATGGGGGATTCTTCCTACGTGATCTGTATACTGTCTCAAATCCATTGTGATATGGTGATTGTATCATATTGAAACGAAACCAGGAGATGTGACGTGTAGATAAAAGGAATGGGTTGTGTTTATCAAAACCGTGTGCCCTTGCGAACGAGCAGGGATACATATATAAGATTAAGGAGGACGTTATGTTCACACTCCTGGCTGAGGTCCCACTCATCACGATCAACGTGGGTAACCTTCACCTGGCTATCTATCTGAGTCAGCTCATGTACTTTCTCGTCGCGGCCATTGTTGGCTTTGTTGCAGAGTTCATTGTAGGCTGGCGGCTCCCATTCGGCATTATTGGGGCGATCATTGCCGCGTTGGTGGGTATATGGATCGTTACCAATGTGGTGATCCTCATCATTCCTGGTGATCCCGTTCTATACGGGGTTCCACTCTTCAAAGCGCTGATTGGAGCTACCCTGTTCACAGCTCTTTGGTACCTGCTGACCTACCGTCTATGGCACCGCCGTCGCCCGTACTACTCGCGTCGAGTCCCGGCATAAGTGAGAGATGCCCTTTCATTGTAGGGAGCAAGATGCCCTATAAAAAAATTGGATACAATGGATTGGGCACTGCGTGCCCAATCCATTGTATCCAATTTTTTTATATATTCCCTACCTTTGGGCGAAAGTCTTCTGGTTTATCGGGGTAAGGTGGTAGTCCTACAGCTGGTCCCAACTCGCCGGTTTTGACAGAAAGTTGATTGGCTTTTTGCTGAAGTGCGAGGGAAATGATTTCCACGGCACTATCCAGGTCCAGGAACGATGTGCTCAAGACGATATCGTACAGGTGCGCATCTTCCGGTTTTCGATGGAACGCTGTCTCAAAGTGTTTCATTCGATCATGGTCTTTCATTTTGATGCGTGATTCGGCTGCGGCTTGATCTATTCCCTCGCGTTGCATTACATAGACAACGCGTTTCTCAAACGGAGCGATGATGCGGACATGCAAGACATCCCGCTGTTGCGCCAGTAGCACCTGGGAGCCTCTTCCTACAATCACCACGTGCCCTTGCGCGGCAGCCGCCCGGACGATCCTACGCACGGTCTCAAGATACGTCTCTTCGTTTGTGAGAAATGCTTCTGACGAAGCACCTGCCATGTAAGCTGGCTCGAGGAACTGCAGATTTTTGAACGTTCGTGCGAGGATTCCTTCGGCGCGCTCGTCGTATGCTTCTGCTACTTCGATGCTGGTGCCCATTTCACTGGCGACACGTTCTACAATTTCGTGGTCGATTAATTGCCATCCCAGGTGGCTGGCGAGGCGGGTTGCTATTTCGCCTCCTCCGCTTCCATATTCTCGTGAGATGGTGATGGCGCGCATTTGATTGATGATTTGGATGTCCTGGTTCATGGTTGCTCCTTCCTGTACTCTTGCTTCTATTATATATCTTATTGGTGTAGGTAGATGTGGGGATTTATTGTGCTAACAGTGTAACCTTCTTGCGTATGTAATGATATTGAGAATTAGTCTTCGTTTTTGATTTGCGAGGAGGATATTACATATGCTTTCTTTAAGACGTGCGTTTTTGGGTATGAGTATGCTCCTGATTGCATTGATCGCTGTGGCTTGTGGTAGCGCCAGTTCTACAAGCACTGGTAGCAGTGGCGGAACAACCCCAAGCAGTTCTGCTGCTATCATTAAAACTACCCCGGCGACGGTGAATGGACAATCCGTTACCATTCTCACGAATGCTCAGGGCATGACGTTGTATTACTTGAAGCCCGATACATCCACGAAATCTTCTTGCACCGGGGCGTGTGCTTCGAATTGGCCTCCTTTAGTCTTTACGAGTTCTGGCTCACCCACGAGCGCCAATGCTCTTCCAGGCACGTTGAGTGTTGTGGCGGATGCGAACGGACAGCAGGTCGAATATAATGGGCATTTGCTCTATAGGTTCTCTGGAGATACGGCGCCTGGCCAGACGCATGGGGAAGGGATTAAGGGGGTATGGTTTGTGGCTACAACCACTCTCTCATCCCAGGGCGCGCCTCAAGCTACTCCTACACAAAATGGATATGGATATTAGGGGATTGTACTCTTTCGCTCTTTTAGACTTGCCGCCTGCGGCAGCAAAAGTTAAAAAAGAGCTTTTCTGGGGACACCCCAGACCCCGGCAGAGGGCTGCGGCCCAATACCATTTAGATACGTAGAACCACGAGATCGAGAAACGATTCGTGGAGACAAGGTGCATGCAAATGAGCATACCACTTGCGTTTATACCGCGAATGCGTGCGTTTGACCACCCGTGCTTGCAAGCGCAAGCGACGAGGGGGCACGCGTTCCTGACACACTTCGTGCAGCAACGCCTGACGCAGGGCAGGGCGTTGGCAGCTGGAGGCCTGCATCAAGCGCCACTGACTGCGCTGGATGACGTTGAGGGTATGCACAAAGCTGACCTCATCGGGGTCCCAGTGCGCCTGCAGCGCGGCCGCATACATCAGCGTGCGCACGGCAAAGTAAGCCAGGAGGATCCCGTAGAGTTCCTGCTCGACGCCTTGGGGGGTCTGCGAACGCAAGGTGCGGGCCGACAAACACAGATGTGTTTTGAGCTCGTCAATGCCTTGCTCGAGTTCCCAGCGTTCATGATAGAGCCGAATGAGTGCCTCGATGGGATACTGTTGGGGATCAAGCAAGGTGGGGATCAAGCGGATGGGCGCACTCAGTTTGCCGGTCTGCGGATCTTTGATCTGATATTCGATCACGCGAGCGGTCAGCGACTCGCCGGTCTGATGTCGGCCATCACGATAGACCTTGACCAGGTAGCTCCCATCATGCAAGCGCACCCAGGGCCTGGCCCAACTGCGACTATCCAGCCGTCCCAGCACATGAGCGCCGGTGCTACGCGCTCCCAGCAGCACGGGGCCACAGCAGATGCCAGCATCGCACAACAGCACCATCTCTGCCGAAAGCGAGCGCTGCAGCAGGGTGAGCACACTACCCAGTTCGCCGAGCTTTACCGCGGTGATCTCGGCATCAAAGATGACATGGGTGCCACATTCCATCAGCAGCACACAGCGGGCTTGGGGAAAGGGGCTACGCGAGAGTTCTTCCTGGCAATGGGAGGGAAACACCGTGCGATTGGCATCGCTATCGGGCAGGTTCTCCAGCGTGCCATCGACCGCCACCACGCGCAGGCCGAAGCGAAAGGCCGCACGCGTCTGGGGCACGGCCAGCGGACGGGCGATGCGCGCAAACAAGGCGCGCAGCGGCGTGACCGCCAACTGCTGGCGCCGCTGACACAAGGCGCCTGCCGTGGGCACCTCGTCCTGCTGCTCCAGTCCGCCGCACAGGCCTTCCAGCAGACGACGGTACACTTCGCGCGTACTGCACTGCGGGTAGAGTGCCAGCGCGATGATCAGGTAGATCATGGCTTGCATATTCAGTTTTTTCTCGCGCTGCTCCCACGCCTCAGATGCGGTGAGCACCTCCTGGATCACCTGAGGGGTCATGATGGTTTCCAACTGGGGCAACGTGAGAGAATCGACCAGCTTGCATTGCGGATCGATTTGACGTACGGTAGCAGACATAGAAAGGCTCCTCCTTGTGAGAGGGTGTGTTTGATACCAGTATGTCACAATGAGTGGCCTTTCTTCTGGTGCTCGACTTTCTACGTATCTAAATGGTATTGGGCTGCGGCCCTCTGCACTCCCATGGCTTCTGAGTTACTTCGAAAAATGTAGGGCGCAACCCTTGCGGTCGCCCGGTGATAGCACAAGCAACATTCCCGCACTTTTCGGTAACAATTACAGCTTTCTGCACTCCCATTTCCTCGCTCTTGACGGCACCTGACATATCCCATAGAATGAACCTGGCAAACTTCATCTTTTTTTCAGGCAAGGTTGTAGCCCGTGTTTAGTAGGGGGGAGGAATGGAGCCGCCTGCTTACACGCATGAGAGAGGGCTATTTTATGACACCGATTCAAACCGAGGATGAGTGGCTGAGTTTGAGCGAGGCCGCTGAGTTACTGGGAATGCATCCCGCGACGGTTCGGCTTTGGGCGGATCGTAATGAGTTGCCTTCGCGGCGCACAAATGGGGGACATCGTCGCTTCCGACGCTCTGATATTGAGGCCCGCTTGCGACAAGATGCTGAACGCAAGCCGCGCCCTACAGCGCAGTTGCTTGTGCAGAGTGTGCTTGGACGGGTGCGCTTTGCTTTTACCGATGGAACGCTCAAGACGCTGCCCTGGTATGAGCACTTCGATGATTCCGCGATCGAGGCTTACCGGAGCCTGGGACGGCGTGTTTTGGAGCTATTATTACGAGCTTTGAATGATGGCACTTCTGCCGAGGAGTTGCGCATTGAGGCGGTACTGCTGGGCACGGAGTATGGTTCGGTTACGCGCGATTCGCATGTGCCTGTTGCTGATGCTGTGCGAGCATTTCTGTATTTTCGGAGCCTGGTGGATGAGAGCGTGATCCAGCTGGCGGAGGTACAGGGAGTGCGAGACCATCCTGATATTCCCTGGGCTGAGAGTTTGTATCAAATACAGGCGCTGACTAATGAGCTTCTTCCGGCGTTGATTGAGGCGGCACAGATCCCTACCAATTCACGTTAGACTGTACAAGCACGGACTTTATATGTTATGTTTAGAATCACGTTGAGGTTGCTTGTGTGCTTCCAGATTCGTAGCATTCTATAGATATGACAAGTGAGGCTGGTGATACTTTGCCTGCTTTTAACAGAGATACTCCAGACCCCTCTCGGGGGCTGCCTCCCGTGGAAATCCTGCTGGAGTCAACTCATCTTGCTATCACTCCGATTCTAGATCCGGTTACGCCTTTACCTGAGTTTGTAGTTGAGGAAATAGGTGAGGTTGGGGACACCCCAAACCCCGCTCAGGGACTGCCGTCCCTAAGAACCCTGCCAGAACTGCCTATGTATGCTCCCCATTCGACGTTGTTGGGTGATGCGCTGCGGAAACAGCGCATGCGGAAGATTGCGTTGCGCCGATATTCCCGAAACCAGTTGCGGGCAGCTCGTACCAGAGAGCGACGAGCGAATCGTAGACTTTGGATTTCGATTGCCTGTACTTCGCTGGCATTATTGGTAGTGTTTCTTTCTGTGGGCAGTACAGCTGGTTATGTCGGTTACCATTTCGTGCATACTACGCAGGTTGCTTTTCAGCACAGTGTGGTGACATTGCCTGATTTACTGCCGCTCGATAATTTGAAGATGTACGATAGCAAGGGTGTGCTGATCGATCAGTTAGCTGATAATGGCATTCATACGAGCGTTACGTTTGACCAGGTAGCGCCTATCATGGTCGATGCGACCGTGGCTACCGAGGATAGAAATTTCTGGTCTAACCAGGGAATCGATGTGGTGGGTATTATTCGCGCTCTTTTAGCGAACCTGCAAAGTGGGCGTGTGATAGAGGGCGGTAGTACGATCACACAGCAATTGATTAAGAATCTTATCGTAGGCGACCAGCCAACGGTTGTGCGTAAGTTGGAGGAGATTGTCCTGGCTCCGCAGATAAATAATGACTATACGAAGAAGGACATCCTGACGATGTACCTGAATAGCATTTATTATGGGAATCAGGCTTATGGAATCGACGCTGCGGCTTCGGTATATTTTGGTCTGCAGGACAAACCAGGCCACTCTGCCGCATCGCAACTGGATATAGCGCAATCAGCTATGCTGGCCGGGCTACCGAGTAATCCTACGTTTTTCGACCCACTCGCCCACCCTCAAACTGCATTGAAGCATTTTGTGACGATACTTGACCTGTTGGTAGCACAGAGGTATATCAGCACCGCTGATAAGTACGATGCAATTCAGGAGGAACAGGGGAAGAACTTTTTTAAAACTGCGGCTACTCTACAAAATCGAGCACCACACTTCGCTAATTTCGTGCTGGCACAACTTCAAAAGATGTTCCATATTAAGAAGCTTAGTGACCTGTCACGCTCAGGTATGGTCGTCTACACAACTCTCGATATTAGTTTGCAGGATAAAATACAGAAGATAATGCAGCAGCATATCGCAGAGTTACGCGATGCGCATCACCTGACGAACGCTGCAGAGGTCATGATCGACTTTCACACCGGTGCGATCACGTCAATGCTCGGCAGCATTGATTATAACAATGCTTCTATTGATGGGCAGTTCGATGTGACGCAGGCATATCGCCAACCGGGTTCATCGTTCAAGCCCTATGTTTACGTGACGGCTTTTCAGCAGGGAGCTTCACCTGCCCAGGCTATCGATGACCAACCAATCACAATTCCAGTACCTGACTCAAATCCATCGACGTTTACTCCTACAAATTATGACGACAAATTTCACGGGCATATGACGCTGCGCTGTGCATTGCAAAATTCACTGAATGTGCCTGGAGTAATAGTATTGCAGCACGCAGGTATCAACCAGGCGATGCAAACGGCGTATAACATGGGCATCACAAGCTACCAGGGAACGCCTGGCTATTCGCTCGTGTTGGGTGGATTAGGCATTCGCCTGATCGATCATACCTCGGCAATGGGTGTGTTTGCAAATGGCGGAGTCCGTGTTCCTTACTTTGCCATCAACAAGGTGGTTTCTGGCAGTACTGGAAGAGTGCTTTATCAACACCAACTCCATGCAGGGACGCAGGTTATCAGCCCACAACTGGCGTATATGATGACGAATGTGCTGAGCGACAATACGGATCGTATTCCCGAATTTTATGATTGCAATGTACTGCAACTCTATGCGAACTCACAGCAAGATTGCTGGAACGGTAATCGGGGAGTTGTCCGTCCTGCTGCTGCGAAGACGGGGACGACGAACGATTTTCGGGATAACTGGACGGTTGGCTATACGACTGATTTTGTGATGGGTGTGTGGGCAGGTAATGATGATAATTCGCCAATGATAGATGTGTCGGGTATTACTGGCGCGGCTCCTATCTGGCACGACTCGATGTTGGTGGCAGAGCAGGGACATCCGATTCAGGACTTCGTCAATCCTGGCGGGTTGAAGCGAGCAACAGTGACCTATCTCGATGGTGTGCAAACCACTGATTTGTTCTTGCCAGGTACAGTGCCTACATCTGTCGAAACTCCTACACCAGAGCCTACCAGTGATAATGGTAATACACCAACACCAGGGCCTGTGGGTAATCCTTCTCAGCCGCTGCCTAAAGCTTATTGCCCGACAACTTATAGCTTTGCGTTTCCTCCTCCTGATAGTGGGGCAGTAGTGGATGCGGGGTGGTGGTAGCGTACCGGGCGAATGCGTTCCGGGCGGGGGCAAGCCCCGCCCCTACATTTTAGGGACGATGGTTATTCCAGGGGATATGTAGGGGCGGGGCTTGCCCCGCCCGGAATGGCAATCAGCCTACCTGTATGCCAACGCGTTCTAATAGATCGCGGCTGATTTCTGCACGATGTTTGATAGGCATACGGTTGGGGAGACTATGGGAGTCTGAGCCGGTGCTAAGGAGCAGATGATGCTTGCGCACGTATTCCAGATATGCTTTGACCATTTCAGGGCTGTTGTAGGGGTGGTAGACTTCGATACCGTCGAGAGGAACTTCGGCACGTACCTCGTCGAGCAAGGCAATGTCGTAGAAGGTGAAATTACGCTCGTTGCGTCCAGGATGGGCGATGAGGCAAAAGGCGCCACTGCGGTGCGCGGCATCAACGGTTGTTGCCATATCGGCCATGATTGAATGAAAACCTGCTTCACGAATAATGTGCAGGGCTGTCTGCCAATCAGGCGCGTAGCCGTGTTCGCGTAACAGGCGACCGTTGTCAGCAGGTCTGCGCAATTTTCCGCCATTTTCTGAGAGCACTTCTTTCTGGCGCGGAAATTCATAGCCTTTACGGCGCAGTTCTTCGTTCACTTCATAGGTATTCTCTAGCTGGCGATTGACAACCATCTGCGTAATTTCGAGCAGGTAGTTTTGCTGTGGGTCAAAGCCGTAGCAGAGGATATGGCCCATCTTGCCGTGCCATTGAGTGCTCATTTCTACTCCAGCAAGCACAGGTAGATTTTGTTGCGTAGCCAGTTCCTGGATATCAGCTACCGTGTCGACACGATCATGATCAGTTATAGATACCAGGGCAAAGCCTTCGGCGACTAGAAAATTTATGAGTTGCTCGGCGGGCCAACGTCCGTCGCTGTAGTTTGTGTGCATGTGCAGGTCAATTGAGGCGTCAGGTGCGAGTGTCAGGTTTGTGGTTAAGGGCTGCAAAATGGACTCCTTTAAGGTCATGTGGTTAGGGATATGGCAAAGTCCATTTTCCACCCCACCCATCCCAAAAAGGGAAAAGTGGGGACACCCCACACCCCGGCAGAGGGCTGCGGCCCTCTGCACTCCTGCTCATTGCTCGACTTTGCGACAACCCTGGGTCATGTGTTGATATATCTTTACATATAGAGTATCACATGAAATGAGGAGATGGAGAGATGGCTTACCACCTGAAACAGTAGCCTACACCGCGGACTGTTTGGATGAGACGAGGGTTTGCGGGGTCTTCTTCGAGCTTTTCACGCAACCAGCGGACATGCACGTCAACTGTACGCGTGTCACCGACGTAGTCATAACCCCACACATTTTGGAGGAGCTGGTCGCGTGTTAAGACGGTGCCACGGTTGCGCACGAGGTAGGTCAGGAGATCAAATTGTTTGGGCTGCAATTCCATTTCTTGCCCCCGGCAGAAAACGCGCCGCCCGGCAAGGTCGATACGCAGTGGGCCTGCTACCAATTCACGGCCCGGTCGGGGGGCTTCACCTGTTGTCTCTTGAACTGGTTGTTCTTCACTGACGGAGGGGTAATCAGCCCGGCGCAATAACGCGCGAACACGTGCCAGCAACTCACGTCGACCAAAGGGTTTGGTGACGTAATCGTCTGCTCCGACTTCCAGGCCTACGACTTTATCGATTTCGTCTCCTTTGGCGGTGAGCATCATAATAGGGACAGTAGCAGTATTGTTCTCGCGACGCAACAGGCGACAGACTTCCAGGCCATCCATTTCAGGTAGCATTATGTCAAGAATAACCAGGTCTGGTGTTTCGCGGTGGGCAGCTTCTAGTGCGCTAGCGCCATCAGCTGCTGTTGTGACCTGATAGCCGGCCTGTTGCAGGTTATAGGCGATAGTATCAACCAGTATTTGTTCGTCATCTACAACGAGTATTTTACGGCCCACTTTTAGCCTCCTCTAATTTAGCCAAAGCGTCCACTGATGTAGTCTTCAGTTTCTTTTTTTGTTGGATGTTCGAATAGCTCTGTCGTAGGCGCGTATTCTATGAGTCTCCCGTTCAGGAAAAAGCCCGTATAATGTGAGACGCGTGCCGCCTGTTGCATGTTATGGGTCACAATCACAATCGTATAGTCTTTGCTTAACTCCGTAATCAGCTCCTCAATTTTCTGCGTCGCGATGGGATCAAGCGCGGAACAGGGTTCATCCATGAGGATCACTTCTGGTCTGATCGCTACGGCACGAGCGATGCACAGGCGTTGTTGCTGACCACCAGAGAGGCCCAATGCAGGTGCCTTCAAGCGATCTTTCACTTCGTCCCAAAGAGCGGCCTCTCTCAAACTCCGCTCGACTGTCTCCTGGATAACGTGCCTGGACTTCCTCTGGATGTGTAGGCCATAGGCGACATTGTCAAAGATCGATTTGCGGAATGGGTTAGGACGCTGGAATATCATGCCAATGCGCGCACGCAAAGAGACCACGTCGACCGCTGGATCGTAAATGTTTCGTCCATCCATCATAGCCTCACCCTCTGTACGTGTGCCAGGTATGAGGTCATTCATGCGATTGAGTGTGCGTAAAAACGTTGTTTTGCCGCAGCCAGATGGCCCAATCAGCGCTGTTACCTGTAATTCAGCAATGGGCAGGGTTACATCGTACAACGCCTGCTTTTGGCCATAGTAAAAGTTGACATTTTTCACATGTATTTTTACGTCTGCCTCACGATTGAGATATCTGGCAGTGGTTGTCTCAACGACTCGCCGTTTGATTGCTTCCGTCGCTGGAGTAGCGGCTGTTGCATCTGTGAAGGTCTTTTCCTGATCTGCATTCGACGCCGATTCCTGGGATCTATTGAGACGAGTGTCCATTGGATCTCCTTCTTGTTTCACTACGAGAGTGGGCTGAAAACTAGAGAAGCTCCATCTTCCATGCACATACTTGCCAGCACACAAGGAACGAACCTCCATTGTATAGTCTCTCATAATATTATACTAGTGGATACTCCTTGTGCAATGGAATAGCGGCATCAACAATCAGACGGTCAGCCAGCACCACCAGCCGAATATAGCGACCCGCGAGCGCTTTACTGATGAAGTAAGGACGACCTTCAAAGGAGATATGACCACTCCGCGCTACCTTGCGAGAGAAGATATTTGCGTTTTCTGGAAGTATCGCATTCTCATTTCCACTCGAATTGGATATCACGTTCATTATGGCATGATCCTCATTTCTGTTGGATAAACTGTAAGGACTTCGCTCGACAATGCTTATACACAGTACAACTTTTTCCATACACATTTCGTCCCATCACCCAAAACGCCCCGAAATATAGTCCTCGGTTTCTTTCTTTTGCGGATGAGAGAACAATTGCTCAGTTTCTCCCTCTTCGATCAATTTTCCCAGCAGAAAAAAGACGGTGCGATCCGCTACACGCCCTGCCTGTGACATGTTATGCGTCACAATGATGATTGTATAGGACTCCTTAAGCTGGTCGATCAGTTCTTCTACTTGCAGGGTGGAGATCGGATCAAGTGCGGAACATGGTTCATCCATCAGCAGGATCTGCGGCTTGTTTGCAATTGCCCGTGCAATGCAGAGACGCTGCTGCTGTCCTCCTGAAAGATCGGTCGCTGGAGCATCAAGTTTATCCTTGACTTCGTCCCATAGCGCCGCTTGCTGCAGGCTGCTTTCTACCAGTTCTCTCAAAGCGGAGCCATGTGCTGTGCCATTGATACGAGGCCCCATCGCCACATTGTCAAAAATACTGCGGGTAGGTATGACATTCGGCTGTTGGAAGACCATACCGATATGTTGGCGCACATGTCTTGACTTGATCGACCGGGCGTAGATGTCGAAGCCATCAACCAGCACCGTGCCCTTCACGCGAGCATCTGGCACCTCCTCGTGCATGCGATTGAGACAGCGGACGAAGGTAGACTTGCCACACCCCGAAGGCCCGATCATCGCAGTGACCGTCTGGGGCTCAACCGAGAGATTGATATCAAAGAGCGCCTGCTTGCGTCCATACCAGGCATCCAGGTGTTGTACATCAAAAGCCATCTCGTGTTCTCTCCTTACTCATCGGCGCATTTCCACCTTGCGCCTAATAGAGCCCATGGCTCATGCATCAGAACTTGCGCTTGAATCCACCCGTAAACCAGCGCACGGTAAACGAGGTGATCAGGATGAGCAGAATTAAGACTAACGCACCTGTATAGGCCTGGTTGACCTGCAACTGGTAGGGACTCAAAGTGAAATTGTAAATGCGCAGCGTCAGGGCATCCATTGGCTCGAAAATACTCGAGTTCCTGAACGTGGTACCAAAGGCCGTCATTAAAAGCGGAGCCGTCTCACCGGCCACACGCGCCATGGCCAGCACGATGCCTGTGACGATGCCACTGAGAGCAGCAGGGATGACCACCCGCAGGGTTGTACGCACTTCTGTAGCGCCCAGCGCAAGAGAGGCCTCCCGCTGTTCCCTTGGCACCAGGAGCAGCACATCCTCGGTTGTTCGTGCCACGATCGGAATCATGATGATGCCCAGCGCTACTCCGCCTGAGAACCCTGAAAAGGTTTGTTGAGGTACAACGATAATCACCCAGGCGAAGAGCCCGAAAATGATAGTGGGCACACCGGTCAGCAGATCAACCAGGGAACGTACCGCATTCGCAAGGCGTCCGCGCCCAAATTCAGAGAGATAGATGGCCGTGAAGATGCCCAGCGGTATACCTATAAGCGATGCCAGCCCCACCAGGATCAACGTACCTTGGATTGCCGGTCCCATGCCACCACCTGGCTCTCCATTCGGCTTGGGCAGTTTGGTAAAGAAATCCAGGTTGATGTAGCGGATGCCATTGAGTATGACATAGAAAAGCAGGGAAATCAGCACGACCACGGCAAATAGAGCGAACAGCGTAGCAAGGACGATCAAACAGCCATTACTGAATTGTCGTTGTATCCCTCGCGCTGATTGGGGCGGCTGGAATGGATTGGATGCGCTGCTTTGGCGCTCACTGACCGTAGTACTCATACGCGCACTCCTCTCGCACCCCTGCGCTGCATGCTGCTGATGAGCAGCCTGGCCAGGATATTCGTGATCAAGGTTATAATAAACACAATCAACCCAGCCTCGATCACGGCTGAAAGGAAGATTCCGGGCGTTGCCTCTCCAAACTGGTTGGCGATCACACTGGAGAGGGTATACCCCGTCTGGAACAGGCTCAAGCTTGGTTTCGAGGCCTGGTTTCCAATGACCATGGTCACCGCCATAGTCTCGCCGAGCGCGCGTCCGAGCGCCAGGATGATCCCACCCAGGATGCCAACGCGGGAGAATGGCAGGACGGCATAGCGGATCACCTCCCAACGTGTGGCTCCCAGCGCCAGCATCGCCTCGCGTTGCGCGGTCGGCACCGTCAGCATCACCTCACGTGAGACCGCGATGATGAGTGGCAGGACCATGATCGTCAAGACGATGCCCGCAGCAAGCATGCCCACGCCTTGAATCTGACCCTGGAAGAACGGCAAGAAGCCGAGGTGCTGCTGGAGCCAGGGCTCACCTGTTTGTTGTAACCAAGGTGCCAGGAGCAGGAAGCCAAACAGGCCAATGATGACACTGGGAATCGCCGCCAGCAAGTCAGTGAAGAAAGCCAGCGGGATGCGCAGCGGTCGCGGACAGAAATCCACGACGAAAATGGCCGCTAAGAGGCCAATGGGGATGGCGAAGACCATGGCAAAAAGTGACGTATACAACGTGCCGAAGATGGCGGGTGCAACGCCATAGATATTATGCACGGGATCAAACGCCTGGTTCGTCAGAAAACTCAAACCTAAGGTGGTGATGGTCGGCCATGAGTACACCACCAGCACGGCTGCCACGCCGATCACCGTAGCGATGACGATAAAGACGAAGAGCAGCGTGATTCCACGAAAGACGAGATCAGTCGGTTTCTTGCCAAATCGTGTGGTGATCCAATCCAGGCTGCGTCCTATGACACCGCGCTCATCAGAGACAGTCACTTGTTGCTGCATATCCCCTCTCTTTCATTGCCCTCTGCACTGTCTTCCAGGAAGTGTATCCGGTCTTTCTCCACACCTGAAGCACGAACTGACTCTGCCTGTGCTTCAAGAGAATAGTTCGCTAAGCAACCGTATAGCAGGGTCCACTGCCGCACTTCATGGATTTGATCTGTGCCTCACTCAACGTGACAATGTTTTGAGGCAGTGGGACGTAGCCGAGGGCTGTAGAGTACTGCTGACCATCATGCGTGACCCACCAGAGAGTATTCGCAATGGCCATCCCTTTGTCAGCATTCGTCTGGTTCTGGTACACAAGCGCCCAGGTGAAACCGGTGATGGGGTAGGAGGCATCGCCAGACGCGTTGACAAAGTAGAAGCGCAGATCGGCAGGAATGGTGGCCTTATCAATATTCTGGGCAGCGGCTGCCGCGCTATCGACTGACGGCACCACATACTTCATATTGGCATTTTGCACGGCAGCGTACTGGATGTTGTTCGTCAGCACATACCCTAGCTCGTTGTAACCGATGGCTCCCGCAGTCGATTTGACCTGCGCGGCAACCCCAGCATTGCCTTTGGCACCAACGCCCGTTGGCCAGTTGATTGTCGTACCTGCACCTACCTGTGACTTCCATTGAGAACTCACAGTAGAAAGATAGTGGGTAAAGATGCCGGTCGTGCCACTGCCATCCGAACGATGCACCACGTTGATGCTCTGATGAGGGAGACTCACGCCTGCATTGAGCGCGGTGATCGAAGCATCATCCCAGAATTTGACGGCGCCCAGGTAGATATTGGCGATGACAGTCCCTGTCAAATTGAGATGTCCGGAGACACCTGACAGGTTGTACGAGATGGCGACTGCGCCAATGGTTACCGGGATGTGCAGAATGAGACCTTTCGTACTTTTGGCAAGCTGCGCGTCAGTCATGGGTGCATCGGTTGCCCCAAAATCAACGACGCCTTGTAGTAAGTCATTAATGCCCGCACCACTGCCAATTGACTGGTAGTTGACATTAACCCCACACTTGGCGTTGGGATATTCTGAGAACATCTTGGAAAACAACGGATTGATGAAAGTAGATCCACCGCCATTCAACTGGCTCGTTGAAGGGCACGTTTGCCCGCTCGGGGTCCCTGATCCACTATTAGCCGACGATGATCCCCCACAAGCGGCCAGGATCAACGTGAGGCTAAGCAGCGCCAATACACCCAGACGAGTCAGGAGATACTGCCCACGTCGAGCTTGCGACAATCTTTGAAAAAACATGATAGTCCTCGCTTTCCTACGAGATAACAAACTACATTTCTTTTGCGGACAACAGTGCGTATCTTTTCTTGTTGCCATCGCACTCCTACCATAGCACTCATCCATTAACTATGCTTTATGGATATGTTAAGTAGTGTTAAATTCAGGTTAAAACTTGCCCCAGGGATAAGTTTTGATGAATGGTTGATGAGCAAGGTACATGCAGACGTTCAGCAATTTCAATAGTTATACGGCAATAAGTGCGCCCCCAGCCAGCATCACAAGAGTGCCCAGCAATCGCAGGGGTACATTACTCTCTCCTAAAAAGAGCCACGCCCAAACAATGGTAAACACCGCACTCAGCTTAAATAGCGCAGTCACATATCCGACCAATCCAAGAGCAATGGCGGTAAAGCCAAAAAGCGGTGCGACCCCTGCGATGAGAACAGCCCCTATCAAAGCTCGTGGATGGGCACGTAACCCTCTCAATCCTTTCTTTTGTTCAGATGTATCCGCCTTCCCTCTTGATAAGAAAGCATTTGGGGTAAGTAACGTTACCATAAGCACTGTTCCAGTCAGGGCTACAATTGGGCCACTTGGCGGTGTCATGTGCTCAATGGCCAGCTTCTCAAAAACCGTTGTTGCCCCCCACATTGCACTGGCGATGATAGCAAGCATTACCCCAGGTCGGCGCAATAAAACGTGTAGAGGAGAGAGGAGATCTGTTCTCGCCTCTTCTACCTCCAGCAGATAGGCACCACTGAGCACGACACCCACACCAATGGTCTGGCGGAGCCCAGGAACTTCACCAAGGACTATCAAGCCGATGAGTAACGTAAAGGCGGGATTAAAAGTGAGTAATGGACTCACGAGAGAAACATCAGCTTTTGCCAGCGCATAGGTTGAGAGCAGTATTGCACCCCAATTGAGCACAACAGAAGCAAACAGGGCGATAACAAAAATGCTATCAAACTGTGGTAGCTGCATTGTACAGGAGAATGGTACTGCATTGTGCAGAGGTGTGAGTCTACATTGTGTGAGCAGAAATGTCCCTATAGCTAAAATGGGAATTGAAAATGCATTGATAGCCCAGGCGACGAACGCAGGACGAGCATCGCGCAGTATGCGCTTGTTCAGAATAGGGAGAAACGAGGTCAAAACTGTGGCTATCAGTGCCAGGAGGGCATACATTTTAAAACCTTTAGTTTTTTCTGCTCTTCAGTTCATTCTCCATAAGGAATGCAAGGATAGCTGGCAATCGTCTGCATTGGCTGCTTCAATTACGTGTGTCATTATGTCCTCCCTTGCAAAACACATTCAGATAAATGGTGTTGACGAAGTGGATTGATCCCTCTCAATCATACCTTCTTCAGTGAGTACGAACAACGTCATGGGAAGATTCCTGCGCTCTAACCCACGCTTGGGCACTCGTTTGGATCGGATCCCAGGGACTACTCACGGGAGGCGTGTAGCTGAGGTCGAGGTGATTCAAGTCGTCGATGAGCATCCCTTGAAATAGTGCTGTAGCAAAAACATCAATGCGTTTGGCAACTTCTGTATGCCAATGACCAACCATTTGCGCTCCTAAGAGACGGCCTGACTGCCGATCTCCGGTCACACGGATGCACAACGGGTGAGCGCCTGGATAGTAGACTTTATGATCCCAGTTCGTCGATTCGACTGTGAGCGGGTCAAACCCGGCATTCCTTGCTTCGTCGTCGCGTAGACCTGTACGGGCAACCACTGTCTCAAACACTTTCACCACTTGCGTTCCAAGCGTGCCTGCAAAATACTGATGGCCGCCAAGGGCATTCTCACCCGCGATGCGACCCTGCTTATGCGCTGTGGTGCCCAGAGGGAGGTACGTAGGCTGATTGAGGAGACGATGCCAGGTCTCCACACAATCTCCTGCCGCGAAGATGTCAGGCACATTGGTTTCCATTGCACGTGTGATACGTATTGCATCACGTAGCCCTAGCGTGATGCCAGCACTTTTCGCCACCTCGGTCTGCGGCTGGACGCCAACGGCTACTAGAACGAGATCAGCCGCGATCTGAAAGCCTTGCGATCCTATCACACTCAACTGCGTTCCAACCTTTGCAATTCCCTCGACGCGTACCGAAGTAATCACCTGAATATGATGGCGTCGCAATTCATCGCTGACAAGCTGACCAAGGCTTTGATCGACCGTTTTAGGCAGGGATTCGCCATGCTCGACGACTGTGACCGCCAGGCCTCGATGCGTGAGAGCATCGGCCATTTCCATCCCGATATAGCCGCCACCAACGATTACAGCAGAGCGGAGATTGTGGGTACGCAGGTGCTCATTGATCGCAAAACTATCCTCCATGGTACGCAGGAGATAGACCCCGGAGAGATCGATACCTGGGAGAGTGGGACGAACAGGTACCGCACCCGTTGCAAGAATGAGTCGATCATACCGTAACTGGTTCCCTTGCCAATCACTGTTCATCACCGTCACTTCACGATTGGCTGTATCAATGGTCTTTGCTGTGTGGTTGAGCAGCAGGTGAATACCTTTACCAGTGATCTCTTCCTCAGTTCGATGAGCCAACTGGCGCCAATCCGGTACTTCGCCACTCAGGTAGAACGGGAGGCCGCAAATGCTATAATTGGGGAAGCGATCAGCCACCACGACAGTAACTTCGGATCCTGCATCAAACTCCCTGGCACGCAGGGCTGCGCTGATGCCTGCGTCACTCCCCCCGATAATCACGAGTCTGCTCATGCAAGGGTTCCCTCGTGATTGTAGGCCCAGAAAGCATTGATGCGTTCAGCAATAGCATACGTATATTGTTTTTTTGATGTCATTTGCATTAGACTTTCCCACTTTTTTCTCGCTCGATGAGTATCACGAGAAAACGAATCCTGTTCGTCAGTTGCAGCGCTACCTGTTCAAAGGCCCTATAACGCTCCTTTTCAGATCCTTCTACAGATGCCGGATCAATGAAACTCCAGTGAACGCGCTCGGGGTCGCCGGGAAAGATTGGACAAGATTCGCGAATTCGATCACAGACCGTCACGATATGATCGAAAAATTGGCCTTGAAACTCATCCATGTGCTTCGAGCGTTGCTGGCTGATATCAATGCCCATTTTTGCCATGGTCTGTATGGCAAGCGGATGAAGACTTGTGGGTTGGCTGCCAGCGCTGAAAGCCTCAATCCGACCTCCACTCAGGTGGCGTAGAATGCCTTCGGCCATCTGCGATCGAGCACTGTTATGGGTGCAGAGAAAGAGCACACGAACTTTCTTGCTGGGGAGATGTGAGACTGCCTCCTGTAGAGCATTATCTACATCAGTTGTATTCAAGACTGGATTCAAGGAATCGGCCGCAGCGAAATATAGTGTCCGAAGCATATTGATATCCAGGCTGTAATAGATGTCGCGGCCATCAGCGGTGCTGCGACGCTCGGTCACCAGGTTCTGATCGTGCAACCTCCTCAAATGATACGACACGAGATTTTGCGGCTGTTCAAGTCGACGCACAATTTCTTGGACATGATAGTCGGATCGTCCGAGCAAGACCAGAATTTTCCAGCGAAGATCGTGCGCGAGCAGCTTGAGGAAACTCGGCGGTTGGGTAGATGACATCAGAGCACTCATATATTCCTCCAATCTTATTTGTATCAATTTAATTTGATTTAAATATATACTATCGTACCTGAAAAAACAAGTGGAGGTTCGATGCATGCCAGAAAAAGCATCTATTAGGAGATAAAACTACTTATCAAACTGGATACCCTTCGCAAGGATGTTACAATATCATTACTGGTCTTCAGGGAAAAACAAAACCTGAAGGTGTAGATCTCCATGATCTTTGCCTCAAGGGGTGCCATGCAAGAATGAAATCCCTTTAAGATATTCATCAACTGAAATCATCTGTATACAGCAAAACACATTTGGAGGATATTTTCTTTATGACCGACCTGTACTTAATACGACACGGCGAAGCTTTGGGCGCAGTACATAATATTATTGGGGATACAGCCTTATCTCCACTTGGTATTCTCCAGGCTGAACGCCTGCGAGACCGTTTGGCGGCAACGGGCGAAATTACTGCTGACGTACTTATCTCCAGTACATTCAAGCGTGCTCGCCAGACAGCTGAAATCATAGCTCCCGCGTTTGAGTTGCCGATTGTGTTCGATGATGAAGTACAGGAGTTGCGTGATGGAGTAGGGGAGGGGATGCATATACAAGAGTATAGAGCAAAGTATGGAGAAGTTAACTTTCGAGAGACGCCCTTTCGCCAGGTAGCGCCTGCTGGAGAGAACTGGGGGCAGTTTTTGCTTCGCGTATCCACTGCTCTCGATCGCTTCATTCACGAGTACGATGGCAAAACTATTGTGATCGTGTGCCACGGTGGCGTTATCGGAGCCTCATTTCTCTACTTTTTTGGTATAGCTTCATTAGAGTATCCGCAGGCCGGTTTCGATACTTCTAATACCTCTATTACGCATTGGGCCAGGCGTTCGATCAGCGGCAGGCCCGCTCGGTGGAGATTGAAATGCTACAATGATGATATGCATCTGCGGGATATACGCTCAACGACACGCATCCCCTGGAAAGCTATTTCAGCTACTCCCTCGGAAGGTGCTGAACAGCCGATTGTGCCCCTGGAAGATGAGTAGTCCTTTCGATTTTCAAGAAAAGTGGGTAGAATGAGTTAATCTCAAAACCTGGCTTTATAGCAATAAGGAGAGAGGATATGAACATTATTGATTTCTACCGCATGGAACAGAAACGCGTACACAATTGGCTGCGCCGAAGCATCAGTGATCTCACCCTCGAGGAATGGAACCAGACCATTGAGGGCACTGGTAACAATATCGCTTTCCTCGTCTGGCACTGTGTGCGTACTGAGGACAATATCCTGCGCTTTATTTTGCTGAAACAACCAACAATCTGGGGGGATGGGAACTGGCACGAGCACCTTGGTCTTCCACCCAGAGTACAGGGTACGGGCATGCAAACAGAAGAAGCACGTGCGTTTCGTATTGCCGATCCCGCGCTATTCATGGAGTATGCCGAAGAAGTATGGCAAGAATTTGAGGCATACCTTGCTGGTATCACAGATGGCGGCGCAGAACTCTCTGCACGTGTAGTGACAGTGAAGCCACTTGGAGATATGCCCGCTATTCAGGCAATAGGTCAGGTATGCATTTCTCACCTGTTTATACACCTTGGTGAGGTTGCTTTATTACTTGGCTCGATGGGTAAACAGGGATTGCCGATGTAGGTGTTTAGGGTGATGCAAGTGTCCCCTCGTCGGTTGGGCAGGAACGGTGGGTGTGGGCACCAGGGCGACGCAAGCGTCCCCACCCATCATCCACACCCCACCCGCCCCTACGTAGGACAGATATGATTCTATAGATGATTAGCCAACGAGGCCCTGGCGAATGGCGTAAGCGACGGCCGCTGCGCGTCCAGGCACATCGAGCTTTACGTACATGTTACCAAGGTGACGATTGACTGTACGAGGGCTGATAATGAGTATATCCGCAACCTCGCGGTCGGTGTGCCCCTCAGCTACCAGTCGCAGGACTTCTAATTCTCGTTTGGTGAGATGGAGGTCGAGCAGGTATTCAGGATGCGCAATATGTTCTTGAAAGATTCGGCTCGATGGTTTTTCATCCTGATGGTGCTCCAGTTGTCTCACACCCTCACGCAATGTCTCAACAAGATTAGCGGCTCGCTGCATATGATAATTCAGAAAAAGCTCTTGTGCTCTATTGCATAGACGATGTATATCCTGCAGCGAAGAATGACTTTTTTCGGGAGTCTCTTGATTGCTGCGCATCAGGACCATGCGCGCCTGCTCATAAAGAATTGCGGCTTGCTCTGGTTGGTTGTCTGCTCGTTGGCAAAGCTCCAGGCCGTCTTCAAAAGCCTTCTCCGCCCTGCTCCAATTCCCTTCTGCAGCAGCTACTTCACCCAAAATGCGATCTACTGAGACGCCATAATACATAAAGCCATGCAAAGCCTGAATGCGTTGAATATAAGTGGCGGCTCGTTCGTTTGCACCAAGATGCAGGTAAGCTTCAGCGAGAAATGGGATGTAGAAATGGCCACTATATCCAACCGGCTCTGCCAATGCTACCGCTTGATCTAATTGCGCTTGTGCGGCTGACCTGCGACCTGTTACGGCTAGAAAGTGCCCGTAGAGGGACATTATACTCGCATACCACTCGGTATTGATGGATGCTCGTATGGCTTCCTGAAATTGTTGTTCAGCCGTCTGCCAATCGCCCTGACGAAAATATAACTCGGCTTGAGCTTGTAATGTTACTGCTTTGAGACGAGCATTATTTGTTGCTTGCGCCTCTTGCATTGACTGCTTAAAGTGCGACTCGCTTGCAGACCAATCGCCATGTCCGAGCGCCATAACACCCTGGTTCCAGTACAACCAGCCCAGCACATAACGAACACCGTACCGACGAGCCAACTCAAGGCCACGTAGATTGTACAAGCGCGCCTTCTCCATCTCGCCTAATGCCTGGTAGATGATGCCTAACCCCTGATCTCCTAGCGCAGCACGGAAGGGATCGCCAACTGCGATGTAAAGCTCACGAGCCTGTTCTTGCAGGCGAATTGCTTCATAAATATGCTCACCCCAACCACGAATCCAACCTATGAAATGCAACGCAAATGCCTGGCTGCCGCGGTCACCAATCTCTGTTGCCAGTTGGTATGATTGCCAATATGCCTCTTCTGCTTCTTGCCCACGAAAAAGTAGAATATCAAGCGTTGCTTGCGCCTGTAATAAGAGGATACACTCGGCAGCACTCACCTGCTGAAAATTCAGAACGCCGGTACCCACTGAGAGGCTACGTGAGGATATCCACGAAACCTGGTCAAGGTTACTATTTGTTTCCTGGTAATCGCTCGCATTTACATCCAACGATTTGCGAGCGGCTTGAAGATGAGCAAGCGCAAGCTCGTATTTACCCTGCATACGGTACACATCAGCTATACATCGATTAGCCTGAGCTGAGAGTAGTGGAAATTCTGATGATTGTTGATCTGGAGTAGATTTCTCACGCTGTAGTTGCTCTAATGCCTGTTGGAAAGCGTCCAGGGCTCGGTCTAGCTCTCCCAGCTTGAACCAGCTTTCTCCAATCGAGAAATGTAGTTGTGCAGGAGATCTTTCGCTTCGCTCAGGATGACAATTTTCTCCTTCAAGATGAGAATTTTCCCGTTCAGGATGGTTTTCTTTCCCCTCACGATGATACTCTTCCCGTTCAGGATGGCTTTCTTCCCTGCTAGAAGCAGAAAGCGCTTCCATCAACTTGAGCGCCATACGAAAATGGCTGATGACTTCTCGATGTGCCTGTACACGTGATGCATTTTCGCCAGCCAGTAAACTCCATCGTAGCGCGGCCTTTTTTTCACCGCTTAACACAAAATGGGGAGCCAGTTCAGCAGCATGGGCCTGGGCAGTCTCAGCATAGCTTACTTCCAATGCCGCACCAATCGCTCCATGCAATGTTTTTGCCTGGTCACTTGTAACTTCATTACTCAGCACTTCTTGTACAACACCCTGGCAGAATATATAGGTCGGAGAAGCAATATAAGCGGCATTCATACTATGCATAGCGTAGTCGGTGAGCGGCTCGTTTACAACTTCATCCAAGTTGGTAGTGGGGACAGGCGACAAGGCGATTATACCAGCTTGCACTGCTTCATCTATACTTGATTGGATGTTTGCCGTATCTACCAATGATTGCATAACCATTACCAATGCCTGAAAGGGAAATGTGCGCCCAAAAAGCGAAGCGACACGTAGGAGTTCGCGACATGTTACACTCAGTCCTTGCAAGCGTTCTTCTACCGCGAGGGTTATACCCTGCGGCAATTCTGACCCTATTATTCGTGTCGTTTGCCAGACACCATTAGAGAGAAAAAGTCCGCCATTCAGAGTAAGCATACGCACCAACTCTTCTAGAAAGAACGGATTGCCTCCAACACGGGAGAGGAGAGATTGAGCAAGGCTCTCGGATATTGAACCTGGCAATAGCGCATGCAAGTGATCCTCCATAGCGTTTGTACCGAGCGGCCCAAGTGGGATAAAAAGCAACAGGCCCCAGCGCATTAATTCTCCCAATGCTCGCGCTGCTGCAAGATTTGCAGATACTGCAACGGTGCTATCATCGGAAACCACACGCCGATTGAACGTACCTGGCGGACGCGTGGCTCCTGCCAATGCAACATGGCTGGTATGCAAACGCACTGTAAGATACATTGTCAATTCTAGACTGGCGCTATCAGCCCATTGCAAATTATCAATACACAAAAGCACCGGGCGATCCATAGCCATGCGTTCAAGCAATGTGGCTATGGCATCAAAGAGACGAAACTTCACTTGATCGGGTGAAAGCACCTCCGAAGTGACTGTTACTTGCACCATTCTGGGGAGTTCTGGAAAGAGGCCAGACAAGGCCGTTACTAGCGGAGTACCCATCAAAGAAATCGGGGTAGTTATAGATGAAGGTGATTCAATACCCTGATCTTCAATACCTTGATCTTCAAGTCCCACATAACGACGTAATTGTTTAGCGGTTGATGAACGCACAACAGGACGGAGGGCCTCAATAAAGGGCAAATATGGAAACATAGCTCCAGATTCGTAAGCACGGCCCTCCAGCACACGAAAGCCACGTGCCCTGGCTTCTACGCACATCTCGGCCAGTAAGCGGGATTTACCAACCCCCATTTCGCCACTGATGGTCAAGGCACGCGCTCCGACCTGTCGATCAAGCGCGACAGCGTCTAGCAGCGTACAAATTAACTGCATTTCTGAATCACGCCCTACCAGGGGTAGGGGTTTCGTAAGCTGTTCCAATCCTGAAAGTGGATCTGCAAATGGTGCCTGCATAATGTCTCCAAGACAGAGGACCCCTCCGAGGGCGACCGCAAGGGTCCCCACTCCACACCACCCTACCCCCGCCCTTACAATGACTACGGATTAAGGTTATTGGTCATCTGTAACCATGATATCTGATTTTGCTTTCTTTTCAGAAAAGCGTGGTATGATATCATGATAGATGAAAAGGGCATAATAGACAAGTAAGAATGGCACATCGAACAAAAAGTAGATCCAGAAAGCAGACGAGGCATTCAGCCAAAAGAGATGATACAGCAAAGCGGCTGCTACTAATGTTCCATAGACAAGAGCCACAAGAGCCAGAGGACGCACACGCGCCCATTCCTTTTCTGTAGAGAGCCAGAAAGCCCCAACAGCGTTGCCGATAATAATGGCACCAATGAAACGATCTAAAATAGCAGGGATACTTGTAGGCCAGAGCGCAAAGTGCAACTCTGGTAAAAAGAAGAAACCCAGGCCAACGATCAGATTAACGATGCCTGCAAGAAATGCCAGCACACGCTCCAGCGGGCTAAAAGTAAGATGATTCATAACTCAGCGCTCCCTTACTGATCAAGTTACGCAACGATTATACTACACTTAAGCCAAAAACGAAGGGTAGTTATATCTGGCAGGAGCATAGGCATGTTGAACAATCATAAACCATTTTTCACTGTAGAAGATGCCTGCCGCATGGCTTTAGAACTATATGGCCTGCGTGTAGTGGCGCGCACATTGCCAGGCGAGCGCGACTGCAACTTCCACTTGAAGACTGAAGCAGGGCAAGAATTTGTACTGAAAATTGCGCCTGCGGTGGAGCAGCGTGAGGCGATTGACTTGCAAAACAAAGCTTTAGAGCACCTGGCCGCGCATGATTCTACGCTTTTATTACCCCGTGTTCGCGTTACAACAGAGGGTAAAACTATCGCAATGCTCACAAACACCGACGGCACGACACATTTCGTGAGGATGCTTACATACATTCCCGGTAAAGTTTTGGCGGAAATCAAGCCTCATACACCAGAATTGTTGTCTAGCCTGGGCAGCAGGATGGGTAAATTGGATTATGCATTACAGGATTTTACGCATCCTGCCGCGCATCGCACATTAAAATGGGACTTGCAGCATACGCACTGGATCCATGATTACCTGCAGTACATCGACCAACCCGATCATCGTGCCATCGTCGAGCGCTTTCTCGCCCAGTTCGAGACACAGGCGTTGCCTCTATTGCCAAAGCTGCGAATGAGTGTAATACATAACGATGCTAACGATTACAATGTGCTGGTTGATGATACAAACAGGGAAGCCAGACGAGTCGTTAGTGTGCTTGACTTTGGCGACATGGTATATACATACACAGTCTGCGAACTCGCTATCGCATCCGCTTATGCTATGCTTCACAAATCTGATCCCATCACAGCAGCCACACATATCGTCTCAGGGTATCACAAAGTGTTCCAGCTTAACGAAGCAGAAATCGAGGCGCTCTACCCGTTGATTTGCGCAAGGCTATGCATAAGCGTGGTCAACTCGGCATACCAGCAGAAAGTTGACCCCCTGAATGCCTACCTGATGATCAGCGAACAACCAGCATGGTCGCTCCTTGAACAACTTATGAATGTTCATCCGAGGTTAGCTCACTACACATTTCGCCACGCCTGCCAGTTAACGCCTTGCCCAAATAGCAACGCGGTCATCGACTGGTTGGAAAGCAACACCGATAAAATGGGGCGCGTGGTTGAGCCAGACTTGCGTGTTGTGAAAAATGTCATCTTCGATTTGAGTATGGGAAGCCGAGAACTGGGTAATTTGACAGAGTTATCCGATGTTGAGATATTTACGCGCCATCTCTTCGATAGGATGAAGGCTGAGGGCAGCCGGGTTGGCATTGGTAGATATAACGAAGCACGTCCGACTTACACAAGTGACCAATATAAATTGGCAGGGAACGATGGTCCTGAATGGCGCACAGTACATATTGGCCTCGATATTTTCATGGAGGCTGGTATGCCAATCCTGGCACCGCTTGACGGGGTTGTTCATAGCTTCCGTAACAATGACTCACCACTCGATTACGGTCCGACGATCATCCTGCAACACACGGTCAGCGACAAAGATGCACAACTGATATTTTATACGCTGTACGGCCATTTAAGTGCAGACTCGCTCGAAGGTCTCTACGAAGGCAAACCCATCGCTATGGGAACGCCTTTTTGTAAGATTGGCACCTATCCAGTCAATGGGGGATGGCCACCACACTTACATTTTCAAATTATCACCGATCTGCTTGATAGGACTGGCGAGTTCCCTGGTGTTGCGAGACCCAGCCAGCGAGAAGTCTGGTTGAGTGTAAGTCCCGATCCGAATCTGATCGTGGGCATCCCCAGGAAATGTTTTCCTGAGGATGATCTAAGTGTAGAGGAGATTCGCAGGGAGAGAGAAGAGCATGTTAGCAAGTCTTTGAGCATTTCCTACCAGAAGCCACTCAAGATTGTGCGAGGTTCGATGCAATACCTGTACGACGAAGAGGGTCGCGCTTACCTGGACGCGGTCAACAATGTGAGCCATGTTGGTCACTGTCATCCACGAGTAGTCAGGGCAGGACAGGAGCAAATTGCCGTGCTAAACACTAATACGCGCTACCTGCATGACAACCTTGTGCGTTACGCCAGGCGCCTCTGTGCGACACTGCCAGAGCTGTTAAGTGTGTGTTTCTTTGTGTGTTCGGGTAGCGAGGCAAATGAGCTTGCGCTGCGACTCGCACACACGCATACGCAACAGAAAGACTTGATAGTGGTCGATGCCGCGTATCATGGAAATACAACAAGCCTTATCGAGATCAGCCCATATAAGTTCGACGGGCCGGGAGGGACAGGAGCGCCACCACATGTCCACAAAGTGCCCATGCCAGATGTCTATCGCGGTGAGTATAAGAAAAATGATCTGCAAGCTGGTGAGAAGTATGCGCGATATGTTGAGCAAACCATCTTGGAGATGCTGGATAATCGGAGTGACGTGGCAGCGTTCATCTGCGAATCACTATTAGGGTGCGGCGGGCAAATTGTATTACCTCAACATTATCTGAAGGAAGCGTATAGATATATACGAAATGCAGGTGGAGTGTGCATCGCCGACGAAGTACAGGTTGGCTTTGGCCGTACCGGTACGCACTTCTGGGGATTCGAGACGCAGGGCGTAGTGCCCGATATTGTAACGATGGGCAAGCCAATTGGAAATGGGCATCCCCTGGCAACGGTCGTAACAACACCAGAGATTGCAGCTTCATTCAACAATGGTATGGAGTACTTCAACACATTCGGCGGCAATCCTGTATCATGCGCAATCGGGTTGGCAGTGCTTGATGTAATCGCTGAAGAAGGCCTGCAGGAGAACGCGCAACGAGTAGGCACACATTTGATGGATGGTATGAGAGAATTGATGGAAAAGCATGCCTTGATTGGTGATGTGCGGGGGCTTGGACTTTTCATAGGCATAGAGTTGGTGCTGGATCGCCAAACGTTGGCGCCTGCGCCTGAACAAGCATCTTACATCGCGAATCGCATGCGCGAACGTGGCATCCTATTGAGCACCGATGGCCCTTACCACAATGTATTAAAGATCAAGCCACCGCTGGTGTTTACGAAAGAGAACGCCGATTTTCTGGTGGGGACGTTGGATGAAATTTTGAGGGAGGATCTAGCGAGAGGGTAAACTGTATCTTAATTTGAAGGAGGGAAAAGCCATGACTAAAACGAGCTGGGTTGAAATTTGCGTAAGCGACTTCGAGCAGTCAATTCAATGGTTTGAGAACATCCTGGGTTTTCGCGTTGTGGCCCGCGATGCAAACGAATATGCTGAGTTGTCTCGCGGGGAGACTTCTATTCAGTTGGCAGCAGAAGACGCACCATACTGGGAGACGGAGCGCAGTCGCCTTCTTCCGCCGGGACAGCGCGGCAGTGGCGTTGAGATTGTCCTCCTTGTAGAAAACGTACACGTCGTTTATCAGCAGGCCCAACAGGCCAGGGCAGATATCGTGCGTCCTCTTGCCGACTATCCCTGGCACATGCGACAGTTCTGGGTACGCCATCCCGACGGTTACCTCATACGGCCCGCTCAGAAGATACTCTCTGTGAACCCGGCTGCCTACCGCCGCCAGGTAGCTGACGCTTTTCGACGTGATACACCGCGCATTACCGAGGAACTGCTCGCAGTGAAACAGACTGCTGATAGCCTTGTGCAGCAACGAGACTATCTCGAAGCGGCAACGATCTATGAAACGCTGGTGACGGAGATATTCGAGCAATCTCATCTCTACTTTGACGAGGAGGCCGAGTACGATGACTACTACGAGGAAGAGCAGTACTATCCAGAAGAGGAGGGATTAGACGAGCTTGTTGGGAAGTGTATTGAGGCATTGGGCAATTGTCTTGCTGGCGAACAAGCCGATAGGGTAGCACGTGAGAAGATCATAGAGGTGTTGTATGACATCTACCAGCACGACTTGCAGGCCGACAACAGCCTCGGCTTTACTACCAGTGCATCGGACCAACTCGTCAAATACACAACACCGCTGGAACGAGAGACTATCGCAGAGTGGATTCGCGATGTGCTTACCGACGAAGAGGAAGAGGTTAGTAGCTCCCAGCGCAAAGCATATGGCAAGTTTTTGCTGGACCTGGAGAAAGATACCCTCGACGATGAAACTTACCTGCAAATCTGCCGCGAGACCGGTCGCACCTCTGACCTGATTGACCGGCTGTTGACGCTTGGACGCATTGATGAAGCTGCGAAAGAAGTGCAACATATTGACGATTATACACTCCTGGGTCTGGCCGATCTCTTCATTCAGCATGGCCAGGATGCTGTAGCCGAGCGCCTGGTGAAAGCACGCATCACGGCACCTATCCGTCCCGCTTACCCCTTGGCGGGTCTAGTCCTGCACAGCCAGGCGGTAATAGCGGAGGAAGAAAAACCAGACTGGCGCGTCCTGGAATGGCTTCAAAAATACTACCGGGATAGAAGCAACCATGTTGCCGAGTTGGAGATAGCTCAAACGTTGTTCCACACTCAACCCTTTCTCAAGCGCTACCAGGAGCTACGCGATCTTGCTAGGCAACTCGGTCGCTGGGAGAAAGTACGTCCGGAGTTGCTTGCTTTCCTTGAGCAAGCCAGGAACACCACACTTTTGATCCAAATTGCCCTGGATGAAGACGACATAGACCACGCCCTACAACTACTGAAAGGCATCGTTAAAAAGGATCGTTACGGCTATACCTATGTTGAGAGCTATGGCTATTACGGATACGGCAACATTGCCCTCGAAGTCGCCAGAGCTGCCGAAGAGACGAGACCACACGAAGCAATCGAGCTGTACCAGCAGAACGCCGAACGATTGATTGCGATGCGAGACCGCAAGAACTACCGGGCAGCCTGCACCTATCTTATAAAGGTGCGCACCTTGTATGAGAAACTCGGTGAGAGCGAGGCATGGACAAGTTACATTGCTGCGTTGCGTGAGCAGAACCGCAACCTACGTGCATTGAAGGAAGAACTGACGAACGCTGGATTATGAATGTTCCGTGGCGAGTTGAAAATGGCCTGATTGCTAACCCACAAGATTGGCCATTTTGCCTGCCACTTTCCTTCCTGAGTGATTACACCCCCTGCCACACATGCACGGTCTGGTCGGCACTCGCCGAGGCCACATAGGTACCGGTAGGAGACCATCTCAAAGCATTTACGTTTTGGGTGTGGCTGGTATAAGTGTATGTAAGAGTCCCTGAGAAGGCATCCCATACTTGTACAGTTTTATCATTACTTCCTGAGGCAATATGCGAGGACCACCAATCAACGGTCGTGACATCATCGGAATGTCCTTTGTAGATAAGGACATTTCTCCCGTTGGTAGCGTTCCAGACCTGGACTGTTCGATCTTGACTAACCGAGGCAATACGTGTGCTATCGGGCGACCATGCGACCGCCCATATGCGATCTGAATGACCCCGATAGGTATAGATGAATGCTCCTGTAGAAGCATCGAGCACATACACCGTTTTGTCATCACCTGCCGAAGCAAGATAATGCCCATCGGGAGACCATGCAACAGTCCGCACCTGGCTTGCATGGGAACGCTGGAAAACGAGAGATTTATCCGAGGCATTCCAGACCTGTACGGTTTTATCGGAACTTACCGAAGCGATGCGTGTGCTATCCGGTGACCAGACCAGTGCATTGACTGAATCAGTATGGTTTGTGTAGGTGAGGATAGTTCTCCCACTCATCGCATCCCAGACTCGGGCGGTGTTATCCAAGCCCCCGGAGACGATACGTGTCCCGTCGTGCGACCATGCTACGGCATATACTGAACTCGTATGTCCATGATAAGTGAAGGCATTGCGTCCTGAAGTCGCATCCCAGACCTGGACGGTCTTATCATCTGATCCAGAGACTATACGTCTACCATCAGGGGACCATCCTACAACCAGCACATTACTGCTATGACCATGATAAATATAACGAGTAGTGTCCAATGCCGATTTCTGTGAGAAAACTAACCATGCAATACCACTGCCTCCAACAGCCAGTCCTGCTGCCATCGCCAATCCACCAATAAAAGCACGCCGAGACACTCTTCTTTTAGGCATGGGAGATCTATCTAATGAAGCAGGATTAACAAGGTGCAGCGAAGCTTCAGGTAGCGGTTTTATAGGTGATGGTAGTTGAGTAGACAAATTTGGCGGCGTCACCACAGAGGATTGCGACAATAGCTGACCAGGCGGGGTTATTGTTGCAAGGGGAATATTTTGTGGAGTTGCTATATCAAATTGCTGTGTAGCTGACATAGTCGTTGGAGTAATCGATGGAACTGGCCAGGTCACTGAAAGGGATGAGGCTAATGGCACAAAAAAATGAGGTGACCGGCTGGCTTCTTCGAGTGCAATGGCGAAAGCTTTTATATTAGCAAAACGATGCTGTAGATCTTTGGCGAGCGCAATCATCACTACCTGCTCGACATCAGGCGAGATAGAGGGAAATCTCTCGCGCAAAGGAGGTGGAGAACCAAATATGTGCTGGCTAGCGATTTCGTTGAAAGTACCGTTAAAGGGACGGTTGCCAGTTAACCATTCATATACTACAATCCCTAACGAGTACTGGTCGCTGGCGAAGCGGGGCTTTCCCTGAAGTTGTTCTGGCGCCATGTAATACGCTGTACCAACTATCTCTTGTGTGTTCTGCAGACGCGTGCTCTGGGCAATCAAGGCAATACCAAAGTCACTGAGCAAGATTTCGTTGCGTCTACCTATCAACATGTTCTCAGGCTTGATATCACGGTGGATTATTTTTTGATCATGGGCATATTGCAGGGCACTGGTCAATTGCTTGACATAATCTACAATGGAAGACAAAGCAATCTGCGCACCCTTGGGATGGCGCTGGCGCAGTGTGCCATTGGGAGCATAGTCCATGACCAGGAAAGGTGTATCTTGTTGTACTTCAAAATCGAAGATACGCACGATTTGAGGATGTATAAGATGTGCTACTGTGCGAGCTTCTTTGAGAAACTCCTCCACATCATCCTTTACCAGTCGTGCATTAAGTACCTTGATGGCAGCCAACGTTCTCAGACTTAGATGCTCACCAAGATAAACATCGGCAAAGCCGCCCTGCCCCAACAGGCGCACAAGCCGATAGTGGCCTAATATCTGACCCACACGATCTGCCATCTTCTGAACACTCCTTAATAAAGCGCTATTCCCCCAAAGACGCTCATGAGTGGAACGATCACTATTTTAGAAGAACAGAAGTTGTAAGTCAAGCAAAATCAAGCTGCTAGTTGCAAAGTTATCTGAACTTTGCAACTAGCAGCTTGATTGATACTGTATCAATTTTCCTTTCTGTTAAATCACCGGCAACGTTTGTCCATCTGTCATGGCCTGCGGCCCAGCATGCAATGCACCACCACCTCCATCGAAAGGCGTACCAGGAATGTTGGGATTATTCAACACCTTGCGCGCGAACGACACGCCGTCAAACCACATACCGGCATGCTCCAACTGGATACCAGAGGCATCGCCTGACTGGTCGGCTGAGGTTACGGTTGAATTGCGCGCATCAGCCGCGAACGCCACAAATGTGATCAGATGAAAGATCGATTCGCCACTGCCATCACCGCGAGTGATTACATCACCAACATATTCTGCATGCCCGAAAGGTTTAGCGGACAGCTCTGTTAAGAAAACTGTAAACTTTACATTCGGTGGCATCTTTTGCACATCAACAATCATGGTGTCAAAGTCGTTGGTTTGCGGATTGCCTTGAACGACTGTGACGAGGCCAGTTGCATTTGGGAAAAGCGCTTTGATACTGGCCGGTACGAGCGGGAACTGAATAATCAAGGAAGGATCAGCCGAAGCCAGCACTTTGACTGTCGGCGCGACCTGTCCAGAAGCGCCAAACGCGGGCGTGCGCAACGCTAGCGCTGTTGTTGGAAAAGTAGGTGCGCCACTACTTTGGGTTGTAGTACTGGTTGGAGTCGGCGTGCCTGACGAAAATGGGCCAGAGCAGGCCGATAGGAGGAGGGCCAGTAACATAATACCCAGAATGGAGATCATATATCCCTTGTTTTGGATTGCGTAATCTCGACCAGGGCGACGCAAGCGTCCCCTCCCCTCATCCTCTCCACCCCCGCCCCTACGCGGGTTAAAGGCCTTGTGTCTATACATTTCTATTCTCCTTCTAGAATACCGGGGCGGTCTGGCCATCGGTCATGGCCTGTGGGCCTGCGTGTAAAGGTGGATTCCCGCCATCGAAAATGGTGCCTTTGAGGGTATCGTCGTTCAATACCTTCTGTGCGTCTTGCAACTGGGAGAACCACATGCCCATGTGCTCAAGATTTATGCCTGAGGTTGTTCCCTCCTGTCCATCTTGTGATGTGCCAGGATTGCGTGCATCCATAGCGAAGGCAACAAATGCAATATTCTGGAAGATGGTTTCCCCACTTCCATCACCACGAGTGGTCAGGTCAGCGACGTATTCCACGTTGCCAAAAGGCTTGCTTGCAAACTCGATGTAGAAGATGGTGAAAGTGATGTTCGGGGGCATATTTTGCACATCAACTGTCACCGTATCAGAGAAAGCATTGTCACGATTACCGCGCACGATTGTCACCAGGCCTGTCGCCTGGTGAAAGACTTTCTTGATGCCACTGGGCACCAGCGGAAATTGGACGATGGTGGTCGGTGGCAGCGAATTGAGCACATGCACAGTCGGCGCAAGACGCCCGGCGCGCACTAAGCGGTGCACAAGATCAGCATTTGAATTTGAAGAGCGGCTTGCACTGACTTCGCGAACTGTCGGAAACGTGTTGCCTTTTGCTGGAGATGCAGCCGCAGCCGTAACACCTACCCACATGGTTGTGGTGAGCAATAGAGCCAGTAACAGCGAGCCGCTTAGAGAAATTTTGCGTAAAAGTTGCATTGCATTCCTCCTAGAATACTGGCGAGGTTTGTCCATCGGTCATGGCTTGTGGGCCTGCATGTAAGGGTGGATTCCCACCGTCGAAAATGGTGCCTTTGAGCGTGTTATCATTCAGAGCTTTTTGCGCATCTTGCAACGAGGAGAACCACATGCCAAGATGCTCTAGCTGGATACCCGAGGCTTCGCCGCTTTGATCCTGTGAAGTGACAGGGGTACGATTGTCGGCAGCAAAAGCTACCAGTGTGATCGCCTGGAAAGAAGCTTCGCCCGAACCGTCGTCGCGAGTGTGCAAATCAGCAACATACTCAACGTGTCCGAATGGCTTATTCGCCAGTTCTATGTAGAAGATGGTGAATGTGGTATCGGGTGGCATGTTGGAGACATCGACAGTTACCGAGTCGAAGAGACTTACTGCAGGGTTGCCCTGTACAATCGTGACCACCCCTGTAGCTTTCGGAAACGCCTTCTTGACGCCACTGGGGAAGAGCGGAAACTGAATGATGACACTCGGCGGCTGCGAGGAGAGCACCTGCACCGTTGAGGCCAATTGATGAGCCTGAATCATTTGTTGCAATGTTTTGGACTGAAAACTGTGATTACGAATCTGCCTACCTGCATCGGCGCTTGAACTTGCGCCTATCGTGCTTGCGAATACGGTAGCAACAATCATTATTGCTAGTAAGAGCAAGCCACTAAAGGCAAAGCGCCTGGGAATACTCATTCTTTTCATAAGTAGCTCCTTTGAGTGTATCTCTATGATTAGGAGCGAGGTGTGCCTTCTTCACTGCAGGTAGCCATACGAGTGTTCGATGTTAGCGCTGTGTGAAGTTTATAGGTTGCTCGTTTTGGATTGGCTCCTTCGCTTCCACTGTGCGTAGATTACTTGAATGGCAGAAAAAACACATGAGTAAAATTACCCACTTTTGGTTATGTGAAGAAAGACTCAGGGATGGGTAATCAGTACTCCAAATACCTTTTTTTGGGTGTTTTAATGGCGTGTTCTGTTACACTGATGCAAGGAAATACATTATGAAATGTGTAGGGAGTGTTCATGGTAAAACGATTCTCATATGTAGTTGTTGGCAATGGCATTGCAGGGATAACTGCGGTTGAAACATTGAGAGCCGAGGATGATTCAGCGGACATTGCAGTCATCGCCGACAACCCTCTACCGGTCTATAATCGCCCAATGCTCAAGGATTTTCTGACAGGGAAAGTATCTGAAGATAAACTCTGGATGCGACCAAAGAGTTTTTACCAGGATCAGCAGGTACATCTCTTCACCGGGCGGCTAATAGATATCGAGGTTGATCAACATTTTATCAATTTGCAAAACGGACAACAGATTGGTTACCACCGCTTGCTGCTTGCCACGGGAGCACGTGCCAGGCATCTTTCTTGTCCAGGAGCAAACCTGGTAGGTGTAACCACTTTGCGCACAGTTGCCGATTACCAGAAAGTACTCAATTATCTCGGTTATGTGCGGCGCGTCGTGGTAATCGGCAGTGGCCCTCTGGCATTAGAAAGCGTTGAGGTTTTCTACCAGAAAGGCTATCAGGTCACTCACCTTCTACGCCATAGCACACTCTGGCCAAAGGTTCTGGATAAAACAGCTTCCGACCTTGTACTCCAGCAAGAGTGGCGAGATGGTGTGGATGTGCGCATTGAGGAAGATATCGCTGAAATTGTTGGTAGGAATGGGCATGTGACAGGGGTCATGACCACAAAGGGAGCGCTTATTCCCTGCGAAATGGTTGTAGTTGCCATTGGCATCGAGCCTGAACTTGATTATCTACAAGAGAGCGATATTGCTTTTGGGCGAGGAGTAAAGGTCGATGGGTCAATGAGAACTAATGCGCCCGACATTTATGCAGCGGGAGACGTTACGGAAGTAACCAACGCGGAAACCGGTCAAGCACATGTAATTGGGCATTGGTATCCAGCCTTACAACAAGGGCGAGCAGCGGCTTATAGTATGCTTGATATACTCGATACAAGCCGCTTTGCTCATCCTGTCACTGGCAGCGGAGCATATGTACATTCCATTCATTCGATGTCTTTGTACAAAATCGATTTCGCTGCTGTTGGATCGACAAAAATGCCACAAGATGGGCAAGGCTATCAGGAAATGGTAGTAGGCCCAAAGGCGCATGCCTATCACAAAGTCTTACTCAAAGATGGCGTACCCATGGGAATATTTTCGCTAGGCGAACACACAGATATGCTTGCATTTAAACGCGCTATAGACCACCGAGTGAACCTGATACCCATTGCAGCACGTCTATTTGCTGATGATTTCAAGCTTACTGATTGGCTCGACCTGCAGAAAGTTCCTACTCCTGTGTTGGCTGTAAGCAAAATGAGAAGCGCTACCAGGACCAAACCAATGGCTTTCCAACGTACTCCTATTTTAAAGAGCCAATTCATCCAGGCAAAATTCGATGAGCAACAGTTTAAAGAGCAGGAAAAACAAAATACTACACCATCGGCAAACATGAATCCTTATATACTGCCAATCGTTACGGTGCCCAGTCTTACTGAGATCAATTCTACTAAAGCCTTCCTTGTACCAGTGTTACCTGCTACTTTTACTGGAGAGTATCAGGCGACCATAGCAAAAGGGCATGAATGCATCGAACCCTTATGGATGGAAACACCTCTCAGCCAAACGAAGGCTCTGACCATTGGTCGAGAACCTGATGCCACATTGTTCATCGATCATCATATAGTTTCACGTCGCCACGCTATGATTACGTATACCAATGGATGTTATCTGCTGCGTGACCTTGGGAGCAGGAATGGCACCTTTCTCAATGACAATCGCCTCGATCCGTTTAGTGTGTATATCCTTCATCCACATGACAAGATACGAATCGGTACAGCGATGAGCTACTCATTGCAGTTTCGTCCTATCGATCAAACTGGAGAAGCATTACCATAATCCAAAAATGGGTAATCTTACGCAGGAGTTTTGTATTATCCATATTGTATACTTCCATTAAGCCAGAGGTTTACTGAGCTATGCTAAGAAAGATGGTAAATGGAGTCAGGTAATGGTAGAGAGCGCTCCTTTCGATAGCTTAATCGGGGCAACACTAGGAAACTATTGCCTGGAAGAACTCATTGAGCAGAATGAAGCAAGTTCCGTGTACAAAGCGCGTAATACAGTTGCTGGAGCATTGTTCCGGTTACACGTAATTTCTGTACCTCCCGACTTGAAACCTGAAGACCGCATAATTTACCTTGGACGCTTCCAGCAAGAAGCAAACCAGGTCGCAGTTCTGCAACATATGCATATCCTTCCACTGATTGACTATGCCATGCATAGCGCTGCCGGTGAACCTGAGGGAACATCCTGGCCCTATCTGGTATCACCTTATCTACCTGTGAAACCACTCAGTACACAACTTGCACAAAAAGGGCCAATTGATGCCGCACTCACTGGTCGCTATCTGGATCAAATTGTTTCAGCGCTTGAGTATGCCCACCTTAAGGCAGTATTACATCGTAATCTTACGACGAACTGTATCTTTATTAATCAAGATGGCAACTTGCTTGTCGCGGATTTCGGAGTCATACACATGCTTCATGCAGGTGCTCGATTCAACACAACCGACATCCGAAAAGGTATATATGGCATGAGTGAGGCCAGCGCCCCTGCACCAGAGCAGATTCTCGGTCAGGCCATTGATACATATACAGACGTTTATGCCCTTGGGGCTGTACTCTACCGTATGCTCACAGGTCATCGCGTGTTCAGAGGAAAAACACAAGAAGAGATTATTCAACAGCATCTGCAGGCTCCAATTCCATCACTCACTCTATGGCGCAGTGACCTTCCCATAGCGTTAGACGATGTTATTGCCAGAGCTATGGCAAAGGAACCAGCACAGCGTTTCCGCCAGCCGGGAGAAGTTGCCAACGCATATCACCAGATTGTTGCCCCTCATGATATGCAACGAGTGCCTTTTTTTATTGCGCCGACATCTACAATTCTTTCCGAGCACTCACAAGGGATACATTCTGGTTCAGGTGAGCGTGCGAAGAGCGAAGAGGTGCAGCATGTAGGAGACAGGCGAAGCATGCAATCGGCACCGATTTCACGTCGCCGCGCTTTAACCCTTATCGCTGCGGGCGGTGGTGTGGCAGCGGCTGTCCTGGCGGTGGCAGTATTTGGCAGGAATTATCTGGCGGGTAATACCTCTCCTGCCACTACTTCCCTTGCAAATACGCCAATTGCGAATCAAACAAGGACTTCAACACAAGGAAATGTTTTGGCACGCACTTCCGATTTACCTGGCAACAGCGCGAAAACATTTCCCATTGCTGGCCAAAGCAATCCTGGTCTCATCGTCCATTTAGCGGATGGACGCTTTGTAGCTTTTGATTCTACGTGTACACATGCTGGATGTGCTGTCAACTACAGTCAACAGGACAAATTACTGGAATGTCCCTGCCATGGTGCGACTTTCGATCCTGCTAAAAATGCTGCAGTTGTACAGGGACCAGCACAAACGCCGCTTGCCTCGTTAAAAATTTCAGTACACGCGGATGGAACAATCACACAAGGGTGATGTTTGTGGAGGTTTTATGATGCCTGGAAATATCTCCTATCTGATTATTGGAAATGGGATTGCTGGCGTTACTGCTGCCGAAATATTGCGCAATGAAGACTCGGCGGCAGATATCACCGTCATTGCTGACGATCCCTTTCCGGTTTACTACCGGCCAGCTTTGAAGGATTACCTGGCAGGACGCGTGCGCGAAGATAAACTCTGGGCACGTCCCAACAGTTTTTACCAGGATCACCGCATTCGCTTTTTGTCTGACCGCGTGGTAGGTATTCAGGCAGGTCAGCATACTGTCCAGGTGCAGAGCGGCCGCGAAGTCACTTATGATCGCTTGTTGCTCGCCAATGGCGCTCGTGCCAGTCGCCTCAACTGCCCTGGCACTAACCTGATTGGTGTTACTACATTGCGAACAGTTGCCGATTACCAGGCAGTTGTGAGCCATCTGGGTACTGCCCGTCGTATCGTCGTAAGCGGCAGTGGCACACTGGCCCTTGAAACCATCGAAACACTACGTCACAGAGGCTACCAGGTTACCCATCTCTTGCGCAGGCGCACACTCTGGTCAGAAGTGCTAGATGCAACCGCATCCGACCTCGTGCTGCAACAAGAACGACGCGATGGCGTCGATGTACGCCTCGAGGAAGAGGTCGCTGAGATAATGGGTAAAAATGGAGAAGTTTCTGGAGTGATAACTACGAGCGGGGCGCGTATTCCCTGTGATATACTGATTATAGCCATTGGTGTCGAGCCAATGATCGACTTCATCAAAAGCAGTGGCATCCCTTGCGGGCGCGGTGTGCAGGTGGATAGCACTATGCGCACAAGCGCTCCAGATATATATGCAGCGGGTGATATCCTCGAAACGACAGATATAATGACAAGACGTACCCGCGTTATTGGGCAATGGTATCCGGCTATCCAGCAAGCTCGCGCGGCTGCCTATAGTATGCTCGATCTGCTTGATACCAGTTATCCATTTCAATCCAGCACCTTTTATAATGCCACATTTTTGTATGGACTCGATTTCGCCTCTATTGGGCTATCACAGCTACCCAAAGACGGGAAAGGCTACCAGGAGATAATAGCTGATCCTCTACCACGCATCTACCGCAAAGTGATACTCAAAGATGGCGTACCTGTTGGCATGCTTTCATTAGGCAATCGCAAGGATGCTCTCTCTTTCAAACGCGCTCTCGATTATAAAGTGAACCTGTCTCCGGTTGCTTCACAATTGTTCACCAACGATTTCAAGCTCAATGACTGGTTAGATCAAGAGGGTGTACCACCACCTGCACTGGGAGCGTCCAGGAAAGGAGCAGTAGCTGTCCGGCAGGAAGCATACGCGAAAGGGCCAACTGCTGGAGCAATCATACTGAAGTCGCTGCCACCTATGGAGGCGCTCCTTGTACCTATTGCTGATAAAGTTCTAGCAGAACAAAGAGAAACGCCCCAACAACTCTCCCAAGCAGCAATACTTCTCAGCCAAACCAAGGTGATGTCTGTAGGACGCCAGGCAGGTTCCTATCTACTCATCGATCATGATTCAGTCTCACGTCGGCATGCCGAGATCAGCTATGCCAATCAGCAATATGTGCTGCGCGATTTCGGAAGCTCAAATGGCACCTTTGTGAACGAGGTACGCCTGGAAGCGGATAAAGTGCATATTCTGAAGCCAGATGATAGGGTGCGTTTTGGCAAGATGAAGTTTACGTTCCAGGTAAAAGGAGTAAGACCCGCGAACGATTCTATGACCAGTGTACGAGGCAAGACATTGCCAGGTATAACAAAATTGCATGATATGACTACGGGTTTCTACGATCCAGGCGGGCGCGATAAATCGAGCCCCTCCGCACCATTGGGACAACCTATTCTTAATGCAGATGGCTCATTGTTGCTTCCAGGAGCGACAGAAGCACTTCCCGCAGACATTGTGGCCACTTTTAAGAAAGAACCTGCACTTATCATCATTACTTCGGGTTCCCCACAAGTAGTTCATCTGAAGCAGGGCAAACGTATTACGCTTGGACGGGACAAGTCTTGTAATGTTGTACTCGCTGACGTTGCAGCTTCGCGCAGGCATGCAGAAGTAGTTCCTGGCCCAGATGGTTTCTATATTCGGGACCTTGGAAGCGCCAATGGTGTGATTGTCAATCAAATGAAGATAGATAATCCCTATCTCCTGGTACATAGTGATCGCATTCTGATTGGTAGCATCGTGATCTTCTTTATGAGTATACGACAAGAGGAACGTGCAGGACAGTCAGATATAGTAGGGGCTGGGTTTGCCCCCGCTCTGAACACCCCCTGTCGTAATTGTGGCGCTTCAAATATCAGTATTGCACATTTTTGTGCAACCTGTGGCACACCGCTAGAAAACCCACAAGTGATAATCAAAGGTTAGTGAGGAGGATATTCATGCAAATACAGCCTTCGAAGAAAGTAGTAGGTATCGAACATCGCATTGACTTGCGTCCCCTCACTGAAGACGAGATCCGCTTCGAGATCGATATGTGCATTGGCTGTGATCGCTGCATGCGTGCGTGTCCAATTCCAATGTCTTCGACTGTCAATATTGCCGATCTGAATCGTGCCACTATTTCCGACGATATTGCTCCTCACATCGAGCGTTTCACTGACGAATGCGTCATGTGTGGTTCATGTGTTCCCGTCTGTCCAGTCGATAATCACAGGGATCTGTTAATGCTCTCGCTTAAACAGCGCCTGGGTGTCTCCTGGGACGGTACAGTAGACATGAGCCGCGTACTCAACTTTCTACCTTCAGGTTGGAATCCGCCATTATTACTCAGCCGCTTGCGCGAGCAGCCTATGTTTAGTGATACACAACTGGTACCAGAAAATTACCTGCTGCACATGGTCGCAACTTCGAAAATACGGACGATGATGCCTGGAACTGTTGTAATGCATGAAGGGGAGTTTGGACGGGAAATGTACTTTATCCTGGAAGGCCGCTTCGAGCTCTCTTCAACAGGGCTTGACGGTATAGATTTGCCAATCGCCATTCTGCGGCGAGGAGAGTACATGGGCGAGTATGGCATGCTCACCGGACAGCAACGCAATGCGACAGTCCGTGCTCAAACAGCATCCGTCGTGCTTGAAGTGCCTGAACAGGTCATGCAACGCTTGATGGAGATCGTCCCTGCTGTGCGCCGTTTTTTCGAGCAGTTAAATATAGCTCGTTCTATTGAAGCTATTCTCAAGCGTATGGCCCTCTTTCAGGGCATCTCAGCTACCGATTTACATACGGTTGCCGATCAGACAGAGGTAAAGACCTATGAGCGGGATGAGCGCCTTTTTAGTGAAGGCGGAGCCAGTGCAACACCAGTACGTGAATCGCTACATTTGCTTTTGGATGGGTTTGTGAAAGTTGCTCGTCGCACCAGTCCAGGAACGGGACGAGATAAAACGGATGAGCGCATTATTGCCTATCGCCAGGGAGGAGATTACTTTGCGGGTGGGCTTGATCTTCTTGGAGATGGGCGGGCAGTTACAGTTACAGCAATCACACGCACCAGAGTAGCTGAAGTACCACGTTCAGTGCTGATGAACATCTTCACGCGCTATCCAGAAGTTAGCCAACGCTTCAATATGCGCTTACAGCAGTATCGTGACGCCGCTGCAGCCGCACAAACTGGCTTTTTCGATCCCCTTGCACATACTGAACTCATTCAACCACACTCAGATGCAGAGGCTCGCGCAGGACTACGTTCGCTGGTGAGGGAGGGAGTGATCGAGGGAACTGAAGTACTGGTGATTGACCTTGACAAGTGTATCCACTGCAACGAGTGCGAGGAAGCGTGCGCCCGTCGTCATGGACATTCACGTATGAACCGCAAGGGCATGATTGTTGGAAATATCAGTATTGCGACCGCTTGCCGTCAATGTCAGGATCCTGTATGCATGTTGTGTAGCCGTGCGGGTATCGCGCGGCTACCGAGTGGCGAGGTCTATATCACCGAAAGCTGCATCGGCTGTGGCATCTGCGCTGAACGCTGTCCTTATGACAACATTTCGATTATGACGCTCGAAGACGAATTCGAGTCCCGCAATAGCTTGAACCAGTTGGGTGACTTTTTTAAGAAAGGTGCCGGTAAGGAACGCGGTCGAAAATCGCTTCCTATGGCGCAAAGCGCTGCTGCTCCTGGACCTCTCAGTACGCACCAGCCCCTTGATGCTTTTGGGGAGATGCGTAAAAAACTGGCCATCAAGTGCGACCTGTGCGCAGGTTATGATAACCAGGCATGCATGCAAGCCTGCCCAACCGGCGCTGCAATCCGCGTCCAACCCACGACGTTTTTCGGCTCTACAGAGGACATCCTGCGGCGACGAGCGCATTAGGAGGACAACGATATGGCTCTTGCATCAAAACAATCTTTACCAGCACAAAGGCGTGTCTGGAAAGCGCCCACCACTAAAGCATGGTGGATCTGGCTCGCAGTTTCGCTTCTCCTCTATGGGAGCGTCTATGCTGTGTACCTTATTGCTATCAAGACTCAACCATTCCCTGGGCCACTCAACGACCCATTACGCAGTTTTGGCATTCTAGCCTTCCTATTAGTACTTGCAACAGCTACATACTCGCTGCGTCGCCGATTCGCGCGCGGATTGCCAGGGATGGCGCGCGACTGGCTCTGGATGCATACATGGATAGGGATAACCGCCGTATTGATCGCGTTGTTGCACGAAAACTATACACACATCCTGCACGATTATTGTCAGAACGTCAACTGCCTCACCCAATCTTATTGGGGAACAAGTGCGCTTCTCGCGTTGATCTTCCTGGTTCTTAGCGGCATCTTGGGACGTCTGCTCGATTTCTGGCAAGCAAGGGTAATCGCCCGGGATGCCAGCATAAATGGCGTTGGTATCGCACGTGCCCTAGAAGAACAAATCCTGGAACTAGAATATACTGTTGAGAGACTGAGCGCAGGCAAATCCGAACAATTCAAAGCATTTTGCCTGCATGCGTTCGAAGCGCCGGGTAGCCTGCCCAGCGAGATGCCAATGCTCGAACCAGGCGAGCAGGCAGATTTTCAACGCGCATATGAGATATTGACGACTCGCGAAAGCCTGGCACAGTCGCTCCAAAAGCAGAGGCGCGCTCGTATGATTATCCGTTCCTGGCGTTCGGTACACATTGTCCTGGCATGCTTGGCGCTGATGATTATTCTTTTTCATGGAGTCATGGAATTGCTCATAAACGTCTTGCATATCATCAAGCCAATATGAAAATGCAAAGAAGTTTTGGATAAGCATGATATACTTCGGGAAGATCAATATTTTTGGCTGCAGCGTTGCGCTAGAACTACTATTAGTAGAGATTGGGCACGATGTCTTGATCAAAATAAAGATAGATGACAGAGGAGATTTGAACAATGCAATGTCCACATTGTAATGCGCAACTTGAGGACGATACCGTTTTTTGTGGCAACTGCGGTACGCAAATAGTCCCACTTCAGGCGAAAGGAGCAACAGTTGCTTATAAAGCTGGTGAAGGCGAAGACAACTTCGCCACAGTAATATCAACCAGCCAAAGTTCCCAGCCCCCTACGCCACAAACGCCGATAAGAAATAATGCTCTCCAACCTGCTACACCTTATCGAGGTGATACCCCTACCTTCCTTTCATCACCACCGCCACCTGGCCGCAAGAACAACACCTGGCGCATAGCATTCGTTGTAGTCATGGTACTGCTCATTATAGGGGTTGGTACGCTTGGTACCATTGCTCTACTGAAAAACCGTACTTCCGCGATAAACAATAGTTCTGCGAATACTCCGCTTGCAACAAATGCCAACGGAACGGTTAGCTTTAGCGATAGCCAGAATGGTTCTGGACATAGCAATGTAGTCACTGTAAGCGTCAGGGGGCTGACCGCTCCTCCTACCGGTTCCCAATATACTGCATGGATTGTTGATACCCAAAGCGAACGCGCTACTGGTCTTGGTACGCTTACACAGAACAAAGATGGAACGTACACAGCCAAATCCACTAATGACCACCATAATGTGCTCAGCTTAGGAAATAGGGTTGTAGTTACGCTTGAACAAGGCACAGTAACCGTACCAACAGGCCAGGTGATACTCTCGACAGCTTTTCCGCCCAAAGCATTTGTACACATCAAGCATTTACTTGTGAGTTTTCCCGACACCCCTGGGAAGATCGGATTGCTCGTGGGACTGATAGACCAGGCACAGAAATTGAGCTCTGCGTCCCAGTTGCTACAAAGTATCTCAGCCAGCCAGAATAGTACTGCGATTCAGTGTGCAGCTCAGAGTATCATCGATATTGCCGAAGGTACACCAAGCTCAAACTACAAGTTGCTTGCAAATCAGTGCGCCTCTGAGAATATCGCCGAGGTAGGCGATGGTTATGGCCTGCTGGGCACTGGCGGCTACATCGCGAATGGAGAAGCCCACGCATCGCTTGCTGCGACTCAAACCGATACGACAGTCAGTATTCGCGTACATGCTGGACATGTAGCTATATGTCTGGAAAATATGAAAGGGTGGATTACCACTATTGATCAAGATGCTCTGGCCTTGCTCAATAATCCAAATGATACAGCAAAAGTACAGGAGATTGTAACATTAGCGAATCACGCTTATAACGGCTTCGATGCAAACGGCGATGGCAGTATTGACCCGATACCAGGAGAAGGAGGAGCTGTCACGGCATACTTTCACGGACAATTGATGGCTGCCCTGGTACTTGCACCCGGATCATAATATGTAGTAAGCCATCACCAGGAATAGGGATGAGAAACAATGCCCAACGAGAATAACAACGCTACATTCAAAGTAGCCGCAGTCCAGGCCACACCTGTGTTTCTTGATCGTGAAGCAACCATTGACAAGGCTTGCGAGTTGATCGCTACTGCTGGCAGCGAAGGAGCTCGCCTGATTGTGTTTCCAGAAGCGTTCATCCCAAGCTATCCTGAGTGGGTATGGGGTATTCCTCCTGGTGAGCAAGGTTTACTCAACGAACTTTATTCTGAGTTGCTCACCAATTCGGTCACGATTCCCAGCGACGCAACTGACAGACTGTGCGAGGCCGCAAAGCTAGCTAATGCCTACGTGGTAATGGGAATGAGTGAACGTAATGTCGAGGCGAGTGGTGCAAGCCTGTATAATACGCTCTTGTACATAGATACACAGGGTGAAATTCTGGGTAAACATCGAAAGCTCGTGCCAACAGGCGGCGAACGACTCGTCTGGGCGCAAGGTGATGGTAGTACGCTGCAGGTCTACGATACTCCATTGGGAAAGCTCGGTGGTTTAATTTGCTGGGAAAATTATATGCCGCTCGCACGCTACGCTATGTATGCCTGGGGTACACAAATCTATGTCGCGGCAACGTGGGATCGCGGCCAACCCTGGCTCTCAACATTGCGACATATTGCCAAAGAAGGCTTGGTATACGTGATCGGTTGTTGTATCGCGATGCGTAAAGACGATATCCCAGATCGTTACTCCATAAAGCAGAAATACTATGCTGAAATGGATGAATGGATTAATATTGGTGACAGTGTGATTGTCAATCCCGAAGGAGAATTTATCGCAGGGCCAGCACGCAAGCAAGAAGCAATTCTCTATGCTGAGATTGATCCACGTATGGTGCAAGGCCCGAAGTGGATGCTCGATGTGGCGGGGCATTATGCAAGACCAGATGTGTTCCAGTTAACAGTGCATACGGATGTGAGGCGGATGATTCGGGTGGAACATGATGCTCAATGACAGATGCCTATCTTCCATCCCTGCATTGGGATCCAGACCTCCTACAATGGATTCCCAAACGCGGCTTCACTACCGTTGAATTGCCTCCCGAAGTTGACACAAACGTGCTGCCAAGACCATCCTACAAGGTTGGTCAGCGTGTGCGTTTTTTCATTGTATGGCATTACGCCATGGGAGGGTGAGATATGGGGAATACAGATAGCCGGGGTGAGTATGATCCTTTCAACAGCAACGATGCATCAAGGGTTGCTCACATTTATCACATTTGCGTCCCTATCATATACTATTCCTAGCTCTTTCGTTTCTTCGAATGAACGGGTTGAACCATTGTTCGGCATACTTGGCCAGCTGGTCACCCGAAGAATAGCAAAGAAATGACGAAACGAAACGATCGATGAACATAAGAGTAAGGAGGAACCATGATCAACGGAGCACATGTCATTCTCTACAGCACCGACGCGGAGGCCGACCGGGTCTTCATCCGCGACGTGCTCGGATTTGCCGGGGTCGACGCCAGCGGAGGCTGGCTGATCTTCAAGCTGCCGCCAGCCGAGATCGCCGTCCATCCCACTGAAGGGCTGGGGAAGCACGAATTCTACTTGATGTGCGACGACATCGAGAAGACGCTGGCGGACCTGACCGCCAGCGGCGTCACGATCTCCCACCTTGTCAGCAACGAAAGCTGGGGTCTGCTCGCCTCGATCAAGCTGCCGAGCGGCTCTGATCTGTCGATCTACCAACCACACCACCCCACCGCCTATGACCTGGAGAGCTAATCCGCCGCGCTTCCATCCCGACGTGGAAGAACACCTCTCTGTGAGAAGAGACCCCCGTCAGGAGCAATACGTTTCTGAGCGAAGCTGTAGCTACGCACGAGGCTGACCTCATACAGGCAGAAGTTACCGTTCTGGCTTACGCACCCTCAAACGAACGTCTATGAGATAACTCAACCACTGCTCATCCACACGCGAAAAGAGCAACGGCTACGATCCGGTAGATTGTGTGACGCTCATTGGGGCAGGATCAGGCTTTCCTGCATGGATGTCTGCTAACTCTGGGCTGGCCTACATGCTTTTCTCGGGTTCCAATAGACTGAATAGGAGATCCAATAGATGAATAAATGGCAAGAGCGAAATGAGCCGGTTATCAGAGAATTTCGTGAAAATGGCGGCAAAGTCAAAGGCTGGGCCCCACTCATCCTTTTGACGACCAAAGGAGCCAAAACTGGTCAACCTCGCATTATTCCACTAATGTATGTTCCTTATGGCAACCAAATCTTAGCGATAGCATCCAAGGGTGGCTCAGTAAAACATCCCGAGTGGTACTACAATGTGCTGGCTCATCCCGATGTGACGGTCGAGGTGGGTAACGAGAAATTTGAGACGACAGCCAGAATTCTCACCGGAGTTGAGCGGGAAAAAGCATTTGAGAAGGCGGTGGAGGTCTTCCCTCCCTATGGTAAGTATCAGAAGAAAGCGCCACGCGAAATCCCTATCATTGCTCTCGAACGACCTGCCAACAAGGGCTAAGTACAATCACACAACTTCTGCGGTATTCTCCATGCTTGATGAGCAGCTTACATGCCGCAGAAGTTGTGTGATTGTACTTATATAGTTTATACGGAGGTGCTGGCTGATGATATCAGTTGTGAGGAGTAGCATAGTGTATACCAGCATGGTAGTATTAGAGAGCAGAATACTCCTGTCGTGCTGAATCGAGATAAGAGCGTCAGAAAGCGGCGAAAGCCATGGTAGTACCACTCAATAAGCCAGTCGTTTGCCCAGTAGTGATTGGCCGCACAACCGAGTTGACAGCCATACATCAACTTATTGAAAGCACAAAGAGCGGGCAAGGACAGGTGGCTCTACTTAGTGGTGAGGCGGGAATTGGCAAATCACGCCTAGTTAAAGAAGCAAAAGCTTATGCTACAGAACTGAACTATCGTGTTGTCCAGGGAAATTGCTTTCCAACTGACCTTTCCTGCCCCTACGCTCCTTTACTCGATCTCGTACGTACACTTCTTGCTCGCTCAGACTCCACAAAGATACAGGCTATACTGAAGCCTTTCGCTCGTGACTTGTACCCTTTACTTCCCGAAGTAATTCCCCCGGTGACTAATAATTTGATCACTGCGCAACCATTGACGGTACTTGAGCCAGAACAGGAAAAGCGCCGCATCTTCACAGCCCTGGTACATTGCTTTACCAGCCTGGCTACGACACTACCTCTTATGCTGATTATTGAAGATTTGCATTGGGGCGACGATACCAGTTTGGAATTCCTGCACTATCTTGCACGGCATAGTACTGATCACCCTCTCCTGCTACTTATGACCTACCGCAATGACGAGATACGTCCTGCTTTGCGAAATTGGCTGGCTCAACTTGACCGAGAACGACTGGCACACGAGTATCTTTTGACCAGCCTCTCGCGCAATGACGTGGACGCGATGCTCCAGGCTATTTTTGACGTACAACGTCGAGTGCCTTCAGAAACTCTTGATGCTCTTTATGGACTAACCGAGGGGAATCCTTTCTTCATCGAAGAAATTCTCAAATCTCTCATCACAGTTGGTGGAATTTTCTACACTAATGAAAACTGGGAGCATAAACCACTGAGCGAGTTGCACATACCACGGAGTATACAGGACGCTGTACAACAGCGAACTGATCAACTGAGCAAGGATGCAAAGCATGTCTTGATCCTTGCTGCAGTAGCTGGTAGACGCTTCGATTTTGTCTTACTCCAACAGTTAACCCATCATGACGAACAGCAACTACTCATATTGATGAAAGAGTTGATCGCAGGCCAACTTGTCGTAGAAGAAACGGCTGAGCATTTTGCTTTCCGTCATGCACTGACACGTCAAGCCGTTTATACTGAACTGCTGGCGCGTGAACGTAAAGCGCTACATCGTACCATAGCAGAAACAATCGAGAGCCTTTACGCATCAACTCTTGATACATACGTGGCAGATCTTTCATACCATTTCTACGAGGCAGGCGCATGGGAGAAAGCTTTGAAGTATGCGCAGAACGCCGGCGAAAAAGCGCAAACTCTGTTTGCTCCACATGCAGTGATTGATCATTACTCTTGTGCTCTGAGCGCTCTATACAACCTGGCTATCACGCCACCACCGGAAATGTTCCGTGCACGGGGGCAGGCTTACGAGTTACTAGGAGAGTTTGAGCATGCGCGTGCTGATTTTGAAATTTCGCTGCAAATAGCGCGTTCAAATGGTGATCGGCAGGCGGAATGGGAAGCCCAGCTAAACCTTGGAATGCTATGGACTGGACGTGATTATGAACGCAGTGGTGAATATTATCAGCATGCATTTGAACTGGCACAAACGATGAATGAACCATCCACGCTTGCTCATAGCTTAAACCGCCTGGGCAACTGGTATTTAAATCTTGAGCGCCCACTTGAGGCATTACAGCATCACCAGAAAGCACTAACCATCTTTGAGGAGCTACAAGATCAACAGGGTATCGCCGAGACGCTCGATTTATTGGGTATGACAAGTTATCTTGGCGGCGACCTGGTACAAGGAACAACCTATTACGAACAGGCCGTCGCGCTCTTTCGCGAGCTAGATGATCGCCATGGACTGACTTCTAGCCTGGCAACAATGACCCTTCGCGGGCCAACATACCAAACCGACACCATGGTTTCAGCCTCAACGAATTTAGCAGAGGTGATTCAAGAGACTGAACAGGCTCTCAAGATCGCACGTGAGATTGATCAACGCCCCGCTGAAGCCTATGCTCTTTTTCAGTTGGCACTCTGCCTGGGTTCACAAGGAGAATACGGACGTGCCCTGGATACTGTGCAACAAAGCCTGAGCATTGCTGAGGAGATTGAACATCGCCAATGGCAAACGGCTGCACATACCGTTCTAGGGGGAATCTATAGCGGTTTGCTCGCCTATCAACAGGCACGCGAACACTTCGAGCAAGCGCTGGCCATTGCACGCGAGATTGGCTCGTTGTTCTGGACGCGCATTGCGACAGGATATCTCGCCTCAGCACTCATTTTGCAGGGTGATCTCAGCCAGGCAGAACTGGTTCTCAATGTGGCGCTCGACGCTCAAACTTTAGATCAAACAATGGCACAACGGTTGATGTGGTATGCACAGGTGGAACTCGCACTTGCGCATGGCAATCCTACTCGCGCGCTAGAAATTATCGACCAGTTGGTAGTTTCGGCTGCAAATGTACCTGAAGGAGAACATATTCTTCGTGTGTCGAAATTACAGGGTGAAGCTCTGATAGCGCTGCAACGGATTACAGAAGCTAAAGCTGCGCTGGAAGCAGCGCAAGTGATCGCCGTTACACAAGGGGTACGACCAATATTGTGGCGCATTGCTGTACTTCTAGGGAACTTCAACAAGGCCCAGGGACACCACGAAGAGGCTGAACAGTCGTATTCGGCTGCCAGAATACTCATCGAGGAACTCGCCGCTACTATCCCGGATGAATCACTCCGAGACAATTTCATGCGTCAGGCAACCAGGATGTTACCCCATAGGCGATCACCCTCACCAGCCCGTGCCATGAAGAAAGCCTTTGGAGGGTTGAGCATGCGAGAACGTGAGGTTGCTGAGCTGATTGCTCATGGCAAATCCAATCGGGAGATTGCGGAAATGCTGGTTTTGAGTGAACGCACCATTGAAAGCCACGTCAGCAGTATCTTGTTGAAACTGGACTATACCTCACGCACGCAGATTGCAACCTGGGCTATTGAAAAAGGTTTGACACTCGAAAATGCATAAGTTCCTTTACAGCTTGTGCACAAAAATATCCGTACTGGCTACTTCAAAACCTCAGTGTTTTCCACGATGGCAGCACAAGCTCTTTTAGGTTACACTTTGAGAGTCAGCCAGGCAACAGTTCTGATGACAGAAAGCAGAGACGACTTTGGCAAACAAATTGAAATTGATGTGCGTCCTGGCCCATCCCGATGACGAGTCTTTAGGCAACGGTGGCATATTCGCGAAGTATGCTGCCGAAGGGATAGAAACCCATCTTGTCACCGCAACGCGCGGAGAGCGAGGTTGGTTCGGCGAGGAGAGCGAGCATCCTGGGTTGGAGGAATTGGGAAAGATACGCGAATCCGAATTGTATGAAGCCGCCAAGGTACTCGGTATTCAAAGTGTCAATTTTCTGGATTATATTGATGGAGACCTTGATGCGGCTCAACCAGCCGAGGTTATCGCAAAGGTTGTCGGGCACCTGCGGCGTGTCAAGCCCGAAGTTGTCGTGACCTTTGGTCAATATGGCGCATATGGACACCCAGATCACATTGCCATTTCTCAATTCACTACTGCTGCCATTGTTGAGGCCGCCAACCCGAACTCCTTGTACTATCGCGATCTGGCCCCTCATAGTGTCTCGAAGCTGTATTATATGGCAGAGACATGGGATATAATGGCGGTGTATCAATCGGTCTTTGGAGATCTTGTGATGGATATTGATGGGGTCAAGCGAGGTATGGTCACATGGCCTGATTGGTCGGTTACAACGAGAATTGATACCTGGGCTTACTGGCAAACAATATTGAGTGCAATTATGTGTCATCAGACGCAGCTACCAGCCTATCACAAGCTTGAACACTTACCCGAGGAGCAACGCAAGACATTGTGGGGAAGCCAGGGATATTATCGTGTTTTTAGTCTGGTAAACGGAGGACGGCAGCCAGAAACAGATATGTTTGAGGGTTTACGATAATAAATTTGTGACAAAGAGAAGCGTATTGCTAGCAAATCTTTAACAGTAACAGGAAGAAAGGAACATCAAATGAACGCATCCGACATTCTTAAGTATGGTCAAGGCACCGTGCTTCAAGCCATTGAAGGACTTCCCGAATCGGCATGGGAAACTCCAGGCGCGTGCGGGGTATGGTCAATCAAGGATATTATTGCCCACCTGGCCTCTTATGAACATGTGCTGGTAGACGTACTGAGCACCTATGTAAGTAGTGGCTCTACACCCTATTTGAATAAGTATACTGACCCTGGCAGTGACTTTAACGATACAGAGGTTACTTTACGCAAAGGGAAGTCCGTCAGTGAAGTGCTGGACGAGTTCAATGATACGCATGCGCAGGTCATGTCGCTGGCGGCACGCATTCCTGTGGAGACGTTCCGCCAAACGGGGACACTCCCCTGGTATGGTATGGAGTATGCCCTGGATGATTTTATTGTCTATACTCAGTATGGGCATAAACGCGAGCATAGCGCGCAGATTGCCGCATTTCGCGATCACCTGGGATGATTACTTCAGGGGAATGCTCATCGTAGCAGCACCGGAGGTTCCCATGCGTAAGCTGCTTATCGCCGCTGCCGAGCGGGCGATGCATTATCTGGATGGCCTGAACGAGCGAGGTGTTGCGCCTGATCGCTCCATCGTTGCTCGTCTTGCAGAGCTTGATATCCCGCTGCCTGATCATCCCTCCCCCGCTGACGAAACCCTGGCTCTGCTCGATTCCTATGGGGCGGCGACGATGGCAATGGCCGGGCCACGCTTCTTTGGCTTCGTGGTCGGTGGGGCGCTACCTGCAGCGCTGGCAGCAAATTGGCTGGCCTGCTCCTGGGATCAAATGTCCGGTCTGGCAGAGGTTACACCGCTTCCCGCGAAGCTGGAGGATGTTACGCTCGGTTGGCTGCGCGATGTACTCGGCTTGCCGCCCGAAACGGGTGTGGGTTTCGTCACCGGCGCGACAGTGGCGAATTTTACCTGCCTGGCTGCTGCGCGCGATAGCGTCCTGAAGCAAGCGGGATGGGATGTTGAAGCCGATGGCATGTTTGGCGCGCCGGAAGTCGCCGTTGTCGTTGGCGAGGAAGCCCATGTTTCGCTGTTCAAGTCCTTGGGGCTGGCGGGGTTTGGTCGCAACCGTGTGGTGCGCGTCCCAGTGGACAAGCAGGGCCGCATGCGTGCTGATATGTTTCCGAACCTCTCCGGTCCCACCATCGTCTGCTTGCAGGCCGGGAATGTGAATAGCGGAGCATTCGATCCCGCGCCCGAGATCATCCCCAAAGCGAAAGCTGCCAATGCCTGGGTGCATGTCGATGGCGCTTTTGGGCTGTGGGCAGCGGCTGCACCTTCTAAAGCGCACCTCATGGCGGGCTATGCCGGTGCCGATTCCTGGGCGACGGATGCACATAAATACCTGAACACGCCCTATGACAGTGGCCTGGCATTTGTCCGCTCTTCAGATGTGCTGCAGGCCGCGATGGCAGTTTCTGCGGCGTATCTACCCTCAAGCTCAATACGCGACCCGGCAAACTTCACGCCTGAAATGTCGCGCCGGGCGCGCGGTATCGAAGTCTGGGCAGCGTTGCGCACGCTGGGGCGATCCGGCCTCGCCGATCTTGTTGAGCGCACCTGCCGCTATGCGGCGCGCTTTGCGGAAGGCTTAAGCGCTGCAGGGTACAGCATTCTGAACGAGGTCGTGCTCAATCAAGTGCTAGTGACGTTCGGGGATGCTGAGAGGACACGGCGCGTCATTGCAGGCATTCAGCAAGATGGCACCTGTTGGTGCGGCGGAACCATCTGGCAGGGGCAAACAGCTATGCGCATCAGCGTGTCGTCTTGGGCCACAACCGATGTGGATGTTGAGCTCAGCCTGGAAGCCATGATCCGCGTTGCACGCGAAACGGCTGATCCACGATGAAATGATTTTTTCTGGAGGAATGCCAATGGAACCAGAACGTGCTATTCTCTCACAGGAGAACAGGCGACAACGTATGTTACATGCGGTAAGTGATGATGAACGTCTATCCCTCTATTGCGAAGCGTTGTTGGCTGATCCCCGTATCACGATGTTGCAGATTCTGGATATGCAACGTCCATTAGAAGTGGCGCGGGTCTATGTGCCATTGCGTATTTCTCAAGAGCGACAGCGGGTATATGACACTCCCGTGAGCGCCGAAGAGTCAACGGAAACCACTATAGCAGATGATCCTAATGTTTGGATAGAGGAAGAGCGACAGCGTCGTGAACGCAGTGTTGAGATGATCTATGATCCCGAAAAAGCTATCCATATATTTCTTCGTTGTGTGATAATGGGCGGTCCTGGAGCCGGAAAGACAACTTTGCTCCAACATTTGGCGATAATGACTGCTCAGCGTTCAATGGTAGGAATGCCTTCGCTCTTGCCTATTTATGTTGAACTTGAATCCTTCGTCCGTTCTGGACTGCATGATCTACTCGATTTTGTCAGCACCACCTGGGGAGAGGCGTATGCGTTTCCGGCACGGCAAGCTCGTTTACTTCTTGAGAACTATCTTGATGAGGGGAAAGCCCTGCTTTTGCTCGATGCGCTGGATGAAGCGGTAGTGGGAGAGACGCTAGAAGCTGCAGAGCAGTCTTACGAAGGTGTTTCTCAGGCCATACTCACTCTTGCAGCTAGCTATCCCAAAGCAACTCTGGTGGTGACCATACGAAAAGCGAGCTATAGGCAGCACAAGCCGTTGGTGGGCTTTACCGCTTTAGAAGTGATGAACTTTCGTTTTGAAGATGTGAAGCATTTTGTGCATAACTGGTACAATGCTGCCTATGATTTGTATGCTGAAGAAAAGAGTGCTAATTTGATCAAACTTCTGGATGCGAAACCACGTCTTCAGACAATGGCAGCGAACCCACTCCTGTTGACCTTGATTATGTTAGCATATGAAGATCGCCCGCTCTTACCTGAGCGCCGTGCAGAGTTGTATCAGATTTGCATCGAAACGGTGTTAGCAAAGTGGGATGCCCGGCGTGGGATACGAAGGGGATGGGAGTTCAAAACTGAACAGAAACATCAGTTACTCAAAGTCATTGCCTGGCACTTTCATGGGAAAAGACAGCGCTTTTTTACGGAACGCGATCTGCTCCAGGTCATTGCAGAATTTCTTCCGGCCATCAATGTGCCTGCGGCGCGAAACAATGACATTCTGCAAGAAATCGAGAGTGAGTTAGGAGTGTTGAAAGAGCAAGCAATGGGTTGGTATGGTTTTCTGCACTTAACCTTACAAGAATACTTCGCAGCTGAATACATAATTGATCATCAAAAGTATGAGGAACTTCTTCGTCATCGCGTTGATCCCTGGTGGGAAGAAGTACTGCTGTTTTACATGGGAATTACTCCTGATGCGAGTCATTTCCTGCAGCAGCTTTGCTCTCAAAATAGCACCTTACGCGAAGATATCTTCTACACGAATGTGTTACTTGCTGGCCGTTGTTTGACGGCTCATCCTACAGTGCGAGGAACAGGTTTACGAGCACAGATAATTGAGCGGCTCTTTGAGCTATTGATGTCAACTCAGTATAGTTTACTTAGACAAGAAGCCATTAAAGTTGTATGTAGCATTGGAGTTTTTGAAACGAACAGCAAGCTCGTAACACTGTTGTCAGACGAGCGGCTAAACGTGCCCATGCGATGGAATATTGCCGATGCGCTGGGCACGCTGGGAGAGCGGTCGGTAGCGGCAGACCTGATGCGGCTACTGTCAGTTGAGCGGCTGAATGCGTTCGTGCGATGGAATATTGCCGATGCACTGGGCACGCTGGGAGAGCGGTCAGTGGCAGGAGACCTGGTGCAGCTGCTTGCAGATGAGCGGCTAAATGTTGAACTGAGAAGGGGCATTGCCGGTGCGCTGGGCACGCTGGGAGAACGATCAGTGGCAGGAGACCTGGTGCAGTTGCTTGCAGATGACCAGCAGGATGTGTTCGTGCGCAGGAGAATTACCGGAGCGCTGGGTACACTGGCAGAGGGGTCAGGCAGGCTGTCAGAAGGGTTAGAGCGATCGGTTGCGGAAGACCTGGTGCAGCTGTTAACAGATGAGTGGCTGCATGTGTTCGTGCGAATGAGCATTGCCGATACCCTGGGCATGCTGGCAGAGGGGTCGGTGGTGGGAGACCTAGTGCAGCTGCTTGCAGATGAGCGGCTGGATGTAGACTTGCGAAAGAGTATTGCCGGTGCGCTTGCGGCCTATGCTAATGATATGTCAATAGTTGCAGGACTGATCAAGTCGCTACAATACAAGGAAATTTCCGATAGTGTGTATAGTGCTTTATGGAAAATTAGCAGACGCACAGGAGTATGGATTTTCCCCTTGCACTTGACAGATCAAAGTATGAACGTCAAACAACCACAGGCTCAGTATGAAATTGTACCATGGGAATAAGAGGAGGTAGAAGTATGGCCGACCGTGTGGGCGAGCAACTAGGCAACTATCGCCTAACTCGACTCCTTGGCCAGGGAGGCTTTGCCGAGGTCTACCTAGGCGAGCACGTCTACCTCAAAACCCCTGCCGCCCTCAAAGTCCTCGACACAGAGCTCAGCGAACCACAGCTCCTCGTTCCACACTTCTGTCCACCCTGGCCCCCAGGGCCGAACCCACCATCCCTTCCTTGACACCTCCTGCGGACGTGATGCAGGATCGAACTTACTTTGAAGCGGGCATCTTACCCACCTTAGTACCCTTGACTCCAGGTCTGGGACCACAGGATACGGTACAGAAGAGCGCGCAGGTCGAGCAAGTGTGGCAAGTGCCAACTCGGCCTGCAGCTCTGATAGGGCGCACGGCAGAATGGACACAGCTTATAGCTGCCTGGCAGCGTGCAAGCGCGGGGCGACCCCATCTCCTGGTGCTCTCAGGGGAGGTGGGCATTGGCAAGACACATCTGGCTGAGGAACTGCTGACCGAGGTCGGACGGCAGGGCATCGCTACCGCCATCGCGCGCTGCTACGCCGTGGAGGGAGAGCTGGCTTACACGCCAGTCGTGGCCTGGCTGCGGGCAGTGGCGCTTCGTCCAGCACTGGCTGCCCTGGATGCGGTCTGGCTCACCGAAGTTGCACGGCTCCTGCCGGACCTGCTGCTGGAACGACCGAGCCTGCCTCCTCCAAGTCCACTGCAGGAGGACTGGCAGCGTCAGCGCTTGTTTGAAGCCCTGGTCCGTGCTCTTTTGGGCACCCATGGCCCGCTCCTTCTGCTACTCGACGACTTGCAGTGGTGCGACCGGGAGACCCTGGCATGGGTACACTATCTGCTGCGCTTCGATCCACAAGCCCGCCTGCTCATCGTGGGAACGCTGCGCGCCGAGGAACTGACGAACGAGCATCCCCTACAGTCATTGCTGGTCACGCTGCAACGTGAAGGACAGCTGACCCAGATCAGCCTGGAGAGACTCACGGCGGCCGAGTCGGCAACTCTGGCCGCTCAGTTGGCCGGGCGAGAACTGGACGAAGAGGTGACGACCCGGCTCTATCAGGACACTGAAGGCAACGCGCTCTTTGTGGTGGAAACCGTGCGCCTGGGGCTAGGGGTGGCAGAAGACCGGGGGCGTCAAGGCCCATTCAGTGCGGAGCCAAAGGAGCAGGGCGCAGTCCGGCAGACAAGGCTACCTCCAACCATCCAGGCGGTGATTACAGCCCGCCTGGAGCAACTCTCGGCCCAGGCGCGTGAACTCGTGAGCGTGGCGGCCGTCATTGGGCGAGCATTCAGCTTCGAGGTGCTGACAGCAGCTAGCGGTTGGAACAACGAGGCCGTAGTCGAAGCACTGGACGAACTAGGGGAACGGAGGATCATCCGGGAACAGGGAACCGATGGCTACGACTTCAGTCACGACAAACTGCGCGAGGGAGCGTATTCTGCTCTAAGCAGAGCCCGGAGACGCCTACTGCACCGCCGCGTTGCCGACGCGATGAAACGGTTCCCTGGATCATCCCCGGATGGTCGCCTGACGGACCTGGCTTATCACTTCTACGAGGCGGGTGCATGGGAGCAAGCGTTGGAGTATGGGCAGCGTGCCGGAGAGCGGGCACAAGCCATGTACGCGCCGCGTGCCGCCATTGAACAGTTCACTCGCGCCCTGGATGCCGCTCAGCAGGGATCGATTCCGCTCTCTTCTCTGCTTTATCGCCTGCGTGGACAGGCATACCAAACGCTGGGGGACTTTGAGCGGGCTCGCCTGGATTATGAGACCACGCTGCAACTGGCGCGCGTCGCTGAGGACCGCCAGGGTGAGTGGCAAGCTCTGATGGATCTGGGCTTTCTGTGGGCGGAGCGCGATTACATCAAGACGGGTGCCTATTGTCAGCAGGCTCTTACGTTGGCACGTGGCATGGACGATCCGATTACCCTGGCTCACACCCTCAACCGCCTGGGTAACTGGCAAGTGAATGTCGAGCAACCTCTGGAAGCCCTGCGCTTCCATCAGGAGGCGCTCACACTGTTTCAGCAAGCGCATGATGTACAGGGAATCGCCCAAACCTATGATCTCATGGGCATGGCGAATACTCTTGGGGGGGATCTGGTGCAAGCATCCGCCTATTACCAACAAGCTGTCACCATCTTCCGGGAACTCGAGGATCGTCAAGGATTAGCCTCTAGCCTGACGACATTGATGATTCTAGGCGAAGGCGGGGGGTATGAAACTGGGACTATGGTGCCCGCCACGACCAGTTTCGCCGACTCCATCCACTTTGGCGAACTCGCTCTCCAGACGGCTCGTGAGATTGGTCAGCGATCAGCCGAAGCTTACGCCCTCTTTGCCCTGGCACAATACATGGGTCCACATGGTGAGTATGCACGGGTGTTAGAGGCTGCACAAGCGAGTCTTACTATCGCTAAACAGATCGAGCATCGCCAGTGGCTCACCAGTGCGCACTGGCAATTAGGAGCGCTCTATCTCGATCTGCTCGCACCTCCAGAGGCGCAGCAACATCTCGAACAGGCGCTGACACTAGCACATGAGCTCGGCTCGTGGAACTGGATTCGCATCGTTTCAGGATTTCTTGCTCCCCTGCATCTTCTTCAACAAGACCTCACAAAGGCCGAATCAATCCTCACGGCTGCGCTTGAACCTGATGCTGCCATGCAAACCATTGGGCAGCGACTCGTCTGGACAGCACGCGCCGAACTCGCCCTGGCTCGCAGCAACCCTGGCCTGGCACTGGATATCACCGATCGGCTGATCGCCTCTGCGGCCAACCTGACTGACGAGTATGTCATCCCCCTTCTCTGGAAATTGCGTGGTGAGGCTCTGGCGGCGCTTCATCGATCAGAGGAAGCCGAAACGATGCTGCAAGCTGCGCAAGAGGCTGCGCGTACACAGGGGCTGCAGTCCTTGCAGTGGCGCATTTGTGTTTCCCTAGCCAAACTCTATCAAGGCCAGGGGCGTAATAAAGAGGCTGAACAGGCATTTGCGACAGCTCGAACCATCATCGAAGAACTCGCAAACACTCTTGCGGATGAATCACTCCGAGACAATTTCACGCGTCTGGCAACCAGGATGTTCCTTAGCCCCTCTGTGTAGCTCACACAAAATATCCGTACTGCTTTTTTCAAAACTCCCGTGTTTTCCACGATGACAGTACAAGCTTATTAGGTTACACTGTGAGAGTCAACTAGACAACAGTTCTGTTGCTCGGCACGACGTTCCTGCTGTGATGGCTCTTATGACCGAGGATTGCATATTCGACAACACCTATCCACCACCAGATGGTGAACGTTTTGTTGGACAAGAAGCGGTTCGGCGCTTTTGGGAAGAGTTTTTTCGTTCATCCCCTGATGCTGTGTTCAAATCAGAGGAGATGACCACACTTGGAGATCGCTGTGTCATTCGCTGGAGGTATGAATGGACAAGTACCGACGGTAGTCGCGGGCACGTACGTGGCGTGGATGTTTTTCGCGTGCGAGATGGCAAGGTAGCTGAGAAATTAGCATATGTCAAAGGGTAGAGAGGAGAAAGCAAGTGGGCAACGATAAGCAAGCAGCAGCAAGTCAGCAACAAGTCCGTGTTATCAAGCCACATCAATTTGATGCCAACACTCCCCAAACGCCAGGGATGCAGCGTGCGGCGGCGGTTTCCAAACAGTTAGCTGGTTCGCAAGGCCTCTGGGCAGGAGTCACGGTCGTTGCGCCCAATGTCGCCAGTGGCATTCACCATCATGGAGAGACGGAGACCGTCATCTATGTCGTATCGGGCCATGCGAAGATGCGTTGGGGTGACAGGATGCAGTTCGAGGAAGACATTGAGCCAGGCGACTTTATCTATGTGCCCCCCTTTGCGCCACACCAGGAGATCAACCCATCGCCCGACATCCCCTCGCAATGGGTGATTGTCCGCAATTCACAGGAACCGATCGTCGTCAACCTTGAACCGTTTGATGTAGCACAACCGTAAAATGAGGAGTTGAACTGGGCATAAACGCGAGCACAGCCCGCAGATTGCCGAATTTCGCGATCACCTCACAGCATAAACCATAATCCAGGTCTAGCTGTTCTGCGATTCGTCAACCATATCAAAGTTCTCTGCAAAGTTTGGGAGAAGTTCTACTCCTGGTGGTGGTGGATGATCGGGTACCCAGGCTGCGAACCATTCGCGGTCGCACTGGATCATCCACACTAAATCTTTGCGTCTTTGTGTAAACAAGGTATACAGATTCTGGTTCTCTTTGTGAACCTTGTGAATTGCCTGGTCCATGTCTTCGTGAGTGAGTTCTCCTGCTTTCCACTGCTGGAATTGCTCATAGAGCGGGTCAAGGATCTGGTGATAATAGTGGTCGTAGTAGGCGTCAATAAGGTCTTGTTCCCACTTCCGTATATCTTTGTTGTTACTCATCTTTCTGTAATGCCTCCTGATATAGGCATATCAAATCCTTCTTTTTCTCACGCCGCCTGCGGCGGCAGAAAGAGAAAAGAATTTTTCGGGGACGCCCCGAACCCCGGCAAAGGACTCCGTCCTCTGCACTCTTTTTATGATACTTTGGTTTCTGCTTTTTGTTCTTCAACTGCCTCAAGTTGGCGAGTTGTCTGTCGTTGGACAAAACTGATCTCATTTTCGAAGATGCGACGCAGGATCGCCACAGAATTCGCATAGGTTGAGTCCATGCCAAAGTACGAGAGACTACCTGCGCCCAGATTCTTGCCTCTTGTGTAAGGGGTATCAGAAGCATAGTGCAGTATACCCAAATCATAGGGAAGCCTGGCAAAGTTAATGTTCTCCCCCACCGGGTAGCGCGTCAGGTACTGGTCTTCATAAACGGCATTCAGATAGGGGCCACTTTCCATCTCAATGACTGTATAGTTTGCCAGGTAGTAAAAATCATAGTACTGGCGGTTTTGTAGATAAGTCCCTTGCCCAGAGACAGCCTTCTGGTTATCCAGCACAGAGCCATAAATCAGGTAGGGTTGAACGTCTTGCGCTACAAAACAATTATCTAGCCAATAGGTATTTTGGCTATGTTCATCTAGCACTACATTGGAGATCATAACATCACCAATGCTGCCATTGAGGGTGGCCGCTTTCCCAAGTACGTAGATACCACGAATATTGGTGAGGTTCTCCATGATCTCACGCATCATACGATAAGCGGCCATACCCAGAGGATAATCAATATTAAGAATAATGGCCTGGCTTCTGGCAAGATAGTCCATGTATGGCATGCGGCAACGGGGATCAGTCTCAGTTTGATGGAGCTTAGACAGCTCAAAGATCTGTGCATCGATCTCCAGGCCATGGCGAGCGCCTACATACCAGATACCTCGCTCTTGCTCCTCACGAAGGCGATTTCTTGCAAACTCTTTTCCGGCTGGAGTACGAATCCATTCCCTGGCTACAAAGTAAAGGAAATTCTGCCAGTTACCAGGCACTGTTCCTTCTTGCAACTTATGACATTCGTCAGCAAGGTAGGGGTCTTCGCCGCTGAGCGCGAACGTAGTCAACTCGTCCTCGCGATTAAGCAGGCTACCTGACATCAGATTAAGCAGGCTATGCGTATTGCTGGAGACGAAGTAGACTGGTCGATCCTGCAAAGCACGTGTATTCAATAGATTTTCTACAGGAGACCACCACTGACGAGTAGCGCGCACATATCCTACATGCGAACCACCCAGGAAACGAAGCGCGAAGCTTTTACGCTCTCGCCCTATTTTGTGCAGGTTCTCCCAAAGATGATCACCCCAGATTAACTCCAGGCGCCGCCAGTCATCTAGCTTAATGTGCAGGCGTTCGCGCAACACCTTGGTAATCTCTGCAAAAACTGGTGAGGTTCGATCCATGCGCGTTTCAAGTAACTGCATCGTTGTGAGATCGACATTGAGCAGATAGTATATTTTGTTCCACTCGATCTGGAAAGCGACCAGAATGGGCACGATGTCATCAGTGTCGCTTACGCTGGCAACATAGACGGCAAGTGTTTCTTTCCCATCGTAAAACCACTTGCGCCGCCGGGCAGAAGCGGTTACACCCTCCCAGCTATCGACATGAAAGCCCTGTTGCACAAACACTTCTTCCGCCTGGCCAAGTAGCACAAGGTTACAGTTGATGATGGCAGCCGGTAGGCGCAAAACACTGTAAATGAATGCAGACATGTCGGGATACGGTGATCGCGCTTCTGGATGCAGGCTTGAATCGATGTTATAGTGAGCCTGCACAAGTGCCTTTAAGCTGATTTCGCCCGAACTACGCAGTAAGGTATTATACGTGCGAATGTACATTTCGACATCGCGCTTACCGGCTTCGTGATGTTCATTGTCCTGCTCAAATGAACTTGTAGCTGCCGTATGCGTTGTTGGATGAACGTCTAAAGCTTCTTCGATTTCACTGTTATCATGTAGATATTGGTAATTGTGTGGTCGACCATCAATAGGATCAGGTGTCGTGTTTTGATCTCCTGTGGTGTTATTTTTACGTGGCATATGCCTATTCCTCTCTTCCCTGTTGTTTCGGACTGTTTCTTTCTCTTTTACATGCTATTTTCCGTTTATTATACTCGTTAGATTGACAACGTGCCAAAGAAGATCAATAAAATTTTTATGTCAATTTATGCCACCAATCTGCCAGGCAAAACGTAACTATTGTAAGAGACATTACTAAAACGTTGGGCATCCCCATACCTGGCGTTTCCCCCTAGTAATATCTCTTTTTTTCACCAGAGCAATAGATCTTCGTTTCCAGGGATACGTTGTTTTTCTGATTGAGGATTTTCGATGGGTTTTTGCCGCCACTCACAACGGACTTCTCCACTTTGCAGCAGTTTTTGGATTATATTGTCGTAATCATGCAGCATAAATTGTCCAAAGTTAGCCAGGAGCATTTGCTGGCGCAGATCGGGCCAGCGACGCTGGCGTTGGGCATGTCCTTGTTGCAATACGCGTTGATACAATAGCTGCATCTCCTCCTCCAAACGCTCGCGCTGTTGTGCAGCGAACCACGCTTCTGATAATAACCCCTCTAGGCTCTGCTCATGCATATGGCGATGATAGATGCATATTGCATCATTCATAATGAACAAGCTATCCTGGCGTCGAGTCGCAAAAATGAGTGTATAAGGGACTGGTTCGACAACAGCAGGGGCAGTATGCATGAGTAGAGGAATACGCTGCACCGTAAGAAAATGCTGCTGTTGCATTGAATCAAAAAAAGCGCCGGTAAGCCCGTCCACCAAATGTTTCATCTCAGAGTTATCTGTGAGCAATGATTTCCAGCGATCACTACGAAGAAGGGAGGTGAATGCTGAAGCCCCGTTGGGAGTGCGCAAAAAAGGGATTAAACGACTCTCAATCTGCTTTTGTGAAATGAGCAGGCAAAGTTCTGTAGGCGAGGTACGCTGATAGAGAGGTGAGAGGTCTTCAAAGTTAAACGGCGTTGGACTTGCAAATGGGTTGAGTGAGAAGATGGCCGCAGATTGACCGATTGCCTGGAGCAATGAGGGCGCAGCGTCAGGCCAACTGGCCCGCATACTACCGCTTTCCTTTGGGAGAGTGATGTTTCCTCCAGTACTTGCTTCTTTTCGTTTGTTACTTTTAGACTCCAACGCTACGTAATGGAGATCGATCGATCTATTCTCTTTTGCAAGCTCGTGCGAGGTTGAAAGCGCTGGCTGTAATATGTGATTGCCACCAAGTCCATCAATCCAATAGCAACGACGAAAGATACGAGTTGCGGCCAGGGATCGGCAATATTGGACGACATACTCATGTAAAAGCCATTTACGCAGTGTAGACAAAATGACCTGTTCCGTAGGACGGCGACGCTGGAATGTGGATTGCTTTTGCGCACGCCCGGCGGATTCCGATGTTGGTTGCTCGTAGTTAAATTCGGACCATAGGTTTTGCATGGTGTCGATATTTTATCATAACCATGGCTTTGTGCTATGCTTAAAAAGCACGGAACATAGTAAGCTTTTGAGATTACATATGGAGAAGCTCATGAATTACAATATCCCTGGTATTCACCATGTCACAGCTATCTGTGATAACCCTCAGCAGAACATCGATCTCTATGCTGGACTTTTAGGCTTGCGCGTAGTCAAACAAACGGTCAACTTCGATATGCCCGACACGTATCACCTGTATTATGGAGATGAGCAGGGGCATCCTGGAACCATCCTCACGTTCTTTGCCTGGCCTGATGTCCCCAAAGGACGCATAGGCACAGGACAGGTAGGCACTATCTCATTTTCTATACCTGAGCAGTCGACGGATTACTGGATAGAACGTCTTTCTCAACATAATGCGCTTGTAGTTGGGCCTAAGATACACTTCGGAGAAAAGGTGCACACCGTCTTTACCCCTGACGGGCTAACGCTCCAACTGGTTGCTCACAGAGAAGCCGATCAATATAGTGGGTGGCAAGATGGCCCTGTTCCTGCGGAGTATGCTATTCGCGGATTTCATAGCGTTACTATGATGGAGGCAAACCTTGAGATTACTTCCACTATGCTGACCGAGATTCTGGGCTTTAAGCTTGTGGGAGTGGAAGGCAACCGTTCACGTTTTAGTGTAGGTGATGGTGGTATTGCAACACTCGTTGATGTGCTAACTCTACCCGAGCTTACCCACGGCACGATAGCAGTGGGCTCCGTCCATCATATTGCCTGGCGCACACCAGACGACGAGCAACAACTGGCCTGGCGCAAGAGAATACAGGATCTCCGTATTCCTGTAACTCCAGTAAAGGATCGTCAATACTTCCACTCGATCTACTTCCACGAGCCTGGTGGAGTACTCTTTGAGATTGCCACCGACCCTCCCGGTTTTGCTATCGACGAACCAGTTGACCAATTAGGGACGCATTTGAAACTGCCGCCCTGGCTGGAATCAGAAAGGCCAATGCTGGAGCAAACTTTACCGCCTTTGCATCTACCCGGAACAGAAGAAGGGGACTGAACTTGCTAAATAGGAAGGCTGTGTTAAATGAGCCAGGATAGGCCACGCCTATCCTGGCTCATTTAACACTTTTACACTTTCTCACCGCCTCCACAATCAATCGATGCTCCACCACTTTCAATCTCTCATGCAACGTCTCTTCAGTATCTCCCTCCTCAATAGCCACCTCTTGCCGGCAGATGACGGGCCCGACATCTACTTCTGGCGTGACAAAATGGACGCAGCTTCCCGTGATTTTTACACCAGCGTCAAGGGCTTGTTGAACCGCGTGCAAACCACGGAAGGCTGGTATTTGTGTTCCATTCCTGGTTGTAAAGGTACTACCTGTCCCATTATCAGGTAGTAAAGCAGGGTGGATGTTGATGATATGTTGAGGGAATTGCTCGAGGAAAGCAGCGCTCAAAATACGCATCCAGCCGGCCAGGACAATAAGATCTATCTGAAAGAGATGAAGCAGAGTTGTGAGTCGAGATTCGCTTTCAGACATTTCGGATTTGGGCGCAATGAATTGCACCCCTATGGTTCGTTGGCTCCAGGGTAGATATATCGCTGGCAACCTGTGTTTGAGCGCTCGTTGTAAGCCATAGGCATCAGGTTTATTGCTCACAACGAGCGCAATTTCGACGTCTGGTAGTTGGTGGCTTTCGATAGCTTCGATAATCGCTTGCAAGTTGCTGCCCGAACCTGAGATGAGTACGCCAATGCGCAGTGAAAGGTTCTGGCTGCTCACAATTGCTTAACCTCTTCATCAGCCTGCGCCAGTTCAGCCGTAAAGCGTTGTTTATATGTGCTCAAACGCTGTTCCAATTGTGTATCCGAAAGCGCAAGTATTTTAGCTGCCAGTAGCGCTGCTCCTTCTGGCTCTAAAATTGTGGGAGAAGCGATACCTGATGGTAATCGGAGAGAAGAAAGGATATCCATGCCTCCAAAACGGTCGCTGTAAGGTGGGCAGGCAATGACAGGATAGCGTGTGTTGGCATCAACGACCGCTGATAGAGCGTTTGAGCGACCCGCGATGGTGATGTAGACCAGTGGGCCGTTTTGTTCATATTCCTGTAGTATTTCTAGCAAGCGTTGTGTTGCTTTGTGAGCGGAACAGACGCGCATTTCGTAGCCAATTTCAAGGATTTTGAGTGTTTTTGTGATGGCTTGCGCGTGCGTCAGGTCGCCTTTGCTGCCCATTATGATGATGACGTGTGCTGGCATGGTTTATTTGTCCTCCCCGAAATGGCCCTAGGGGCCGATTTATCGTGCCCATCGCCGATTTATCGGCCCTCCAAACCGCAATGAGCGATGTCTCTTCGATAGTGCATGTTTTCAAATGAAATTCGTGTTGCGGCATCGTAGGCTCTTGTTACCGCTTCTTGTAATGTTACTCCGTGTGCTGCGATGCTGAGTACGCGCCCCCCTGCTGTAACCAGTTGTCCGTCTTGTAGAGCTGTGCCCGCATGAAAAATTTGCACATCTTTAAGATGGCTAGCTTCCTCAATGCCAGTGATCGGTAGACCTGTGCGGTATGTTCCAGGGTATCCTTCTGATGCCAGGGTAATACTTACAGAGTAACCCGGGCGCCACAGCGTATTGAGTTTCACCGGGAGTGTATCAGCAAATTCCAGTACATTCACCAGATCTTCTTGCATGAGCATCATCAAGGCCTGAGTTTCTGGATCTCCAAAGCGGGTATTGTGCTCTAATACCATTGGGCCACGTTCGGTGAGCATGATGTTCGAGTAGAGCACACCGGAGAAGTCGACGCAACGCGCCTTGAGAGCTTGCAGTGTCGCGGCAACGATATTTCTATATATCTGCGCTTCGGTCGACTTATCAACAAAAGGCAGAGGGGTGAATGCTCCCATTCCTCCGGTATTCAGTCCTCGATCACCATCAACTGCGCGTTTGTGATCCTGGGTCAATGCTAAAGGGAGATAGTGCGTTCCTTTGCAGACGACGGTCGAGCCGATCTCATCGCCTTGCAAGTAGTCTTCGATTACGATGATATCGCCAGCGTCACCGAAGACGCGTTCAATCATCAACTGGTGAACGGCATTACGAGCGGTATCCATATCCAGAGCTACAATAGCCCCCTTACCCGCTGCATTCCCATCAGCTTTGACGACAACAGGAACCTCATGTTCTTCCAGATATGCGAAGGCTGCTTGCGCTTGAGTAAAGGTTCGGTGCTGGGCGGTGGGAATCCCCGCTTCGGCCATGAGTTGCTTGGCGAAGGCCTTACTGCCCTCTAATGCCGCGCCCACTGCGCCAGGTCCAAAGATAGGTAGACCGCACCGCCTGAATACGTCAGCAATGCCAGCTACTAGTGACACTTCTGGGCCAACAACGGTGAGATCGATCTGAGCGCGTTCTGCAAAATCAGATAGCTGGGTAAGCTGGGTGACGTTGAATGGTACACACTCAGCATATGGAACCATGCCAGGATTGCCCGGCGCTGCATATATCTGCGTCACGCGACTGCTCTGCGCAAGTTTCCAGACCAGAGCATGTTCGCGCGCTCCTGAACCTACGACCAGCACCTTCATGAATATACCCTCTGAAAGTAACTCAAGGCATGCACATTAGCGCATAGCGTTGAGGCTGACGAATTGAATAGCATGTGTAGTACTCGCGGCAAGTGGATCGAACGGCCACCCTTGCTTCTCCATACACCCGTAGCAAAATTCGTTGTGCAACAATGTATTAGCATCATCATACTGTAGGTGCCGATTAATCGCGCCCACCGCCGATTGATCGACCTCCCTCTGAATGGCCGTAACGGAAGCTACAGCGCGTCCCAGACTGGTAGTGCTAAGATACCCCAGGCTATCAACGCCGATATATGCTGCAACCTCCTCTACAGTGCGTCCGGCAGCGATTAACTCTTCCTCCTGAGGAATATCGATGCCAAAATAGCAGGGATGGCGCAATGGAGGTGAACTCGAGCGCAGGTGGATCTCCTTCACGCCCTGATGACGTAATGCTGCTACCAGCCGCTTCATGGTATTGCCACGCACAATCGAATCATCCACCACCACCAGGCGCATACCCTCGATCTTTGGTTTGACCATGTTGAATTTCAGGTCGACTTCCAACTGGCGCAAACGCTGATCGGGTTTGATAAAGGTGCGGTCGCTATAGCGGTTTTTGATGATCGCCTGACCATAAGGAATACCGGACTCAGTGGCATAGCCGAGAGCTGCTGGAATGGAAGAATCAGGCACTGGTATTACCAGGTCTGCATCTATAGGGTGCTCCCTTGCCAATTCGCGTCCAAGCGCTTCGCGCACAGTGTAGACATACCTGCCGTTCAACTGGCTTGTAGCGTCCGAGAAGTAAATATATTCGAATACGCAGAGCGACTTGCGCGGCAAACGCACAAGTATTTCTGAATGCATACCACCCTCATCGATAGTAATGAACTCTCCTGGTTCAACTTTACGCACAAAGGTTGCTCCTATACGATCCAGGGCACATGATTCAGAGGCTATGATCCAGTTTTCGCCAATACATCCAATACATAGTGGACGCATACCCCAGGGATCACGCATAGCATAAAGTTTGCCGTCGGCCAGGATCACCAGGCTGTAGGCTCCACGCAGCAATGGGAGAGTAGCGATCATACGTTCACGTACGGTGGAACCTTCTGCATGTAGTAGGAGTAGAGCGATAACTTCGCTGTCGGTGGTAGACTGTAGAAACTCTCCTGGTAGTTGTTCACGCAGTGCTGCGCCGTTTATCAGGTTGCCGTTGTGGGCGACTGCGATTGTATTATAATGGCCGCGCCATACTCCGACAACAAACGGGCCTGCGTTCTCAACGCAACTTGAGCCAGTTGTGGAATAGCGCACATGTCCAATGCCACAGCGCGTTTCAGGTAAACCGGTGCCTGTATCGGAGAAGACTTCACGCACCTTACCCATACTGACACGGCTGACTATTTTGCCTTCGCTATCGTATACTGCCATGCCTGCGCTTTCCTGCCCGCGATGTTGCAGGGCAGTGAGAGCAAGGGTGAGATAGCGACGGATATCTATATTTTCGCCATTCGGGCGTGAGTAAATACCAACTATGCCACAGGCGTCATGCAGTCGTTCCATCCTTCAACTCCCTATTTATTGTCCAGGATAACCAGGTTGCACTCCTATGCAAGCTTCAGTTTTCCTGTCAGGTCGGCAACCAGGGCGTAGCGATCGGCAACTTCCCGGAGGTCTTGTTGAGTGACGTCTTTCAGGTTGCGATAGACTTGTTTATCTAGCATGCGGGTTTTGTCTCCGCCGGGCCAGAGACGCCAGCTATCGTTGTCGATCACGTCGGCTACCAGCAAGTTTCCTTGCATGTCGCGACCAAATTCGATTTTGAGATCGACGAGCGTCACGTCTATCGAGGCCCAGGCTCGTTCCAGCGTTTCGAAGACGCGGCGACCCTGAGCAGCCATCCATTCAATTTCATGCTTCGTTGCCAGACCCATCTTCAGGATATCTTCTTCCCAGATTTTTGGGTCGTGACGAGCATCATCTTTGAGAAAAGTCTCGACTAGCACTGACTCGAAGCGCGTTCCTTCGCTTATTTCGGGATAGCGTTTGAGATAAGAACCGGTAGCAATGCGACGCATTACCTGTTCGATTGGCAGCATTGTGCAGTGCTGAACCAGCAGAATCACATCATTGATCTGCTCGACAAAATGTGTTGCAATCTTTTCTTCGTTCAGCAATCGAAATATATTGGCAATAGTGATTGTGCTCCAGCGCGATTTGCCCGGTAGTTCATCACGACGCACACCATCTCCAGCTGTTATTTGATCTTTATTTACCATAAAGGCTAGACTCGGATCATCTGGATAAGCATATATTAATTTTGTCTTGCCTTCGGCCAGTAGTGGACCAAAGAGGGGATTATCTATCATTGCAGTATGACTCCTTCACCTTCTGTGATATATCCTACCTTGTGCAATTCGGGAAGCAGATGCTGTGCCAGTTCCGCTGCTTCTGATGAAACGATAAACACCATGCCTACACCCATATTGAACGTGCGGTACATTTCTTTGCGCGTGACATGCCCCAAATGGCCAATCAAGTCAAAAATTGGCGGAACCTGCCAGGAACCAATCTCGACAACTGCCTGGGTCCCAAGAGGTACAATACGAGCTATATTGCTCTCAAAGCCACCACCAGTGATATGAGCGATGCCTTTAATGGTGATTCCAGGATATTCACGTAAGGTCTGAACCTCTCGTAAGTAGCAGCGATGGGGCCGTAACAATGCATCAACCAGTGACTCTTCAAGTTCGGGAAAGATGGTATCGAGCGCAAATGGAGCGAAAACACGCCTGGCAAGCGAGTAACCGTTCGTGTGCAAGCCATTTGAAGGCAACCCAAGCAAAATATCACCCACAGAAATGTTTTGTTGACTCCCAATGACTGCACCCTGCTCGACAATGCCGACGATGGTACCTGCAAGGTCAAAGGCGCCCGGCAGGTAGACATCTGGCATTTCAGCCGTTTCGCCTCCCAATAAAGCACATCCTACTTCCTGGCATGCCATAGCAACACTCTTCACAATGGTTGCGGCATGTATTGGATCGAGTTTTCCCATTGCCAGGTAGTCCATAAAGAAGAGCGGTGTAGTTCCCTGCGTTAGCAGGTCATTCACTGAGTGGTTGACCAGATCATAACCGATAGTCTCAAAACGCCCGGCCTGCGCTGCAATCAGTGTCTTTGTGCCGACACCATCTGTCGAGGCTACTAGCGCGGGCCAGCGCATATGTTGTATTCCGCTTAGATCATAGATGCCTGCAAAGGCACCAATACCTGCCAGCACATCTGGACCGTGTGTTGCTCGTACGGCATCGCGCATCAACTCTTTGGCAGTATCGGCAGCGGCGATGTCAACACCGCTGGAGGCATAGGAGGAATTGGAAACAATGGATTGGGCACTGCGTGCCCAATCCATTGTTTCCAATTTTTTTACATATTCATAGGCATTTTTGAAGATTAAGAGGCCATCCCCATACCCTTGTGTACCTCGCCGTTGCGGGTGTTGGATGGCATGAATGTAACGTTCGGGATGAGGCATTAAGCCAAACACATTGCCTTGAGAGTTGCACACACCTGCGACGTTGCCAATGGAACCGTTAGGATTGTCAGGATAAGGTATAAGAGATGAGAGGGAGGTAGTGGCAGTTGAGGGTGATATCTGCCACGCATTCATAGTATACACTAATGGTATTTGTCCATTTGCTTGTAAAACGGACAACAAATCAGGGTCGGCTAAGACGAAGTGTCCCTCACCATGTGCAACCGGCAGTTCTAAGGAACGATCTGTACCCTGAGTAAAGATGCATCGGCCTGGCTGCGTTGATAAGGTGACCCAACGGCACTCAAATTGCGCTGAAGCGTTACTAATGAGGCTTGTAGTCGGGACTTGAGAAGCATCGAGAGATACACTCTCTATACCAGGGAGCAATCCGGCACGCACAAGTACTTGAAAACCATTACAAATACCCAATACAAGACGACCCTCGTCAATAAATTGCTGTAATTGCTTTCCAAGGTGAATCACCAGATTTGTTGCCAGCAATGTTCCAGCACCGAGATCATCACCGTAAGAAAATCCCCCTGGAATAACCAGAAAATGGTAGTCGAGGAGGCGTTCAGGGATCTTGAGCAGTTGGTTTATATGCAATAGATCGGTCTCAAAGCCTACCAGTCGGCAAGCCTGGGCCGTCTCGCGATCACAGTTAATGCCAGGGGCACGCAACACAAGCGCACGAGGGTTAGAGTTATTCATGCCTCGCCTCCCCTTTCCATGCATTTTGTAGTTCTGCTACAGAACAATCAATCATTATCTGGTTGGCATTTTGTATAACAAAGCGTTCTGCATCGTTGACTGCACCAATACAAGCTAAGCTGTACACTCCATGTGTTCGCATATAGACTTCAAAGGCATCCTGGTGCTCAGGCGAAATCTCGACGAGGAAACGCGAGGCTGATTCGCTGAAGAGCAAAATTGTAGTGAAATCACCGGGCGATTTTGTGCTTTCCGCCAATGTGGTGGTTTCGTGAGGAGTCTGTTTTAAATCAATCGTCATTCCGAGCAATCCAGCCAGGGACATTTCGGCGGCGGCCACAGCTAATCCACCCTCAGAGAGATCATGGCAGGATTGTATAAAGCCCATACGTATGGCTGAACCTAGGGTTTTCATGGTAATACGGGCAGATTTGATATCGACATTGGGAACGATTGTGCCTGGAAATGGATCCGTCATTCCAGTTACCTCAGCATAGTACGAGCCTGCCAATTCGTTGCGCGTAATACCGATTTGATAGAGCAGGTTGCCAGGCTGCTTCAGCGACATGTCGATTGTTTGCGCGGCATCATCGATTACGCCTACAGCAGAAATGAGCAGGGTTGGAATAACAGGCACACGTTCTCCGTTAGAGCGATACTCATTATTGAGGCTATCTTTTCCGGAGATGAATGGAGTTCCATAGCCGATTGCGGCATCGTAACAACCTTTAACGGAACGTACTAACATGCCCAGTTGTAAGGGATCGGTCGGGTTGCCCCAACAGAAATTATCGAGAATAGAGGCATGTTCGATATCTCCACCAACGGCTGTCAAGTTTCGCAGCGCTTCGTCAACAGCATTGATTGCCATGTGATAAGGGTCGATCTTGCCGTAGAGCGGGTTGATGCCATTCGACAAGATGATACCAGCATCGGCAGGGATTGATCGGGCGAGGGTTGGCTGGGTTGGGGTTGACCGGGCGGGAGTGAGGGATGGGGTTGGCGTGGCGAGAGTTAGCCGAGTGGGAGTTGGCCGGGCTGGGGCAAGCCCAGCCCCTACATTTTGGATTGGTTGAAGCACTGCTGCATCGCCTGGGCCGTTGCCTGCTCTTCCTACTAGTGGTTTAAGAACGGTAGCACCCTGTACTTCATGGTCGTAGCGACGCACGACCGATTCTTTGGAGGCGATGGTAGGATGATGAAGGAGAGATAATAGAGCATTCATGTGGTGCCGGGCGACCGGAAGGGTCGCCCCTACATTTATTTTTTCGGATGCCCCAGGGACGTTTATGTCTATATGTAGGGGCTGGGCTTGCCCCAGCCCGGCCAAGCCCAGCTCGGCTTCAGCATTCATCCCATTCCTTACCCACATCGCCTCCAGTGTTCTGGCTGGTCTACCCTCGTGTAAGAAGTGCATCTCCAGGTTGGCAACGATGTGTCCATAATAGCTGACAGAGAGGCGCTGGTCTGCGGTGAATGTGCCGATGATGCTTGCTTCAACCTCTTCGATAGCACAAAGTTCCAGAAGTGCATCAAGCTTTTCAGGAGGGACAGCCAGTATCATGCGTTCCTGGGCTTCGGAGAGCCAGATTTCCCAGGGGGTCAGGCCTTGATATTTCAGAGGAGCCTTTTCGAGTTCTACAGAAGCGCCTGTCTCCGCTCCCATCTCGCCGATAGCTGAGGAGAAACCACCAGCACCACAGTCAGTAATGGCGGTGTACAGTTGGCGGTCACGCGCCTGGATTATGACGTCGGCAACCTTCTTTTCGGTGATGGGCGCGCCGATCTGCACAGCGCTTCCGGCATGCTCGTTGATCTCGCTGCTCATCTCGCCTGAGGAAAAGGTCGCGCCGTGTATACCATCACGACCAGTACGCCCACCAAGCACGACAATCCTATCTCCCGGTTGCAGCTGCCTTGGGTGACTTCCATGCGGCAAGATGCCAAGACAACCGCAAAAGACGAGCGGGTTATACATATATCCCTGGTGATAGAGGATAGCGCCGTTGACAGTCGGAATGCCCATTTTATTGCCATAGTCGCGCACGCCATTGACTACACCGCTGGCGATACGATGGGGAGAAAGCATACCAGCAGGCAATTCATCACTGGACGTGTCAGGAGGTCCGAAGCAGAGAATATCTGTACAGGCAATGGGCTGCGCTGAAACGCCCAGGACGTCACGAATGACCCCACCAACGCCAGTATTCGCTCCTCCAAACGGTTCGATTGCCGAGGGATGATTATGTGTTTCAACTTTGAAGGCGATATCCTGTGTTTCTGTGAAACGCACAATGCCAGCATTGTCGCTGAAAGCCGATACCACCCAGGGACTGTTGATCTGCTGAGTGGCTCGCATAATGTATTGTTGAAGCAAGCCATGAATGGCCTCTTGTTCGAGCAGTTTTCCGTCACCGTCTAATTCCTGGTAGTGAATGGTAGCTTTAAACGTTTTATGCGAACAGTGCTCTGACCAGGTCTGTGCCAGCGTTTCGAGTTCAACATCGGTCGGCTCGCGGCGCTGCTCCTTATAGTGTTGTTGAATGGTGCGCATTTCATCTAGATTCAGAGCCAGGAGACCCGTCTTGCTTAATTCCATGAGTTGCTGTTCGGTCATTTCTGATAGAGGAATGAATGCGGGGACGTGACGAGACTTGACTGTTTCCACATTCTCATTAGCAATCAATGAGGGCGCAGAAAATTGCTCCCCAATAGGCGTCAAGTTAACATCCGTTGCGGAGCCACCACCCCACTCCAAGGGCACCCGCAAGGGGATGCCCCTACTATACAACGGAAAGGCGGTTTGCACCTCGTGTATAGTAGGGGCAGGGCTTGCCCCCGCCCTCGTCCCGGTACCTTGATCGGCCTTAACTTGACCCATATCAGGCGAAATAAAATGTGCCCCCACAGTTTCGCGCACGACATAGTTTTGGATGAGGGGATTGTAGAGCAGCGCTTTGATAATGTAACTCACTTCCTCTTCACTCAGACGCTTATCGAGCATAAACCTGCGGCCGGTCTCTACGCGCTCTAACGTAGTGATCCCCAGCATAGATGCGCCTTTGAGGACGCTTTCTGCCAATGTGTCAGTTACACCTGGGTGAAAGAAGATATCTACGATATGAGCTGCACTGTTTATTCCTTGTTTTTGAGCTAGTTCCGCTTCCTGCGTGACTGGGTCGATGAGGAGTCGCCTGGTTAGCTGATCGATTTGTGTGGGGGTGAGTTGTCCGGTGAGGTTGTAGAGTTGAGCGGTGCGGATGGTAAGAGGAGATGGACTGGTGGAAATTGCGGCGAGTGAAGGAAGGTATATCCTGGGTAACTTCAGTATTTCGCGAGCAACCTGCTGAGCCTGTACGTCGTACTGCTTAGAGCGTGCTCGCACCTCGATTTGATAGAGTGTCACGCTTCCTATCCCAAATCTTGTGTACTTACCAATTGTTAAATCTTTCAACAATAAGAACGGATAAAGCGGTAAGAAATATACTTAAAAGGTACTTCCTTACCATCCCTTGACTTGGAACATGTGCTTTGATGCGCACATAAGGCAACACAAATATCATCGTCTCATTTCACAGAGTAAATTTCAGTGAGTTCGTTTGCTCGCACGATGTTTTCGGGTTGGTTGGAAAAGGTCTCACGAACGTCAGCGTAGAGTTCGCGCAGCGTTTTGAAGGCTCGCGTCATGGCCCCGGCCTCTTCGGAACTTTTCCACTTGGGACTGCTGGGCAGACGAGTGGTCAGGTAGTAATCCGAAAAGAGGGCGCGGTTATTAAAAAATGGCTCGCTCCATTCGGCTACATCGTAAGCGCTGAGAAGTTTATCGTACTGGGCAAAGGTGTCACTTTCGGTATAGCTGAAACGACGCAGGACGCGGAGCGCTACATCATCAGGGTTGCGGCGGTTCACGGTGAGCACGCGAGGTCTAATACCTACTTGCTTTGGAACTGAGGGGTTCATGCTGAACGTTTCTTGTGGTTGAGACCTGGAGAGTTCAGCGGTATAGCGTTCCACCAGAACAAAGTCCAGGCGCTGGTAGTCGTCGGTCAGTACCAGTAGATAGTCACCGGGGCGGTTGCGAAAGGCTCGTACTATGCCCTGGGTGCTGGCTACGGTTACGGATTTGAGTTCCAAGAGGTAGACCTCGAACAGCCTGGCATCCTGGCTGGCAAGACGCTCAATGTGGGTGATAGCGGATTTCAGGTTGTCGCTGGTAAAGCCCATCGCTGCTACGTTTTGGACGAGCCGGTCGTTGGTGTCATAGCCGAGTTTCGCGAAAAAGGCGGCCAGGGCGTCTCTGCTGGAGAGGAGTTGAATATCTTCGCGTGAGAGTTCAAGGTCTTCTTTGAGCATGCGACAACCTCGGCATTCAAGGAATGTATCATTCAGGCTGATATTCTCCAAGCCACCGTACCCAGACGAGTTCTCTTTTGACGGCATTCCATAACCGTCTATCGGCTGTCCAGCACTCGCATTGTTCTGCATACGCCAGTGCCAGATAGTGTGCATCATAGGTAGCTGGGGGATTGGCATCCACCACCACGCTATCGCTCATCGCTGCTCTAACTCCCTCATTCGTTCCTCACGTGCCTGGCGAAGGAGCTCCACCGAGTCTTCAAACACCTGGCCGGGATGAGCACGCCTGATTTCTTCGCGGTAATGTTTCAGTTCCTCCACTGCTGCTCGATTGAGATGTCCACTACTATGTTGCATAGACTCGCTTTCTGGAGGAACAACGTGCTCAAGAAGATGCCCAACATACTCTTCCTCGGACAAGTGACTGTGTGCCGCTGCCATCCTCAAGCGTCTGCGCAAGGGGGGCTGAATATGAATAATGAGATCACTCAGGTGATCGTCATTCGAGTGCTGTTGCATTGCCAAGCATACACCTCTTTTCACAACCTTCATGATGTTGTCTGCTACGAAGCTTCCTGATACTACACCCATCTTACCAGAACTCTCGACAAACCTCAAGCAACTGAAATTTTCTATCGCATGCCTTACTTACTGTGATGTCGAGTACTTGTATGTGGCTTAACGCAAGGCTGAGATGCTTTCCTGTATTGTACTACGATAGTTGTTTAGGAGATCGGCCAATGTAAGTCAACATACTTTACATTCCCCACCACATGATCGTCGCATCCCAACATCCACTGACCAGGGTTTGTCCATCGGCACTGAGCACTACAGAGGTAACAGCGTCTGTATGACCGATGAGGGTACGTATTTCCTTGCCTATGGACAGGTTCCATACCTTGATGGTGTGATCACTACTTCCGCTGACTAGAGTTTGTCCATCGGCACTGAGCACTACACAGGTAACACCTGATGTATGGCCTTTTAGGGTTCGCAGTTCCTTGCCTGTAGACAGGTTCCACACTTTGATTGTCTTATCCAGGCTTCCACTGACCAGGGTCCGTCCATCGGCACTGAGTACTACACTCCTAATATCGTATTTATGGCCTGTGAGGGTGCGCAATTCCTTGCCTGTAGACAGGTTCCATACCTTGATCGTCTTATCCAGACTTCCACTGACCAGGGTCCGTCCATCGGCACTGAGCGCTACACTCCAAATAGCATCTGTATGGCCTGTGAGGGTACGTATTTCCTTTCCTGTAGACAGGTTCCACACTTTGATTGTCTTATCCAGGCTTCCACTGACCAGGGTCTGTCCATCGGCACTGAGTGCTACACTGAAAACAGCGGCTGTATGGCCTCTGAGTGTGCGAAGCGGTGCTAGTTTCTCAACCGCAAGTGGTGGCAGGGAAGGAGAAGCGTTCCCTCCCTGCTGAGCAATGGGTGTGCGAACACTCGGTGTAGCAATCTCTTGCTTCATTTCACCTGGAACAGCCGGAGAAACAAAAGGAGGAGGAGCAGTCAACTGCTTGACCACTGTGCGGATCCCCTCGGCCACGTTATACAATGCTTCATCCAGGTCAGACCAACTTTTAATTGGTTTCGCGTCAGTTGGGAGAGCTTGAAGATCTCCAAGCACATCTTGCCAGTAGACATGGCGTAGTATGATAGGGATGACACGCGCCTCTCCCAGTTCATGCCGCTCTAACGCTCGCTGCATCTCAATCCCATAGCAATAGTCCGAGTCCATAAAATCTGGACTCACCAGTAATAGAATGATCTGCGCGATATTCAATTGCTCTTTGATCTGCTGTTCCCAGACGGTTCCTGCGCTAATGTCACGGTCATACCAGACATCGATGAGACCCTTTCGCTGCAAGGGCTTCAAATGGGTCTTGAGTTTATTCAGTAGAACTTCATCTTCGTGCGCATAACAGAAGAAGATTTTGACTGGCATGGATACGCACCTTGACAGGATTTTCCAGACAACGGATTGAGCACGAATCGTGATCGAATTGCATGTATTATATATGCATAAAGCTCTGCTGACAAGTGGAGTGACTGACATCCACTCACAACTCTATTTACGGGCTTACAGCCCGCCAGATAAGAAAGGAGGCGAGGGACACCCTCGCACTCCTGGCAAAGGGCTGTGCCCTATAAGCGCGGACTGAAGCCATCACGCGAGCAATGGGACCTGCATCCGCGCTTGCGTGCGTGGCGGAGCCAGCCACGCGCGCACCACGGTCTCCTGATGCGTCCGTCGGCGTGGACTAGCGG
>WNGE01000769.1_pt1 | contig 89942 bp, 99 predicted proteins | sample 5400651 | NCBI WGS metagenome assembly WNGE01 (sample SAMN13153370, study PRJNA577476) | soil metagenome | isolation source: 60 cm soil or saprolite under grassland replicate 2 | place: USA:California | collected 2016-06-15 | reverse complement strand
AAGGGTCTCAAGCGCGCCTACGAGCTCTTCCCGCAGCTGGGCCAGCGGCGCCGCCAAGCGGCCGGCACGCTGTCGGGTGGCGAGCAGCGGATGCTGGCGCTCGCGCGCGTGCTGGCGAAGCCGCCCCGGCTCCTCGTCTGCGACGAACTGTCGCTGGGTTTGGCTCCGATCATCGTCGACGAGGTCTACAAGACACTGAGGGCGATTCGCGAGAGCGGGACCACGCTGCTGATCGTCGAGCAGCACGTCGGTCACGCGCTGGGCATCGCCAACGACGTGGCTGTCCTCGTGAAAGGTCGGGTCACGTACGACGGGCCTGTCGCCGACATGGGCGACCTCAGTGAATGGCTGCTGCCGACGGCGGGCTCGGTCGACGCGCCATCACCCAACGGTCACTAGCGCGTACCGCCGAAGAGCCCGGCGTGCGTCACGCGGGCCAGCGTGTCGAGCATCTCGTCGCGGCTCACGTGCACCTGTCGGGAGAGCACGTAGTAGTTGAACCGCTCGATCATGGCGACGACCGCGAGCGCCGCGATCTGCGGGTTCACGTCCGGCGACGACGAGCGGCGGATGCGTCCCGTGAGGACGCGGGAGAACTCGGTCAGGACGTCGGTGCCGAGGCGGCCGAACTCGCTGCCGCCGATCTCGGCCTCCGTCCAGGCGCGGATCACGGGCCCATAGTGCTCGTAGACCTCCACGAAGCGGTCGAGCCAAGCGCGCAGTTCAGTGCGACCTTCGGGTCCGGGGTCGATCGGTGGCAGGGAATCGGCCAAGCCGATCATCTGCTCGGCGACTTCGTCAGCGAGGGCGCGGAACAACTCTTCCTTGTTGGCGAAGTACAGGTAGAAGGTGCCGTGGGATGTGCGCGCGAGCTTGACGATGTCGTCGACGCGCGCGGCATGGAAGCCCCGCTGCGCGAAGGTCTCGACGCCGGCGTCGAGCAGCTTGCGCATCGTCCGGCGACCCCGCGCCCGCAGCTCCCGACCCTGGGCGGGCGTGCCGAGGTGCAAAGTCCCGCTGCTGCGGCCGGATCCGTCTGCGGTTGCGCGACGAACGCTGGTGCTGGGGTTGGCGCGCTTGGCGGGAGGCCGTCGAGTTGGGCGCGCGCCTTTGGACCGCGGCATCGACTCAGGGTAGGCGTACCCGACGCGCATGTCACATTTCTCGAAACCTACTGTCGCCCTCGCGAGCTCGGGCTCTGCTCCGGCGGTCGGCGAAGCCGCCGCCTCCGCGCCGCCGGATACGCTCCCGATGCCTTCGCGAGAAGCACGGCGTCAGGAGGACGACACGTGACCAGCTCGGTGACCGCGCCCGCGTTCGAAGACCTGAAGGTCGGTGACGCGGCGCCGCCCCTCGTGGTCGAGGACATCTCGCGTACGCATTTCGTGCGGTATGCGGGTGCCTCCGGCGACTTCAATCCCATGCACCACGACGACACGGTCGCGACGTCGGTCGGCAACCCGTCCGTGTTCGGTCACGGCATGCTCACGGCCGGGCTCATGGCCCGGGTGCTCACGGATTGGTTCGGGCCCACCGGCTTGCGGCGATTCCGGGTCCGGTTCTCGAAGCAGGTATGGCCGGGGGAGACGCTCACGTGTACGGCCACTGTCACCGGCCTCCGCGACGAAGACGGTGACGGACTGGTCGACGTCGAGTGCCAGGTCGCGAACCAGGATGGCGAGGTCAAGCTCACCGGTAGCGCAACCGCCGCGGTTCCCAAGCGAGGCCGGTGATGGGGCTCCTCGATGGACGCGTCGCCATCGTCACCGGCTCGGGACGGGGAATCGGCCGCGAATTCGCCCTGTGCATGGCGGGCGAAGGCGCCAAGGTCGTGGTCAACGACGTCGGCGTCAGCCTCGACGGCCGCGGCACCGACGAGGACCCGGCCGCGCAAGTGTGCAAGGAGATCGAGGCGCGCGGCGGTCAAGCCGTCCCGAGCTACGACTCGGTGTCCGACTTCGATGACGCGGCCCGGATCATCCAGACCGCAGTCGACGCCTTCGGCCAGCTCGACATCCTCGTCAACAACGCCGGCATCGTCCGAGACCGCACGCTGGTGAAGATGGACGAAGACGACTTCGACGCGGTCATCGGCGTCCATCTCAAGGGTTCGTTCAACTGCGCGCGGCACGCCGCGCCGCTCATGAAGGAAGCCGGGTACGGGCGCATCATCAACATCACCTCGTCGGCGGGACTGCGCGGCAACTTCGGGCAGACCAACTACGGCGCCGCGAAGGCGGGCCTGATGGGCATGACGTTCATCTGGGCGCTGGAGCTCGGCAAGTACGGCATCACGGTCAACGCCGTGGCGCCCGCCGGCGCCACCCGCATGACCGCGAGCTTGTTCGAACGCACCGGCGAGGAGCCGCCGCCCGCGCAGAACCCCGCGCTCAACGCGCCGCTGGTCGCGTTCCTCGCCTCTGAGCGCGCCAGCCATGTGAACGGTCAGCTGCTCGGTCGGACTGATTACGCGTACACGATCTTCCAGCACCCCAAGCAGATCGCCTGGATGTGGCGCGACGGCGGCTGGGAGCCGCAGCAGCTCGCCGACCACTTCGACCAGGTACTCGGCCAGCATCTGCAGCACGTCGGCATGGTCATGCCGCGGGGCATGGAGTACGGCGAGCAGAAGTAGCCGCGTGGGATACCCGCTCGGCGTCGTCGACATCGTCTACGCGCCGCACACAGTGCCCGAACGCGCTGCACTCGCCGTCGAGGACGGCTTCGAGCACATCGACGTGCTCGTGGACGTCGATCCGGCGCCGCTCCCGCTGCCGGTCGGTTGCCCGACCGCGTTCCCGAAGCCGCGCCCGGGCTGGTGCTCGACCCCGGCCCCGCGGGACGAACCGGGCGCGTGGGAGCGCACCGCCGCGCTGTTCCGAGCGGCGCCCGGCGCGCTGCTCGAGCCGTGGGCGGGGGCGGTCGTGCGATCGGCCGAAGGATGCCGGGCGATGATGGCCGAGGTGCCGGGCCTCCGATTGCTCATCGACACCGGGCACGTGGCCGACTGGGGCGGCGACCCGCTCGAGCTGCTGCCGTACGCCGGCCACGTCCAGTTGCGCCAGGGCCGTCCCGGCGCGGCGCAGGTGCACGCCGATGACCCGAGCGGGGTCGTCGACTTCCGTGCCGTCGTGCGCAGGCTGCGCAAGCTCGAGTACGGGGGCCGGCTCAGCGTCGAGTACTTCGATCTCCCCGAGCTCGGCTGGCCGCTCGCTGATCCGCGCGCCTGGGCACGCGACCTCGCCGCGCGGGTGCGCCCGCTGCAGCGCTGATCAGGCGGGTCCGGGCCACGTGTGCATCGGCAAGCCGGCGTGGGGGAGCCCCTCCCACACGACGACGCGGCCGGGGATGGCGTCGGTCGCGAACAGCGTGCGCCCGTCCGGGCCGCCGAAGCAGCAGTTCGTCGTGACGCCCTCGCCGTCGAGCGCGAGGAAGTCGAGCTCCTTGCCCGACGGGTCCACGACGCGCACGCCGTGATCGACGGTCGCGGCGACGTAGTAATTGCCCTCCACATCGAGGCAGAACCCGTCACCGCCGCCGCGGCCCAACACCTCGACGATCCATTCGCGCCCACCGTCCGGCCGTATCCGTTGCAGCCCGCGCGCCTCGATCACGACGAGGGCGCCGTCGCGGTCGAGCGCGATGCCGTTGCAGTAGGTGAACCCGTCGGCGACGACGCGCACCTTGCCGTCACGTGAGTACGCCATCACACGCCCCACTGGATCCGACGGCGGCGGGTAATGCGGCGGGTCGGTGAAGTACACGGTGCCGTCCGCCGCGATAACGAGGTCGTTCGGGGCCTGAAAGCCGTCGTCGGCGAGATACCGGATGGCGCCGTCGAGCGTGGCGAGCTGGAGCCCCGGCGTCGCCTCGCGGTACGGGAAGTCGGCCGCGATCGGCAGCTTCGAGAAGTCCATGCCGCCGTTCTGGGTGACGAGGACGCTGCCGTCGGCCGCGAGCGCGGCACCGTTGGCGCCGCCGCCCGTGTCCGCGAGCTGCGCGACGCGTTGCTCATCGGGCCAGACGCGGTACAACGCGCCGCCGGGCACGCTCGTCACGACCAGGCTCGGCCCTCCCGGCGTGCCGTCCGGCACCCATATCGGCCCTTCGCCGAACACGATTCCGTCGACGACCACCTCGGCGCCCATTCGTCCCTTCCTGTCGCCGTCGCAAGCTCCGGCTTTGCAGCGGCGGCGGCAACGCCGCCACCGCTGCGGGGAGCCTACGCGTACGATCGATCGGACAGAGAGGAGGGTGTCTTGGCACGTATCACGGTGCTCGATCCGACGGCGGCGCCGCCCGAAGTCGATCCCGATCCGGGGCCCGACGTCGGGCGTCTCGCCGGCCGCACGGTCGGGCTGCGATCAGATCGCACGTGGCCGTCGTTCGAGTGGGTGCTCGACGAGTGGACGCGCGAGCTGACGGCAGCGGGGGCGCACGTTCGCCCGTGGCGCGCCGGCAACCGGATCGGCGACGAGGGCCAGCGCACGTTCGTCGAGCTCGAGCACTTCGCCACGGACGTCGACATCGCCGTCATCGGGTTGGGGAACTGAGGCTCCTGCACCTCTTGGAGCGTCCACGACACCGTCAGCGTGGCCTCCCAGGGGAAGACGGCGGTCGTCGTCGTGACAGCGGAGTTCGAGCATCTCGCCCACACCATGGCCGCCAACGCCGGCCGGGCGGGTCTGCGCGTCCACGTGCTGCCGTACCCGCTGGAATCGCGCCCTGAGTCCGAGGTGCGGGAGATCGCACGCGCCCACTGGCCTCGGCTGCTCGACACCCTCGGCGCCGAGGTGGAGAGGCCGTGAGTCACCGACACAGCGAGATCGCCGGACGCGTCGACTGCGGGCCCGAGGGGTGCGAGCTCGACTGGCTCACGAGCGCGCGCCTCGAGGTCGACGACGACCCGGCTGCGTGTCAGAAGCTCGCCACCGACGCCGGTTGGGGCGACGGCCTCCCGTTGATCCCACCGACCGAGGAGCGGGTGCGCGCGCAGCTCGTGGCGTCGGGACGCTTTCCCGACGAATGTCTGGCCGAGCTCCCGCCCCGAAACGGCCGGTGCACGGTGGAGAAGCTCGCCGTCAACGCTGTGATGGCCGGGGCCGCGCCCGAGGCGATGCCATTGCTGTGCGCGGCAGTCGAGGCGATGGCCGACCCGGCGTTCAATCTTTTCGCGCTGAACACGACGACGTCGTGTGTCGTGCCGGGTCTCTTCGTGAACGGCCCGGCGCGCCATGAGCTGTCGATCCCGTTCGACACCGGGTGTTTCGGCGGCGTCGCCGGCCCCGGGCCGGCCATCGGGCGGGCAACACGGCTCGTCATGCGCAACGTCGCCGGCCAGGTCGTGGGTATCAGCTCCAAGAGCGTGTTCGGACAGCCGGGGCGCGTCGCCGGCATCGTGGTCGGTGAATGGGAGGAGCGCTCACCGTGGGCGCCGCTCGGGGAACGGCGCGGCGTCTCCGGCAACGCCGTCACCGTGCACGGGTGCACGGGCACGATCGACGTCGCCGACATCGTGGCCGACAACGGCGTCGACCTCCTCGAGATCGTCGGAAAGTCGCTGGCCTTCCCGGGCACGAACGCGTTCATCGGCGCCCACCACGGCGCGGAGATCCTGGTGTGCATCGCCCCGCCCTGGGCGGAGCTGATCGCCAAGGCCTATCCCGACATCGAAGACGTCCGGGAGCAGCTCTGGGCACACGCCGCGCTCCCGGTCGAACGATGGCCGGAGCCACACCGAAAGAAGGCGGCCGACGCCGGCCGGGTCGACGAGCACGGCCTCGTGCACCTGGTCGCGAGCCCCGAGCACATGCTCGTCATGGTGTGCGGCGGCCTCGGCAACCTCCACGCGCTCGCACTGCACAGCTTCGGCCCGACCCGTGCGGTCACCCGCCCCTTCTGACGTAGGTTTCCTTCGTGGCCGTGCGCGTCATCAACCAGCTGGGGAAGAAGGCCGCCGACGCGATGAGAGCGGCCGTGCCAGACGTCGAGGTCATCGATATCGGCTCAGACCCGCCGTCCTCTGATCTGCGCGCCGACGTCCTCTTCGGTGGTTGGGGCCCGCACACGCTCGAGTACGCGCAGCGCGTCGGGTGGGTGCACCTCGCCGGGACGGGAATCGACAGCTTCCCGCGTGAGCTCTTCGAGGGCAGGACGGTCACGAACGCCCGCGGCGCGTCGGCCATCCCCATATCGGAGTTCGTGCTCGCCGCCATGCTCGCCTTCGAGAAGCGTCTGCCCGAAACGTGGATCCACGAGCCACCCGAGCACTGGAACTTCGCACCATTGGGATGGCTGAACACGCGCACGCTCGGCCTCGTCGGGCTCGGCGGCATCGGCGTCGCCATCGCGGAGCGTGCCCTGCCGTTCGGCATGCGTGTACGAGCGCTTCGCCGCCGCGCGGACGAGCCGAGCCCGGTCGAGGGCGTCGAGCTCGTCGGCACCCTCGAGGAGCTACTTCCCGACGCCGATCACCTCGTATTGGCAGCGCCGGCCACACCCCGGACACGCCAGATGATCAATGCCGAGACGCTGAAGCTCGTGAAGCCGGGCGTGCACCTCGTCAACATCGCGCGCGGCGCGCTCGTCGACCAGGACGCGCTCCGCGACGCACTCGACGACGGCCGTGTCGCGATGGCGACGCTCGACACGGTGGAGCCCGAGCCCCTTCCCGAGGGCCACTGGCTGTACGCGCATCCGAAAGTGCGACTCAGCGCGCACGTGTCGTGGGCATCGCCCGCCGGCATGGACCGCACACTCGAGATCTTCATCGAGAACTTGCGCCGTTATGCCAACAAGGAGCCGCTCTTACATCATGTCGACGCCGACGAGGGCTACTAGCTCGACCAGGGCTCGCCGTAGCGCTCCCGAAACGCTTTCTCCGCCACCGGCGCGCGACCGGGTGGTCCGAGCTTGCGATCCGGCCATCCGAGCGGAACGACCGCGATCGGGCGAACGTGATCGGGGAGGGCGAGCAGCGAGCGGAGCTCGTCACCGAAGACGGTGGTGATCGTGGTGAGTGCGGCGCCGAGCCCGAGAGCCTGCGCCGCCAGCAGCAGGTTCTGCACGGCCGGCCACACCGACGCTTCGAGCACGGCTTCGACACAGCGTGACGTGTCGCCGCCCACGACGACGAGCACGGGCGCGTTGGCGATGCCACCCGTCGCGCCTGCCTCGACCTTGGCGAACACGTCAGGGCTCAGCCGAGGCCGCGAGAAGTCGCGTCCGCCGCCTTCCCATGCTTGGCGGTTGAGCTCACCGATCCGAGCGCGCGCCCGGGCGTCGCGCACGACGACGAACACCCACGGCTGGGTGTTCTCGGCGCTCGGGGCGTACGTCGCCGCTTCGAGCACGCGCTCGACGAGGTCGTCGGGGACGGGCTCGTCCGTGAACGCCCGGTGGGCGCGCTGCGTGCGGATGACAGAGAAGAGGTCTCGACCGGTCACGCCGACCGTTCGCCGAGGCGGCGGAACGTGTTCACGTACATGATCCGCAGCTCGGGCGTGTTCGCCCACCCGTCCCATGCGGGCGTGCCCGGCTTCCCGATCCGCTCGGCGACGAGCGGCGTCATGGTCCGGAACGTGGGCTCGGGATCGTCGGTGTCCATCTCATAGAAGTGGAGAAAGCGCGGATCGCCGCCGGTGACGTTCTCGTACGGCGTGATCATCGAGTACCCGGGCACGCCGGCCTCGGCGATGTGGCGGATGTGGACGAAATCGGCCCAGTCCCGCAGGGCCTGCGCCTGGTCGGGCTGCCGAGGGCTGATGAGCACGAGCATGATCCCGAGCGTCGGGCGCCCGGTGAGCGAACCCTGGGCGGGACGCGGTGCGCGTCGGAAGTGATGGCCGGTGATCGCGCCGGGGGTCCGCGGGGACTGGAACGAGTCGTCGACCTCGTACACGCCGAGCAACCCGAATTCCGGGAGCTTGCGTGGCAAGTCGGTGCGGTCGCGGCACGCGTTCTCCCACCAGGTGGCGCGCGAAACGCCTGGACGGTCGAGCAGTTGGGGGACGCGATTCGCCGCGTAGTTCTCGCCGGCGGCGTCGGTCATCTCGAGGTACAGGCCGGGCGTGACGCGGTCTTCCACGGGTCCGAATCCTAGGCAGCGGTTCAGGCGGGCAGCCTGAGGAGGGCACGAGGGTTCTCGCACGCCATCCGCCGGATCGCACCCTCGTCGAGTCCTTCGGCGAAGAGCGCGTCGGCGAATGCCTGAAAGCCCTCGGCGGGGCGCACGTTGACCTTCTGGCCGTAGTCGGTCGCCAGCGTGCAGCGCTCGAAACCGATCGTGCGCGCCGCGGCCGCGATTTCGCTCACCTGTCGTGTCGCCAGCGCGCCGAGGCACGTGAGCGCGCACAGCTCGACCGTGGCACCGAGGTCCGCGAGCTCGACGCATTGTTCGACTGTGAGATTCGGGCCGGCGAGCTCCTCCATTGCATGGGTGACGAGCGCGGATCCGCGCCGCCCGAATTCCTTCGTCACCGCGAGGTGCTCCTCCCAGGTGACGTGGCCGGTCGCGAGCACGGCGCCGAACTCTGCGATGAGATCGAGGACCGCATGCGTCTCACGCGACAGTGAGCCGTCGGCGTCGATCACCGACAAGCCGGGGCCGGGGATGCCGAGCTGCTCACCGATCCCATTCAGCTGATCCTGGCGGCTAGTGAGGGTTGGCAGCCACACGATCCTGGCGCCGAGACGGAGCGCGGTCTCGACCGCGGCCGGGTTCACACCACCGACGTCGTAGTCACAGCAGATCCCGCCGAACACGCGCACGCCGTCGACAACCTGGTTGACGATCGCCGCGAGGGCCGGTGTCGGGTAGTCGTGCGATTTGAGGACCAGTGCCGCGTGGCCGGCAGTCGCCGCGTCACGCGCCGCTTCGAGCGCATCAACCGATCGCTCGCGGTGCGCGTCCGGCCCGAAGTGACAGTGGAGGTCGGCCGCGCCCGTGAGGTCGACCGCGGCCCTGCTCTTCGCCACGATCTCAGTCTTCGAGCCGGAACCCGATCTTCATCGTGACCTGGAAGTGGCCGACTTCACCGCCATTGATCCATCCCCTGATCTCGGTGACCTCGAACCAGTCGAGGTTGCGCACCGTCTCGCTGGCGCGCGAGACGCCATTGCGGACGGCCTGCTGGACGCTGTCGGTCGAGGTCCCGACGACCTCCGTGACCCGGTACGTGTGATCTGGGTGAGAGGGCATCAAGACTCCTCGGGCGACGGCAAGGAACGAGAGCGGAAACGCCACACCGTACGCCCGTACGCTTCGCCTGTGCCCCGACGCCACGACCGCGATGCAGGCGGCGACGCAGCAGTGCTCGCAGCAAAGGCGCAGCTTCGCGAAGAAGTCTGGAACGCGCTGGCCGCTGCCAAGGTGACGCGCTTTCCGGGCGCCGAGGGCCGGATCCCCAACTTCGTAGGCGCCGAGCGCGCGGCCGAGCGCCTGCGGAGCGAGCCGGCCTGGCGCGGGGCCCACACGGTCAAGGCGAACCCCGACTCGCCACAATGGCCGGTGCGGCAGCGCACGCTCGAGGACGGTAAGACCCTGTTCATGGCGGTGCCGCGGCTGGCCGAGGACAAGCCCTTCTTCCTCCTCGATCCGGCTCGGCTCACGGGCTCGCCGCGCCAGGCGTCGTCGATCAAGGGCGCGTCGCGCTCGGCCGTTCCGGTCGACGTCGCGGAGCTCGCGCCCGTCGACCTCGTCGTCGCAGGTTGCGTCGCGGTGAGCGAAGACGGCGCACGGCTCGGCAAGGGCGGCGGCTTCAGCGATCTCGAGCTCGCCATTGCGGCCGAGGCAGGCCTCGTCGGACCTGCGACCCTCGTCGCGACGACCGTGCACGAGCTGCAGGTCCGGCCGGCGGGTGAGATACCAACGGTCGCTCACGACGTTCACGTCGATCTCGTTGTCACCCCGGATCGAATCATCGAGTGCGCGCGCCCTACCGGATACGAAGCCCCGCGCCTGCGCTGGGCAGAGCTGACCGAAGACAAGGTCGCGGCCATCCCGCTGCTACAGCGCCTGCGCGCGACACGGCGCTGACGCGGACCCGTCCGGTAACGTGACGCACATGTCAGCGAACGGAGCGCGCCTGTGACGCGCCGGTCGGCGCCGCCTCCGGGGCAGGCGCCGATGCCGGCTGCGAACGCGGCCGCGCTGTTGCGTCGCAATGCGACGGACGCCGCGATCCGTGACCGGCCGGCCGTGAAGTTCGGTGACACCGTGTGGACGCACGCCGAGTACGTCGCAGAGGCCGACCGCTGGGCGCGGCTCTTCATCGCCCGCGCGCCCTCCGACCGTCCGTTGCACGTCGGGGTACTGCTCGACAACACACCCGACTACCTCTTCGCCCTGGGCGGCGCGGCGTTGGCGGGCGCGGCGGTCGTCGGCCTCAACCACACTCGCCGCGACGAGCACCTCCTGCGCGACATCACGCACACCCACGTCGCGCTGATCGTCACCGAGCCCCGGCACGAGGCGCTCCTCGAGCCCATTGCCGATCGCCTGCCGGCCGAACCCGACAACCTGCTCGTCTCGACCCGGTTCGTCGACGACGCCGATCCCGTGCCCGCGCTCGGCAAGCCGCTCGACGACGCCCTCGCCGCGGTCTCGGGCGAGGAGCCGGGCCTCGAGCCGGACGCAGACTCGCTCTGGGCGCTCATCTTCACCTCGGGCACGTCCGCGGCGCCGAAGGGGGTCGTGTGCAGCCAGCGGCGGTTCATGGTCACCGGCAACCGGATGGGCATGATCATGGACCTCGATCGCGACGACGTCGGTTACGTCTGCATGCCGCTCTTTCATTCGAACGCGCTGATGGTCGGTTGGGCGCCGTCGATCGTGTACGGGGCGTCGGTCGGTTTGGCCAGGAAGTTCAGCGCGTCGCGCTGGCTCCCCGACGTGCGCCGGTACGGAGCGACCTACTTCAACTACACGGGCAAGCCGCTCGCGTACCTGCTAGCCACGCCCGAGCGCCCCGACGACGCCGACAACCAGCTGCGAGTCGCGTTCGGCAACGAGGGATCGCCCGAAGTGGTCGAGGCGTTCTCGCGCCGGTTCGCGGTGGAGGTCATCGACGCCTACGGCGCCACGGAGGGCGGCGTGGCCGTCGACCGCGAAGCCGAAGAGCGCGCCAACGCGCTCGGCAAGGTCGCGTCCTCCGTCAAGGTGGTCGACGAGGAGGGCAACGAAAAGCCCGCCGCCCGCTTCGACGACGAGGGCCGGCTCGTCAATGCAAGCGAATGCGTCGGCGAGATCGTGAACACCGCGGGCGCGGGCCCATTCGAGGGCTACTACAACAACCCCGAGGCGAACGAACGGACGCTGCGCTTCGGCTGGTACTGGACCGGCGACCTCGGCTACCTCGACGCCGACGGCTACCTCTACTTCGCGGGCCGCAACGCCGACTGGCTCAGGGTGGACGGCGAGAACTTCCCCGCCGGTCCCATCGAGGCCGCGCTCGCCCGGCACCCTGACGTCGTGCTCGCCAGCGTGTACGGCGTCCCCGACGACCAGGCGGGCGACCAGGTCATGGCCGGCCTGGTCCTGCGCGACGGTGCGGACTTCGACCCGGCGGCGTTCGCGGCGTGGGTCGATGCCCGAGACGACATCGGCCCGAAATGGCGGCCGCGTTACGTGCGCATCCTGCGCGACCCGCCGACGACCGGAACCAACAAGATCGTCAAGCGAAGCCTCGTGCACCAGAAGTGGCGCGCCGACACCGACCCGATCTACGTGCGCGAGCGCGGCGAAACCGTGTACCGGCCGTTCACGTCGGACGACGCGCGGGCGCTCTACGAGTCCTTCGTCCGCTACAAGCGCGAGCGCTTCTGGGACCTCTGATGGATCTGAGCTTCACGGACGACGAGCGCGCGTTCGCCGACGAAGTGCGCGCCTGGCTGGAGGCCAACGTCGAACTCCCGCCCCCGTTCGAGTCGGTCGACGACGAGGTCGAATGGGGACGGCAGTGGCAAAGGAAGCTCGCGGACGACCGCTGGGTCGGTATCCACTGGCCACGCGAGTACGGCGGACGTGCGGCGTCTCCGGTGCAAGTCGCCATCTTCAACATGGAGTATGCGCGCTCGCGCGCCCCGCAACCGGTCAATCGCGTCGGCATCAATCTTGCCGGTCCCACCTTGCTCGAGCATGGGACCGACCATCAGAAGCGGAGATGGTTGCGCAAGATCCTCACCGCCGAGGACATCTGGTGCCAGCTGTTCAGCGAGCCGGGCGCGGGAAGCGATCTCGCCGCCCTTTCCACGCGGGCCGTTCCCGTCGACGACGGCTGGGTGCTCACCGGTCAGAAAGTGTGGACGAGCTACGCGCGTCACGCCCGATGGGGGATTTGCCTCGCCCGCACGAACCCGGACGCGCCCAAGCATCAGGGGATCTCGTACCTCGTCGTGGACATGGCGACAACCGGCATCGACATCCGACCGTTGGTCCAGATCACCGGTGAGGCCGAGTTCAACGAGGTGTTCCTCGACGAGGTGTTCGTGCCGCGTGACCACCTCGTCGGCGAGCTCGACCGCGGTTGGACCGTCGCCAACACGACATTGGCGCACGAGCGAGGCACGTCGTTCCCGTTCAAGGAGCAGGTCGTGCACGAGGTGTTCCTCGACGAGCTCTACTCCCTCGCCGCAGCGCGAGGTGAGCTCGACGATCCCGACCTCTCTGACGCGCTCGCCCAGGCATTCGTCGAGCTGCGCGTGCTGCGCCTGCACAACTGGCGAACGCTGTCTCGGTTGGGCCAAGGCGTCGAGCCCGGTCCGGAGTCGAGCTGGGTCAAGCTCGCCTGGACGGACATGACCCAGCACCTGTCCGATGGAGCCCTCGGTGTGGTCGGCGAAGCAGCGCCACTGTGGTTCGGCGCCGGCGACAATCCGGGGGGTGGGAAATGGCAGCGGCAATGGCTGTGGAGCAGGGCGGCGTCGATCGCGGGCGGCACGTCCGAGATCCAGCGCACGATCATCGGCGAGCGTCTTCTCGGACTTCCGAGGGGTTAGGTTCCGGAGATGGTGAAAGCAGTTGGTCTCGATCACGTCGTGCTCAACGTCGCCGACGTCGAGCGCAGCCTCGCGTGGTACTGCTACGAGCTGGGGCTCGAAGGGGTCCGCGTCGACGAGTGGCGGCGCGGCGAGGTGCTGTTCCCGTCCGTGCGACTCGACGCGAGCACGATCATCGATCTTCTCCAGACCGAACGAACCGGACAAAATGTTGATCACGTCTGCTTCGTGGTCGAACCGACGGACCTCGAGGCGCTCGCGGGCTCGGGTGCGTTCGATGTCGTCGGCGGACCGGCCCGCCTCTTCGGTGCTCGGGGCGAGGGTGTCGGGCTCTATGTGCGCGACCCGGACGGCAACGTGGTCGAGCTCCGCCACTATGAATGAAACGTGTGACATCGGGTCGATGTTGCTCGGAGCCGCTGATACGGTGCGGGCGCGGTCGCGCCGTGGAAACCGGCTCGCTGCAGGGTGCTCAAGAAGTGGGCACAGAAGTGCTCAAGAAGCGGGCAGGAGATGCTATTGGCAAGTGAGTAAGGAGCAGTTCCGTTGGCGACAGGCATCGTGAAGTGGTTCAACGCCGAGAAGGGCTACGGGTTCATCTCGCGTGAGAGCGGCCCTGACGTGTTCGTCCACTACTCAGCGATTCAGATGCCTGGCTACCGCACCCTTGAAGAGGGTCAGCGCGTCGAGTTCGACGTCGGCCCGGGCAAGAAGGGCGAGGAAGCTCAGAACGTCCGGCTCGTCTGACCACCCACACGCTGAAACTTTTTTCTCAGGCGCGGCATCAGCCACGATGGTGAGGCGCGCTCAAATTCCGTAGAGGGCGCGGCAGCTCTCGCCGGCGATCTGCACTTGCTGCTCGACCGTCAGCCCTGACATCGCCTCGCGTAACTCGTCGGTGACGCCCGGGAACTTGGCGTCGGGGTGCGGATAGTCACTGGCCCAGACGATCCGATCGGCGCCGACCAGCGGCGAGTTTGCTGTGAACGCGAGCGCCGACTCGTCGGGGTCGAAGCTGATCCAGCACTGATTGCGGAAGTACTCCGACGGCTTGTGGCGGAGCCACGGGACGTCCCAGGAGAAGATCTCGTGGTGGTGATCGAGCCGCTCGAGCCAGGGCACGATCCATCCGCCGTTGGCCTCGAGGAACACGATGCGCAGGTCCCGGAACCGCTCGCACACCCCGCCGGCCAGGAGAAACGCGGCCGTGTTCATCATGTCGAAGGGGTTCGAGATCGCCTGCGTGAAGTAGATGTTGTCGATGTTGATCGTGTCGTCGGGGCCGGTCGGCATCGTGGCGTGACCGAGACGGTTGATACGTAACCCGAGGCAGGCGCCGGGGAGGTCGGCGGTCAGGAACGGGTGGAAGCCGACGGCGAGACCGGCGTCCGACGCCGCCCGCCACAGCGGCTCATACACCTCGTCGTGGAGCGGCTTCCAGTCTTCGCTCGGGTTGGGGCGCAGCATCACCCCGACGATCCCGGGTTTCGTGCCCACGCGGCGGATCTCGGCGGCCGCGCGCTCGATGTCCTGCTGCGGGACGATCGCCACGCCGTAGAGGCGGCCCTGTCCGTCCGCCACGTGGTCGGAGAGCCAGTCGTTGTAGGCCCGGCACTGTGCCGCCGCGAACTCGGCATCCCGCACACCTGCGATCCCGAGCAGCATCGTCGGGTAGACGATCGCGCTCGCGATCCCGTCGGTGTCCATGTCGGCGAGCCGCGCTCGTGCGTTGTACGCCGCGGGCCGAACTTCGGTGTAGCGAAGCTCGCCGCGTTGCGCGCGCTCTCGCTCTTCGAGTGTCATGCCCGCCGTTCCCGCGAGCGAGAGCCCGCTCGCGAGCATGCGTTGCCGGTCGTAGATGCACCACTCCGTGCCGTCGGCGTCGGTCTCGATGTGCCAGATCCTGTCGGCGAACTCGGTGGGCGCGTACTCCAGCATCCCGTCCGGGTGCTCGAGAACGTGACCATCCGAGTCGACGTACTGCAGTGGTGCCGTGGTGGTCATCGCGCCCCCCGATGGTGCTGGTGATCGTGGATCGACTCTAGAAGAACCGCCGGATGATCCGCTCCTTCAACCTCGTATACGGCGGGTAGGCGATCTTCGGGTCGGGTCGCGCCGGCCTGGTCAGCACGCTCTTCCTGTGGCTGAAGACGTCGAAGCTCGCCTTGCCGTGGTACGCGCCCATGCCGCTCGGTCCGACACCGCCGAAGGGCAGCTCGGGGACGGCGACGTGCATCACAGTGGTGTTCACGCAGGCGCCGCCCGACGTCGTCTCGGCCAGTATCCGCTGCTGTACCGCGTGCGATTCGGAGAACAGGTACAGCGCGAGAGGGCGATCGCGATCGTTCACGAACCGGATTGCTTCGTCGATGTCGGCAACGGGCAGGACGGGAAGGATGGGCCCGAAGATCTCGTCGCTCATCACGGGCGAGTCGGCACCGACGTCTCGGAGCACCGTGGGAGCGATGTAGCGCTCGGAGGCGCGGCTGTCTCCGCCGACGGCCGGTGCGCCACTGCCCAGGAGCTTTTCGAGGCGCTGAAAGTGAGCATCGTTCACGATGCGGGCGTAATCGGGGCTCTGGGCGGGATCGGGGCTGTAGAACTCACAGATCACCTGCCCGATTCGCTCGATGAGGGGCTGCTCCTGTTCCCGCGTCACGAGCACATAGTCCGGGGCGATGCACGTCTGCCCCGCGTTCAGGAACTTCCCGAACGCGATGCGTCGCGCCGCGACATCGAGGTTTGCGTCGCGGTCGACAATGGCCGGAGACTTGCCACCGAGCTCGAGCGTCACCGGAGTGAGGTGCTTCGCCGCCGCCTCCATCACGACACGACCGACGCGACCATTGCCCGTGTAGAAGATGTGGTCGAAGCGTTCGGCAAGGAGTGCCTGCGTCTCGGGCACGCCGCCCTCGACGATCGCAATGGACTCCCGATCGAGATACTCGGGTTCGAGGCGCGCCAGCGTGGCCGAGGTGTGTGCCGTCACCTCGGACGGCTTGCCGACGACGCAGTTGCCGGCGGCGAGCGCTCCCACCATGGGCAGGAGCAAGAGGTGCACGGGATAGTTCCAGGGCGCGATCACGAGCACCACGCCCTTTGGCTCGCGGTGAATCGCCGCGCGCGCGGGCCGCTGCGCGATCGGCGTCCAAACCCGCTCGGGTTTCATCCAGCCGGCGAGATGGCGCAGGGCGTGCTCGATCTCGTTGATCACGATGCCGATGTCGGTGGCCCAGCCCTCGAGCCGCGGCTTACCGAGGTCGGCCGCGAGCGCGTCGAGCAGGTCGGCCTCGCGCTCTTCGAGCAGTGCCTTCAGGTGCTGGAGCTGCTCGCGTCGCCATTCGATCGGGCGGGTCCGCCCGTTCTCGTAGGTTCTTCGCAGGCTCGCGACGAGGTTCGGGATCTCGGACAGCTCGGTGGTCGGCGTGAGCGCTTGGCTCTGCATTGGCATCCCCCTTGATCAGACGTGGTCGAGCATTCCTCGCAGATCGGTGACGATCGGTACGTTCTCCGAGTCGATGTCGTGCGGCGCGGTGGAGTCGGGCCAGTGACCGTCGCGCCGCAGGTACACCGGTGTCATGCCCATCGATCGTGGCCCGGCCACGTCGGGTCCCCACGTGTCGCCCACGAACACGGCTTCGCTCGGTTCGACGCCGAGCTTGGTCAGTGTGTGCTCGAAGATGCGCGGGTGGGGCTTGCGCACGCCTGCCCACGCCGACGAGACCTGCACGTCGACGAGCTCCGTCAGCCCGACCTCGTCGACCGCTTCGGCGAGGTCCCAGTCCCAGTTCGAGCAGATGCCGAGCCGCACCCCGCGTCTCCTGAGCTCTGCAAGCACGGCCGGGACCTCGGCGTATGCCTCGAGTACCCGTGACTGGGCGCCGTCGCGGAGCTTCCGCAGGATGACCTCGTATTCGCCCGGGTGGACGTCGGTCTCGGACAGCATCCCGAGGATGCGCTCGCGCTGCCAGGCCACGTAGTGGTCCCGGCTGCGGGAATGCTCGAAGTGCTCCATGCCGTCGATCCCGTCGTTGAACCACCGGTCTCGGGTCTCGGCTGGAAGCTCGTAGCCGTGCTCGGCGAGGACATCGTCGGCCGAGACCCAGTGCGTGGCCTCGGCCAGCGTGCCGTAGTAGTCGAGCAGTACCGCAGCGACTCGCATACGGACGATTGTGCCAAAGCACTAACGTCGGCGACGTGCAGATCCGGCGGGTTGCTGCAACTGCATTCGTCACGACCGTTTTCCTTGCCGTGCTCACGGATGCATCGTTTGCCAGTCCTTCGACCGCGAAGCCCAAGAAGCTCAAAGTCACGAGCCCGGCGTTTGCCGACAACCAGCCCATCCCCGATGGCTTTACGTGCGACGGAGCGAACGCGTCGCCACCGCTGCGCCTCGCCAAGCTTCCGAAGTCGACGAAGGATCGGGCGATGATCGTGACCGATCCCGATGCGCCGATCGGGACGATCGTGCATTGGGTCGCCTGACACCTGCCGAAGAGCGGGCTCCCCGAGCAGAACATTCCGGCCGGGGTCGCACAGGGCAAGAACACGCTCGGCAACCAAGCGTGGAACTGACCGTGTCCGCCGCGCGGCTCCGCGCCACACCACTACATCTTCACGGTGTACGCCGTCTCGAAGAAGATCGAGCTCGCGCCCGGCGCGACCGCCGACGAGCTTCGCGCCGCAATCAAGGGAAGGATCGTTGCCGAGGGAAAGCTCACCGGCACGTACCAGCGCGTCTAGCCCCGAAGAGGCCGACGGATCTCTCGAGGCCCGGGAGATCCAGTTCGCTCGGCGTCGGCCTCCCGGTCGGGCGGGAGCTCCACCGCCGAGATGGGAGCGGTCACGCCGGCAACGCCTCCGGCCCGGCGATTGTCTGGGTGTCCGCACGCAGGAGTACTCTTCTTCTTTCTGTGCGGACATTCAGCCCCAAGCCCACTGAGATCGAACGCGCCTGGCACGTGATCGACGCCGAGGGCGCCGTGCTCGGCCGCCTTGCGACCGATGCCGCCACGCTGCTGCGCGGCAAGCACAAGCCGACGTGGGCGCCGCACGTCGACGTCGGTGATCACGTGGTCGTCGTGAACGCGGCGAAGCTCGCCGTCGGACCCCGCAAGGCCGACGACAAGGTCTACTGGCGACACTCGGGATACCCCGGCGGCATCAAGTCCGAGAGCCTCGGCCGGGTGCTCGAGCGCCATCCCGAGAAGGTCGTGCGTCGGGCGGTGAAGGGCATGCTGCCCAAGGGCCCACTCGGGCGGAAGATGCTGCGGAAGCTGCGCGTGTACGCGGGCCCCACACACCCGCACACGGCGCAAAAGCCGGTCGCACGCGCTGCACCACCGACACGACAGGGACGATAGGAAGCGATAGGAAAACAGGTTGAAGCCACTGATTCAGACAACCGGCCGCCGCAAGGGATCGGTCGCGCGCGTACGGCTGCGCCCCGGCAGCGGCGTCATCAAGATCAATGGCCGCGACTTCGAGCGGTACTTCCCGACGCTGACGCATCAGACCGTGGCAACCGAGGCCCTGCGCCTGACCCAAACCGCGGACGTGTACGACGTCGAGGCGGCGCTGAACGGTGGTGGGGTGAGCGGCCAGGCCGGGGCGCTGCGCCTCGGCATCGCCCGCGCGCTTGCCGCCCTCGACGACGAGCTGCGTCCTGCGCTCAAGAAGGCGGGCTTGCTCACGCGCGACGCCCGCGAGAAGGAGCGCCGCAAGTACGGCCTCAAGAAGGCCCGCAAGGCGCCGCAGTACTCGAAGCGGTAGCGCGCCGCAGCGCGACCGCATGACGCTGCGGTTCGGTACCGACGGAATCCGAGGGGTCGCCAACCGCGATCTCACCCCCGAGCTCGTCACGGCGCTCGGCCGCGCCGCGGTGCGCGTTCTCGGCACCGACCAACCTTTCGTCGTAGGGCGTGACACGCGCCGCTCGGGACCGCTGCTCGAAGCCGCGGTCGTCGCCGGTTTGTGCAGCGAAGGCGCCGACGTCGTTCGGGTCGGTGTGCTGCCCACCCCGGGCGTCGCCCACCTCGCCGAGGTGATCGACGCCTCCGCGGCGGTGATCTCGGCGAGCCATAACCCCTATCCCGACAACGGCGTGAAGCTGTTCGCGCGCGGCGGCCGCAAGATCGCCGACGCTCCGGAACAGCGCATCGAGCTCGAGCTGCGCCGTCTGCTCGACGCGGGCGACAACGGCGAAGCTCTGAGCCGGCCCGACGGCTCCGGGGTCGGCGTCGTGCGCGACCGTCTCGGCGCGCCCGCGGACTACGTCGCCCACCTGTGCGCGGCGCTGTCCGACCGCCGCCTCGACGGAGTCTCGGTCGTCGTCGACTGCGGCAACGGCGCCGCCTACGAGGTCGCCCCGTGGACGCTGCGGGTGCTCGGAGCGCGCGTGCGCGTGCTGCACGCCCAGCCCGACGGAACGAACATCAACGCCGGGTGCGGTTCGACCGACCCGAGCGAGCTCCAGGCGGCGGTCGTCGAGACCGGCGCGCAGGCCGGGCTGGCGTTCGACGGGGACGCCGACCGCGTGATCGCGGTCGACGAGCGCGGCAACCTCGTCGACGGCGACCAGATGCTGGCCATCATCGCCCTCGATCTCCACGAGCGCGGCCAGCTCCGTGGCAACGCCGTCGTCGCGACGGTCATGTCGAACCTCGGGCTCCGGCGCGCCTTCGCCAACGACGGCATCGAGCTGGTCGAGACACCGGTGGGCGACCGAAACGTGCTCGCCGCGCTCGAGGAGCGGCGTCTGTCCCTTGGCGGCGAACAGTCCGGGCACATCATCGTCACCGATCTCGCGACCACCGGTGACGGCACGCTGACCGGCTTGTTGCTGCTCGACGTGATGAAGCGAACGGGCCGCCCGCTCTCCGACCTCGCCTCCGTCGTCGAGCCCTTGCCGCAGGTGCTACGGAGCGTGCAGGTCGCCGACCGCGCCGGCGTTGAGCGCGACGGCGCATTTCGAGCCGAGCTCGACTCGGTCGAGCAGGAGCTCGGGACCGACGGCCGCGTGCTCGTGCGCCCGTCGGGCACGGAGCCGGTCGTGCGGGTGATGGTGGAGGCGCCGACTTCGGAGCAGGCGGAGGCGGCGGCGATGCGCGTCGCCGCCGCCGTCGAACGCGCCTGTGGGCCCGCTTAGCTAGCCCTTCCCCAAGAAGGCGTCCTCCGCCTTTTCGTCCTCGGGGTTGCTGAACGAGCTCACGAGCTTCGTGATCTTGCCGTCCTTGATCGTGAACGTCAGGGTCTCGGTCGTGTCGAGCTTCTGGTCTCCACGCTGAGCCGTCGCATGATGGCTGGATACGACTGTCTCTCTCCTTTAGCTCCAGAAATCGTCGAACTTGGCGAGGTCCGGGTGCTCCTCGTCGAGGCGGCTGATCTTCCCACCCGTGAACGTGAAGTGCAGCTTCTCGTCTTCGTCGTAGCTCTTGCCGTCCCGCTGCGCGTCGATGTCGTGTACAGCGACGACCTTGTCGCTGCCTTCGGCCGTTGCGCTCTTGAGGTCAGCCTTGAACGTCCCGCCGGTGAGCTCGAAGATCCGCGCGTAGTAGCCGAGCACGTTGTCGACGCCCTTGTACTCCCCGGCGAGCTGGCTCTTGCCCGGGACGGTCTGGATCACGTCGGGCTTCATGATCGACCGCAGGGTGTCCATGTCGCCCTTCCCGAAGGCCTCGTAACCCCGGCGGACGGTGTCCTCGTTGGCGCTCACGCCGGCTCCTTTCCTCTTGCTGTGGAACTCGAGGACCATTCGTAGCGAGAAGCCCTCTGGACCACAAGAGGCCCTAACCTGGAGGGCCTATGTGCGGCATCGTGGCCGTCCTGCGGCGGTCGAGCGGCCGGATGCCGCCCGACGGCGCCCACCTCCTCGCCGAGCTCGAGCAGGCCGCGCGGGCCCTCGACGACGCCGGCGGTCAGAGCTCCGCTGCCGATCCCGAGGTACTGGCGGCTGTCGCCGAGCGAGTCGAGGCCGTCGACGCTCTCCTGCGCGGCGCGCCGGGTGTGCGCGCACTGCTCACCGATCGCGCCCTCGCTGTCGGCGTCGAGCACCAAGTCGGGCAGCTCCAACTCGCGACCGAGCGTTTCGAGGCCGCGCTCGACGCCGGCGCGGCCGATCACAGCTACGCCCTGTCGACCGTCGAGCTCGAGGCCGTCAACGCCGCGCTCGTGCGGCTCAAAGACGCCCTCTGGGCCGTCGGGCACGACCGGCTGCGCACCGCCCGCGCCGTCGCCGACCTCTGCGGCTCAGATCTCGGGGTGGCCGCCGTCGATGTGTTCACGTCCGTGCAGGTCGCGCTGTCCGCGCTCGACCGGCTCGAGGTACGCGGCCGCGACTCCGCCGGCTTGCACGTGCTCGTGCACGACCACGGACTCGACGTCGACGACCCCGCGATCGCACGGCTCCTCGACGAGCGAAACGACCCCCTCTTCGGGTCCGGCGCCGTGCGCCGCGCCGACGGGTGCCTGAGCTTCGTCTACAAGGCGGCGGCGGAGATCGGGGAGCTCGGCGACAACACCGCCGTCCTTCGGGCCGCAATCCGCGACGACGAGCTCCTGCACCTGGCCGTCGCCGCCGAGACCGCTCAGGCCGTCGTGCTCGCGCACACGCGCTGGGCGAGCGTCGGAATCATCTCCGAGGCGAACGCGCACCCGCTCACCGGCGAGGAGGTCGGGCGTGCCGACCGTCCGTATGTGATCGGCGCCCTGAACGGCGACGTCGACAACTACGGCGACCTCGCGGCCGCCGAGCGGCTCGACATTCCCACCGAGGTCACCACCGACGCCAAGGTGATCCCCACCCTGGTGTCACGGCGCCTCGCCGCCGGCGTCGACCTCGACGAGGCGTTCCGGTCGACCGTCGCCTCGTTCGAGGGCTCGGTCGCGATCGCGGCGAGCGCCGCCGACGAGCCCGATCGCATCCTGCTGGCGCTGCGCGGGAGCGGTCAGGCGCTCTACGTGGGCCTCGCCGAGGACACGTTCGTGGTCGCCAGCGAGCCGTACGGGCTCGTCGAGGAGACGTCCACCTACTTGCGTATGGACGGCGAGAACCCCGCAGACCCGCAGCGGGCGGGCGCGACGCGCGGCCAGGTCGTGACGCTCGACGCCGGCACCGCCGGTGACCTCGCCGGCATTCGCCGCTTCGCGTACGACGGCACGGAACTGCCGGTCGCGGCCGGTGAGCTGCAGCACGCCGAGATCACGACGCGCGACATCGACCGCGGCGACTCCCCCCACTATCTGCTCAAGGAGATCTCCGAGGCGCCCGCGTCGTTCCGTAAGACACTCCGGGGCAAGATCGCCGCCGGGCCCGATGGCGCGCTCACCGTCGAGCTCGGGCCCGAAACGCTGCCGGACGGCGTGCGGACGAGGCTGCGCGACGGCACTTTGCGCCGAGTCATCGTGATCGGCCAGGGAACGGCCGCCGTCGCCGGTCAGAGTCTCGCGTCGGCGCTACGCGACACAGGCGCACCGCTGCTCGTGGAGGCCATGCCCGCGACCGAGCTGTCGGGCTTCGCGCTCCGATCCGACATGCACGACACGCTCGTCATCGCCATCAGCCAGAGCGGCACGACGACCGACACGAACCGCACCGTCGACCTCGTGCGCGCCCGGCGCGCGGCGGTGGTATCGATCGTCAACCGGCGCAACAGCGATCTGGTCGACAAGTCCGACGGTGTGCTCTACACGTCCGACGGCCGCGACGTCGAGATGAGCGTTGCCTCGACCAAGGCGTTCTACTCGCAGCTTGCGGCCGGCTTCCTCCTCGCGCGGGCGATCGCGGGCGAGAACGGCACCGTCGACGACGGTCACGGCGACGAGCTGCTGAGCGCGTTGCGCGAACTGCCCGACGCGATGCGCACCGTGATCGATCGGCGCGACGTGATCGCCGCCGTCGCGCAGCTGCACGCGCCGTCCAAGCGCTACTGGGCGGTCGTCGGCAACGGTCTGAATCGCATTGCCGCCGGCGAGCTGCGCATCAAGCTGTCGGAGCTGTGTTACAAGTCGATCGCCTGTGACTTCACCGAAGACAAGAAGCACATCGACCTGTCCTCCGAGCCGCTCGTTCTCGTGTGCGCGACGGGTCTCGTCGGCTCGAACGCCGACGATGTCGCCAAGGAGGTCGCGATCTACCGTGCCCACCGGGCGACGCCGATCGTGATCGCGACCGAGGGCGACGGCCGCTTCGCCGGCGCAGTCGAGACGATCACCGTCCCCACCGTGCACCCGGCCCTCGGCTTCGTGTTGTCGACGCTCGCCGGGCATCTGTTCGGCTACGAGGCCGCCCTCGCCATCGACGCGTCGGCCCGCCCGTTGCGCGAGGCCCGCGCTGCGATCGAGTCGGCGGTTTCGAGCGGCGACGGTGATGCCGTGCTCGAGCGGCTTGCGATCGGGCTGCAGATGCCGGCGGGCGGGTTCTTCGACGGTCTGCGCACCGGCACGTACGACGGCCACCTCGATGCCAGCACCGCGGTGCGGATCGCGTCGGTGTTGCGCTATGCCACGGGCGCCGCGCCGCTCGACCTGTACCAGATGGAGCTGGGCAAGGTGGGCACGCCCAGCACCGTGGTCGAGGACCTCACCGCCGCGTTGACCAACGGGATCGAGGAGCTCACCCGGCCCGTCGACGCCATCAAGCACCAGGCCAAGACGGTCACGGTGGGTATCTCCCGTTCGGACGAGACGCTGCTCGAGGCGCCACTGGTGCGGGAGGTGCTCGGGGCGGGCGTTGCACGCGACAGCCTCAGCTACCGGGCCCTGCGCACGCTGGTCGACGTCGATCCCGCCATCGACCAGGTCACGGGGTTCACCCGCTACCGCATCGAGGGTGACGTCGACGGGGAGGCGACGCTCCATGTCGTCGACCGCGGCGGTATCTCGGTGAACCTGCGATCGCGAACCGACACCGATCCCCGCCTCATCGGGACGAAGCACCGAGTCGCGTACGAACGCGAGGTGACCGTGGCGCGGGGCCGGCGCGACGGTCGCACGCTGATCATCGTCCCCGAGCTGAAGGGCAACCAGGTCACCGGGCTGACGCTCCTGCACGTCACGTTCCGGCCCCGGTTGACGCCCGAGGTCGCCCGCGGCGTCCTCCAGGGGTACCGGGGCCGCTACGCCGCGCTCAAGGACGCCGTCACCGAGACCGAGGCCACCTTCGACGACACCCGCCTCGCCGACGTCGACCTCGTCGACCTGCTCACCGAGCCCGTGTACGTGCTCGCCGAGCGGTGGCGCACCCGATGACCCACCCCGGTTTTGGCGCCGGCTACATACCTCATGCGTATGCAAACGGCGCCAAAACGAGACGAACGTGAACGTCGTCGGGATCGGGACCGACCTGGTCGAGATCGAGCGGTTCCGTCTGGCAATGGAGCGCCGGGCCCGCCTGCCGGAACGGCTGTTCAGCGACGACGAGCGCGCGTACGCGTTCCGTCATCGCGACCCCGTGCCCCGGCTCGCGGTTCGCTTCGCGGCCAAGGAGGCGGTGATGAAGGCGCTGGGCGTCGGACTCGGCGCGTTCAAGCTGCGCGACGTCGAGGTGGTACGCCGGCGCGGCGGCGCACCCATGGTCGGCTTGCACGGCAAAGCGGCCGTGCTCGCCGACGAGCGCGGCGTCGGCGCCTGGCACCTGTCGCTCACGCACAGCGAGTCGATGGCGATGGCGGTGACCATCGCCGTGCGGTGACGTAGCGCGATGCAGCCGGTGCTGACACCCGCCGAGATGGGCGAGGCCGACCGGCGCACGATCGCGGCGGGAACGCCCGTTGAGGTGCTCATGGAGCGGGCCGGGCGCGCCGTGGCGTGGGCGGTGCGGCGCGAGATGGGTGGCACGTACGGCCGGCGGGTCGTCGCCGTGTGCGGGAAGGGCAACAACGGCGGCGACGGTCATGTCGCCGCCCGTGCGCTGCGCGGCTGGGGCGTGGGTGTCGACGTATTCACGCTCGACGGCGGCGTCGACCGCCAGCTGTGCGAGCGGGCGCTCCTCCGCGCCGACGCCTTCGTCGACGCCATATTCGGCACCGGCTTCCGGGGCGCGCTCGAGGGCGACGCGGCGTGGGTTGCGCGCGCCGCCGACGCCGTGCTCGGCCCGTGCGTCGCCGTCGACATCCCGTCGGGCGTGAACGGTCACACCGGCGAGGTCGAAGGCGTGGCGGTGCACGCGTCGCACACCGTCACGCTCTCGGCTCTGAAGCCGGGCCTGCTGTTCGAGCCGGGCGCGACCCACGCCGGCGAGGTGGAGGTCGCCGACATCGGCATCGACCTCGGTACACCGGCGACGCTCGTGCCCGCGGCGATCGACGTCGCCCTCGAGCTTCCGGAACGCGCCCCCGATGCCCACAAGTGGCTGAGCGGCGCACTGGTCGTCGGTGGGTCGGGCGGCATGACCGGCGCTCCCTTGTTCGTGAGCCACGCCGCCATGCGCGCCGGCGCCGGCATCGTGTGGTGCGGCGTTCCCGGCGCCGAGGCTGCCGCCCGGGCGTCGGGCACCGAGGTGATCACCAAGGCCCTGCCTGCCACGCCCGACGGCGCACTCGACGAGCCTGCCGCCGCGGAAGTGCTGAAGGCGACCGACCGCTTCCGTGCCCTCGTCGTCGGGCCCGGGCTCGGCCGTGACGACCGCACCGCCGCCGCCGTCCGCCGCATCGTGGCCGAGGCGCCGATCCCGCTCGTCCTCGACGCCGACGGGCTCAACGCCCTCGCGGGCGACGTGGCGCCGCTGCGCGCCCGCACCGCGCCCGCGATCCTCACGCCGCACGCCGGCGAGTACGTGCACCTGGCGGGCGCGAAGGTCGGCGCCGACCGGCTGGCGGCGGCGCGCCGCCTCGCCGAACGCGCCCACGCGATCGTGCTGCTGAAGGGCCCGGGCGAGGTGATCGCCGAGGGCGAAGCTCTGACCGCCGCCCGCGCCGCGATCAACACGACGGGCGGTCCCTGGCTGGCCACGGCCGGCACCGGCGACGTGCTGTCAGGGATCATCGGCGGGTTCCTCGCCCGGGGTACGGACCCGTTCTGGGCCGCGGCGGGCGGCGCGTTCGCGCATGGGCGGGCCGCCGACGTCGCCGGGCATACTGGCCTCGTCGCCGGCGACCTCATCCCAGCGCTGCCTGCGGCCATCCGCTCGATCGAGAGCCTCGAGAGCCCGGAGGACTAGATGCCCGCGTCCACGCCCGTGAGCGAGGTGATGACCCGCGACGTCATCACCCTGCGCCCCGACCAGTCCGTCGAGGAGGCCGCCGACATCCTCGCCGAGAAGCAGATCGGCGCCGCGCCCGTGGTCGACGAGAACGGGAAGATCGTCGGCCTCCTGCGCGACGAGGACCTCATCGTCTCGGAAGCCAACCTCCACGTCCCCACCGTCATCACGTTTCTCAACGCCGACATCGTGCTGCCGTCGTCAGTGCACCATTTCGAGGAGGAGCTGAAGAAGGCCGCCGGCGCCACCGTGGCCGAAGTCATGACGACCAAGTTCCACACGGCGAAGCCCGACGACAACCTCGAGGACCTCGCCACGCTGATGCACGAGGGCGACGTCACCCACGTGCCCGTCGTCGACGCCGATGGCAAGCTCGTCGGCATCGTCGCCCGCGGCGACCTCGTGCGCTGGCTGGCGCGCACCACTTGATGGACAAGCAGGTGGCGAAGCTCGATTTCTACGACCCGAGCTTCCGCCCGGTGTGGGCCGACGTCGACCTCGACGCCGTGCGGGCCAACGTGCGCGCGCTGACCGAGGTGTCGGCGCCGGCCGCGCTCATGGCCGTCGTGAAGGCCGACGGGTACGGGCACGGCGCGGTGCCGGTCGCGCGTGCGGCTCTCGAGGCCGGCGCGTCGTGGCTCGGCGTCGCGCTCGTCGAGGAGGGGGCCGACCTGCGGGCCGACGGGATCGACGCCCCGGTCCTCGTGCTCTCCGAGCCGCCGCCTGACGCCGCCCCCGCCGTCGTCGCTCTGGGGCTCACGCCCGTCGTCTATACGCCCGCCGGCATCGAGGCGCTGGCCAAGGCGGTGGCGCACGCCGACGGGGCCGCCCCGCTGCCCGTGCACCTGAAGGTCGACACAGGCATGCACCGGGTCGGCTGCAAGGTCGACGACGCGCACGCGCTCGCCGAGTCGATCGCGGCGCGCGACGAGCTCCGTCTCGAAGGCGTCCTCACCCACCTCGCGGTGGCGGACGAGCCCGACAACCCGTACACCGCGCAGCAACTCGACCGGTTCGAGGGAGTGCTCGCCGCGCTCCGTCACGCCGGCGTCGCGTTCGACATGGTCCACGCCGCCAACTCCGCCGGGCTCCTCGTCTTCGGCGACCGCGCCCGGTTCGACCTCGTGCGCTGCGGCATCGCCGTTTACGGCGTGCCGCCGGCACCTGATCTCGCGGGCCGGGTGCCGCTCCGCCCGGCGATGGCCCTCAAGGCCCGCGTCTCCCACGTGAAGACGCTCCCCGCGGGCGCGCGCCTCTCGTACGGGCTGCGCTACACCATGCCGCACCAAGGAAACGTTGCGACGGTGCCGGTCGGCTACGCCGACGGCGTGCCTCGCGCGCTGTCCGCCCACGGCGGCGAGGTCATCGTGCGCGGGCGGCGGCATCCGATCGCCGGCACCGTGACCATGGACCAGTTCATGGTCGACGTCGGTGACGGGCGCGTCGAAGTCGGTGACGAGGTCGTCCTGCTCGGCCGGGGGGGCGACGCCGAGGTCACCGCCGACGAGTGGGCCGAGCGGCTCGGCACCATCAACTACGAGATCGTGTGCAGTATCGGGCGGCGCGTGCCGCGGCGGTACCGCTGATGGGTAGGGACGCGCCGGTGGCCGGGCTGCCGGACGAGCGACCTGACGCGTCGTCCGACGGTCGGGTCATGCGTGCTGTGCGCGGTGCCGGTTTCGCGGCCGGCGCCATCGCCGGGATCGCAGGCGCCGCCTACGCGATCGAGCGGGCGGTCGTCGCCGGTGTACGGCGCCGGCCCGACGCGGACGCCGGCAAGTCGCTGGTCCCGCCGTTCGACGAAGCACGCCGGTATCCGAGCCACGACGAGGGCAGCATCTACACGATCAGCCGTGGCAAGGGCCCGACGCTGCTCTTCTTGCACGGCGTCACGCTGTCGACGCGCGTCTGGGTGAAGCAGTTCGAGCAGCTCCCGGAACAAGGGTTTCGTTGCATCGCGTTCGACCACCGCGGCCACGGCGAGTCCAAATGCGGTACGACCGGACACTCCATCGTCAACCTGGCCGACGACATGCGCACGCTGCTGGAGCGGATGAACCTGCGCGACGTGGTGCTCGTCGGCCACTCGATGGGCGGCATCGCCGTGCAGGCGTTCGCCGCGCGCTATCCCGAGCTTGCGGCCGAGCGCGTGCGCGGCATCGTGCTCATGTCGACGCTGGCCAGGACGTACCTGTCGGGCGCGAACTGGCTGCGACGGCTGTTCGAGCGCCTCACGGGCGGCGGGCCGTCCGCCGGGGAGCTCATGACGCAACAGAACCTCGGGTTCTTCCTCGCCCGGCTCGGCTTCGGCCGCGATCCGCAGCCGAGCCACGTCGAGCTGGTGCGCGAGATGATCGCCGCGTGCGAGAAGGAGAACAGCCAGGCCGCGATCGGCGCCCTCATCGGTCTCGACATGACCGCCGACGTCTCGAAGATCACGCTGCCGACACTCATCGTGAGTGGCAGCGCCGACGTCATCGCGCCGCCGGCGGAATCGCGCCGCATCGCCGAGCTCATTCCCGGCGCCCGCCTCGAGGTGTTCAAGGGCGCCGGGCACATGCTCATGCTCGAGCGCACCGAAGAGGTGCACACGCTCATCACCGAGTTCGCGCGTGACCTCGGCGCCGGCGCGCCTCTGCGCCGCTTGTGGCCCCGACGGCGTCTGCGGCGGCGCCCGCCTCGCCGGGTTCGCCGCGCCCTGGCGGCGCGGGAGGCCGCCTCCTGATCACGGACGTGCCCGGGATCGGCGTCGGGCACTGGACCGGCTCCGGCACCGGCGTCACGGTTGTGACCGTGCCGCCCGGCACGGTGGCGTCGGGCGAGGTACGGGGCGGCGCCCCCGCCAGCCGCGAGACGGCGCTGCTCGACCCGCACCGCCTCGTCGAGCACGTCGACGCCATCGTGCTCGCGGGTGGGTCCGCGTTCGGGCTCGCCGCCGCCGACGGCGTCATGCGGGCGCTCGAGGCGCAGGGCCGGGGATTCTCGACCGCCGGAGGGGCGGTACCGATCGTCCCGGCGGCCGGGGTGTACGACCTCGTCAGCTCGGGCGGCGTCCGGCCCGGTCCCGACGAAGGCGCCGCCGCCTTCGCCGCCGCCAAGCCGGGGGTGCAGTTCGAAACCGGGCGGGTCGGCGCTGGCGCCGGAGCGACCGTCGGGAAGTGGAAGGGCGCCGACGACCGGGTGGCCGGCGGCCTGGGGTCGGCGTCCGCACGCGTCGACGATGCCGTCGTCGGAGCGCTGGCGGTCGTGAACGCGATTGGGGACGTCGTCGGCGACGACGGACGGGTGCTGGCGGGCTCGACAGCCCCGCCGGATACCCCACCGTTCCCGGAACCGCTCCCGTTCGAGGAGGGTGAGCACACCACCCTGGTCGTCGTGGCGACGAACGCCCGCCTCACCAAGCTCGGGTGTCACCTCGTCGCCCAGTCCGCCCATCACGCGATGAGCCGGACGCTCTACCCGTCGCACACCCGCTTCGACGGCGACCTGACATTCGCTCTGGCCACCGGAGCCGTCGACGCCCACCTCGACCGTCTCCGGGTGATTGCCGTCGATGCCGTCGTCGACGCGATCCGGGCCGCAGTCGCTTGACGGGACAGGACTGGTCGCCGTCGCAGGCTCCGGCTCCTGCTCCGGCGGTCGGCAAAGCCGCCGCCTCCGCGGCGGCATACCATCAGGCGTGTCCCTGCTGGTCGAGCCGGCGCCGTTCGCGTCCTTCGAGGAGCTCGAGCGCGAGGCGCTCGCGTGCACCAAGTGCCCGCTGGCGACGCAGGGCCGAACGCAAGTCGTGTTCGGCGACGGAGACCCGCACGCCGATCTCGTGTTCGTGGGCGAGGGGCCGGGCGCGGAGGAGGACAAGCAAGGCATCCCGTTCGTCGGCCGGGCCGGCCAGCTCCTGACGCAGCTCATCGAGAGCATCGGTCTCGAGCGCAAGCAGGTCTACATCGCCAACGTCGTGAAGTGCCGCCCGCCCGGCAACCGTGATCCGCTGCCGGACGAGATCGAGAGCTGTCGGCCCTACCTCGAGGCGCAGCTGACGTTCATCGCGCCGAAGGTCGTGGTGACACTGGGCAACTTCGCGACCAAGCTCCTGCTCGAGACCAAGGAAGGCATCACCAAGCTGCGGGGCCGAGAGTTCCCGTTCGGCTCGAGTGCCGTGCTGATCCCCACCTTGCACCCGGCGGCGGTGCTGCGCGGAGGCGGCACGACCCTGGCGCAGGTCCGGGCCGATTTCGTGCTCGTGAAGCGGGCGTTGCACCGGACACGTGGATGACGTGCGCAGCCCGGACCGTGACCCGCTCGACCGACGAGACGTTGGCGCTCGCCGGCGCGGTAGGCGCGTTGCTCCGTCCCGGTGATCTCGTGTCCGTGGCCGGCGACCTCGGCGCGGGCAAGACCGTGTTCGCGCGCGGCGTCGCCGGGGCCCTCGGCGTCCGCGAGCCGGTCGTGAGCCCCTCGTTCACGATCGTGCGCGAGTACCACGGGCGCGTACCGCTCGTGCACGTCGATGTGTACCGCATCGACACGATCCAGGAGCTGCACGACCTCGGCTTCGAGGAGGTCGTGCGCGACGACGCGGTCACGCTCGTCGAATGGGGTGATGTGATCGACGCGCTCTTGCCGCGCCAGCGGCTCGACGTGCGGCTCGACCGTGCCCCCGGCGGCGCCGACGACGAGCGCATCGTCGAGCTCGTGGGTCACGGGCCGTCGTGGTACGAGCGCGCGCCGGACCTGATGGCCCTCGAGATGACCCCGAGGATCTGACGTGCTGCTCCTCGGCTTCGACACCGCCACGCCGCAGGTGAGTCTGGCCATGAGCGTCGACGGCGCAGTGGTCGGCGAGCTGCGCCTCGGTCACGATCTGCGCCTCGGTCACGATCGGCGCCACGCCGAGCATCTTGCGCCGGGCATCGAGTACCTGTGCCGCCACCTCGAGCTCGAGCTGTCTCAGGTGTCGGGCATCGCGGTGGGCTTGGGCCCCGGGCTGTTCACCGGTCTGCGCGTGGGCGTGACGACGGCCAAGGTGATGGCGCAGGCCTTGCGCGTTCCGATCGTCGGTGTCCCGAGCCTCGACCTCGTCGCATACCCGCTGCGCCACGCGAGCAGGGTCATCGTCGCCGCGCTCGACGCCCGCCGGGGCGAGGTGTTCCACGCCCGGTACCAGCCGGTGCCCGGGGGTGTGCAACGGGTATCCGACTACGAGGTCGGCGGTCCCGTCGACCTGGTCGCCGATCTCGTCGCCGCCGGCGACGAAGTGCTGCTGGCCGGCGACGGGGTGCTGCAGTACCGGGACGCGTTCGCCGGCGTGGATCGGGCCGAGCAGGCCGGCCCGTCCTTCGCCGCGCCCAGCGCCGTGGCGCTGCTCGAGCTGGTGGCGGCGCGCATGGAGCGCGAGGAGTTCTCGTCCGCGTGGGACGTGCAGCCCTTGTATCTCCGCCAAAGTGACGCCGAGATCGAGTGGGAGAGGAGACTGGCCTCGTAATGGCGGTCGCGCGCAAGCCCGAGCCACTCGTCGTGGACATCGTGCCGATGCGGCGCCGGCACGTGCGCGCTGTGCTGCGCATCGAGCAGCAGGTCTACCCGCGTCCGTGGACGATGTCCCTGTTCCTCAGCGAGCTCGCGTTGCGCTCGAGCCGCGCCTATTTCGTCGCCCGCGTCGGCCGCGACGTCGTCGGCTACGGCGGGCTGATGCTGTCCGCAGGCGACGGGCACATCACGACGCTCGCCGTCGACCCGCGATGGCAACGCCGCCAGATCGCGACGCGGTTGCTGCTGGTGCTGGCGCGGGAAGCGATCACGCGTCAGGGGCGCAGCCTCACGCTCGAGGTGCGTCTGTCGAACCGCCCCGCCCAGGAGCTGTACCGGCGATTCGGCTTCGCGCCCGTCGGTATGCGGAAGAATTACTACGTCGAGACCAACGAGGACGCGCTCGTGATGTGGGCACACGAGATCCGACGCCCCGAGTACGCCGAGCTCCTCGCCGGCCTCGAGCGCCAGGTCGAGGGCGAGACGGTCGTCGAGGAGCCCAAGCGCTGGTGAGACGACCTTGAGTGTGCGCATCCTCGGCATCGAGACGTCCTGCGACGAGACAGCGGCGGCGGTGGTGGAGGACGGCCGTCGCGTCCGCTCGTCGATCGTGTCGAGCCAGGTGGAGCTGCACGCGCCGTACGGCGGCGTCGTCCCCGAGCTCGCCAGCCGCGCCCACGTCGAGCTCATCAACGGCGTCGTCGACGAGGCGCTCATGGAGGCCGGCGTCCTCGATGTGAGGGAGCTCGACGCTGTCGCCGCCTGCCACGGGCCCGGCCTCGCCGGCGCCCTCCTCGTCGGCGTCAGCGCCGCAAAGGCGCTCGCGCTCACAAGCGGATTGCCCTACGTCCAGGTCAATCACCTCGAGGCGCACTTGTACGCCGGCTGGCTCGAGGAGCCCGACCTCGAGCTCCCGCTCGCCGTCCTCGTCGTGTCGGGCGGGCACACGCTCCTGGTCGTCATGGAAGGCCACGGCAAGTACCGCGTGATGGGCCAGACCGTCGACGACGCCGCCGGGGAGGCGTACGACAAGGTGGCGCGGTTCCTCGGCCTGGGCTACCCGGGCGGCCCGGCGATCGACCGCCTGGCGGCCGAGGGGAATCCCGAGACCGTCGCCTTCCCCCGCCCGATGCTCGGCGAGGGGTACGACTTCTCGTTCTCGGGGCTCAAGACCGCGGTCATCAACCACGTCCGCAAGCACCCGGACGTCGAGGTCCGGGATGTCGCCGCGTCGTTCCAGGAGGCCGTGGTCGAGGTGCTGACGGCCAAGCTCGTCGCCGCCGCCGACGACGCGGAGGCGTCGACGCTGGTGCTGGGCGGGGGTGTCGCCGCCAACTCGCGGTTGCGGGCCCGGGTGGCCGACGCGGCGGTGGCGACCGGGCGACGGGTGTTCCTGCCGCCGCCGGAGCTTTGCACCGACAACGGCGCCATGATCGCCGGGGCCGCCTGGTGGCGGCTCGAGTCCGATGGCCCGACCCCGCTCGACGCCGGCATCGCCCCCTCGTTGGGCCTGCCAGCGAGCTGAGCGGGCACCTCACGGCGCAATCAGAACTTTTCTTGCATCCGCGCCGTATTTGTGTAGGTTGTCCCAGCAACGTTTAGTGGTTGGTCGATCTCTCAGCGTAGGATGCCGCGAATCGGCCTTTTCGTATGGGCGGTAAAGAAGGGTGAAAATGAAGCGTCTTGGAGTTGCTGTCATGACGGCCGCGCTTCTCGCCGTGGCGATCGCCATGGCGGGGCCTGCGGCTGCCGACGTCACCGACGTGGGCGGAAGCGGGGCGTTCGGCGTCTCCGTGTCCGCCACCGTCCCGGTTGCCCCCGCCGTCCAGGTGGGGCCGGTCCCTTCGGTCGACCTCCCGGCGGGCGGGGGCAACGTCAGCGACCAGCTGGCGAGCGTGGACGCCTCCCCCGTGCTGGAGGCGGGGCTGCTCCAGGTCAGCTCGCAGGGCGGCAACCTCGGGACGCACCAAGGCTTCGCCACCAGCCAGGCGAGCGTGGCCGACGTGGAGGTCGTCAAGAACGCGGTTGAGGGTGATCCGCTCCTCGCGGCCGGCCTCATCACCGCGCAGTGCACCTCGAACGGTGACGGCTCGGTCGGGCAGTCCAGCCTCCTCAACGCGGAAGTGGCGGGGAACCCGATCCCAGTGAACCCGCCGGCGAACACGACGATCCCGGTCCCGGGGATCGGCACGGTGGTGCTCAACGAGCAGATCGTCACCAACACGCCCGGGGTCGAGACCAAGATCACGGTCAACGCCGTGCACATCACGAACGCGGGTCCCATCACCGGAGACGTGATCATCAGTCAGGCCCGGTGCCGGGCAGCCGGCCCGAACGTTCTCGGCGGCCCGCTCGGTGGCCCCGGTGGTGCCGGCGGCCCTGGCGGCCCCGCCGGCCCCACTGCGCCCGTCTCTGCGGCGCCCCGGTTCACGGGCTGACCTGAACGACCCGAGTGGCAGGGAGATGGCCGGGTCGTGAGGCCCGGCCATCTCCCGCGTCTTGCCGCGCGGCGATGCATGCTGTTACCTTGAGCGTCTAGCACTCGCACCCTTCGAGTGCTAATGAGGTCAGAACGTGCTCATAGCCGAGGAGGCGCATCGATGAAGCTCCAGCCGCTGGAGGACCGGATCGTCGTCCGGGCTCAGGAAGCCGAGGAGACGACCACGAGCGGTCTGGTCATCCCCGACACCGCCAAGGAGAAGCCACAGCAGGGCGAGGTGCTCGCCGTCGGCCCGGGCCGGCGCTCCGAGCAGACCGGTGAGCTCATCCCGGTCGACGTCGCGGTCGGCGACGTCGTCGTGTACTCAAAGTACGGCGGTACCGAGATCACCGTCGACGGCGAGGACCTGCTGATCCTCACCAGCCGCGACGTGCTGGCCAAGGTCGCGAAGTAACCCGAGTAGGGGGCGTGACCGACCGCCTCTATTCGGGTGTGACCTCGCCGTTGCTGCTCTTGAGCAGACGGTCGATCTGGTCGGCCCGGAAGCGGTGCTGGCCCCCCGGGGTGCGGAGCGCGGGAAGCCGGCCTCGCTTGGCCCACAGGACCACCGTGCGCCGGTCGACCCCGAAGAGCGCCGCCACCTCCGCCGACGTGAGCAGCTCCTCCTGCTCTTCCGATCGGCGTCGAGTGGTCTCGCGGCTATTGCCGTTCATTCCATCTCCTTCGTGCGGTAGCGCTGAAGCGCGCTCGGGTGTTCAGTGCATGGAGGAGCGGCTAGTCAGGCCGGAGGAGTGGATCGAGGAGCGGGCTCGACGCGTACGAACGCGCCTCGGCGGGCACGTGCGCTCGACGGGTGGGGTCGTTCCCGCACGGTGTCAGGACGACCGCCGAGTCGGCGGAGCTGGAGTGTGGTGTGGCGCCATGCGGGCATGGCTGCACCGGCAGTTGCGCCGGCGGGGCGCGCGCCGGAGCGCTGCCGTCATCGAAGAGGGCGAACACGCGGGCGGCGGCCGGGACGGTCGTGGACTGCGCGATGGGATCGGGCAGCACAACCGCGGGCGCGAGGTGCGGTGACGCGAACGAAGTAGGAGCGCCGGGCAGAGCGGCGGCGGCCCTCGCCGGGTCCGGAGGCTGCGGGTCGGGCGACGGGGCTGGCGTCGGGGGTGAAAGGGGCGACGGCAGCGCGGAGACCGGGAGCGAGACCGCGGGCAACTCGGCCACGTCGCCCAGCTGGGTCGTCAGCGTGTTCGCATCGATGTTCGGGTCGACCGGCGGCGCCGGCGTATGCGTTGCCGGCGCGCCGGGGGCGCCCTGCGGCAACGGGGCCGCGGTCGGGAGGATGCTTCCTGCGGCAGGGGCCGGAACTGCCGGGCCGGCCGGCGTCGAGAGAGCGGCCGTGGACGGCGCGGGCGGCGCCTGCGGGAGCGACAGGCTCGCCGGCGGCGCGGGGACTGCGAGCAGCTCGGGCGGCACCGAAGGCTGCCCGACGGTCGCCGGCAGCGCCGCTGCCTGCGAGGTGACGGACGCCGTAAGCGCCGCTGCGGGCGCCGGTGCTTTCGGATCAAGGCCCTGCGGTTCAGCCCCGGCGTCGCCGCTCCAGAGAAGAAGGACGAGCGCGGTCGCCGCGACCCCCAACAGCAACCATCCCGGCAGAAATCGCACAAGTCGCCTCATTCGTGCGAAATCCTACGCGCAATCGGTCACTCCTCGCGACCCGGGCTTTCAGGCCCGAGACGGGCCCGGGCGGTCTCACGGGCCCAGGCGTAGTCGGCCTTGCCGTTCGGGCCCCGCGGCACCGAATCGACCAGGACGACGTGGCGGGGGCGCTTGAACCGGGCGAGGCCGCTGCGCTCCACGGTTTCGCCGATCTCGTCTTCACCGGCGGTGTGGCCGGGAACGGGCGCGACGACCGCCGTGACGGCCTCGCCGAAGCGTTCGTCGGGGACGCCTACGACGACGGCGTCGGCGACCGCAGGGTGCTGCTTGACCGCCTCCTCGACCTCCTCGGGGAAGATCTTCTCGCCGCCCGAGTTGATCGACACCGAGCCCCGACCCAGCAGCGTGATCGTCCCGTCCTCCTCGACGGTCGCGTAGTCGCCGGGGATCGAATACCGCCTGCCGTCGACGACGCGGAACGTGCTGTCGGTCTTCGTCTGGTCCTTGTAGTAGCCGAGCGGAATGTGGCCGCCCACGGCGAGGTGTCCGACCTCCCCGGAGCCTGGCTTCAGCTCGCGGCCGTCGTCGGTGAACACCTTGGTGTCAGGGCCGATGCCGAACCTGGCGGTCTCGCCCTTCGAGTCGGTGGTGGTGATCGCGTTCGCGAACCCGACCCCTTCGCTCGAACCCAGGGAGTCGTACGCGACCATCGGGTGGCGCTCGATGAGCGCTCGCTTCACCGGTTCGCTCCACATGACACCGGAGCTGATCACCAACAGGAGCGACGACAGGTCGTAAGGCTCGCCGCGCGTCTCAGCCTCTTCGAGGGCGCGCAACATCGGCTTCGCGAAGGCGTCGCCGACGATCGCGATCTGAGTGACGCGCTCGCGTTGCACGACCTGCCACAACTCGTGAGGGTCGAAATGGCGGCCCTCGAGCGTGACGACAGTCCCGCCGAGGAACAGCACTTGCAGCGTGGAGAACTGACCCGTGCCGTGCATGAGCGGCGATGCAGGAAGGTGCACCGGGATCAGACCGGACTCGTGGACCTTGTTGACGAGGGCGCCCACGCCTTCCGAGCTCTCGGGCACCTCGAGTCCGAAGAACGCGTACGCCGCGGGCGCGAGCGCGCCGAAGAGATCCTCGTGGCGCCACACGACAGCCTTCGGCATGCCGGTCGTACCGCCCGTGTAGAGAAAGATGAGGTCGTCGCCCGAGCGCTCGATCGGCTCCATCGGCTCGTGCGCCTCGATCAGATCCTCGTAACGGAGCGCCCCGTCCAGGAGCGGCGACCCGTCGTCGACCTGCACGGCGGCGCGCAGTTTCGGCGCCTGGTCGCGCACCGCACCGACCCTTTCCCCGAGCGAACCGTGGAACACCACCACTTCGGCGTCGGAGTTCTCGAGCAGGTAGGACAGCTCGTGCTCGGTGTAGCGGTAGTTCACGTTCGCGGGGACGGCCCGTAGCTTGAAGGTCGCGAACAGCGTCTCGAGGTACTCGTTCGAGTTGTAGAGGTAGAACGCCACCTTCGAGTCGGGCCCGAGACCGAGATCGCGGAAAGCTGCCGCGAGCCGGGCGGCGCGCTCGTCGAACTCCCGCCACGTCCGCCGCCGGTCGTCGTGCACGAGCGCAGTTGAATCGGGGATGGCGTCGGCCACGGACTCGAACAGGGTCCCGAAGTTCCAGTTCATGCCTTCTCCTTGTGCCTGCTGTCTGTCGCCGTCGCAGGCTCCGGCTCTCTGCCCTCTTGGCGCGGTCGCAGGCTCCCGCTCTGCAACGGCAGTCGGCAAAGCCGCTGCCGTTGCGACAACGGTCGGCGAAGCCGCCGTTGCCGCGGCAACCGCAGCGTACGCTGGCCAAATGAGTGCACGGGGCGGGCGGCAGCGCATTCCGCGTCCGCCGACCGCCCGGCCCGGCGGCCCCGCGCCTTGGAGCAACCTGCCGATCGCCGACCGCCAACTTTCGCTCGCGCAGGTGAGCGAACGCTGCGCCGCGCTCCCGCCGCCACAACCGCCGGCGGTGGTGATGCCGGGTAGCCGTCCCGCCGCCGTGCTCGTCCCGATGTTCGAGTCGGACAGAGGTGAGGCGAACGTAATTCTCACCAAGCGACCCGACACCATGCCCACGCATCAGGGCGAGGTCTCGTTCCCAGGTGGAGGGGTGCGTGCCGGCGTCGACGAGAGCCTCCTCGATGCCGCGTTGCGCGAGACCGAGGAGGAGATCAGCCTGCCGCGAGCGGCGGTCGATGTCGTCGCCGAGCTCGACACGCACGCCACGGTCGGATCGCGCTTCACGATCACCCCGTACGTCGGTCTCATCGACCGGCTCCCGCAGCTCGTCCCGCATCCGGGGGAGGTCGTGAAGATCCTGGAGGTGCCCCTCTCCGAGCTGCTCGCCGACGGCACGTACCGCGAGGAGCATTGGGAGTCGTCCGACCGGGTGATCTCGTTCTTCGAGCTCGCGGACGAGACGGTGTGGGGCGCGACCGCGCGCATCCTGGCCAAGTTCCTCGCCCACCTGACGGGGCATCGCCCAGACCGCTGAGAGGCGGGCGATACCATCGTCCTTTCCGGCCGAGGCGGAGTGAGGAGGGCACGTGGAGGTCGAGATCGGGATCGGCAAGTCGGGACGGCGAGCCTACGGGTTCGACGACATCGCTATCGTCCCCAGCCGGCGGACCCGCGATCCCGAGGACATCGACATCTCCTGGGATCTCGACGCCTTCCACTTCGAGCTGCCGGTAGTGGCGGCGGCGATGGACGGCGCCACGTCACCCGCCACCGCCATCCGGATCGGTGAGCTCGGCGGCCTGGGTTGCCTGAACCTCGAAGGTCTCTGGACGCGCTACGAGGACCCCGACCCCTTGTTCGAGGAGATCGCCGGGCTCGAGTCCGAGAAGGCGACCCGCCGGCTCCAGGAGATCTACGCCGAGCCGATCAAGCCGGAGCTCATCGGCGCCCGCATCCAGGAGATCAAGTCGGCCGGTGTCACCGCGTGCGCGTCGCTCACGCCGCAGCGCGTCGAGCGGTACGCCAAGCTCGTCGTCGACGCCGAGCTCGACGTGCTCGTGATCCAGGGCACGGTCGTGTCGGCCGAGCACGTGGCGAAGACCACCGAGCCGCTGAACCTCAAGAAGTTCATCCGCGAGTTCGAGCTCCCCGTCATCGTTGGCGGTTGCGCGTCGTACTCGACGGCTTTGCACCTGATGCGGACGGGCGCCGTGGGCATCCTCGTCGGTGTCGGTCCTGGTCACCAGTGCACGACCCGCGGTGTCCTCGGTGTCGGCGTCCCACAGGCGACGGCCATCGCCGACGCGTCGGGGGCTCGAATCCGCCACCTCGACGAGACCGGGGTGTACGTGCACGTGATCGCGGACGGTGGCATGCGCACCGGTGGCGACATCGCCAAGGCCATCGCCTGCGGCGCCGACGCGGTGATGCTCGGCACGACGCTCGCCGGCGCGTACGAGGCCCCCGGTCGCGGCTTCAACTGGGGTATGTCGACGTTCCATCCCGACCTGCCGCGCGGGACGCGTGTCCACGCCGGTCAGCGGGGCACGCTCGACGAGATCCTCATCGGACCCGCCCACGAGAACGACGGCACGCTCAATCTGTTCGGCGCCCTGCGGACGTCGATGGCCACCACCGGCTACGAGTCGGTCAAGGAGTTCCAGAAAGCCGAGGTCATGGTGGCTCCCGCGTTGCAGACCGAGGGCAAGAGCCTCCAGCGCAGCCAGGGCGTCGGCATGGGGCATTAGCGCATGGGTGTGGACGTCGGGCGGATCACCGAGAGCGAGACCGCCGACGTCATCGGGGTGCTCGCCCGGGGTATGCGCGACAACCCGATCCATGTCGCCGCCCTCCGCGACGACCCCGCCCACCGGGTCGAGGGGCTTACGCAACTCTTCAGCGGCATGATCCCTATGCAACCCGAACCGCTGCGCGCCCGCGAAGACGGCGAGGTCGTGGGCGTCTGCGGCTTTTTTCCACCGCCTGAGTGCGCGTTGCACGCGGTCGCAGGGCTCCCCGCCGACCAGTTCCCACCGCGCCTGGTCGAGTGGATGCAGGCATGGGGCGGGCGCGACCCCGACGAGCCGCATTTCCACCTCGGGCCGGTCGCCGCCGACGCCGGGAAGCAGGGCCGGGGCATCGGCACCGCGATGATGACGGCGTTCTGCGAGCGGGTGGACCGCGACCACGCCGTTGCGTACCTCGAGACTGACAAAGAAGAGAACGTCGGTTTCTACGAGAAGTTCGGCTTCGAGACCGTGGGTGAAGCCGACGTAATCGGGGTCACGAACTGGTTCATGCGCCGGGAGGAGCGGTGACCTCGAGCGCGGCTCGCAGGGCCGCCACGGGTGTGCCGGCGCCGAGCGAGCGCGTCCTCGTCGTCGACTTCGGAGCGCAGTACGCGCAGCTGATCGCCCGCCGGGTACGCGAGGCGCACGTCTACTCCGAGATCGTGCCCCGAACCATGCCGCTGGAAGAGATGCTGGCCCGGCGGCCCAAGGGGATCATCCTCTCCGGTGGTCCGGCGTCGGTACACGTGGACGACGCGCCCTCGATCGACCCCGCGCTGTACGACGCCGACGTGCCCGTCCTCGGCATCTGCTACGGCGCGCAGCTCATCGCCCAGCAGCTCGGAGGCGAGGTCGGCCGCACCGGCGGTGGGGAGTACGGCGGAACGCCGCTGCACCTCACGGAGACCGGCGCGTTGCTGTTCAACGAGCTGTCCGACGAGCAGGTCGTGTGGATGAGCCACGGCGACGCGATTGCGAGCGCGCCACCGGGCTTCCGCGTGACCGCTACGACGTCCGGCGCGCCCGTCGCCGCACTCGAGGACCGCGACCGCGCCGTGTACGGCGTCCAGTTCCACCCCGAGGTCGCCCACACCGAGCGCGGGCAGGAGGTGCTCAAGGCGTTCCTGTACGACGTGTGCGGGTGTCACCCGTCGTGGACCAATACGTCGATCATCGAGCAGGCCATCGCCGAGGTGCGCGCCCAGGTCGGCCGCGAGCGAGTGCTGTGCGGCCTGTCGGGCGGCGTCGACTCGGCGGTCGCCGCCGCGCTCGTGCACAAGGCCGTCGGTGACCAGCTGACGTGCGTGTTCGTCGATACGGGCCTGATGCGGCAAGGCGAGGCCGACCAGGTCGAGGAGACGTTCCGGGGCCAGTTCCACGTCGACCTCGTCCACGTGAAGGCGGCCGACCGCTTCCTCGCCGCGCTCGACGACGTCGCCGACCCCGAGCGCAAGCGCAAGGTCATCGGTGAGACGTTCATTCGCGTGTTCGAAGAAGTGGCGCGCGATTTCGAGGACGCCCGATTCCTCGTGCAGGGCACGCTGTACCCGGACATCGTCGAGTCGGGTGGCGTGGCCGAGGGCTCCGAGCAGGCGGTGATCAAGTCGCACCACAACGTCGGCGGGCTTCCCGACGACATGGAGCTCGAGCTCGTCGAGCCGCTGCGCAACCTGTTCAAGGACGAGGTGCGCCGGATCGGCGAGGAGCTCGGCCTGCCCGAGGAGATCGTGTGGCGCCAGCCCTTCCCCGGGCCCGGTCTCGCCGTGCGCGTGGCCGGCACGATCACCCCCGAGCGGCTCGACATCCTGCGGCGGGCCGACGCGATCGTCCTCGAGGAGATCAGACGGGCAGGCCTGTACCGGCGGATCTGGCAGAGCTTTGCGGTGCTGCCGGTCGTGCGTACGGTAGGGGTGATGGGCGACGGCCGGACCTACGAGTACCCGATCGTGGTGCGGGCGGTGACGTCCGACGACGCCATGACGGCCGACTGGGCCCGCCTCCCGCCCGAGGTCCTCGAGCGGATTTCGTCGCGGATCATCAACAAGGTGCCCGGGGTCAACCGGGTCGCCTACGACATCACGAGCAAGCCGCCCGGAACCATCGAGTGGGAGTAGACACCATGGACCTCGCCGAGCTCACCAGCACCGCCCGCGCCATCGTCGCTCCCGGCAAGGGCATCCTCGCCGCCGACGAGAGCACGGGCACGATCAAGAAGCGCTTCGACAAGATCGGCGTCGAGTCGACCGAGGAGACCCGCCGCGCCTACCGCGACATGCTCTTCACCACCGAGGGCGTCGAGGAGTTCATCAGCGGCGTGATCATGTTCGACGAGACGATCGGCCAGTCGACGAGCGACGGCGTACCGTTCCCGAAGCTGCTCGCCGGCAAGGGCGTCATCCCCGGCATCAAGGTCGACAAGGGCGCCAAGCCGCTGGCTCTTGCAGACAAGGGTGAGACCGTCACCGAGGGCCTCGACGGCCTGCGTGAGCGCCTGGCCGAGTACAAGGAGCTCGGGGCGCGGTTCGCCAAGTGGCGCGCCACGTACACGATCACCGACGCGCTTCCGTCGCAATACACGATCGACGTGAACGCCGACGCGCTCGCGCGCTACGCCGCGCTGTGCCAGGAGGCGAGCATCGTGCCCATCGTGGAGCCCGAGGTGCTGATGGACGGCAAGCACACGATCGAGCGTTCGTTCGACGTGACGTCGGCCGTCCTCGAGGGCGTGTTCCGCTCGCTGTACGACCAGCGGATCGCCTACGAGGGGATGCTGCTGAAGCCGAACATGGTGCTGCCCGGCTACGAGTCGCCCAAGCAGGTCTCGGACGAGGAGATTGCGGATGCGACCGTGCGCTGCTTCCGCCGCGTCGTTCCCGCCGCCGTACCCGGCATCGTGTTCCTCTCCGGGGGGCAGTCCGACGAGGAGGCGACGTCGCGGCTCAACGCGATGAACCGCATCGGGCCGCACCCATGGGAGATGAGCTTCTCGTACGGCCGTGCCCTGCAGCAGGCGGCGTTGAAGGCGTGGCGCGGCGACGACGCCAACCGCGAAGCCGCCCAGCGCGCGTACTACCACCGGACGAAGATGAACAGCCTGGCGCGTTTCGGGAAGTACTCGCCCGACATGGAGCAGGCGGCCTGATGGCGGAGACGCTCGAAGAAGCGAAAAAGAAGCTCGACGACGAGTACGGGCAGGTTCGGCGCAAGTTCGACAAGATCCACACTGCGTTCGACCGCGTGATCTCGGCCGGTCCGGAGGACGACCTGTACGAGCGGCTCGAGGACCTCGAGAAGGTCGTCAAGGAGGTGCGCGACGGCGGCATCGTCGGGTCGGGCGCGAACGGCCACCGGCGCGCGTTGAAGGAGTACGAGAAGCTCAAGGCGAGCTGACGCGACATGCGGGCGCTCGTGCAGCGGGTGACCGAGGCTCGCGTGCGCGTCGACGGTGAGGTGATCGGCGAGATCGGCACCGGCCTGTGCGTGCTCGTCGGCGTCACGCACGACGACACCGAGGCCACGGCCCGCAAGCTCGCCGAGAAGGTCTGGCACCTGCGCGTGTTCGACGACGGCGACGGCGTCATGAACCTGCCACTGAGCGCGGTCGGCGGCCACGCCCTGGTCGTGAGTCAGTTCACCCTGTACGGAGACACCCGGCGGGGACGGCGCCCGTCGTGGGTGGCGGCCGCGGCGCCGGACCAGGCCGAGGCCCTGGTGGAGGCGTTTGCGCATTCCCTCCGCGACCTCGGCGCGCACGTCGCCACCGGCAAATTTGCAGCCCGGATGCAAGTCGACCTCGTCAACGACGGCCCGGTCACGCTCTTGATCGATATCTGACGGAATCTTCGGTTTTGGCTGATGTTGGTAAGGGCAAGCTGCGTCGGTCCGCAGTACGCTTTTGCTTCCCCGACCGATGGGCAGAGCCCTCATGGAACGGTTCGAGTCAACCCACAGCATCTGGCTCTTCGACGTCGAGCGCATGCGCTTCCGACGCGTCCCCAAGGGGACCGACCCGAACGCGCCGTCGCTCGACAGGGACTGGGAGCCGTACTTCGCGCTCGACGTCGACGACGAGACGGGCGCGTTCACCGTCGCGTTGAACGAGGACCGCACGCGCCTGCTGCGTGCGTGGCGCGACGAAGCGCCCGCCAAGGAAGGCACGGGCGAGCTCAGCCTCGAGCCCACCACTGAGCTCTAACCGGGCGCCGATACGCTGGCGTCCGAATGGGCGACGCCGACACCGCTGATCTGCTGACCGGGCTCAACCCCGTGCAGCGCGAGGCAGTGACCGCCCCGGCGGAGATTCCGCTGCTCGTCGTCGCCGGCGCGGGCTCGGGCAAGACCCGCGTGCTCACCCACCGCGTCGCATGGCTCATCAACGAGTACAAGGCCTCGCCGTTCGCGGTCCTTGCGATCACCTTCACGAACAAGGCGGCCGGCGAGATGAAGGAGCGGGTGGGCACGCTCGTCGGCCCGGTCGCGCAGCGCATGTGGGTGTCGACCTTCCACTCGGCCTGCGCCCGGATCCTCCGCCGGGAGGCCGGGAAGCTCGGGATGCGCTCGTCTTTCTCCATCTACGACCAGGCCGACTCGGTCCGGCTGGTCGACTACGTGCGCCGCGACCTCAACCTGGATCCGAAGCGGTTCCCCGCCCGCCGTCTGGCCGCGCAGATCTCGGCGCTCAAGAACGAGCTCGTGACCGTGCAGCAGTACGCCGCAGGCGGTGACGCCGCTCGAGCGACGGCTGGCCGACGTGTACCGCGAGTACCAGCGGCGCCTGCTCGACGGGTCGGCGTCGGACTTCGACGACCTGCTGCTGCTGACTGTACGGCTCTTCCGGGAGCATCCCGACGCGCTCGAGCACTGGCGGCAGCGGTTCCATCACGTCCTCGTGGACGAGTTCCAGGACACGAACGCCGCGCAGTGGGAGCTCGTGCGGTTGCTGACCGAGGACCACCGCAGCGTGATGGTGGTCGGCGACATGGATCAGTCGATCTACCGGTTCCGCGGGGCCGACTTCCGCAACCTCATGCGGTTCGAGGAGGTGTTCCCGGACGCGACAGTCATCGTCCTCGAGCAGAACTACCGCTCGACGCAGCGCATCCTCGACGCCGCCAACGCCGTCATCACGAACAATGCGGCGCGGCGGCCCAAGCACCTGTGGACCGAGCAGGTCGGCGGCGAGCTGATCACGAGCTACCACGCCGAGGACGAGCACGACGAGGCGGCGTACGTCGCGCACGAGATCACCCGGCTCACCGACACGGAGGGGCAGGGCTTCTCCGACCTCGCCGTCTTCTACCGCACGAACGCGCAGAGCCGCGTCATCGAGGAGACGTTGGTGCGCGCCGGCATCCCCTACCGGGTGGTGGGCGGCGTGCGGTTCTACGACCGCCGTGAAGTGAAGGACGCCATGGCGTACCTGCGCGCGCTCGTGAATCCCGACGACGAGGTGAGTTGGCGCCGCATCGTCAACGTGCCGAAGCGCGGCGTCGGCGACACGTCGGTCAACAAGGTGAGCGCATACGCGCAAGAGCACGGCATGACCTTCCGCGACGCGCTGCAGAAGGCGGCGGCCGCCGGCGTGAGCGGGAAGGCGCTCGGTGGCATCGCCGACCTGCTCGACATCCTGGCCGAGGTCGAAGGGGCGGCCGACGCCGGCGTCGCGCCGGTCGTGCAAGCGGTGCTGGAGGACACCGGTTACCTCGCCGAGCTCGAGGCCGAACGTTCGATCGAGTCAGAGGCGCGTCTCGAGAACCTCCAGGAGCTCATCGGCGTGTGCCGCGAGTTCGACGACGCGTTGGCCGACGGCAACGTCACCGGTCTCGCCGGCATCGCCAGCGGCGGCGCTGACGACGAAACCCCGGCCGTCCCGGCCGGGCTCGATCGCGTGCAGGCGTTCCTCGAGGCGGTCTCGCTCGTCACCGACCTCGACGACATCGAGGGCGACAAGCGCGCGGTCACGCTGATGACGCTGCACTCGGCCAAGGGTCTCGAGTTCCCGGTCGTGTTCCTGACTGGCCTCGAGGACGGCGTCTTCCCCCACCTGCGCAGCCTCGGTGACCCCGACGAGCTCGAGGAGGAGCGCCGCCTCTGCTACGTCGGCATCACCCGGGCGCAGGAGCGCCTGTACCTATGTCACGCCTGGAGCCGCACGCTGTTCGGCCGGACCGAGTTCTATCCGCCGAGCCGGTTCCTCTCCGAGATCCCCGAGGAGCTCGTCGAGGTGCTGGGCGAGACCAAGCCGGTCGGCGGTGGTTTCGGCGCGCACCGCGAGGCGGTGGTGTCGGCCGCGCTCGCGAGCAGCCCGCGGGCCGCCCAGACACCAAGCCTGCGCGTCGGCGACGACGTCGACCACGAGACATTCGGCGAAGGAGTGATCGTCGACCTCATCGGGGAAGGTGACAGGGCGGAAGCCGTCGTGCGCTTTCGGGACGTCGGCGAGAAACGGCTGCTGCTGGCGTGGGCACCGCTCCAGAAGCTCGGCTCCTGAGGGGGACCCGGGGGGAGATGAAGGTCCATCTGCTCGAGCTCGAGGGCTGGGTGCTGATACTGCGCGTGCTGCTCGCCGTGGCGCTCGGCGGAGCGCTCGGCATCGAGCGTGAGATCGACGCCCAACCCGCCGGCTTCCGCACCCACATCGTGCTGTGCCTGGGCGCCACCCTGTTCGGCCTGATCTCCGTGCATGCATTTGCGCCGTTCGAGTCCGTCCGCGCCGACTCCAACGTGCAGATCGACGTGACCCGGGTTGCGTCGCAGGTCGTCGTGGGGGTCGGGTTCCTGGGCGGCGGCGCCATCCTCAAGTACGGCGCGTCGATTCGCGGGCTCACGACGGCGGCTTCGATGTGGGTCACGGCCGCCGTGGGGCTCGCGGTCGGTGTCGGCTACTACTGGGCCGCGGTCGCGATCACGTTCGCCACGCTGATCAGCCTGGTCGTGTTCCGCTGGCTCCGGGAGTGGATTCGCCGCAACTTCGCACGGCACAGCGAGACCGTCACCTTCCGGCTTGCCTCGGACGCCGATCCGGGCGATCTCGTGGCCGCGCTCCACGAGGCCCCCGGCGTCAACGTGCGCAACCTTCAGATCGACCGCAGCGGTGACCAGATCGAGGTCAGCGTGGGACTGAAGAGCGAGGTGGGCGTGCGCCTCGACCGGGTCATTGCCGAGCTGGCGACGCGGACCGACGTCGACGAGATGTCCGTCGACGAGCGCTGAATTCAGTTCCCCGGCGCCCCCGCCTCGGCTGCCGCCGGCGGCAGCTCCTTTCGGAGATCGACGAACACGATTCGGCGCTGAGCGCCCCGGTCCTCAACGGACGTGGCGTACCGGCCGATCTGGTCGCTGCGCAGCCGGTTCCCATGACACTCCTCGAAGGCGTCGATCCTTCCTCGCCACCGGATGCGGCAGTTCTCGTCGCCCGGCGTGTGTGTCATGAGCGGCACGACGTTGTCTCCCTCGAGCGCGAACAGGATGCTCTTCCTCCCGCCGAACGGATCGGCGATGTAGAACGGCCCGCCGTCCCGTAGCTGCCGGCGCAGCTCCCGTTCGGGGCCCGCCGCGAACGGCTTGTACGTCTTCGGTGAGTCGGCCTGGCTGGTCGCGAGCAGCAGCACCACCGCGACGACGAGACCGGCGACGACTGCGGCGACGCCGGCGCCGATGAGCAACCTCGTGTCGCTCCGGGCGGGGGGCATGACCCCAGTGAACGTTCCCCGCGGGTCAGAGTCCAGTCGGGCGCACGGGTATCGTGACCGGCGCCATCCATTGGGGGTGCAGCCCATGAAGCGGCGGTACCGCGTCGTCATCGCCAAGCCCGGCCTCGACGGGCACGACCGGGGAGCCAAGGTGATCGCGCGCGCCCTGCGCGATGCCGGGTTCGAGGTCATCTACACGGGGCTGCACCAGACGCCCGAGCAGGTGGCGGAGACTGCTCTGCAGGAGGACGCCGACGCCGTCGGACTGTCCGTGCTGTCGGGCGCGCACAACACGCTGTTCCCGCGCGTGGTGACGTTGCTGCGCGAGAAGGGGATCGGCGACGTGCTGGTGTTCGGAGGCGGGATCATCCCCGACGACGACATCGCCGCACTCGAGCGGGCGGGGGTCGCCGCCGTGTTCACGCCGGGCGCGCCATTGTCGGCGATCGTCGGCTGGCTCGAGGAAGCCCTCGACGCCCGCGAGCCCCAGTTGGCGAGCTGAAATGGAGCGGAGCGACAAGCACTCAGTGGAGCGGAGCGACAAGAAGTAGTGGACCTCCTCGAGTACCAGGGCAAGCAGCTGTTCGCGCAGTACGGCATCCCCGTGTCGCCCGGGCGCGCCGCGTTCACCGTGCAGGAGGCCGTCGAGGCGGCCGACGAGATCGGGTATCCGGTCGTCGTCAAGGCCCAAGTGCACGCGGGTGGCCGCGGCAAGGCGGGCGGCATCAAGCTGGCCGCCGGCCCCGACGAGGTCCGGACCCACGCAGTCAACATCCTGGGCATGGACATCAAGGGGCACACGGTCGAGACGCTCTGGATCGAGAGGGCCAGCGACATCGCCGAGGAGTACTACGCATCGTTCACGCTGGATCGCTCGGCGAAACTCCACCTCGGGATGCTCTCGGCGCGCGGGGGCGTCGACATCGAGCAGGTGGCGGCAGAGGAGCCGGACGCGATCGCGCGCCTCCACGTCGATCCCGTCGACGGCCTCAGCGAGGACGCCGCCCGGGAGTGGGTCGACCGGGCGAAGCTCGACCCGGCCGCCACCGACGGCGCCGTCGAGGTGCTTCTGAAGCTCTACCGCGCGTACGTCGACGGGGACGCCGACCTCGTCGAGATCAACCCATTGATCATGACGACCGACCGTCGTGTGCATGCCCTCGACGCCAAGGTGACGCTCGACGACAATGCCGGCTTCCGCCACGACTGGTCCGAGTACGAGGCCACGCAGCAACGCGACGAGCGCGAGGCGGCCGCGCACGCCAAGGGCCTCCAGTACGTCGGCCTCGACGGGTATGTGGGGATCATCGCCAACGGGGCCGGACTGGCCATGAGCACTGTCGACATCGTGAGTCAGGTCGGCGGAGAGCCGGCGAACTTCCTCGACATCGGCGGCGGCGCCAACGCCGACGTGATGGCGAACGCGCTCGAGGTCATCAACAACGACGGCAGCGTCAAGTCGATCTTCATCAACATCTTCGGCGGCATCACGAAAGGCGACGAGGTCGCCAACGGGATCGTGCAGGCGCTGGGGCGGGTCGAGATCCGGTCTCCGATCGTGATCCGCCTCGACGGCACGAACGCCGACGAGGGGCGCGCCATCCTTGCGGCGCACGAGTCGGACCGGTTCGTCTCGCAGCCGACGATGATCGACGCCGCCCGCAAGGCGGTCGAGCTGGCGGGCGCGCGCTCGTGAGCATCTTCGTCGACGAGACCACGCGCGTCGTGTACCAGGGGCTGACGGGGTCGCAGGGCCGCTTCTACGGATTGCGCAACCGTGATTACGGCACGCAGGTCGTGGCGGGCACGAACCCGAAGAAGGCCGGGACCGACGTCGGCGGCATCCCGGTGTTCGCAACCGTGCAGGACGCGGTGTCCGAGATAGGCGCCAACGCGTCGTGCGTGTTCATCCCCGCCCCCGGCGTGTCCGACGCAGTGCGCGAAGCGGCCGAGGGCGGCGTCGAGATCATCGTGGTGATCACCGAAGGCGTGCCCGCTCACGACGAGGCGTACTTCTACAACCGCCTGAAGCGCGACCACCCGGGTGTGCGTCTGGTCGGGCCCAACTGCCCCGGGATCATCTCACCCGGGAAGTGCAACATCGGCATCACCGCGGGCGAGATCGCCACCGGCGGCGGACCCGTCGGGATCGTGAGCCGTTCCGGCACGCTCACCTACCAGGCACTGCACGAGATGACACAGCAGGGGATCGGGCAGACGACCTGCGTCGGCATCGGCGGAGATCCGGTCCCGGGCACGAGCTTCATCGACTGCCTCGAGGCGTTCGAGGCCGACCCGGAGACGGGCGCGGTGATCATGATCGGTGAGATCGGTGGCTCGGCCGAGGAGGAGGCGGCCGAGTTCGTGAAGAAGGAGATGGGCAAGCCCGTCGTCGCGTACATCGCCGGCCTCACCGCGCCGCCGGGCAAGAAGATGGGCCACGCCGGCGCGATCGTGTCCGGGAGCAAGGGCACGGCGGCAGCGAAGATCGAGGCGCTCGAGGACGCGGGATGTCACATCGCGCGCAACCCGAGCGAGATCGGCACGATCATGGCCGAGGTCGTCGCGAAGCTGTGAGTCAGCCGCCCCCGGGCCCGCCACCGCCGCCGCCCACGCCTCCGCCAGTGCAGCCGGCGCCGCCGGGATGGGGCGGGCCGCCACCCGGGACGATCTACCCCGGCTCCGGTCCCTCGGCGCCGACGACGCGGGTCAACGGCCTCGCCGTGGCTTCCCTCGTCACCGGCCTCTTCTTCTGGTGCTGCGAGATCCCCGGCATCGCGGCGATCGTCCTCGGCCACATTGCGCTCGAGCAGATCGAAAAATCCGGCGGCATGCAGCGCGGCCGGGGCATGGCGATCGCCGGGATCGTGCTGGGCTGGGTCGGGATCGGGATCGTCGGCGTGCTCGTCCTGGCCTGGTTCATCAACGTGCTGACGATCTGACTGAACGCACCGACGCGCTGCTCAGCCCGGTGCGGCCGGGCGCTCGCGTTCGTCGTCCTGGAGCTCGGCTTCTGCTTCGGCGTCCACCTCGGTCCCCGCGTCGGCCTTTGCCTCCGGGGTTGCCTCCGCTTCTGCGCCCGCGTTTGCGTCCGGCTGTGCTTCCGCCTCGCCGGTTGCTTCCGGTTCTGGTTGTGCTTCGCCGTCGTTCGCCGGTGACGCGTCACCCACGGACTCGCCGCCGATCTGCGGAACGGTCTTCTTCGCCGCTTGCTTGGCCCGCTTCTGTTCCGCCGGCGTCGGCTTCTTCTCCTTGGTCTTCTGCTCGGTCTTCTCCTCGATTCCTTGGTCCGTCTTCGCCTCGGTCTTGTCCTCGGTCTCGGGCGCGGATTGCACCGCGCTCAGCCGGGGGACCGGTCTCGGCGCCGGGGTCGACTTCTCGGGAGTCTTGGCGGCGCCCTCCTTTTCGGCATCTTCCGTCGTCGCTGCAATCGGAGGGTCCGACACGGGTTGCACGCGCGGCGCGCCCGTGCTGGCACCGTTGGCGTACGCCTGCGCCTTCGCGGCCAAGTCTCGGCGCCAGCGGAGAATCGCAGCTCGCCACGGATGCTCGACCGCGACGACCTCTTCGGGGCGGCGAGCGAGCTCGGCGCGACGGGTCAAGACAGCACCGCCAAACGCCGCCAGCGCCGACAGCGACATGATCAGGTAACCGGTACCGAGGCTTCCTCCCGCCCGACCCTGCACGAGGTAGCACAGCGCGAGCACGATCGCGAACGCGGACCCGGCCAGCCTCGCTTGCGACCACGTGAAGTTCAGGAACGGGGACCGCGGCTCGCGCCCCATGAGAAGCACGAACAGAGCCTCCAGGCCGAACGCGAAGAGCAGCACCGGAATCAGCGTCGCCGTCGGGAAGAGGGTGCGGTGCCACACCGTCAACTCGATGTCGCCGCCGAACGTATAGAAAGGAAGGGACGAGCCGATTGCCGCCGCGATGCCGGCAAGCGCCAGTACCAACCAACCTGGTTCGGCCCGTTTCATGACGGTCTTAGGCTACCCAGGACCCGGCAGCGGCTCGGCCGCGCCCGGACGATCGGTGGCGCGGCGAGCGGATGCCTTCAAGCCCTGGTTTTGGCCTCGTTCATCATGATCACGGCCCCGACGAGCGTGGCGATCGCGCTGATGAACACGAACCAGAACCCGAAGCCCAACCTGTAGAACGGACCGTTGTCGACGATGAGGAAAGCCAACGCCAGGATCGTGGCAAAGGAAGTGAGTGCGAGCAGCAACTGGTGGAATCCGAAACCCAGGAACCCACCGCGCGGATACTGCACGTTGGCGAAGCGCACCAGCGCCACGAGCACGCCGGCGGCGACCGCGAAGAGGACGATGAGCGTGGCCACTGGAAAGAGCCCAGAGCCCCACGCGCTCGTGTTCCCGATGCCGCTCCGCCCGCTGTAGAACGGGAAGAAAGAGAACAGGAACGCCACTCCCGCGCCCGCCATCACGACGATCTCGCCTGGTGTGGGGTTCTTCTGCACGGCCATTCGACCTCCGTCGCAAAGGAAGGTGCCGCACCGGGCACCGACGGGGAAGCTCACCACGGCTCTCGCGGGATTGCAAGGAGCGCCGCGGCGCCTATCCGCAGGTTCCCCGCCTGCCCTCGGGTAACTTGCCGAGTGTGCGACGAGTAGGGGTGCTGGCGTCGGGGAGTGGGACGATCCTCCGGGCGCTGATCGACGCCGACCTGCCCATCGCAGCCGTCATCGTCGACCGGCAGTGCCGGGCTATGGAGATCGCCGAGGGGGCCGGGATCGCGGTCGAGCTGGTCGAACGCGAGAGCTTCGGGCCCGACTTCGACCGGCTCGCGTACACCGAACGCGTCGTCGACGCCCTCAAGCGGCATGAGATCGATCTCGTCGCCATGGCCGGGTTCATGACGGTCCTCGCGCAACCGATTCACGACGCCTACACCGACAAGATAACGAACACCCATCCCTCGTTGCTGCCGGCGTTCAAGGGCGCGCACGCGGTTGGCGACGCCCTCGCCTCCGGTGTCAAGGTCACCGGTTGCACCGTGCACCTCGCGACGCTCGAGGTCGACGACGGACCGATCCTCGCCCAGGAAGCGGTGCCCGTCCTACCCGACGACACCACCGAGTCGCTCCACGAGCGCGTCAAGGAAGTCGAGCGGCGTCTCTACCCGCAGGTCCTGCGGACGCTTCTGGAGGACGAGTGAGGCGCCGCGCGCTCATATCGGTCAGCGATAAGACCGGTCTCGCCGAGTTCGCCCGGGGTCTTCACGACCTCGGCTACGAGCTCGTCGCCTCCGGCAGCACCGCCGCCGCGCTCGAAGGCGCCGGCATCCCCGTCGTGACGGTCGAGTCGGTCACCGGTTCCCCGGAGATGCTCGACGGAAGGGTCAAGACCCTCCACCCGAAGATCCACGCGGGCATCCTCGCCGACCGGGGCAACCCCGCCCACCGCGCCGATCTCGAGCGCCAGGGCATCGAGCCGTTCGACCTCGTGGTCTCCAACCTCTACCCGTTCCTCGAGCAGCCCGACATCGAGACGATCGACATCGGCGGTCCCACCCTCGTACGCGCCAGCGCGAAGAACCACGCCTGGATCGGCATCGTCACGAGCCCCGCCCAGTACGGCGACGTGCTCGACGAGCTGCGTGAGAACGACGGTGCCCTCTCGGACGAGACGCGCCGCCGTCTCGCGCTGGAGGCGTTCGCGCACACCGCCACGTACGACGTCGCCATCGTCGTATGGCTCCAGCGGGACGAGACCCTGCCCCGCCATCTCGTGCTCGCCCTCGACCGCGCCCCCGAGGAGCTCCGTTACGGCGAGAACCCGCACCAACAAGCCGCCCGCTACCGCCGCGCCGGCACCACCAGCTGGTGGGACGGCGTGATCCAGCACAGCGGCGTCGCGCTCTCGTACCTCAACTACTACGACGCCGAAGCGGCGTGGCAGCTCGCGCACGACGTCGGCGAGCAGCCCGCGTGCGCCATCATCAAGCACGCCAACCCGTGCGGCGTCGCCGTGGCCGCCGACATCGCCACCGCCTATCAGCACGCGCTCGAGAGCGACGAGCTGTCGGCCTTCGGCGGCATCGTCGCCGTGAATCGCCCGATCGACGCGGCCACCGCCGAGCGCATCGTCGCCGGCCCCCAAGCCGACGTCATCATCGCCCCTGGATACGAGCCCGGCACGCTCGAGGCGCTCGTCAAGAAGCGCAAGAACACGCGCCTGCTCGAGGCGCCCACTCCGACCCGCGACCGGCTCGACTTCCGCCCGCTCACCGGTGGCTTCCTCGTGCAAGAGGCGCCGCACTTCGCGAAGGCGCGCGGCGAGTGGCGCGTCGTCACGAAGGTTGTACCCACCGATGAGCAGTGGCGCGACGCCGAGCTCGCTTGGCGCATCTGCGGGCACGTCAAGTCGAACTGCGTCGTCCTCGTGAAGGACCTGCAGGCCGTCGGCATCGGCGCCGGCCAGCAGAGCCGGGTCGGCGCGGGGGAGATCGCGGCGAAGAAGGCAGAGGGCCGGGCCAAGGGCGGGGCGTCCGCGACCGACGGCTTCTATCCCTTCCCCGACGGCGTGGAAGCCGCGGCCGGCGCCGGAGTCGCCGTCGTGGTGCAACCGGGCGGGTCAATGCGCGACGACGCCGTCATTGCCCGCGCCGACGAGCTCGGGTTGGCCATGGTGTTCACCGGCGAACGGCAGTTCTTGCACTGATGGCGGCGATCCTGATGCGGGGCGGTCCGGTTGCCGAGGCCGTGTTCGAAGACCTGCGCCCGCGCATCGCGAAGTTGATCGAGAACGGCCACCGGCCGGGCCTGGGCACGATCCTCGTCGGCAACGAGAGCGCGAGCGTCGGCTACATCCGCATCAAGCAGGAGAAGGCGGCCGAGCTCGACTTCAACTCGCCGCACATCCACTTGCCGGACGACGCCAACCAGGTAGACCTCGTCGCCGCCATACACGAGTTCAACGACGATCCCGCCGTCGATGCGATGCTCGTGCAGCACCCGACGCCGCGTCAGATCGACTACGAGGCCGCGCTGCTCGAGATGGACCCCGACAAGGACGTCGACGGATTGCATCCGGTGAACATGGGCCGCCTCGCGCTCATGATGCCGGGGCCGGTGCCGTGCACTCCGGCGGGAATCGAGGCGCTGCTGGCGTACTACGAGGTGCCGGTGGCCGGGCACGAGGTGTGCATCCTCGGACGGGGCACCACGCTCGGGCGTCCGCTTGCGCTGCTGCTGTCGCAGAAGCGCCCCACCGCCAACGCCGCGGTCACCGTCGTCCACACGGGCGTGGCCAACTGGCCCGACTACACGCGCCGGGCGGAGATCGTGGTCGCCGCCGCCGGCGTGCCCGGCATCTTGCAGCCGGAGCACATCACCCCGGGCGCGACCGTCGTCGGAGGAGGCGTTCGTTACCAAGGGCGAAAGCTCCTCCCCGATGTCGACGAGCGCTGCGAAGAAGTCGCGGGACGTATCACGCCGCGCGTCGGCGGCGTGGGGCCAACCACCATCGCTATGCTCTTCCGCAACGCAGTGGAGGCGGCCGAGCGGCGAGCCCGCTGACCGGCGTAGGCGCGGGCAGCAAGGTTGGGGAGCGAGTTCTGAGCGCAGAGTTCGATACACCTGCGCCCGCGCCGACGGTGTGCCCACTCTGCGGTACCGCGGTCGCCCCCGACGCGATCCGGTGCGGCGATTGCGGACTCCACCTCGCGGGCGTCGGCGGACGGCCGGCGCCGTTCGACCGCCGGGCCCTGTGGTGGTCGGCCGCCGCGCTCCTCGTCGTCTACCTGCTCACGCTGCTGATCGTCGCGCTCGCCCGCTGAAGGGCAACTCGGGACGCCCGAGTACGCTCCAGCTGTGACGGCGGCTTTGCCGTCCGTCACAGCAGAGCCGGAGCTTGCGACGGCGCTAGGAGGATTGTTGAGCCCCGCCAAGATCTCGCTGGTTGACGGCCGCCTCGAGGTACCCGACGAGCCCATCATCCCGTTCATCGAAGGCGACGGCACCGGCATCGACATCTGGCCCGCGGCGCAGATGGTCTTCGACGCCGCCGCGGCCAAGCACGGCAAGCGGATCGCGTGGAAAGAGGTGCTCGCGGGGCAGAAGGCCTTCGACCAGACCGGCGACTGGCTGCCCGACGAGACCGTCGAGGCGTTCCGCGACCATCTCATCGGCATCAAGGGACCGCTCACGACGCCCGTCGGCGGCGGCATCCGCAGCCTCAACGTCGCCCTGCGCCAGATCCTCGATCTCTACGTGTGTCTGCGTCCGGTTCGCTGGTTGCAAGGCGTGCCGTCGCCGGTGAAGCAGCCCGAGAAGGTCGACATGGTGATCTTCCGGGAGAACACCGAGGACGTGTACGCAGGCAAGGAGCTCCAAGAGGGCACACCGGAGGTCAAGCGCCTCATCGGCTTCCTCCGCGACGAGTACGGCTGGGAGATCCGGCCCGACTCGGGCATCGGCATCAAGCCGATCTCGGAGACGGGCTCGAAGCGTCTGGTGCGCGCCGCGATCGAGTACGCGGTGCGGCGCAAGCGCAGCTCGGTGACCCTCGTGCACAAGGGCAACATCCAGAAGTTCACCGAGGGTGCGTTCCGCAGCTGGGGGTACGAGCTCGTGCGCGAGGAGTTCTCGGACGTCGCGGTGGGATGGGACGACTGCGGCGGAGATCCCGGCGACAAGATCCTCGTCAAGGACAACATCGCCGACATCACGCTGCAGCAGGTCCTCACCCGCCCCGAGGACTTCGACGTGATCGCCACGACCAACCTCAACGGGGACTACCTCTCCGACGCGCTCGCGGCACAGGTCGGCGGGATCGGAATCGCCCCCGGCGGCAACATCAACTACGTCACCGGACACGGCGTGTTCGAGGCGACGCACGGGACCGCGCCCAAGTACGCCGGTCAGGACAAGGTGAACCCGGGCTCGGTGATCCTGTCGGGCGTGATGATGTTCGAGCACCTCGGCTGGCAGAACGCCGCCGACAGCATCGTGCACGCACTGGAGGCGACGATCGCCGAGAAGATCGTCACCTACGACTTCGCCCGGCTCATGGAGGGCGCGACCGAGGTCAAGACGTCGGAGTTCGCGGCCGCCATCTGTGACCGGCTCTAGACACGAATCCCGGATGTGATCCTCGCCGAGCTCAACGTCCGGCATACCCGACGGCACCAGCCGACCCGGCGGGTCGCGCTCGGCGACACGTACCTCCCGACCAGCGGGCCGGCGTACGGGGCGGTGCTGGTCGGCGCCGTCGTCGCCGAGTTCCTCGACGGGCTCGACGAGGAACAGCGTGAGCTGCTGCCGCGGCTCCTCTCCGACGCCGCCGACGGTCTCAGTGTGCCCCGCATCGCGCTGCGGCACCGGCTCCAGACCGACACCCATGGGCTCGACCGGTCCCGGCACCGCATCGTCGCCGACGGTGGGCTCCTCACGCTCGAGCTCGACGCTCACGGCTGGCCCACCCCCCAGGTGCTCGGGGCCGTGATAGGCGCGGCCGCGATGCCGGCGTCAGGCCGCAAGCTCGCCTTCCGCGCGATCGCCGGGGCTGTCGCCCGGCCCGGCGTGCTCCCGGAGGGGCTGGAGGTGCGGCGGCTGCTCGAAGGCGTGCCCGGCCTGCGCCCCTACGCGCCGGGCGCCGCCCCGCGCAACGGCGCCGGCGACACCGTGGACGCGGGATGGCGGGGCGTGCCCGCCGAGCGGCGCTGGGCCATGGAGGTGCTCGGCGTGCGCGCCGGCGCCCGCATCGACCGCGAGGACGTGCAGCGCCGCTTCCGGCGGCTGCTGCGCATCGCCCATCCCGACCACGGCGCGGCCGACACCGGCGCCGCCGAGCGCATCGCCGAGCTCGCCGAGGCGCGAGAGCTGTTGCTCGCGGTCCTGGATCACTCGCAGTAGGTTTCGGCCCTATGGCCGCCCTCAAGCCTCCTGTGCACGTCACCGTCACCGGCGCCGCCGGGCAGATCGGGTACGCGCTCGTCCACCGGATCGCGCACGGCGACCTGCTCGGTGCCGACCAGTCCGTCGTCCTCCGATTGCTGGAGATCGAGCCTGCGCTGCCCGCGCTCGAGGGCGTCGTGATGGAGCTCGAGGACGGCGCCCACGCTCCGCTCGAGGGCATCGAGGCGACGGCCGACCTCAAGACTGCGTTCGACGGCGCGTCGTGGTGCCTGCTCGTCGGGTCCATACCGCGGAAGGCGGGTATGGAGCGCCGCGAGCTCCTCACGGTGAACGGCGGCATCTTCAAGCCGCAGGGGCGCGCCATCAACGACTACGCCGCGAGCGACGTGCGTGTGCTCGTCGTCGGCAACCCGTGCAACACGAACTGCCTCATCGCGCGCGCCAACGCGCCTGACATTCCCGGCGACCGGTGGTTCGCCATGACCCGCCTCGACGAGAACCGGGCCAAGGCCCAGCTCGCGAAGAAAGCCGGCGTTCCCGTGCGCGAGGTCACCAACATGGGTATCTGGGGCAACCACTCGACGACCCAGTTCCCCGACTTCGTCCACGCCCGCATGAGGGGGAAGCCCGTTCCGCAAGTGATTACCGATGACGAGTGGCTGCGCGGCCTGTTCATCGAGACGGTGCAGAAACGCGGCGCGGACGTGATCCAGAAGCGGGGCGCGTCGTCCGCCGCGTCCGCGGCCCACGCTGCGCTCGACACGGTGCGCAGCATCGTCACGCCGACGCCCGACGACGACTGGCACTCGGTCGCCGTTGCCAGCCGCGGTGAGTACGGCATCCCCGAAGGCCTGCAGTTCGGCTACCCGGTGCGCAGCGACGGCTCGTCGTGGTCGGTCGTCGACGGGATCGAGCACGACGAATGGGCGCAGGACAAGATCAGGATCACGACCGAGGAGTTGCTCTCCGAGCGCGACGAGGTGAAGGACCTGCTCCCGGGGTGAAACCGACGTGGTGGCGGCAAGAGTCCCCGATCGGGACGCTCACGGTGCTCGCCGGCGCTCGCGGCGTGCGCCGCATCGGCTTCGGTACCGAAGCGTTCGAGGATGGTGCTTCGAATGGCCAGGGTGACGCTGTCGAAGGCTGTGACGACGAGATCGCCATCGAGCTGGACGAGTACTTCGTCGGCCGCCGGCACCGCTTCACGATGCCTATCGATCTCTCGGGGGTAGACGCCGAGTTCCCGCGCCGCGTGTACGAGGTGCTGCATCGAGAGGTGTCCTTCGGTGAGACCGTCTCCTACGGCGAGCTGGCCGAGATGGCCGGGCGTCCCGGCGCGGCGCGTGCCGTCGGCAACGCCATGAGCCGGAACCCGGTACCGATCGTCGTGCCGTGCCACCGGGTCGTCGCCGCCGGCGGCCGCATCGGCGGCTACGGGCCGTCGGGAATCAGCACCAAGCGATTCCTGCTCGCGCTCGAAGGCGTCGAGCTTCCGGCATGAGCGACGCTCCTCGCGAGCGGACGCTCGAGATGGACCGCGTCGTGAACTTCAGCGACGCGGTGTTCGCGATCGCTGCCACGTTGCTCGTGCTCAGCATCAGCTTCTCGCTCCGGCTCAAGGCACCCGATCTCGACCGAAAGCTGTGGCGCGAGTTCGGCGACACGCTTCCGCAGGTTCTGGCATACGCGCTGAGCTTCTTCATCATCGCCCGGAACTGGCTCGGGCATCACCGGATGTTCAGAATGATCCGCCGCATCGACGGGTGGCTCATCTCACTGAACCTCGTCGTGCTCGGGCTTATCGCGCTCGTCCCGTTCCCGACCGAGGTCTACGGCAACTACCCCAACGAACGCCCGACCCTGATCGTCTATGCCCTTGCCATCTCGGCACCGAGCATCGCCTCCGCCGTCGTGTTGAGGTATGCGGCCCGGGACGATCGACTCATCGACCCCTCTACTCCGCGTGACTATGTGACCCACTCTCAGCTGCGCGCGCTCAGCATCCCCGCAGTGTTCCTGAGTTCGATCCCGATCTCGTTCCTCGCCGTCCCCGCGGCGCAGCTGTGGTGGCTGTGGTTGATCCCGATGCGCGTCTATTTCACGCGCCGCTACGGCAAGATCACAGACATCTGGTAGTTGCGGGCCAAGCAAGGAGCAACGATGCCCATCCTGCGGATCGAACACCCCGTCGCCGACTTCGACGCGTGGAAGCGGGCCTTCGACAGCGATCCGCTCGGGCGGGAGCAAGCGGGCGTGCGCCGCTACTCCGTTTTGCGACCGGTCGGCGATCCCAACTACGTGCTGGTCGACCTCGAGTTCGACAGCTCCAGCGAAGCGAGTCCATGCGCGTTGCCCTGACCGACGTGTGGCGTCGCGTCGAGGCCGAAGGTCTCATCGGCAGCCAGCGCGCGCAGATCGTGGAGACGGTCGAGACAAGGGACTTCCATGGCGACACCGGATGAGCTCGCCGCGGCGTACGCAGCAGCTTGGACCGAGCGTGACGCGGCAGCGAGGCGCGAGCTGCTCAACTCGTGCTGCGAGCCGGACGTCCGCTTCCTGCAGGCAGGGTGGGAGCATGAAGTCGTCGGTATCGACGCGGTCTGCGACACCATCAACGAGTTCCAAGCGGGCTGGCCCGATGGCGTCGACGTCCGGGTCGAGATCACCACGCCCATCGATGCTCATCATGGATTCGGTCGCGGCGGATTCGTGTGGATCTTCGGTGACGATCGCGGTTACGGGACGGACTTCGTGGAGCTCGGCGACAACGGCAAGATGAAGACGATCGTCGTCTTCAATGATCCGGGACCACCGCCAACTGCCCCGGGCTGATCCCTCTGCCTGATTCGACGCGAGTCCTGATCAGCGTGTGATCGTGGCCTGGTCGATGACTGTTCCGTCGTCGGCGACCGCCGTGAGGGTGATCGTGGTGGCGCGAATCTCGACACCGGTGAAATGGTGGCGCCGCGCGGTCGCCTTCGAAGGCGGCACGTCGGTGCAGGTTGCACGACGCTTGTAAAGGCCCTGCCCGCCACCGCCGGTCACCACGTACGTCACGTCGCTGCTCGAGACGAAGCGCTCGTAGTAATGGTCGTGCCCGTTGAGGACCAGCGGGACGCGATGTGCCTCGAGCAGTGAAACCCATTGCTCGTCAACCGCAACGGTTGAGCCGTGGAGCGCGCACGAGAACGCCGGCTGGTGGAAGATGACGATCCGCAGGGGCCGTCCGGCCTCGGACAAGCGTGCGTTGAGCCAAGCAGCCTGTTCGGCGTCCGGATGGTTGGCGTCGAGGAAGAGGAGCTGCGCGCCTGGCAGCTCCTTGGTGAAGGGGAGGTTCGGGAGACCGACGTAGCGGAGCTCCTCCTGCCCGAAACCGGCTTGGACGTCGTGGTTGCCGAGAGTGAGCCAAAACGGGCGGGTCTGGCGCAACTCCGCGTATGGCGCGTCGAGTTGGGCGGCGTATCGGGAGGGGTCGCCGTCGGGGATAGACGTTGTCGCCCGTTGTGACGACCGCGTCCACGCGGTGGCCGGCCGCCCAGGCGGTCATCTGCTGCGCGACGGCGGGTTGCGCCCGGCCCCCGCCGAAGTCGCCGAAGGCGACGAAACCGGATTCGGCGGCGGCTCCCGGTGGCGTTGTCGCGACGGTCGGCGGCGCTGCCGTGGGCGGCGTGACCGAGCGCTTCGACGTGCTGCCCGAGGAGCACGCGGCCAGTAGGACCGCCACCGCCACTGCGAACGGCGCGCACCGGCGGACTAGCTTCACGGCGACATTTTCTGCCGCGCAGCAGGCGATTGCGATGCCTCATCCGCTGGATAGCGTCGGGCTCAAGTGCGAGCGGGCTCGTCACAACCTCGACACTCTCGAAAGAGAGTTCAACACTTTTGAACGCGACGCCTTCAGATACCGCCACGCCGTGGAGCGTGAGGGTCGAGAGCACGCTTACCGGGTCACCGCCGTGCGGAAGACCCGCCCTGAGTGGGGGCCGATCATCGGCGACTGTCTTCGCAACGCCGCCTTGGCGCTCGATCATCTGGCCCACCAGCTTGCGGTCCTCAACACCGGAGCGCTGTCAGACGACCTCGCTCGCAACACCCACTTTCCGATCTACGAAACGCCCGAGGAGTTCTGGGACAACCTGCCGAAGCTTCGGGCCATCGGGCCGGACCAAGTGGCACCGCTGGAGCGACTGCAGCCGTACAACGGACGCTACGGACCCGACTACGACCCGCTCATGATCCTCGAGCGCCTGTCGAACTTCGACAAGCACCGGACGATTCAAACCATCGGGTACCGATTCGGTGGCACGGCCGACTACTACCCGGACAGTTTGATCGACACGGTCTTTCCCGAGGGCCCGATCAAACTCGGCGCAGAGCTTGCCCGATTCACGTTCCATCCGCCCGCTCCGGAGATGGACGTCGGGCCGAACTTCATTGTCCACATCGCGTTCCAAGGCACGCCCGTCGCCGACGGCGTCGGCGTCTGGGCGATGCTGAACACGATCTGCACACGCGTCGAAACCATCGCCGACGATTTCCGACCCTTGTTCAGCTGATTCGCGCCGCTAGGACGAGGGCTTCTCCGCCGGCTTCTCGGCCTCGGCGGGCTTGGACGCGGGTTCGGCGGCCGGCTTCTCCGCCTCGGGAGTAGCAAGGCCGAGCTCCGAGCGCAGCTCCGACAACCGCGCCTGGGCCTCCGCGCTCGCTTGAGCCTGCTCGACTTCGAGCATCTTGGCGTCGACGTTGGTCGTCGTGAGGTCGGCCATGCTCTGGGCCTTCGCCAGGCGGCGCTCGATCTTGTCGCGCACCTGCTCGAACGTCGGGACGTCCTCGCCGACGGTGGCCGACAGCTGCGTCATCGCCTTGTTCATCTGCTCCTGCATCTTCGCCTGGTCGAGCTGCGACAGGAGCTTCTGGCGCTCGGTCAGCTTCTTCTGGAGCGCGGAAGAGTTCTGCGCGACGGCCGCCTTCGCCTGCTCGGCGGCCTGGGTCGTCTGCTGGAGCTGCTGCTTGAGGTCGGCGACCTCGCGCTCAAGGGCGATGATGCGGTCGGCGAACGCCTCGGCGGCCTGCGTGTAGTTGGAGGCCTTGTCGGCCTTGCCGTCACGGTTGGCCTCGTCGGCGAGCAGCAGCGCCTGACGCGCCGACGCGTTCGACTTCTCGTACTCCTCGACCGCTCGCTCCAGGCGCATCTGCGTCTGCTTCTGGTTGGCGATGACGTTGGCGGCCTGCTCCGTCAGCCGGCGGTGCTGCTGCTGGGCCTCTTCGATCGCCTGCTCGAGCTGGGTCTTCGGGTCGGCCGACTCCTCGAGCTTGCCCGAGAGCCGCGCCCCGAGGTACTTCCACCAGCGCCGGATCGCTTTCCACATACGCTTGCTCCTCGCCATCCCGAATCAAGCGCGGGACGCTTAGCACCGCCGGGGTCCCCGCCGGAAGCTTTGCTTCCGGTGGGGTGGCCACTTATGCGAGCGATCCTACGCCGTGCCCGTTGCCGTCGCCCCCCGGCCCGCCCGGCCGGCTTCGTCGAGCGCCGACCGTAGCGACTCCATCTCGCCCACCAGGTCGTCCACGTCGCCACCCAGGCCCGAGAGCGCAGTGGCGTCTTCGGCGCTCAGGGACAGCTCGACGGCCCGGGCCACCGCCTCGTCGAGACGCGCGTTGAGCAGCTCCAGGCGCGACCGGGCTTCCTGCGCCACCGTGTTCAGGCGCTGCGCCGACAGCACCTGCGCCTGCAGCGCCTCGAGCTTCTGGAGATCCTGCGCGTCCATGCCGCACTTGCGCAGGTCGTCGGCCAGCGCGGGATGGTCGCGGATGCTCTCACCCTGCTGCACGCGCTCGCGCAGCTCGGCGGGGACCCGGAAGTTGTCGAGCCCGTTCATGAGGTCGGACCACGCCACCCCGGTCTGCAAACCCGAGAGCCCGGTCTCGAGCGCCGCGCCCCGGCGCGCGATCCGGTAGCACTCGCGCACCCCGGCATCGAGACGGGCGCCGATCTCGGTCAGGCGATCGCGGAGTGGTCCCGGGTCCGCGGTCGCGACGGCGCGCGCGTACCGACGTTGCGCCTCCATCGCGTCCTTCATGTACGCGCGCCACGGCTGGCTCAATCCGGCGAGGTCGATGCGCTCGGGACGCGGCTTGCGGGGCAGACCGAACGCGACCCGCACTCCGTACGCGGCCAATCCCACGAGCACGGCCACGGGGAGCCCGACGCCGGCGAGGATGCCGGCCGCCGTGCCCGCTCCCGCGAGGAGCACCGCCGACGGCGCCGTTACCGCATCCGCTGTCTTGCGGTTCTTCAGGTGCTCGGGCAGGCGATCGATCACGCTCACGCGGCGCAGCCCATCAGAAGTTGCTCACGACTGCGAGGAACACCCTGTTGATGCTCTTCGGGTCGGCGGCGTCGTAGACGGCGGCGTTCGTCGCCTCGGCAATACGCTTCAGCGTGGCCAGGTCGGCGTCCTGGCCATACGCGATCGGGAAGACGCGCACCGGGTTGGCCACCTGGCCCTCGTTTCGCGACCGCAGCGTGCGGAGCAGCCCGTCGAGGTCGTCATTGCGGCTGTCCTCGTTCTTCCCGTCGGTCAGGAGCAGCACGGCGTTGATTCGCTGCGCGTCGAACGTCTCGAGCAGGCGGTCGTCGGCCGCCTTGGTGACCGTGTACAGCGGCGTCCCCTGCGTCGGGATCAGGTCGTTGATCTTCGCGGCCATCGCCTCGCGCTGGGCGCCGATCGGTGCGATCGGCATCACCTCGGCATAGTCCGTCGGGTCGGTGCGACTGATCCCGGTCGAGAAGATCCACAGCCCCACATCATCGTCGGGCTTGAACTGGCCCAGCGCGTCCACGGCCGCCTTCTTCACCAGGTCCAGCTTGGTCGGCCCCTTGTCACCCCCGGCCGGCTCGCCCATCGAGCCCGACACGTCGATCACCATGAGCACACGGGCCGCCTTGCGGTTCTGGCCCCAGCGGTCGATGAGCCCGACGAGCACGGGCGGTGCCGGCAGCTCGAGCCGCGCTTGCGGCTGGTTGGGGTCGACCCCGTACTTGGCCTCGATCGGCGCGCCGATGGCGACCTGCGGGTTGCCGGGCCGGAACCCGAACCGCAGCACGCGCCTCTGGTTGTCGCGCTGCTGGACGAACTGCTCGAACTTCGCCGCCGCCTGCTTCTCCTTCGCGGTCACCCACGGGGCGTCGACGGTGATGAACGGGTTGTCCGAGAAGAGCGTGCCCTCCTTCGGGTAGATGGCGACCAGCGGAACCCGTGGCGGCTTCGGCTTCTCGCCCGGATCGAGGATCCCGTCCGGGTTCCCGCGGTTGAAGTCGATGACGGACTTCTCCTCGACCGCGACCGCCGAGACGTACGTGAGCCCCGTGCCGCGCTGGTCGGCGCGGTACAGGCTGTTGAGGAACGTGAGCGTGGTGTCGCCGTAGTGCACGACCGACGACTCGATGCTACGGGCGAACTGGTCCACCGAGGGCAGGTTGAGGTCCTCGAGCGTGAGCCCGCTCGCCTTGCCCGACGCGGCGTAGTACTGGGCGATCGTCGCGTTGAGCGCGCTGGTCGAGAAGTTGAGGTTGGTCTTGCCGAGCCTGAACGGTCCCCACTCGGGGTGCCCCAGCGCGCCCCATCCCGCCGGGTCGCTCGCCAGGCGCAGGATGTCGCCGTAGCCGATCGGCGTGTTGGGATAGCCGAGCGCCTCGGCCATCGGCTGGGGCATCGCGATCACCAGCGGCGTCAGCATGAACGCCTTGCCCGCCGGGGTGATCGGCTTCTTCCCGGCGTCGGTCCGGCGCTGGTTGACGACCTCGCCCCATGCGCTCGCCGCCGGCGACCACACGACGGGTCGCGGCCCGTTTGTCTTGGGATCGGGCCAGTCGTCGGTGAGCAGCGATGCGCCCTCGCCCGACGCCTTCTTCGCCACGCGCACAGTGATGCACTCGTCGTCGACGCTCGCCCGGTCGGAACCGTTGAAGCGCTTCGCGAGCGCGGTGAGGAGGTCAACTTTCTCGGGTGACACCTCCATGTCGACCACGATGCAATCGGACTGAGCCGCGGCTGGCGACGCGTGCATGCCCGCCCCTGTTGCAAGCACGGCGAGGAGCGCACCCAGGCTCGTCGCGCGCCTCACTTCGGCACCCCGCGCCACGTCTCCTGGAGCGCGAGGAGTACGCCGGGGTCGTCGGGCAGTCCGGACTGACGCGGCAACGCGGGCGTGTCGCGGACACCACGTGCCTTGCTCTGCTCGGGGACGCGCCACCCGGTGCGTGCCAGCGGCTCTCCAAGATCGTCGGTCAACCCATCGACGGCGTCGCCATGGCCGACCACCGGGGCAAGAACGACGTCGGCGGTGACCACCGGCTCAGGGTAGAGGAGGGTCAACTCCTTCCGGCGGTCGGGTGCGGCATTTGCTACCCCCGGTCCCGCTTCGGCCTCGGTGGTGCCGACGATGTCGTACGTCGCCGTCGGGAGCTGTTGGAGCATCTCGGCGAACGGGCTCGCCGCCATGGGCGGCAGCTTCGGGATCGCGCGCTCGATACCGCTGAGCCAGTCGAGGTACTGATCGTTGCTCTCGAGGTCGGCGCGCGAGTAGTCGGCCGTGCCGAGGAACTCGCTCGTGGCCTGGCTGAGCACGAGGAGCGGAATCGCGTTGACGGTCGGGTCGCCGTGGGCGGGCTTCACCGTTCCCCACGCCGCCTGCCCGCCGGGCAGGTCCGTCCAGCTGCGCCCGGCGACCGCGCCGATGCACTTCCAGTCGATCTTGTTGTTGCACGCGGGCGTGGCTTCGAGTACCGGCTTGCGGTCGGCGCGCACGACGAGCACGAGCGGCGACCGCCCGATTGGGTCGGACGGCGTGGCGAACATCGGGCGCAGGTCCCTCGCCTTCCGCTGCACGTCGACGATCTGGGGCCACGGCGACGGGGCCAGCCAGGCGTCGAAGCCGACGCCTGCACTCGACGCGTCCGGTAGCGAAGCGAGCGACTGCGCGGTCGTCCCGGCGGGCTCGACGGTCACCGCCACATCGGCGTGGTCGGCGAGCTCGGTACACGCCGCCTCCAGCTCCGTCGTGCACAGGACCCGGAGCGTGCCGCCCCCGCCACCACCGTTCTCGTCGATGCGGTTGCGCACGTACAGCGCCACGACGACCAGCAGCACCGCCGCCAGCGCCGCGCCGAGCCGTCGCACGGTGGGAGGTTAGTGATCCGGCATGTCGGCGGCGGTCAGCGTGACGAGCTCGTGGTCGCTCACCTTCGGCAGGTCGACGACCCTGCTCGCCTGTCGGGTGACCGCCTGCTCGAACACGTTGCGCACGAGGCGGGCGTTGCCGAAGCTCGGGCCCCGCGGCTGACGGGCCAGCCACGCCCGGAGGCGTGCACTGGCGGCCGCATCGAGCTCGTAGTGATGCTGCTTGCCCATGGCCACGCAGATCGACACCATCTCGTCGTCGGTGTAGTCGGGGAAGTCGAGCGTCTTCGGGAACCGCGAGCGGATACCCGGGTTGGCGTCGAGGAACTCGGCCATCGGCGCGGGGTATCCGGCGACGATCACGACGAGGTCGTCCCGATGGTCCTCCATCTGTTTGAGCAGGGTCGCGATCGCCTCCCGGCCGAAGTCTTGTTCACCTCCCTGCACGAGCGCGTATGCCTCGTCGATGAACAGCACGCCACCGAGCGCGCGCTCGACCACCTCGTTCACCTTCGTGGCCGTCTGACCCACGTACCCGGCGACGAGGCCGGAGCGGTCGGTCTCCACGAGCTGTCCCTTCGACACGACGCCCAGCGTGTGAAAGATCTGGGCGAGCAGCCGGGCGACCGTCGTCTTGCCGGTGCCGGGGTTGCCGACGAAGACGAGGTGGCGGCTCTGGTCGACCACGGGCAGGTTGCGCTCGCGCCGCAGGTTCTCGACCCGGATCAGGTTCGTGAGCAGCCGCACCTCGGTCTTCACCGCGGCGAGGCCGACGAGACCGTCCAGCTCGACGAGCAGTTCGTCCAGGGGCCGGACCGTCGGGGCGGCGCGATCCTCCGTCGGCTCGGGCTCGCCGACGCCGCGCGGCATGTCGGCCGGCCGCTCGATCTTCGCCGCCGCCAGCCGCCGCAGCATCATCGAGCGCAGCGTGTCGACGGCCAAGAGCTTTTCGCGCGTCGGGACGTCGTCGAGTGCGGCGCCGGCGTGCGCGACGCGCAACGCGGCTTGGTAATACCGCCACCCGTTGGCCGTCCCGTGCCGGCTGTCGGCGGTGACGACCGTCTCGAACAGCGGCGAGGGCGTGATCGGCCACGCCCGGAACTGGCGGATGGCGTCGCCACCTCGGAGCTGCTGCGGCGTCACGCCCCGCAGCGAGTCGAACCACGGGGCCAGCGCGGACGCGAAAGCGCGCAGCTCCGTGTCGCTGTAGCGGCCGTCGCTGGCGATCACCGACGCCGCGATCGCCTGCGCCTCCAGTGCGGCGTCGCGTTGCAGCGCGCCGGCGGCAGGCGCGCCCGCGCGCGTACCGAGGTCGCGAAGCACGTCCGTGATCTCGTCGACGAACTGCCGCACCGGCTCGGCGAGGACGTTCGGTCCGACGCTCATCAACGCGCCGCGAGCGTGGCGGCGAGCCACGGCATCGCCGCGCCGAGGAACTGATCGGGCACCTCGAGCTGAGGTACGTGCCCGCAGTCGTCCATCACCCGAAGCGTGAACTCGGGGCGACGGGCGGCGAGGGCGCGGGCGGCGGCCAGCGGCACCAACCGGTCGTTGTCACCGTGCACGATCAGCGTGGGCGCCGTCACCCGAGCCTCGTCGGCGCGCATCTTTCGCGTGAGATACGAGAACAAAGCCCGCGCCGACTCCGCGAAGGCGGTGGGCGCCTCGGGAAATGACTGTCGTGTCCTCGCCAGGTCGACGAGCTTTCGGCGGAGCGTGGGGTCGAGCCGGGCCGGGTGGCACATCGTCAGCGCGGCCATCTGGTCGACGAGCCGCTCGGGTCCGAGGATGCGCGCCCTCGCCGCCAGCAGGCGCGAGCCGACCTGGGGCACGATCGTCGGGGCCAGGCGCGCCATGAGGGCCCACTGGGCCGGGTTGCCGGCCGGCCGCGGCAGCGCGGGGTCGACGAGCACGAGGGCGCGCATGAGATCCGGATGCCGGGCCGCGAGGCCGATGCCGAGCGCGCCGCCCATCGAGTTGCCGATGACCACGGCGGGGCCGGAGCGCTCGAGCAGGACGCGGAGCAGGCGTCCGTGCGTGCCCATGGTCGCGTGTCGCCCGGGGGGAACGCGCGTGAGCCCGAAGCCTGGGAGGTCGACCGCGGTGACGCTTGCGTGCATGCGCCCGGCCAACTCCGGTCCGACGGGCTCCCAGTTGATCGTATGGCCGCCGAGGCCATGGACGAGCAGGATCCGCGCCTCGCCGTCTCCCCATTCGACCGCGTGCACGCGGAAGCCGTCGACGTCGAGCCAGCGCTCCTGCGGTGGGTTGATCACCGCTCCCGCCCCAGTGCGGCCAGCAGACATTCGTGCAGCTCCATCCACATCGTGTGGTACGAGTCGACGCGCGGTGATGTGAGCCAGTCGCGCTCGCCGCTCACGACGCGCTGGCGGGCGGCGCGAAGCCGGTCGCGGTACGGCGCAAAGCGGGCGTCGGCGTCGCCGAGTCGCCGAAGCAGCGGCCCGACCCGGTCGTCGAGCGCCTCGAGCCGGTCGATCACCGACCAGTCGTACGCGGCGTCAGCGTGGTCATTGGGCGCGCCGGCGGGGCTGATCTGCCAATCGGTGCACATCTGGAGCACCTCGCGGTTGAGCGGCAGGAAGGCCTCGTACAGGCGGGCGCACTCCGCTTCCTCGCGTGACCCCGGAGCGAGTCGCGGACGGTCGCGTAGTTCGCGCAACCGTGCCGCGCGCTCGCTCCCCCGCGTCATGGAGAGAGGATCGCGCAGCCGGCGGGCGTGTGGGATGCTCCGCGTCGGAGGACGGTATGCACGACAGGATCATCGGCCGTGGGGTCAAGGTGTTCGAGGCGGCGCCGGTGCAGGGGGAGTGGCGTCGGCTGGACGATCCGGACGACGTCCTCGAGCTCATGGACACGTCCGCGGAGGGTGTCGTCGCGTGTGTGCTCGACGCCGGCGCCACGTTCCTCGCTCCGATCTTCGACGATCTCACCGCCGTGGTCTGCCTCTCGGGAACGCCGGTGAGCCACGTCGGGATCGTCAGCCGCGAGTACGAGATCCCGGGCGTCATGGGCGCGACGCTCGACGCGGAACCGAAAGACGGCGACAGCGTCGAGGTCGACTGCACCGGCGACGACGGCGTCGTGCGCCGGGTGATCACATGAACACCGCCGAGCTCAACCGCTGGATCCGGTACCACGGAGACATCTCCGGCGCGATGACGGCGGAGCGCACCGCGCTCGAGTCGGCGCTGATCCCCGTCACTGCGTACATCCTCATCGCGTGCATCGAGTGCTACCGCCGCTACCCCGAGATGATCGAAGTGATCGAAGAGGCGGCGGCGCCCGAGGAGCTCGGGCGTGCAGGACGCGAGCCGGGATCGCAGATCGACGCCGTGCACCTGTGGTCGATCGTGAACTTTCCCCTCCTCGGCCGGCAGGTGCTGGCCCCGTTCGGCCTCGTGGATCTCGACCGCGACGTCTCCGCGCTCGCGACCGTCGTCGACTTCTGGAAGCGGGCGGCGGCGGCGTTCCGCGCCGACGGCAAGCTCCAAGCGTGGGACGCCGGGATGCGGGTGCCGCGCTACGGGACTGACGTCGTCGATCAGCTCGTTGCCGGCGCAGCGCCGGTCGACGGCACAGCGCGCGAGCGCCTGGTTCGCATGAATCGGCTGCTCACGACCTTCCTGTTCCTCCTGTATTTCGACACGCGCGCCGGGTATCAGGACACCGGCCCGTACCCGCCCGCCGACGGGCGCGTCCTGCTCGTGCGGGACTTCAACCGCTTCGGCGTGAGCCACTTCCCGTGGAGCCGTGACGTGTGCGCCGGCATCCCGTACTCGAACCTCACCATCGCGCTCGTGCTCGACGGCGACGTGCGCGTCACCACCAACGATTGGGGGACGTCGATCACCGACCCACCCGACTACTTCGGCCGGCTGTCGGCCGCCGGTGTGTTCACGACCGACGGGGGGACGCTCGCGCCGGTAGCCGGGGGCGAGCTCGACGAGATCACCACGAGCGTGAAGGACGCGCAACGACAGCTGTACCGGCGCATCGCCGCGATGAAGCGCAGCGAGAAGCTCGACGCCGGCGCCTATGTGTACTTCACGTTCCTGCGCCCGTTCGCGGAGACCGCCGGGGTCGACGACCGTCTCGACTGGACCGTGCCCCGCGACAGCCTCGACGTGTACGACGGCCTGGCGACGCTCGAGCGCATGCCCCAGGTCGAGACCGACGACTCGGTGCCCTACTACACACCCGTACCCGAGCCCGAGGCAGCGTCGTGATCACGAGCACCCCCGCCGACGAAGGCCGCCACGAGCCGGGCCCGGGCACCTACTGGAACGAGTCGTGGTACTTCGACTTTTCCCGCGCCGACGGCACCGGCGGATACGTCCGGCTCGGTCTCTACCCGAACCAGCAAACGGCGTGGTACTGGGCGTACCTGGTGTCGCCCGAGCACGGTCTCGTCGTCGTCCGCGACCACGAAGTGCCGTTGCCGCGCGGCGATGCCCTCGAGGTGCGCGCCGACGGGCTGTGGGCCGAGTGCGTGTGCGAGACCCCGATGGAGCACTGGGGCCTGGGCCTGGAGGCGTTCGGTGTGCGTCTCGACGAGCCCGGCGACGCTTATCGCGGTGAGATCGGCGAGCGCCTGCCGGTCGGCCTCGACCTCGAATGGGAGGCGTACACGCCCGTGTACGACTACCCGTACCCCGACGATCACGCCGGTGCCCACTACGAGCACGCCGGAGTCGTGCACGGCGAGCTGCTGATCGGTCGCGAGCGTGTCGAGTTCGAGGGGCGGGGCGAGCGCGACCATTCGTGGGGCGATCGCGACTGGTGGGTCTGGGGCTGGCACTGGACGTCGTTCCAGATCGGGGATTCGCTCGCGGTCAACGTCGTCAAGGCGGACGAGCTCGACGAGGCTTGGGGATACAACTGGGAGGTCGAGGAGTGCCGCCCCGTGCAGCACCTCATGCTCGAGACGCATCTCGGGGCCGACGACGTGCCCACCGCGGCCCGATACGTGATCGACCAAGAGTTCGAGGTCGGCGTCGAGGCGATGGCGGCCGCGCCGGTGCCGCTGGTCGCGCCCGACGGCCGAACGTCACGCTTCCCGCGCGCGCTCTGTGCATACACGACGAGCACGGGGACGGGCACCGGCTGGTGCGAGTGGCTGCAGGTCGGTCTTCCTGTCGCGCAGCGATAAAGCCGCGCCGGCCGTGACGGACGGCGTGCGAGACTGACGGCATGTTCCGCGGGCAGGTCGTCGCCATCTACACCGCACCCGCGAAAGGCGCGCCAATGGAACCGCGCGCCGAAGTACGGGCAGACGCCGGCGTGGGCCTCGAAGGCGACCGCTACGCAACCGGCGACGGCAAGTACACACGGCCAACCGATGGCGGTGAACGTGCCGTGACGCTGATCGAGCGAGAGGCGGTCGACGCCGCCCGACGCGAGTACGGCATCGAGCTGGACGAGCACGAAGCGCGCCGCAACATCGTCACCGAGGGCGTCCCCCTCAATCACCTCGTGGGGCGCACGTTTCGTGTCGGCAACGTGCTGCTCCGTGGGTACAAGCTCGCCGAGCCGTGCGCGTACCTCGAAGGACTCACGCGCGCCGGGGTTCGGCGGGCGCTCGTGCACCGGGCCGGGCTCCGCGCCGAGATCCTCGAAGGCGGCGTCGTGCACGTCGGCGACGCGATCGAGGGACTCGAGGCCTAGGCTTTGGGACGCAGTGAAGCGCCTCGTCCCCCTGATCGTGTCTGCCGCGCTCGCGTTCGCCGCCTGTAGTCAGGCGGGCGGCGAGGGTGACGACGGCGCCGGCACCACGAAAGCCGAGGCGAAGCCGAGGACGCTGGGCGCCGCCGGAGCGCGGACGGTCGTGGTCACACCCACCGGCGCACGCGTGGTACGTAGCGACCTGCGGGTGCCGGTGCTTCATCACCGGATGGCGATCCTGCTCGTGCACGGCGGGGGCGGGTTTCTCGCTGACCGCGGCGAACTGCGCACCTGGCAGCAGCTGTAAGCGAACCACAACTACCTGACCCTGTCGGCCGATTACCTGAAGTTCACCGACGACACGCCGGCGCCCGTCTACCCACAGCCCGAATCCGACGTGAAGGCGGCCGTGCAGTTCCTGCGCAGTCACGCCCACGAACTCAGCATCGATCCCGACAAGATCGTCGTGCACGGTTCTCGGCCGGTGCCCGCATCGGCGCCCAGCTGCTCGTGGGGCCGGACGACCCCGCGCTCGCGGGCCCGACCCGGTGGCCGACTCCGACGGACCGCATCGCCGGCCTCATCGGGTTCTACGGGTACTACAGCGGGTTCCAGTTCCAGCCCGACCGTTACTACGGAGGTCGTGCCAACAGCGGCGACCCGACGGTGCGCGCGCGTTGGAAGTCGGCCAACAGCGATGCCCGTGCCGCCGAAGCTACCGGTCCCGCCTTGTTGATGCACGGGACCGCTGATCCGATGCCGGTCAGCCAGTCGACTGACTTCGCCGACGCGTTGCGCGCGGCCGGCAATGACGTCGACTTGGCCGTCGTCGAAGGCGCGAATCATGGCTTCGACATCAAGACGGGGAACTGACGCCGGAGGGCAAGCTCGCCGCCGCTCGCGTCCTCGGCTGGTTGGAGCGCCATTTCTCCTGACCTCGTTCTGCTGAATCCATAGGGCAGACTCCCGGTGTGAGGTTCCGGGCTGGGTTGACGTTCGCGGTGGCCGTCGCGCTCGTGCTCGCTGCGTGCGGCAAGGACTCCTCCGAGCGGTCTGAGCGACGCCGTGCGGCCACCACGACGACCACGACGCCGCGGGCGGTGGGGCCGCAGACCGTGCCCGTACCCGCGCCGCCGCCGGCGCCTCCAACGACCGGTCCGCCGCCCGCGGTGACGGTCCCGCCCGGCGCCCCGCGCAGCACCACGACCACGAGCACTCCCGCCACGACCACGCGACCGACGACGGAACCGACGGTCACCGCCGCCGCCCCGACGTCGCGGCCAGGTGCGACGAGCACGACGACCAAGCCCAAGCCCGTCACGCGCAAGACGGTCGTGTACTCGCCGACCGGTGCCCCCAAGCGCCAAGGTGACCTCGTCCTCCCGCGCCAGCACGAGAACACGATCGTCGTGCTCGTCCACGGCGGCGACGGATCGACCGGCACGCGCAAGCAGATGCGCGGCTGGGCCGACTTCTACGCTCAGCACGGCTACCCGTCGTTCGCGATCGACTACCTGCTCGCGAAGCCGACCACGCCCCCGCCCGTCTCCCCAAAGCCCGAGACCGACGTGAAAGCGGCCGTGCAATACCTGCGCGGGCGCGCCGCCGAGCTGACGGTCGACCCCGACCGCATCGTGGTGCAGGGATTCGCCACCGGCGCCGCCCTCAGCGCCCAGGCCGAGGTGACCCCGGACGACCCGTTCTTCGGCGGCAACAGCCGTTACCCGAGTGTCACCGACAAGCCTGCCGCCTTCATCGGCTTCTACGGTCGGTACGACGGCGCCGTGCGCAACCCGACGCGCTACTACGGCGGCCCGCCTGGTAGCACCGACCCGACGGTGCAGGCGCGCCATGCCAAGGCGAACTCGATCGCGCACGCGGTCGACGCCGCCGGGCCCGCCCTGTTGGTGCAGGGTGACGCCGACGAGCCTGCGCTCGTCGAGTCGGCAACGAAGTTCCACGACGCGCTCCAAGCCGCGGGCAAGGACGCCACGCTGACGGTCGTACCGGGTGCCGGCGCCGGCTTCGACCAGAGCAAGTCGGGCGCGCTCACGCCCGCAGGGCAGCAAGTGGCGCAGCAGGTGCTCGAGTGGTTGGGGGCGCGCTTCCCACCCAGTTAGCGGCGCAGCTCTGACCTACTCGAAGCGGGGCCGGAGCGGCAGTCCGCTGCGTCCGTGGTCGGGCTTCACGGCCAGCACCTGGTGCACCTGAGTGCGGTTGGTCTCGAACTGGATCGCCGACGCTGCCATGTACAGCCGCCAGATGCGCGCTCGCGCCGGCCCGACGTCGGCGACGCACGCGTCCCAGTTCGCCTCGAGGTTGGCCACCCACTTCCGCAGCGTGAGCGCGTAGTGCTCGCGGAGGGTCTCCATGTGACGAGCTTCGAAGCCGGCGTGCTGGATCGCCGAGACCACGGTGCCCACTTCGTGCAGCTCGCCGTCGGGGAACACGTAGCGGTCGATGAAGCTGCGACGCGAGAACCGGGCCCGCCCGTCGGCCGTCGAGCCCGCCATGCCCGCGGGCCGGCTGATGGCGTGGTTGAGGAGGCGGCCACCCGGTGGCAGCAGCTCGTGGCAACGCTCGAAGTACACGCCGAGCTGCCGGAGGCCGACATGCTCGAACATCCCGATCGAGCTGATCGCGTCGTACGGGCCGTCGTCGACGTCGCGGTAATCCTGGTAGCGCACCTCGACTTTTCCGGCGAGCCCGGCCTCGGCGGCGCGCTTTTCGGCCAGCTCGGCCTGCCGCTTCGACAACGTGACGCCGACCGCCTGCACGCCGTGGTGCCCGGCGGCGTGCAGCAGCATGCCGCCCCATCCGCAGCCGATGTCGAGCAGCCGCATACCGGGCTCGAGACCAAGCTTGCGCGAGATCAACTCGTGCTTGTCGGCCTGTGCCTCCTCGAGCGTGATCGACGGGTCGGTCCACACCGCGCACGAGTACGTCATCGACGGGCCGAGCACGTGGCGGTAGAAGTCGTTCGAGAGGTCGTAGTGGTGGGAGATGGCAGCGGCGTCGCGGGTTTTCGTGTGCCGGCGGCCGTGCAGCCGCGCCTCTTGTGGCGGCCGCGCGACGGGCTTCAGCGCTCCCGGGCCGACGAGGCGCAACGCGGCCAGCCACTGTGCGGGTCGCAGCTTCATGTCGGGCAGGTGGTCGCGGAGCGCGAGCGCGGCGAAGATGTCGCCCTCGAGGTCGATGTCACCGGCGACGTAGGCGCGCGCGAAGCCGAGCTCGCCCGGCGCTTGCACGATGCGGCGCAACGCGGTCGGCGACCGGATGAGAAGCGTGGCCGGCCCGTCCGTAGGCCCGAGGCGACTGCCGTCGTACGCTTCGATCGCGATCGGTACGTCGGGCCCGAGCAACTCCTGCAGCAGATCGGCGAGCGCCATCGGGCCAGTCTGGTCGGCCCGGGATCAGAAGTCGACCGCGCTCAGGTCGGGCAGCCACCGCGCTGCGCGCCGGCAGGCCTCCCGCCATCGGCCACGATCGAGCTTGCGCCGGGGCTCGACGCGTTCGCGCGGGGTCCACGTCGCCGCCAGCTCCTGCTCGTCGCGCCACGTGCCGACGGCGAGCCCGGCGAGGAACGCGGCGCCCAGCGTCGTGGCCTCACGCACCGGGGACACCTCGACGACGCGTTGGGTTGCGTCGGCGAGTGCCTGCACGAAGGTGGGGTTGGCGGTCATGCCGCCGTCGACGCGCACGCGCGGGATGGCGATGCCCGAGTCGCTCTCGGTCGCCTCGACCAGGTCGGCGCCCCGGTGGGCGATGCCTTCGAGCACCGCCCGCACGAGCTCGGGCCGGCCGGTGCCCCGCGTGAGCCCGAGGAGGGTGCCGCGCGCGCCGTAGTCCCACGCCGGTGTGCCCACACCCAGCAGGGCAGGGACGTACCAGACGTCGCCGGTGTCATCACTTTGCGACGCGACGTCGTGGCTCTCGGCGGCGTCTGCGACCACGCCGAGGTCGTCGCGCAGCCATTCGACGTTCGTGCCCGCCGACAGCATGATCGCCTCGACGCCCCACGTGATCGTGCCGTTGACGCGCCGGCACACGATCGGGAACGTGCCGGCGGACCCGCGCGTCTCGAATCCGGGACGCGTCGCGCCCAGCACCTGGTCGAGCATGGCGCCGGTACCGAAGGTGATCTTGGCATCGCCGGTCACCACGCCGCCCTGACCGAGCAGCGACGCCTGCTGGTCGCCGGCGACCCCGGCGATGGGCGGCGCGCCGGGCAGCGCGCTCGCGGCGTCCACGACGCCCGACGAGTCCACCACCCGCGGCAGCATCGACTCGGGGATGCGCAGGGCCTCGAGCGCGTTCTTCGACCATTCGGCCGCGTCGGAATGGAGCAAGCCCGTGATCCCGGCGTTGGTCGGGTCGGTGACGTGCAATGCGCCATCCGACAGCGTCCACGCCAGCCAGCTGTCCACGGTGCCGAAGCACAGGTCGCGCGCGCGGTCGTGGTCGAACTGGTCGAGCAGCCAATCGATCTTCGTAGCGGACACGTTGGGCGCGAAGCGGAAGCCCTGCCCCCGTAGCTCGAGGCACCGGCCGACCGTGCGCAGGTCCTGCCAGCCCAAACCAGGTCCGACCGGCGTGCCCGTGTTGCGATCCCACACGACCGTCGAGCCGCGCTGGTTGGCGATGCCGACCGCGTCGACCGGACCGCCTGCTTCGAGCGCCGCGTGCGCGGCGCCGAGCGCGGTCGCCGCCATCTGCGTGGCGTCGAACTCGACGAGTCCTGGCCCCGGCGACGCCGGCAGCAACGGTCGCACCTGCTCGTGCTCGACCCGCGCGTCGCCGTCGACGATCGCCGCCCGCACCGACGACGTCCCCACGTCGACGACCAGCAGCGGTTTTGGCGTCATTTACATGCCTCATGGGCACGTGGTTGACGCCAAAACATGCCGATCACGGCCACCCCACCTCGCCGAAGGGGTCGGGGAGGCCGAGCTTGCCCGGGTTGAGGATCCCGTTGGGGTCGAGGGCCTGCTTCACCGCCACGAGCGCGTCGTACGCCTCGCCCAGCGCATCCCGCACGAACCGAGCCCGGTTCAGCCCCACGCCGTGGTGATGGCTGAGGGCGCCCCCGGCCGCCAGCACCGCACGAGTTCCCGCATCCCAAGCTGCCCGGTAGTATGCCTCCCGGCCCTCGGCGTCGGGTTGTCCCGCAAAGGTGAAATAGAGACAGGCCCCATCGGGGTAGGAGTGGGACAGGTGCGCCGAGGCCACGAGAGTTCCGCCTACCGCCCGAATCGCATCCGTGGCCTCGGCGTACATCTTCGGGAGGGCCGCCCACCGGGCGGCGACTTCCATCGTGTCGACGACGTAGCCCCGTGAGATCAGCGCCTCGAGGGCGGAGACGTCGTTGCGGTGCTCGAGCCACCGGCCCACGAGCTCGGCGTCGAGGATCTCGGCGCCGGCGTCCACACACTCCTCGAGCACGACGTCCATGACGCCCTCGACGAGCTCGCCGTCTCCCTCGTCCAGCACGAGCAACACATTGCGATCACCCGTCTGATAGCTGCGGTCCGCCTCGGTGGCGTCGTAGAGGCGCAGGACCGCGGGTGTCGCCCCCCGATGCAGGACGCTCCGGCACGCGTCGATCCCGTCGGTGAACGTCTGGAACCCGAACGCAGCCCGTCGCTCCAGGCGCGGCGCCGGATGCAGCCGGAGCCGGGCGCCGGTGATCACACCGAGCGTCCCTTCGCTGCCCACGAACAGCTGCGTGAGATCGGGCCCGACGGCCGCACGGGGCGCCCCACCGGTGTGCACCTCCCGGCCGTCGGCGAGCACGACGTCCAGCCCGACGACCATGTCTTCGATCTTCCCGTAACGGGTGGAGTACTGGCCGGCGCTGCGGCACGCGAGCCAGCCGCCGACCGTGGACAGGTCGATGGACTGCGGCCAGTGCCCGAGCGTCGCGGCGTGCTCGGCGCGCAGCGTCTGCTCGAGCCACGTCCCGAACGTGCCCGGAAGAACGTCCAGCACGAGCGACTCGGCGTCGACGTCGACGATCCCGACCCGCGCGCACAGGTCGAGCACGACACCGCCGTGCACGGGCACGCTCGCGCCGCAGACGCCGCTCCGTCCCGCCGCCGCGGTCACCGGGACACGCGCCTCGTTGCACACACGAAGCACCGCCGCCACCTCGTCCGTCGACGCCGACCGCGCCACGGCCGCCGCCCGCGCCGCGACCTCGCCGTCGAGGGCCCAGATCATCGCCAGCGGCCACCAATCGCGACTCGCCTCCGCTACCACGGCCGGCTCGACGGCAACGTCGGCGCACGCCGAACGCAAGCGCGTGAGCAGACCGTCGTCGACCGAAACCGCCGGCCCCGGGAGGTGCGCGCGCACCTCTTCTGCCGGCGCGCCGAACGCGATCGGCGGCGTCGGCTGCCCCGTCGTGCTCATCTCATTTGGGCAACGCGCCCGAGGTGTCGAGCGCGGTCTCGGGCAGATCGGCGGCGTCGCGCTCGGCGGCAATCGCCGCCCGGTACTCCTTGACCTGGCGGGCGCGCTCGGCGTCGTCCCATCCCAGCTCGGGCGCGATGAGCTTGGCGACGTCGTCGGCGGCGGCGGCCGAGTCGTCGCGGGCGAGGAGACGAGCCCGGGTCCGACGGGTGAGCACGTCGTCGAGCGTGCGCGCCATCTCGTGGCGGACCGCGTGCACGGCTTCGGCCCGCAGGTACGGGAGCCCGGGTACCAGGGGCGCGCCCAGCCGCGGATCCTCGTCGACGAGCGCCTCGACCAGGCCGGCCTCCGTGCCGTACCGGCCCGCGAGATGCTCGTGCCGGCTCGGCTCGAGCGCTTGTGGCGGTGGCTCGAAGCCTTCGGCGCCGATGAGCGGCAGGCGCTTCGTGTGGCACCGGCGCCGCCTGCCCAGGGACGCGTCGACGGCGGCGACGGTGTCGGCGGCCATACGGCGGTACGTCGTCAGCTTGCCGCCCGTGACCGTGATCATCCCGCTCTCGGAGCGCCGCACGTCGTGCTTGCGCGACAGGTCGGCGGTGCGCTTGTCCGTCGCGGTGCGCAGCAGCGGTCGCAGCCCCGCCCACGTGCCGAGCACGTCGGAATCATCGACGGGCTCTTCGATGGCTGCGTTCAACGCGCCGAGCAAGTATGCGATGTCGTCGTGGGTGCACTGTGGGTCGTCGAACGGGCCGTCGTAATCGGTGTCGGTGGTGCCCACGTACGTGAGGTCGCCCCATGGCACGACGAACACCGAGCGGCGGTCCTTGGGGACGGGCAGGACGATGGCGAGGTCGTTGCGGACCTTGCTCCACGGCACGGTGATGTGGATCCCCTTGGCCGGACGGATCGAGTTGGGGTGGCCGTCTTCGTCGAGGGCGCGCACGTCGTCGGCCCACACCCCGGCCGCGTTGACGACCGCACGCGCCCGGACCTCGATCTCGTCGCCGTTGGCCTGCACGCGCGCCCCGCGCACCTGTCCATCCGCGTCCTTGCGGAGCGACGTGACGCCGGCGTAGTTCGCGATCACGGCGCCGTGGGCGGCCGCTGTCCGAGCTACGGCCAGGGTGAAGCGGGCGTCGTCGGTGTGCGCGTCGTAGTAGAGGTAGGCGCCGGCGACCCGGTCGGCGCGCAGCGACGGCATGTGCTCGATGGTCTCGTCGGCCGAGATGCGCTTGTGACGCTTGCCGATGCGCAGCCCGCCCGTGAGGTCGTACATCCATAACGCGCTCCCGAGGGCCCGCGCGAGGCGCCGGCTGATGATCCCGTCCCTCGTGAACAGCGGAATGAGGAACGGCAGGACTCGCACCAGGTGCGGAGCGTTCCGCAGCGCGACCTGGCGCTCGGCCAGGCCTTCGTACACGAGGCCGATCTCGCGCTGTTGGAGGTAGCGGAGGCCGCCGTGCACGAGCTTCGAGCTCTTTGACGAAGTCCCGGAGGCGAAGTCGTGCCGCTCCACCAGCCCCGTGCGAAGGCCCCGGGTGGCGGCGTCGAGGGCGACTCCGGCGCCGGTGATCCCGCCCCCGACGACGAGCACGTCGAGCTCCTCGGCGGCCAGGCGCCGAAGTGCCTCGCCACGGTCAAACGCTGGCGAGACGGGCGCGCTCATCGGCCTGAGGCTACCGCCGGGTTCCTCGGGCGCCCCCCCGTCCCCGCTCGGCGCCGAACGTATGGCACTGTGAGTGCACCATTCGTCGGGGGGCGAGAGCGGACGCAGGGCCGAGGCAGTGCAGAAGGCGCAGTTCACGACCACCGATGACGTCGTCCTGACCGGGCGAAGCTGGCTACGAACCGACGCCCCACGCGCCGCTGTCGTGCTCGTGCACGGGTTCTCGTCATCGACCGACGACCCGAACATACGCGCGCTGGCCGAGGCGCTCCACGACTACGGCGTCGACGTCGTCTGCTACGACGCGCGTGGCCACGGGACCTCCGAGGGCCACTCGACGCTCGGGGACCTCGAGCGCTACGACGTCGCCGCTGCGGTCGAGGCCGCGCGCGACCGCAGCGACCGGGTCGTGCTCGTCGGCGCCTCGATGGGCGCGATCGCGGCCCTGCGCTACGCGGCCGCCAACGACGGCATCGCCGGCGTGGTCTCGGTCAGTTGCCCCTCTCGGTGGCGCCTACCCCGCAACGTGCACGGCGTCTTCGCGGCCGGGCTGACCCGCACCCGCATCGGGCGGGCGGTCGCGTCCCGCTGGATGCGCGTGCAGATTGCGCCCCGCTGGATGAACCCGGCGCCGCCCGTCGAACTGGTCCCGAGAATCCGCGCCCCGATCGCCTTCGTGCACGGCGCGGCCGACCGCTTCATCCCGGCGTCGGCCGCCGAAGAGCTCTTCGCGCTGGCGCACGAGCCCCGCCGCTTGCAGGTCGTGCCGGCGATGGGCCACGCCTTCGAGCCCCAGTCGGTGCCTGCCGTGCGCGACTCGGTCGACTGGACGCTCGATCAGTCGATGCGTCCGTAGAGCATCACTATGTTGCTTCAGGGACGCCTCGCCTCACGATGAGAGGGGCACCTCCGGCAGGGGCCGGGGTTTCCCCGGCCCCGGATCGAGACGATGGTTGGCTGGAGCACTTGCGCAAGCAAGTGCGACCAGAGAGTTAGTCGTCGTCTCGGCCGTCCGGCTCCCACCACCAGGCCAGGCCATACAGGCCGGGGCCGGTGTGCACGACCATCACCGAGCCGAACTCGCCCGTGAACTTCGTCGCCGGACTGACCTCGGCCTCGACCCGTTGCAGCAGTCGCGCCGCCGCTTCCGGTGCCACCGCGTGCAACGCGGCCACGTGCAGCCGGGTATTCGGCTCGCGCGAGCCGCGGAAGCGGTTCACCATCCGGTCGAGGGCGGCGTCGGCGCTGAGCGCGGGCCGAAGCCGCCGCACCTTGCCGCCCCGGAACTCGAAGAGAGGGTTGATGCCGAGGCGCCGACCGGCCCACCCCGCGATCCCCGGGACGCGGCCGCTGCGCACGAGGTGGTCCAGGTTCGGGACCGCCGCGACGAGCTGTACGCGCTCGACGACGTCCTTGGCGACGGCCTCCACCTCGTCGAGCGACGCGCCCCGCTCGGCCGCGGTCGCCGCCGCCAGCACGACGAGCGCCTCGGCGCCGGCCGCCGTCGCGGTGTCGACGACGCGCACACGATCGCCCAGCTGACGGGCGGCGACGGTGGCAGCCTCGTGCGTGCCGCTCATCGTGGACGCGATCGTGAGGACGAGCACGCCATCGTCGGTGAGCCGCGGCTCGATGGCGGCGGCGAACTCACCCGGCGCCGGACCGGACGTCGACACGCGCTCGTCGCCGAGCAACTCGCTCAGCGGGCGCTCGCCTTCGCGCACAGACTGCCCGCGGATCGAGAGCCACATCGGCACGACGGTGATGCGATGGCGCGCAGCGAGGTCAGCGGGCAGCGCGGCGGCGCTGTCGGTGACGATGGCGACGGTCACTTCGCGTGCCTGCGCGCCGGTGACGAAACATCGGAGTGTGCCTGCGCCGGGGATCGGCGGCGTTCGCGCACGGCCGCCGCGCTCGCCACGACGAGCAAGCCAGAGCACAGCAACACCACCCGCGACGGCTCGAGCCTGCCGATGACCGGCCAGCGCACCGCGTCGAGGAGCGCGGCGGCCAGCCCCGCCCCGACGGCGGCGAGGCTCAACGCAAGCCGGATGACGACATGGAAGGCCGCGAACGCGAGAACACGGTCGCGTCCGTCGAGCTGCGATTGGAGCGCACCCATCCCCGACGCCAGCGTGTACGCGGATGCGGCCCCGAACCCGACGGCGCCCAGGTACGCGACCCACAGCGTCGGTGACAGGCTGAACACGGCGACGATGAGCCCGATGGCGAGCGTGCCGACAGCGGTGCGCAGGATGGGATCACTGCCCGAGCTGCGTTGCAGCGCGGCGATGCCGAACACCGCCCCGGCGCCGAACAGTGCGATGAGCCAGCCGAATTCGGTGTCGCTGGCGTTGAGGACCTCGCGCACGAACACGATGCCGACGGAGAACAGCGCCCCGAGCCCGAGCGCGACCGACGCCGCCGCCGGCATCACGGTGCGTACCAACGGGATCCGGAACGCGGCGCGGAACCCCACCTTCTCGCCGGGGACTTCGGAAGCGGCCGACCCGACGAGGTCGGTGGCGTGGGCGATGCACGCGAACGAAATGAGGAACGTGACCGCGTCGATCCAGAACACCAGCGCGTGTGGGCGGCCCGCCAGGTCGGCGCCAGGGAGCGCCGCCACCGCCGCGAACGCCGCCGCGCCCAGTGGGATGGTCCCGTACGACGACCCGAGGATGAGGCCGTTGGCGAGCGGCAGATCGTCCTTGTCCACGAGGTCGGGGATCGATGCGTCGCGCGCGGGCAGGAACACGAGGCTCGCCACCTCGACGAGGAACGCCCACAGGTAGATCCACCACAGGCCACGGACGAGAGGAACGAGCGCGATCATCGCGGCGCGTGCCGCGTCCATCGCGAGCATCGTCTTGCGCCGGTCCCACCGCCCCGCGGCGCGCGCCGCAAGCGGGCCTCCGACCGCGGCGGGCAGGAGTCGCAGCGCGAGGATGCCACCGACCGCGGCCGGCGAGCGAGTGATGGCAAGTGTGAGCGCCATGAACGCGACGGTGCCCATCCAGTCGCCGAGCGCGGACACCGCTTGTCCCACGAGCACGTCGCGGTAGCTCGGCCGCCGCACGAGTGTGGCGACGTTCATGCCGGCACTCGCTCGTCGCGGTCGTACAGCAGGCGCGTCAGGTACGTCGGTCCGCGCGGGGGAGCCGGTCGCGAGTTGCCGACGACGCGCTTCACGATCATCGGGACCGCGACGGCCGCGCCCGCGAGCGCGCCAACCGCGCCGTGCGTCACGGCGAGCACGGGAGTCAGCAGGATCTGCGAGACGAGCGCACCGAGCGCGGTCTCGCCCATCGCCTTGCCGAGGATCATGCCCGCCAGCAGCAGCACCACGCCCGGCCACGCCACGACCAACAGCCCGCCGAGTGCGGGGGAGATGCCGCGACCGCCGGCCCCGCGCAGGAACGGCGACCAGTTGTGACCGGCTACGGCGGCGCCGCATGCGACGGCTGCCAGCGCCGGGCGGCCGGCAGCGGTGGCGAGGGCCGGTCCGGCTGCGCCCTTGGCGACGTCGAGGATCCCGGCCGCGGCGAGCGGGCCGAAGCCGGCGACGCGATAGAGCGCAGTGCCAGAGACCGTCCCCGTTCCGACCCTCCGCAGGTCGACACCCCGGGCCCGCCGGGCGGCGAAGTACGAGAAGGGGATGGATCCCGCCGCGAACGCCACGAGGAGGATCCCGGCCGCCTTCATTCGTAGAGTCTGTCCCAGCGGTGGCGAGCGACGCGCCATGTCGGCACTTTCGGGAAGCCCCGGCCCGTCGCGCCGTTACGCCCCAAGCCGCCCAGAGGGCCCAGACGCGACGAACCCGTACATGACAGACTTTCGGGCGTCGACGGTCGCAAAAGGGGGGACGCGGGTCGTCGTCGCAGGGTCGCCGTGCTCGTGGTCGCCATCGCCCTCGGCGCGATGTCGCTCACCCTCACGAGCGCAGGGGCCAAGAGCGGCGGTGGGCCCGCGCAGGTGGGCCGGTTCCTCGCCCCCTTCGAGGACATGCGGCCGGGCGAAGGCGCCGGGGCGTGCCGCACCGATGCCGACGGCCGCAAGCTCTGCAAGCCCGCGGGCGCAACCGTCGCCGCGCTCTAGGACGCAAGGTCCTGTACTGGGACGCGCTCGAAGGCACCGAGAACAACTGGTCGACGGCCGCATCATCGCCGTCGGGCGGCACTGACTACTACAACGACCCGTCCATCCCGGGCACCGACTACGGCATCGCCGAGCTCGAAGGTCTGCGCAACGCGCGTATCTACGACCCCGCCACCAACCGGTGGACGCAATCCGGGTCGATGCACTACGGGCGCTGGTACCCGTGGCTCGTCACGCTGCCGGACGGCAAGATCCTCGTCACGAGCGGGGTGAGCAAGCTGCTGAAGCGCTGTCATACATGGACGGCCTTCTCCAGCGCTCCTGAGCCTCGACGCCAATCTCCGTGCGAAGCGAGCTGCGGCGTACTTCCACTTGCAGCGGCTGTCGACTCGGCGAATTGGTTGGCTCCTTTACCCGACTGAGCGACGGGCGGGGCACTCCGCTTACAGTCTGATCTCAGGCACCTCTGCAGTACACGAGCGCCGTACGTGCCGACGTGTCGCGTCACGCTGGCGGGCCGCAGAACGTTGGGAACACTCGGCGCGCGCAGGTTGCCGAGACTATGCTCTAGCTCGGGTCGACGCCGAGGCGTTCGCGAGCTTGCCGCTGCAGGTGCTCGTACCCCTCCCGGTCGGCGATCCCTAACGCTTCCTCGAGAAGCTGACGCGCTCGGTCGGCATCGCCGGTGCTGTCGAACCCCCCCAACATGCGAGCGTGCGCGAGCTGGTTTCGGGCGAGCCAGTACTGGGCGTGGAGGCTTCGACAGAGGGATTCCGCGCTGGCGAAGTGCTGTTCGGCGAGGTCGTAGCGCCCGAGGGTGGCGGCGAGCGGCGCGAGGTGAGAGGTGACAGGTCCTTCCGCCATTCCTAAGACAGGACTGAGCACCTGGTTGCCGTACGGCTCGAGCGCGTTATAGAGGATCGTTGCGGCGTCACTCGCTGAGAGTCCGGCGGCCACGTCGGCCCACAGCACCAGGGTGACCAGCCAGTTTCGATCGCGAGGAAGCTCATGAAACTCGCGTTTACTCGCCTCGTCGAGCAACGTGCGTGCTTCGTCGAACCTCCCGAGCTCGCAGTAGAGGGCTGCGCGCGCGGCGGTGACGGCGGGGATTCCTGGAAGCTGCGCGTGGATGTCCTCGAGGAAGGGCAGGTACTCGGCGAGCTGACCGCGCCGGACACCGAGTTGGCCCTCCAGCGACTCCCACCCGAGCGTAATGCCGGTTTCTTTACCAGCTGCGAGGAGCTCGTTCACCGCGTGCCGGCTCTCAGCCGTCGCTCCGGTGATCATGATGCGCGTGGCGTTAAGGAGCGCCGCGTCATATCGGAGGACGGGCTCTCCGAGACGGTCGGCGAGCAGCCGCTGCTCGCCGAGCAATTCGTCGAAGCGGGTCAAATCTCCAACGTCGAGCAGCGCCCACATGGCGCGGTCGAGCGCGATGCCGCGCAGACCCGGATCACGGATCCTCTCGGTGAGGTCGAGCGCTTCCATCGCGTAGCCGAGACGCAGGTCGTGCGTGTCCGGGGCGTAGAGGGCGTGGAACGCGCGCCCGATCACCCGTGCCAGCGTGGTCGGATCGCCGACTCGGCGGGCCATGGCGACGGCGGCTTCGGCGAGTTCGCGGCGGCGACTCTCGGCATCCGGGGACCAACTGAGCTCCACGGCGAGCGTTGAAAGCAACTCCGCCCGGGTGGCGTCGTCTCGTTTTGGTACGAGATCGATTGCAGCTTCGAGGCTTTCGAGTCGTTCTGCATCCGAGGCACCGAAGAGGCTGTGCCGGCCAGGGTTGTTGGCGAGCGCGGCGGCGGCGAGGCGTTCGGCGTCCTGTAGCTCGCGAGCAAGGCGTGCAGCCTCGAGGAGCGTCTCGCGGTGGGCGGGATCGGCGTCTTGACGTTGTGCGGTCCCGAGCCCGGTGAGCAGATCACATCGGGGCATCGCTCTGCTGGTCGAGGAGCTCCAGCGCCTGGGTGAACCACACGACTGCGTCGTCGGGCGCGAGGGCATCGAGCGCCTGAACGCCGGCTTGATGTGAGTACTCGATCGCTTTCGCGGTGTCGACCGGCGCGCTAGCGGCAGCCCAGTGGCGTGCGAGCTCGCCGACGCGCGGGCCCGGGTCATAGCCGCACAGCTGCTCGAGGGCTTGGGCCACGCGGAGATGAATTCGGCGGCGCCGGGCGCTGATGAGTGCGTCGTACAGGCTGTGTTGGATCAGCGTGTGCGTGAACGCAAACCCGTTCGGCTGTCCGATCACCAGTCCGGCTTCGGTTGCGGGCTCTAGCAGATCCAGCAATTGGTCTTCGGATCGCTCACACACGGCGGCGAGCAGCTGGAGATCAAAGTCGCGTCCGACGACCGCCGCTTGCGACAGCACTCCGTGCGTCGGCTCGCCGAGACGCCGGACCCGCTGGCCGATGACTTCGCGCACGCTCTCGGGGAGCCCGACGTCGGCGAGCTCGTTGGCCGCCGACCATCGTCCATCGAAGGTTTGCACGAGCACGCCTGATTCGACGAGGTGACGGAGCACTTCGATCGTGAAGAATGGGTTCCCGTCGGTCTCCCGATACAAGGCGTGCGCGAGGTCCACACCGGCGTCGTCCAATTCGTCACCGGCAGCGGATTCCAACAGCGCCACCGTGTCGGCATCCTGAAGGCCGCGGAGGGCGATGCGCTCGATGCCGGTCTCTCGGCGAAGCGCCGCCAGCGCGTCAGACAGCGCATGCGTCTCGGTCAGCTCGGCGTCCCGGTAGGTCCCGGCGATCAGCAGCCGGTCGGAGATGGTGTGCGAGACGACGTGGCGCAAGAGCAGCAGGGTCTGCTTGTCCGCCCAATGGAGGTCGTCAAGCACGATGACCATCGGCGTGCGCGCCGCGGTCGCCTGGAGCAGTCCCACGACCCCACCGAAGAGCTCGTAGCGCTGGATTTCCGCTTCGCCACCACTCGGCTCCGGCGCGTCGATCGCCACTCGATACAGCTCGGGGACAAGACGGGCGATCGCGGCGCCGTGCGTGGCGAGGTGATCCGACAGCAGCTCCGGAGGTGCGTGCTTGATCAGATGCCGTAGTGCCTCGGCCCACGGTTGATAGGGGACGCCGAGCCCCTCGTCGCAGTGTCCGTACAACACTGTCGCGCCACGCTCCAGCGCGTCGGCGGCTAGTTGCGTCATCAAGGTGGTCTTTCCGATCCCTATCTCGCCACCGACGAGGACCATGCGGCGCTGGCCCGCCTCCGCGGCCTTGAACGACTGTCGAAGCAGGTCGAGCTCGTCGTTGCGCCCGACCAGGCCTAGCGGTGGCATCACGTCGAGACGAGCGGGCAGCGGCACCCCCGCAAGCTGGTCGGCCGTCGCCGGGGACCAGCCCACCTCGACGGCGGTCACGGGCTCTCGCAGGCCTTTGAGCGCGAGCGAACCCAGGGAAGAGAACGTGTGCCCGCGCTCACCGGCAAGGATCCTGACCACGTCGTTGGCGACGATCTGCCCACCGTCGGCCGCCGCGCACAACCGAGCCGCCTCCACCACCCTCGAACCGAAGTAGTCGTCGTCCTCCGTCCGCTCCGCCTCGCCGTGGCTGATACCGATCCGTATCCCCAGGACGTCGGCGGCGTGCCGGTTGTGCTGCTCGGCGGCCTGCTGGATCCGCACCGCGCACTCGAGCGCGGCGGTCACGCTCGGGAACACGACCATCAACCCGTCACCGGTCGTCTTCACCTCGCTCCCGTCGGCTGCGGCGACTGACGAACGCAACAGACCGAAGTGAGTCTGACGAAGGTCCTCGGCGGCTTCGGGGCCCAATCGCGAAGAGATCGCCGTTGAGTCGACGAGGTCGGTGAACATCGTCGTGACCGTCGCAGTCGACGTCATCCCCACGCACCCCCTCCCGCTGCTCATCAGGCCGTCAACCGGTCAAGGAGCCGGTCCCGCCGGCCGGCAATCGATCCCGTTATGGATCTGTCCTTCCTCCTCCGGCCAGGACTTCGATATCGACAAGCCCGCTGGTCCGAGAGCGGCTGCGTGAGCTCATGGACGAGCGCGACCTTGATACGGCAAACCAGGCCGCCGCCCTCGGTGGTGACGGATACTCCGCGAAGGTGTCGAGTCGCGTGTCGCGAATCACCGCCTCCTCCTTGTCGCAGTCGTAGAACGCCGCAAGCCAAGCGAACTGGACCGGGCTCGACCCTTTGGGGCGCCGCCTGGCGACTCCCCGATGAGCCCCAGCGCAGCAAGACCCCGGCCTGCCGCTCCAGGCCAGCCCTGTCCTGGCGGCTCAGCGCGCCCTGGCCTGTAGCGACCTTGTTGAACTGTCTCGTGGTCAGGAACCGGACCGGGGATCGGGTACTTGAAGTCCAAGCCGCGCTCCCGCTCGACGTGATCAACGAGCTCCGCCAGCCGAGCGTCCCACTGAGCCGGCGGCCTGCGACCCTCGACGCAAGGCGTTGCCGCCGCCTGCGCAGCGCTCGCGACGGTCGTCCAAGCCCATGCGAAAGACGCATTGACAACGATCCGGGCAAAGCTGCCGTCCGTGTTCGCTTCTGGTTTTGGCAAGGATGCGCCGGACGCTCGTGACTGCGCGCCGGGCTCGCTGGTTCCTGGTGCGAACGGATCCAAGGCCTCAGCGCGTAGACAAGTCGCTCGCGCTCACCGCCGCCCATCTTCTCCCCCCGGCCCGAGGGGAAAGGACCCCGCGCGGCCCGACGGTGGAAACTGCTCGCTTACCAGCGGGTAATATTACGGCTAGGGTTCACTATTGTCAACCGCAGGCGTACGGAAATTACCAAAGTCCCAAACGGTTCACCGAGTGAGACCCAGGACAACCGCAGACAATTAGTGTTAGCCGTTGGGTAACCGAGGGTAAGGCGGCACAACCCCCAACGGAGGACGCCCGAGAGACAGGAGAAGTCCCCGAGGATGGACCAATCTGACTTGCGGTCTGCTCTGATCGGCAAGCTGCAGGAACTGGATCTCACTCAACGAGAAGCAGCCGAAGCCATCGGCGTCAGCCAACAAGCCCTCTCGTCATGGGTGTCCGGAGACAGCATTCCAAGCCGCCGACAATCCCCCCGCCTTGCCAAATGGCTCGACCTACCCGAAGAGACGGTCCGAAAGATGCGGCTCAAGGCGGCAGCCGAAAATCAGCACGGCGACATCGCCGCAGCACGCCTTGACCGCATCGAAGACGAGTTGGATTCGCTCGTCCGCCAAATCGAAGACATTCGGCGCACCCAACACCGGTTCGTGGAAACCGTGCTGCGCATCCTCCCGTCCATCGCCACCGGCGCGCTCGACGAGCACATCGCGGGCGGCGTCGGAGAACTCATCGACCAGTTGCAGCGCATAGAAACGCCACACACACGACACGAGAATCATTGAAGGAAGCGTCGACGGTGTCCGCTGCTTGACGGTCGATGGCGGGTACCCACGGCCGACGGTTGGCTTTCGACCGTTGCACGACTGACCGATCGGACGGCAGCGCCTCGCCAAGCTTGGCGCCGACCACGAACGCGCCCACACATAACAACCACTGCCTCGACACGCAATCCGAGTGCGTAACCGGCTTTCGGTGCGTCGAGCGCCACGAGCGCATACGTGATGCGATGAAGGAGCGGGGCCTCCGCTGCCCGTGAGGAACCGAGCGTCGCGACAACACTCGGGGCTTCACACACCATGTCCCCGCGACAAGGGGGGCCCCTGTGGAATCACGTTACGTCGGGATCGACCTGCATCG
>WNGE01000127.1_pt1 | contig 89980 bp, 80 predicted proteins | sample 5400651 | NCBI WGS metagenome assembly WNGE01 (sample SAMN13153370, study PRJNA577476) | soil metagenome | isolation source: 60 cm soil or saprolite under grassland replicate 2 | place: USA:California | collected 2016-06-15 | reverse complement strand
TCATCGTGGTCGTTGCCGGCCTACTTGCGAGCGGGGCGGTCGGCGGGGTAGGCGCGACCGCTGCGGCCGGGCTCTGGGTCGTGCTGGCGCTGGTCGGCTTCGGGCAGCTCTTCGTCGCGGTGCGCCGCGCCCTCTCCTCATCGATCTAGGAGATATGGCCGGACAAAACGGGCATCGAGCGGCCATTACTCCTAGATCGACGAGGAGAGGGCGAGGAGAGGGCGAGGAGAGGGCGAGGAGAGGGCGCGGAGAGGGCGAGGAGAGGGCGCGGGGCGCGCGGGGCGGCTCAGGCGGGGCCGATCTGCGTCGACACGATCTTGGCCGACAGCATGACCATCGGCAGCCCGCCGCCCGGGTGCACCGAGCCGCCGACCAGGAACAGCCCGCGGGCCGGTCCCCGGTTGCCCGGCCGGCGCAGCCCGGTCAGGCCGTGCGCCGGCGTACCGTAGATCGCTCCTCCCGGCGAAGCCGTCGCCACCTGGAGGTCGGCCGGGGTGCGCAGCTTGCGGAACAGCACCCGGTTACGCACCTCCACCCCGCGCCGGGCGAGCAGGTCGAGGATCCGGTTGGCGTACCCCTCGATCAGCTCTCTCCGGGTCCAGTCGACGCTCGCCGCGTCGTCGCCCTGCGGGGGCGCGTTGACCAGCACGAACCATGCTTCGTGGCCGTCGGGGCGCACGAGCGGGTCGTCGGGCACGGTGACGAAGATGGCCGGTTCCCGGGCCGGCTGGGCCACGATGCCGCGCCGGGGATGGCCGAAGACGTCGTCGAACTCGGCGTCGTAGTCGCTGGGGAAGAGCACCGTGTGGTGGGCCAGCCGGGGGGTACGCCCGTGCACGCCGAGCAGCATGACGAAGCCGGCCAGGCTCCGCTCGCGCAGCCGGCGCGCCTGGCGCTTGTGGGGCAGCAGGTCGCGGTAGACCTCCAGCGCGTCGGTGTTGGCGACCACGACGTCGGCGGGTATCCGGGCGCCGCCGGCCAGCCGTACGCCGTGCACCCGACCACCAGCCGCCTCGATCTCCCGCACCGGCGTGTCCAGGTGCACCCGTACCCCCAGCTCCTCGCACCGGGCCAGCAGCGCGTCGCCGAGGGTGCCCAGCCCGCCGCGCAGATACCAGCCGCCGTAGCGCATCTCCGCGTACGGGATGGCGAGCAGCGCGGCCGGCGCCCGGCGGGGATCCGCGCCGGAGTAGGTGGCGTAGCGCTCGAGCAGCATGCGCAGCCGCGGGTCGGACAGGTAGCGCCGGGCCACCCCGCGCAGCGTCTGCCCCGGACCGATGGCCGCCAGGTCGCCGACCCGCCAGGCCAGCGTCGACAGGGCCACGGTCGAACGGGCCGGCGCGGTGAGGACGTGTTTCCACGAGGCGTTCCAGACGCGTTCGGCCCGCCGCCAGAGCCGCCGCCACTCGGCCGCCTGCGTCCCGCCGAGCGCGGCGGCGATCCGATCGGCGAATGCGTCGGGGTCGGCGCACGAGTCGAGTACCGTGCCGTCGGCGAAGCGGTGCCGCACGATCGGGTTCAGCTCGACCAGGTCGAGGTGGTCGGCCAGGCCGCCGCCGGTCGCCTCGAACAGGTCGGTGAGGATGTGCGGCAGGGTCAGCAGGCTCGGACCGGTGTCGAAGTGGAACGTGCCGGCGCGGGTCTTGCGGGAGTACCGGCCGAGCTTGCCGCCGACGTTGCCGGAGCGCTCCAAGACGGTCACCCGGTGCCCGGCCGCCGCCAGCCGCAGCGCGGTCGCGAGCCCGCCGACGCCCGCGCCGACCACCACGACGTCGCTCATGTAGTTCCTTCGCTGGAGGGGTATCCGGCTACACGGATCCGTCCGGCGGATGGTTCGCCTCCACGGGACGGCCCTTCCACGCCAGTCTGCCCTGCCGCCGGAGGCGGTAGGAGCGGGCCACCAGCCAGCCGAACACCACGATCGCGACGGGGTGGGCGAAGGCGCTCGGAAACCACCGGCCGCCGGTGGCCCGGGCGGTGACGATCCGCCCGACCACGCCGGCGGTGTAGGCGACCAGCCCCGCCGGCCCGGTGACGAGCGGCAGCACGTAGACGGCGAGGAGCAGGGCGAGGACCGCCGCCGCGCCGGCCGGGGAGCCGAACGAGGCCCACAGCGACTTGCTGTAGCCGGTCACCAGGTCGCCCCACGAGTCGTACATCCGACAGGTTGCCAGCGACGACCCGTCGGCAAGCGCGATCCGCCCGCCGGCCCGCTTGACCGCGCGGGCCAGCTCGACGTCTTCGAGTACCCGGTCGCGGACCGCTTCGTGTCCACCGGCCTTCCGGTAGGCGCCGGCCCGCACGGCCAGCAGCTGCCCGCCGGCGGCGGCCAGGGACTCCCGCGGCGAGCGCTCCATCGCCCGCAGCGGCAGGAAGGTCAGCCACGACCACTGCAGCAGCGGCTGCACCAGGCTCTGACCGATGATCTTCGGGTACGGCGAGACCAGGTCGAACCCGTCGAGCAGCGCGACGGTCGCGGCGACGGCGTGCGGGGCGAGCACCACGTCGGCGTCGACGAAAACCAGGATGTCCGCGCCGGTGGCCGCGGCGAGCTGGGCGCACGCGTGCGGCTTGCCGAGCCAGCCGGGCGCGAGTGGTTCCCCGTGGAGGAGCCGGATCCGGTCGCCACCGACCTCCCGGACAGTGTCGGCGGTGCCGTCGGTGGACCGGTCGTCGAGTACCAGGATCTCCAGGTTGGGCACGCCGGCCTGGGCCAGCAGGGACGCCAGGCAGGGTCGCACCCGGGCCGCCTCGTCGCGTGCGGGGAGCAGGACGGCGACGCTGGCCGCGGTGGGCTCCGGGTGCGCGGGCGGCCGGCGCAGCAGGGCGGCGTTGACGGCCGAGTGGAGGGTGAGCGCCGTCGCCCCGGCCGCGGCGAGCCACCCGATCATGCTGCGTCCTTCCCCTGTTGCTGAGGAGGGCGCCCCTCTCGGCGTCTGCGCGCGTACAGGGGCGCCCTATGGGGAGGAGCCAGGCGCACCGCGAGCGGAATCGCCACCAAGCCCATCCCGAGCCCGCCCCATGCCGCCGACGCGGGCAGGCCGAGGAAGACCGCGCAGCAGCGACAGCAGCGCCATCAGCGCCACCGCGACGACCAGCCAGCCGAGGTAGTTGGAGACCGGAATGTCGGGCACGCCCGGCAGGGCCGGCCGGGGATCGCGCCAGACCCAGTACCCTTCGGCGACCATCTGCGGGTCGAGGAACAGGTCCCACGATGCGAGTGCCACCCCCGCGACCGGGACCTGAAGGGACGGCGCGATCCGGCCCGCCGCCAGCCACGCCGGCCACGCCATCCAGGTCCATGCGAGCGGGATCACCAGGGGCACGCCGAGAAGGCGCGGGCCGAGAAGGTCGCTGTAGGCGTAGGACCCGAACGGCAGCCCGGTCGCCACCCCGAGCGCCTCGACCGCGAACCCGCCGCCGGTGGTGACCAGGATCAGCGGGACCGCGGCCCGCCGCAGCGCCGCGTGGGCCACCGATATCGCGTACCCGACGACGACGGTGACCACGACGAGCCGCGCCCGGACCGCGCCCTCGACCAGGGGGTACCCGATCTCGGCCAGCACCAGCGCGCCGAGCGCGACCCACAGGAAGCTACGCAGGCGCATGGGCCGGCAGGGGCAGGGCACGGCCGAGGATCGCGAAGGGGCGATCGTCGCCCGGGAAGTAGAAGTCGCGCAGCACGTCGACGAAGCCGAAGCGCCGGTAGAGCCGCCAGGCGCGGGAAAGCTTCTCGTCGGCCTCCGGGGTGGACAGCAGGACGGTGCGGTGCACGACACCGGACAGCAGCGCGCGCAGTTGCCGCTCGCCGATGCCGTGCCCCTGCTCGTTGGGGCGCACGTGCAACTCGACCAGCTCGAAGCAGTCCGACAACCAGGACTTGCTGGCGTCCCGGCGCAGCGACGCGCGGATCTGGTCGTGCCACCACTGGCCCGGCGTGGACGTGTACCCGTACCCGAACCCCAGCAGCGACCCGTCGTCGCCGAGCGTCGCCACCGCGCGGAAGCCCGGCCGGGTGACGTGCGCCGCCACGTATCCGCGCCGGGTCTGCAAGAGCTCGGCGTGGTAACCCATCGCCGCCCCGTATACGCCGATCACGTCATCGAGCCGGTGCAGCAGGTCGTCGCCCTGCCACGCCACGAGCCTCATCCCCGCCTCATCCCTTCCCGTCGCGGCGGTCCACCCACCCCAGCACGCCGCGTTCACCGACGATATCGAGCACGGCGAAGCGGGCGAAAAGCTCTTCGGCGTACCACCGCCGCACCGGTGTCGCCGCGACCGCCGCCCGGTGCTCGGGCCGACGGTACGCGAACCCGATAAGGTCCGCGCGGTCACGCCACACGCTGACGGTGCCCTGCCAGCCCACCGGCGCCTCGCCGATCCCGAACGCGGCGAGCAGCCCGTCATCGGGCAGCGCCGCGCCCACGGACGGGATGGTGCGCCAGAACGTCACCGCCGCGCGGGCCCGCAGCCGTGCCCGGGTCAGGACCAGCATCGGCCCGTCGGGCTTGCCGGACTGTGCCGGAAACGGCTCCCGGCCGGGTGCCGGAAACGGCTCCCGGCCGGCCCACGCGCCGCGGCTGCTGATCGGGGCCAGCGTGAGGCGGCAGCGTTGCTGGGCCAGGCCTGCCCAGGCGCGCCCGACCGGCGTCGCGTCGAAGCGGTCGGCGGCCGCGGGGTCATCCCAGACGGTCAACGCCGCCCACCGGGTCGGGTCGGCGTCCGCGGGGCCGAAGCGGCGGTCGCGGCCCGTGCCCAGCAGCTTCGCGAAAGACACCCCGGGGGTACGCCGCAGGCGGCGCCGGTCGACCGCCATGCGCCACAGCGCGCGGGCCGGCGCTGTGCGGGGTACCCGCCAGACGTGCAGGGTGACCAGGGTGCTCACGCCACCTCGGCGGGACTGCCGGACGTGATGCGCACCAGCTCGGAGTAGGTGACGGGGAAGACCGCCTGGGGGATGCCGCCGGCGGCCCAGACCTGCTCGAAGCGCTCCAGCGTCGCGTCGACGAGGGTGCGCACCTGCTTGGGGTGGCCCAGCGGGGCCACCCCGCCGATGACCTGACCGGTGTGGTGGCGCACGAAGTCGGGGGAGGCCCGGCGCACCTGCCGCGCGCCGACCACCCCGGCCACCTTCGCGGTGTCCACCCGGTGCGCTCCACTTGTCAGCACGAGCAGCGGGTCGCCGTCGGCGTCGAAGACCAGGGAGTTGGCGATCTGGCCCACGTGTACGCCCACCGCGGCGGCGGCCGCCACGGCGGTGTGCACCGCGTCCGGCAGGATCCGGACCGCGCTCGGGCGGCCCTCGGCGTCCAGCGCGCCGGCCGAGTCCAGCGCGTCCTGCACCGCCTGCGCGTTGGCGTGAAGCTGCATGCTCCCATCTTGGCCGATCGCGGCGGAATGTTCGATACGTGGATCGAGGACCCGCCCCGGTCGTGTCGATCTAGGAGTAATGGCCGGACAAACCGGGCATCGAGCGGCCATAACTCCTAGATCGACGGAGGGGTGGGGGTGGTCTGTGCCGTTCGGGCCGTCTCGGCGAGTACGACGCCGGCGAGGATCAGGGCGGCGCCGGCCAGTTGAGCCGCGTCGAGCACCTCGCGGAGCGCGAGCCACGCGACCGCCCCGGCGAACACCGGCTCCACCATGCCGACGATGCCCACGCTGGTCGCCGGCAGGTACTTCAGCGCCGCCGACACCAGCAGGTACGGCGCGATCGAGCCCAACACGACGACGTAGCAGCACAGCAGCCACACCGGCAGCCCGCCGCTCGTGCCGCGCAGCAGATGGGCCGGAAAGTTCCACCACGGCTTGACGACCGCGCCGGCCAGCGCGGCGAAGCCGAACGCCCAGCAGGTCAGTGACAGCGCGTCCCGGCTGGCGACGCCGCGCGCGCCGAACACGTAGTAGACGGCGAGCAGGACCGCCGCCCCGAGGCCCGCCGCTATGCCGAGCGGATCCAGCCGCAGCTCTCCCCAGATCTCCGCGACACCTGCCAGGCCTGCGAGGCTCAGCGCCAGACCGATCCACAACCGCGGGCGTACGGGCTGGTGCTGGCCGAACCTGGCCCACAGTGCGACCAGCAGCGGTGCCGTGTACTCGAACAGCAGCGCGATGCCGACCGGTAGCCGGCTGATCGCGATGAAGTACAGCAGGGGGACGAGCAGGAACCCGCACAGCCCGTACCCGATGAGCAGGGGCAGCTCGCGGCGGGTGAGGCGCAGCCGCGCGGGCCGGGTGACCAGGCACAGCGCGAGGAGGCCGAGAAACGCGCCGGTGGCCCGGAGCGTGGTCAGCTGCGGAGCGTCCATGCCGGCGCGCAGGACCAGCTTGGATGCGGTGCCGTTGACGGCGAACAGGACGCCGGAGGTGACCACCATCGCCGCGCCCAGCGCGGGGCGGGCCGTCACGCGAACCGGATGCGTACCGGTGCCGGAGGCGGTGCCGGGTCGGGTGTCGCGGCGTAGGCGGCCAGGGCGGCGCGGACGGTTTCCAGCGTCTCCTTGCCGACGACGTCGGCCCAGCGCCGTTCGGCCTCGTCGCCGGCGCCCTCCATGAGGTCGCGCACCCGGCGGCCCTCGCGGGTGAGGGCGAGCCGACGGCTGCGGCCGTCGTCGGCGTGTGGCTCCCGGTCGATGAGCCTCTCCGTGTACAGCACCCCGCATATTTTGCTCACGGCCTGGGTGGTGATGCCGAGGCGGTCGGCGAGCTGGGTGACCGTGTTGGCGCCGTCACCCACCAGGAGGACGGTGATCGCCTGGGTCGAGGTGAGGTGGTCGTAGCCCGCTTCGGCGAGGGTGGCGAGGAACGCCCGTACCAGTCGCTCGCAACAGGCCGCCATCAGAAGGCCCAGGTCCGCACGCTCGCCCATGGGAGAGACGATATCGACCTTGATGCGGGCAACTCAGTTACCCCTGTCGATTGGAAGGTGCAGTTAGTACTTGTGTTCGAAAAACTTCGCGCGGCGCGAGTTTTTGTCGGCCCCCCGGTGTAGTCTTACCCTCAAGTTCGAACACTCGTTCGACAGCTTGGGAGGGGCGATTCGCGGCGCCACTCCCAAGGGCGGTTCGCGCGACACCGCACGAGGCTGGCCATCGCGGGCCAGCCTCACGGCGGGGTCACCAGTCGCTGCCCCCGACCCCCGGGCGGCGGCTGGTGATCCGGCCGGCCGGGCGTGGTGTGGGGAAGCGCCATGTCCGGCCGGCACGCCGCCGCTGCGCCTTCCTCCGCAGCGGCTTTGAGCACCAGACCGAGTGAGGGAGAGCCGATGCCCACGCCCCGACAGACCGCTCCGTTCGCGAGCCCCGGGTCCGCCCCCGCCCATGACGGGCGCCAGGAGCTTCCGGTCGCCGCGCACGCGCTTCCCCACCGCACCCCTCGTGAGCTGATCACCCTCGCCCGCCAAGGGCTGGAGGAGGCGGCCGGGACCCGCACCGACGGGCTGCGTTACGCCGCCGCACATCTGGCCGCCCTGCGCGCCGCGGCAGCGGTGCTCGCCGCCCGGGCCCGCCCCGCGCCCGGTCGCCGCAGCCGGCTGACCAGTGTCTGGTCGCTGCTGGTCATGGTCGCGCCCGAGCTGAGCGAGTGGGCCTCCTTCTTCGCGGCGGGAGCCGCCAAGCGGGCCGCCGCCGAGGCCGGGATCCCGCGCGTGGTGTCGGCGCGCGAGGCCGACGACCTGCTGCGCGCCGCCGAGCAGTTCACCGGCGTCGTGGAGGTCGCGCTCGGCCTGTCCTATCAGCCGTTGCTGGATGGTCGCCTGGCCAGCTAGTTCTCCTGCCGCACCACCTTCTTTCACCCGGACCGGGGGGCCCGGGGCATCTTCAGCCGGGCCGGGGGGCCCGGAGCACCAGCGCCAGTGGGGGGAGCAGCCGCGGTGGCGGGCTTGTCGACAGCGACGACGGCAGCGACACAGGAGACCGTGTCCCTGCCGCAGCCGCCCGTGCCACCGGACGATGGCGACCGCTCCGGCAAGGGCCTGGCGATCCTCCGGACGGCCGCGCTCACCGGCAAGGTCCGGCGCGCCAGCGAGCACGCCGCCGGAGAGCTGGGCAGCGAGCGCCTGCTGCCGGTGCTGCCCGAGCTGCGCAGGCTCCTGCCCGGCCGCGGGTTGCGCCGGGGCGCCATGATCGCGGTGGCCACCGTCACGGTGCCCGACACCGGCCAGCCGGCCCGCTCCACCGGGGCCACCTCGTTGCTGCTCGCGCTGCTCGCCGCCGCATCGGGCGCGGGTTCGTGGTGCGCCGTCGTCGGGGTGCCCACGCTCGGCGCGGTCGCCGCCGCCGAGGCGGGCATCGCACTCGACCGGCTGGCCCTTGTCCCCAACCCGGGCCCCGACTGGACGACCGTGGTCGCCGCGCTGCTCGACGGCGTCGACATCGTCGTCGCCGCCCCGCCCGGCCCGATCGCGCCGTCGGTGGCCAACCGGCTGGCCGCCCGGGCCCGTCAGCGCGGCAGCGTGTTCGTCTCATACGGGCGGTGGGAGGGCGCCGACATCACCTTCGACGCGGTCCGTGGCGTGTGGCACGGCCTCGGCGAGGGCCGGGGACGCCTGCGCGCCCGGCAGCTCACCGTCCTGGCGCGCGGCCGGGGAGCGGCCGCCACGGCCAAACACACCGAGATCTGGTTCCCGGCGTTTCAACGATCTTGGACAGCCGAGCCGGCTATGGTCGGTCCGCCTGTCCAGGATCGGGAGGAAGCGCTGGAAGCGGCGGGCTAGCCATGCGGACCCTGGTGCTGTGGTGCCCCGACTGGCCGGTGGTTGCCGCGGAGATCGTCGAGGGGGTGCCGGCGCACGGGCCGGTAGCCGTCATGCACGCCAACCGGGTGCTCGCCTGCTCACCGGCCGCCCGCAGCGAAGGGGTGCGCCGCGGGCTGCGTAAACGGGAGGCGCAGCGGCGCTGCCCGCAGCTGGTCGTGGTCGACCACGACCCCGGCCGGGACGCCCGGGCCTTCGAGCCGGTGCTGGCCACGGTCGAGCAGCTCGCCCCGGGCGTCGAGGTGGTCCGCCCGGGGGTCTGCGCGCTGGCCGCCCGCGGGCCGGCCCGCTACTTCGGCGGCGAGGAGGCCGCCGCCGAGCTGCTCGTCGAGCAGGTCGCGCAGGGGCACTCGGTCGAGGCGCAGATCGGCATCGCCGACGGGGTGTTCGCCGCGACCCTCGCCGCACGCGCCGGCCGGCTGATACCGCCCGGCGGCACGACCCGGTTCCTCGCCGCGCTCGACGTCGCCGCGCTCGGCCGCCCCGAGCTGGTCGACCTGCTGCGCCGCCTGGGCATCCACACGCTCGGCGAGTTCGCCGCGCTACCCGCGGGGGACGTGCTCGCCCGGTTCGGGTTCGACGCGGCGCTGGCCCACCAGCTCGCCGCCGGAGCCGACGAGCAGCCGCTGGCCCCCCGCCAGCCGGCCCCCGACCTGGACGTGACCGAGGAGTTCGACGAGCCGGTGGACCGCGTCGACGCGGCCGCGTTCGCCGCCCGGGCCCTCGCCGAGCGGCTGCACGAGCGCCTCGCCGCGCACGGGCTGGCCTGCACCCGGCTGGGGATCGAGGCGCTCACGGCATACGGCGAGGAGCTGCACCGCACCTGGCGCCACGACGGGCTGCTCAGCGCCGCCGCCATCGCCGACCGGGTGCGCTGGCAGCTCGACGGCTGGCTCACCACCGCCGGCAACCGGTCGGTGCCCACGTCCGGGATCGTCCGGCTGCGCCTCATCCCCGACGGGGTGATCGAGCACGCGGGGTTGCAGCTCGGGCTGTGGGGCGAGGCGGGGGAGGAGCGCGACCGGGCACTGCGGGCGATCACCCGGGTGCAGGGACTGCTGGGGCCGGAGGCGGTCGTGCGGGCCGTCCTCGGCGGCGGGCGTTCCGTCGCCGACCAGATCCGGGCGGTCGCCTGGGGCGACGAGCCGATCCCCGCCCGACCCGCCGAGCCGCCCTGGCCGGGCCGGCTGCCGCCGCCCGCCCCGGCGACGGTCCTGCCCACGCCGCTGCCGGCGGTCGTGTCCACCGCCGAGGGGGCGCCCGTCGGAGTCACCGGCCGGCTCGCGATGACGGGCATCCCGGCCCGCGTCTCGGTCGGCGACGCCCCGTCGGTAGAGGTGGTGGGCTGGGCCGGGCCGTGGCCGGCCGACGAGCGGTGGTGGGCGCCGGAGGAGGCCGACCGGCGGGTGCGGTTTCAGATGCTGCTCGCCGACGGCAGCGCGCTCCTGCTGGCCCTGTCCCGCGGCCATTGGGTCCTGGAGGCCATCTATGACTAGCCCCTCTCCGCGTCGATCTAGGAGTTATCTACCTGCTTTGATCTTCAAACCACGTCACTTTCTCCTTGATCGACGAGAAGAGGTGGGGTGATCATGGGGTTCAACAACCCGAAGGTGCCTTGGCCGGAGCTGGAGCGGGTGCTGTCCGGCCGGCCCGCCCCGCTCGTCGTCGACCCGCTCGCCGTGGACCCCGACGGCGGGGACTCGCCGGCCTGGACGCGCAAGCGGGGTGAGTACCGTGCGCCCGAGCTGGAGAAGCCCGACAACGCCGTGCCCTACGCCGAGCTGCACTGCCACACCAACTTCAGCTTCCTCGACGGGGCCAGCCACCCGGAGGAGCTGGCCGAGCAGGCCGCCCGCCTCGGCCTGGAGACCGTCGCGATCACCGACCACGACGGGTTCTACGGCGTGGTGCGCTTCGCCGAGGCGGCCCGCGAGCTGGAGCTGCAGACCGTCTTCGGCGCGGAGCTGTCGCTGGAGCTGCCCGGCCCGCAGAACGGCGAGCCCGACCCGCTGGGCCGGCACCTGCTCGTCCTCGCCCGCGGGCCGGACGGATACGCCCTGCTGTCCCGGGTGATCTCCGAGGCGCACCTGCGCGGCGGAGAGAAGGGCCGGCCGATCTATGACCTCGAGCAGGCCGCGGCCGCGCTGCGCGACCAGGCCGTCGTGCTCACCGGCTGCCGCAAGGGCCACGTACCCGCGGCGCTGCTCACCGACGGTGTCGAGGCGGCGGCCAAGGAGCTGGCCCGGCTGACCGCCCTGTTCGGCGAGGAGAACGTCGCCGTGGAGCTGACCGACCACGCGCACCCCGACGACGACGAGCGCAACGACGCCCTGTTCGAGCTGGCCCGCAACGCCGGCCTACCGGTCGTCGCCACCAACAACGTGCACTACGCCACACCGGGCCGGCGGCGGCTGGCCACGGCCCTCGCCGCGGTGCGCGCCCGGCGCAGCCTCGACGAGATCGACGGCTGGCTACCCGCGGCCGGCACGGCCTACCTGCGCAGTGGCGCCGAGATGGCCGAGCGCTTCCGGGCGTACCCAGGAGTGGTCGAAACAGCGGCCACCCTCGGCCGTGAGCTGGCCTTCGACCTCGACCTGGTCGCCCCCCGGCTGCCCGACTACCCGGTGCCGCCCGACCACACGGAGATGAGCTGGCTGCGGCACGTCACCCTGCGCGGTGCCGAGCGCCGCTACGGCACGCGCGGGGAGCACCCGAAGGCATACGAGCAGATCGAGTACGAACTCGACATGATCGAGGACCTGAAGTTCCCCGGGTACTTCCTGATCGTCTACGACATCGTCGAGATCTGCCGGCGACTGGGCATCTTCTGCCAGGGGCGCGGGTCGGCAGCCAACTCGGCCGTCTGCTACGCGTTGGGCATCACCAACGTCGACGCGGTGGAGCACGGGCTGCTGTTCGAGAGGTTCCTGTCCCCGCAGCGCGACGGGCCGCCCGACATCGACGTGGACATCGAGTCCGACCGGCGCGAGGAGGTCATCCAGGCGGTCTACGACAAGTACGGCCGGCACCACACCGCGCAGGTCGCCAACGTGGTCTCCTACCGGCCCAAGTCGGCGGTGCGCGACATCGCCAAGGCGTTCGGGTACTCACCCGGCCAGCAGGACGCCTGGAGCAAGCAGATCGACCGGTGGGGCTCGGTCGCCGTGGCGGACACCGACGACATCCCGGAGCCGGTCGTCGATTACGCCAACGAGCTGCTCACCTTCCCCCGGCACCTGGGCATCCACTCCGGCGGCATGGTCATCTGCGACCGGCCGGTGATCGAGGTGTGCCCGGTCGAGCACGCCCGGATGGACAAGCGCACCGTCCTGCAGTGGGACAAGGACGACTGCGCCTCGGTCGGGCTGGTCAAGTTCGACCTGCTCGGGCTGGGGATGCTGTCGGCGCTGCACTACGCGTACGACATGATCGGCCTGGACTGGAACCTGTCGGCGATGGACCTCACCGACAAAGGGGTCTACGAGATGCTCTGCCGGGCCGACTCGGTCGGGGTGTTCCAGGTGGAGAGCCGGGCCCAGATGGCGACGCTGCCCCGGCTCAAACCGAGGAAGTTCTACGACCTGGTCGTCGAAGTGGCACTGATCCGGCCCGGGCCGATCCAGGGCGGGTCGGTGCACCCGTACATCCGGCGGGCCAACGGCCTGGAGGAGCCGAAAGCGCCGCATCCGCTGCTGGAGAACGCGTTGAGCAAGACCCTCGGCGTGCCGCTGTTTCAGGAGCAGCTCATGCAGATGGCCATCGACGTGGCCGGCTTCTCCCCGCAGGAGTCCGACGAGCTGCGCCGGGCGATGAGCGCCAAACGCTCGATGGAACGCATGAACGACATCCGCGACCGGCTCTACAAGGGCATGGCCGCCAACGGCATCACCGGCCCGCTCGCCGACGACCTGTTCACCAAGCTGGCCGCGTTCGCCAACTACGGCTTCCCGGAGAGCCACGCGATGAGCTTCGCCTACCTGGTGTACGCGAGCTCGTGGCTCAAGCGGTACCACCCGGCGGCGTTCTGCGCGGCGCTGCTCAACGCCCAGCCGATGGGGTTCTACTCGCCGCAGACTCTGGTCGACGACGCGCGCCGGCACGGGGTGACCGTCCGGCGGCCGGACATCAACGCGAGCAACGCCTTCGCCGTGCTGGAGCCGCCCGTGCCGGGCGAGGTGCCGGGCCCCGAGCCGCATCAGTGGGGGCTCGGCGGCCCGGTGGTGCGGCTGGGACTGAAGTCCGTGCGTACCCTCGGGTCGGACGTGGCCGAGCGCATCGAAGCGCGACGGGCCGACGGCGGCCCCTACCGCGACATGGCCGACGTCGCCCGCAGGGCGGCGCTGTCCACCGCGCACCTGGAGGCCCTCGCCACGGCCGGCGCGTTCGAATGCTTCGGGCTGTCGCGGCGGGAGTCGCTGTGGGCGGCCGGCGCCGCCGCGCAGGAGCGCGATGACCGGCTGCCCGGCACCGCCACCGGTATCGAGGCGCCGACCCTGCCCGGCATGGAGGCCGTCGAGTTGATGGTCGCCGACGTGTGGGCCACCGGCCTGTCACCTGACGCGCATCCGGCCCAGTTCGCGCGTTCGTTCCTGGACCGGATCGGGGCGGTGCCGATCGCCCGGCTGCATTCGATCGAGCACGGACGGCGGGTCTTCGTCGGCGGCATCGTCACCCACCGGCAGCGGCCGGCGACCGCGGGCGGGATCACGTTCGTCAACCTCGAAGACGAGACCGGCATGCTCAACGTGACCTGCTCGCAGGGGCTGTGGCAGCGCTACCGGCGGGTGGCGCGCATGTCGTCGGCGCTGGTGGTGCGCGGGATCCTGGAACGGGTCGAGGGGGTGATCAACCTGCGGGCCGACCACCTGGCGCCGTTGGTGCTGCCGGTGCGGCCCGCGTCCCGCGACTTCCGCTGATCCGTGCGCTACTGGTGGCCGCGGATGGTGTGCGGCCGGTACGGCGCCTCCAGCCGCTTGATCTCCTCGTCCGACAGCGTCACGTCGATCGCGCCGAGCGCGTCCTCGAGGTGCTCGAGCTTTGTCGCCCCGACGATCGGTGCCGTCACGCCGGGCCTGGACAGCAGCCACGCGAGCGCCACCTGCGCGGGCTTGACACCCTTCTCCCGCGCGACCTCGACGACCACGTCGACAACGTCGAAGTCCTCATCGCTGTAGAGCGTCTCGCCGAACCCGTCGGTGTTGGCGCGCAGCGTCCGCTTCTCGCCACCCCGGCCCCGGTTGCCGGCGAGCAGGCCCCGGGCGAGCGGGCTCCACGGGATCACCCCGACACCCTGATCGAGACAGAGCGGGATCATCTCGCGCTCCTCCTCGCGGTACACGAGGTTGTAGTGGTTCTGCATCGAGACGAACCGCGTCCAGCCGTTGCGATCCGCGGCGTGCTGCATCTTCGCGAACTGCCAGGCGTACATGCTGGACGCGCCGAGGTAGCGGGCCTTGCCGGCGCGTACGACGTCGTGCAGCGCCTCCATCGTCTCCTCCACCGGCGTCTCCGGGTCGAAGCGGTGGATCTGGTAGAGGTCGACGTGGTCGGTGCCCAGCCGCCGCAGCGAGGCGTCGATGCCGGCGAGGATGTGCTTGCGGGAAAGACCGCGATCGTTGGGGCCCGGGCCGGCGGGGAAGAACACCTTGGTCGCGAGGACGTAGTCGTCGCGGCTCGGGAAGAACCTGCTGAGCAGGCTTCCGGTGATTTCCTCGCTGACGCCGCCCGAGTAGACGTCGGCGGTGTCGAAGAACGTGATCCCGGCGTTGACCGCGCGCCGCACGATCGGGTCGGCGCCCTCCTCGTCAAGCGCCCACTTGCGCGCGGCGGGGTCGCCGAAGCTCATCATGCCAAGACAGATCCGGGAGACCTTGAGGCCGGTCGAGCCGAGTCGCACGTGCTCCATGGCTCGATCCTTGCGCGCGGGTGGCACGGCGGCGAGTGCTGCCGTCCAGATGTTAGACCTCGGTACCGGGGCGCTCTCGTCGGTCTTGACTGTTTGGTGTCGCTCTGGCGGCAGTAACTAGTCAAGATCGTCTGCGTAAATCATCTTCTCACGCCGCATAGACCGCGCCCGGCGGAAACTCTCCCGTAGTCCGGACATTTTCTTGATCTTTACCGACATCCCGGATGTTCTCGGCGATGCCGAACCGGTCCCAGGCGCCCGTCGAGTCGTGGCGGGCGGCGATCAACGGGTTCACGATCGGACACCGTACCGTTGCGCCGCCACAATGCGGCCGGCTATGGTCGGCGGCGGAACCAACCCCACGGGAGTCCGGTGCGACCGGGCTGAGAGGGGGGCTGTGAGCCCCCGACCGTAGAACCTGATCCGGGTAATGCCGGCGCAGGGAGGGAGGACTCGTGCCACCAATCGGACGGCTACACCTCATCACCGACTCTCGGCCGGGTCGCGACGTGCTCGCCGTCGTCGCCACCGGGCTCGCGGCCGGCGTCGACACTGTTCAGGTACGGGTGTCCGACGCCACCACGGACCGGGAAGCGGTCGAGCTGGCCACGAAGGTGCTCGACCTGTGCCGGGAGCGGGGGGTGGCGTGCCTGGTCAACGACCGTGTGCACGTCGCGCTCGCGATCGGTGCGGACGGCGCGCACGTCGGGGCCGACGACCTGCCGGTGAAGGCCGCCCGGCGGATCCTCGGACCCCGGGCCATCCTCGGCGCGACCGCCCGCGACCCGGAGACCGCGCGGAGGGCGGTGAGCGACGGCGCCAGCTACCTCGGTGTCGGCCCGACCTATGCGACGTCCACAAAGGACGGTCTGCCGGACCCGATCGGCCCGGCCGGCGTGCAGGCCGTCGCGGAGGCCGTGCCCGTGCCCGTCATCGCCATCGGCGGCATCACCGCCGCGCGGGTCGGCCAGCTGCGGAAGGCGCACGGAGTCGCCGTCGTCGGCGCGATCAGTGACGCCCACGACCCGGCACGCGCCGCCGCTGAACTGAGGCGGGCCGTGATCGGCGCAACGTCCGGGAAGGTGCGCCGATCGAGGGGGACCGTGGCCGTCGTGGGGGGCGGGATCATCGGGCTGAGCATCGCGTGGCGGTGCCGGCAGCGCGGCCTCGACGTCACCGTGTACGCCGATCGCGATGACCCGAAAGCCTCCACCGTGGCGGCAGGGATGCTCGCGCCGAGCGTCGAGGCGTACCCGGGCGAGGAGAAGCTGCACGAGCTGATGGCCGAGTCTGCGCGCCGCTGGCCGGACTTCGCAGCCGAGATCACCAAGGAAACCGGGATCGACGTCGGGTACCGCGACGAGGGCACCCTCCTCGTCGCCCTCACCGACGACGATCTTCGCGAGCTGCGCCACCGGCACGCGGGCGAGGTGCGGCCGATGACCGCCGCCGAGCTGCGCACCAGGGAGCCGCTGCTGTCGCCCCGCATCCGCGGTGGTGCGTACGCCCCGGGCGACCGCCAGGTGGACCCGCGGAAGCTGATCAAGGCGCTGGGCACGCTGGTGAGAACCAGACCGCGCGCCGAACTGTCCACACTGGACGAGGAGATCGTCGTCATCGCGGCCGGCACCGGCACCCGGGAGCTGACCGGCCTGCCGGTCCGCCCGGTCAAAGGCCAGATCGTGCGCCTCACGGCCGCCAGGCCCCCGGTCCAGCACGTCGTTCGCGGGTACGCGCGGGGCCGGCCGGTCTACATCGTGCCGCGCGACGACGGCGAGGTGGTGGTCGGGGCGACCGAGGAGGAGCGCGGTGCCGACACCAGCGTGACGGCGGGTGGCGTGCTCGACCTGCTGCGCCCCGCCGTCGAGCTGGTGCCGGAGCTCGCCGAGTACCCGATCGCGGAGCTCAGCGCCGGCTCGCGCCCCGGCACCCCGGACAACGCCCCGTTTCTCGGCCGGCTCGACGACCGGACGATCGTCGCCGCCGGCCACCACCGCAACGGCGTACTGCTCGCGCCGGTCACCGCCGACGCGATCGCCGAACTCGTCGCCACCGGCACGACACCGACGCTGATCGAGCCGTTCAGCCCAACCAGGGAGGCACGATGCGCCTGACGGTCAATGGCGAGTCCCGGACGTTGCCCGAGCAGATCAGCGTGGCCGACCTGGTCGGGCAGCTCACCGGCCAGCGCCGGGGCCTGGCGGTCGCGGTGAACGGCGACGTCGTACCCCGCTCGGCATGGGGCGACAGCCGCCTCAACGACGGCGACGCGGTCGAGGTGCTGACGGCGGTCCAGGGTGGGTAGCGCCGACGACTTCGTCATCGGCGGGGAGATCATAAACTCGAGGTTGATTCTCGGCACCGGGGGAGCGACGAGTCACGCCGCCCTGGCGGGGGCGATCCGGGAGAGCGGCACCGACCTCGTCACGGTCGCGCTGCGCCGGCTGGACCCCGGCGCGGCCGGCACGGTCCTCGACGTCATCGAGGCGGCCGGGGTGCGGATCCTGCCCAACACCGCCGGTTGCTACACCGCGACCGAGGCGGTCAAGCTGGCCCGGCTGGCGCGGGAGGCGTTCGACACCGGCTGGATCAAGCTGGAGGTGATCGCCGACGAGGAGACCCTGCTGCCGGACGGTGTCGAGCTGGTCAGCGCCGCGGAGGAGCTGGTCAACGACGGGTTCACCGTCCTGCCCTACACCAACGACGATCCGGTGCTGGCGCGGCGGCTCGCCGACCTCGGCTGCGCCGCCGTCATGCCGCTTGGCGCGCCGATCGGCTCCGGCCTGGGCGTCCGCAACCCGCACAACATCGCGTTGATCCGGGAGGCGGTGGGCGTACCCGTGATCCTGGACGCGGGTCTCGGGACCGCCTCCGACGCGGCGCTGGCCATGGAGCTGGGCTGCGACGGCGTCCTTCTCGCGTCGGCGGTGACCCGGGCGCAGCGACCCGCGGAGATGGCCGCCGCGATGCGGCACGCGGTCATCGCCGGCCGGCTGGCCCACCGCGCAGGGCGGATCCCGCGGCGCTGGCACGCCACCGCGTCCAGCCCGCTCGACGGGCTGCCGGCATGGTGATCGTCTTCACCGACCGGCGTCAGGCGCGCCGGCCGCTGGTCGACACGGTCGGCGCGGCCGTCGACGGCGGCGCCCGCGTGGTCGTACTCCGGGAAAAGGATCTCCCCGACGATGAGCGGGCGGCGCTCGCGGCGCGACTGCACGCGGTGCTCGCGCCGGCCGGGGCCAGGCTGCTGCTGGCCGGCCGGACGCCCGGGCCGGACGGGCAGCACCTGGCCGCCGCGGACCCGTGGCCGGCGGTGCCGCGCGGGCTCGTCGGGCGCAGCTGCCACGATGCCGACGAGCTGGGCCGAGCCGCCGCCGAGGGCGCGGCGTACGCGACGCTCTCGCCGGTCTTCGCGACCCGCTCGAAGCCGGGGTACGGGCCGCCGCTGGGCCTGGACAGGCTCCGGGACCTGTGTGCCGGGGCGGGGCTGCCGGTGTACGCGCTGGGCGGGGTGGAGACGCCGGAGCAGGCGCGCGCGTGCGTGGAGGCGGGCGCGGCCGGGGTCGCGGTGATGGGGGCCGTGATGCGCGCTGACGACCCGGCGCGGGTGGCGGCCGGCCTGCTGAGTAGGGCGTCCCTATCACCGCCCACACGCCTATGGGGGCGCCCTACTCAGCAACAGGGGAGGATCGCATGACCCCGCCCGTCGCGCTGACGATCGCCGGCTCCGACTCGGGCGGCGGCGCCGGGGTGCAGGCCGACCTGAAGGCGTTCGCGATGCACGGCGTCTTCGGCACCAGCGTGCTCACCGCACTGACCGCGCAGAACACGGTCGGCGTGCGCGCCGTACGCCCGGTCGAGCCGGACTTCGTGGCCGAGCAGCTCGCCGCCGTGCTCGACGACCTACCGGTACGCGCGGCCAAGACCGGCATGCTGGCCACCGCGGCCACGGTGCGGACGGTGGCGGGATGGGCGAGACGGCTACCGAACCTGGTCGTCGACCCGGTCCTGGTCTCGTCCACCGGCGATCCGCTCTTCGACGGGGCGGCGCGGCAGGCGTACCTGGACGAGCTTTTCCCGCACGCGACCGTGGTCACGCCGAACACGCGCGAGGCCGCGCACCTGCTCGGCCGGGACGTGGCAGGCCTGGATGACGCGATCACGGCCGCGCACGAGCTGGGCCGCACCGGCGCCCGGTGGGTCGTGGTCAAGGGCGGGCACATCCCCGGCGACGACGCCGTCGACGTGGTCTGGCACGCCGGCGACGTGGAGCTGCTGCGCCAGCCCTGGATCGAGACCGGCAACAACCACGGCACCGGCTGCACGTTCGCGGCCACCACGGCGGCCCGGCTCGCCCGCGGTGACGACGTGGCCACCGCCCTGCGCATCGCTAAGTCATATGTCCACCGTGCGCTGCGCGGCGCCGCCGGCTGGCGGCTCGGCGCGGGCCACGGACCGCTGTCCTGGGAGGTTCAATCATGAGGCACAAGGTGTACGTGTCCGATCTGCGGGTGCCGTTCGCCGAGGTGACGCTGTCCGGCGACAACCCGCCGGTACGGCTCTACGACACATCCGGCCCGGGCAGCGACCCGTCCGTGGGGTTGCCCGAGCTGCGGGCGAAGTGGATCGCCGAGCGCGGCGACGTGGTGACCGGGCCGGCGCGCGGCACGGCCACCGCGGGCCAGACCGTGCGCCGGGCCGCGGACGGGCGGCGGGTGACCCAGCTGCACTACGCCCGGCAGGGGACCGTGACGCCGGAGATGGAGTTCGTGGCGCTGCGCGAGGGGCTACCGGCCGAGACGGTACGCGACGAGATCGCCGCCGGCCGGGCGATCCTGCCCAACAACGTCAACCATCCCGAGACCGAGCCGATGATCATCGGGAGCCGGTTTCTCGTCAAGGTCAATGCGAACATCGGTACGTCCGCGGTCACGTCGTCTGTTGCCGAGGAGGTGTCGAAGCTGACCTGGGCGACGAAGTGGGGCGCCGACACCGTGATGGACCTGTCGACGGGCAAACGCATCCACGCCACCCGCGAGGCGATCGTGCGCAACTCGCCGGTACCGATCGGGACCGTGCCCATCTACCAGGCCCTCGAAAAGGTGGGTGGTGACCCGGTCAAGCTGACCTGGGAGGTCTACCGGGACACCGTGATCGAGCAGGCCGAGCAGGGCGTCGACTACATGACCGTGCACGCCGGGGTACGGCTGTCCTATGTGCCGCTGACGGTCAAGCGGGTCACCGGGATCGTGTCGCGGGGCGGCTCGATCCTCGCCGCCTGGTGCCTCGCCCATCACGAGGAGAACCTCCTCTACACCCACTTCGCGGAGCTGTGCGAGATCTTCGCCTGCTATGACGTCGCCTTCTCCCTCGGGGACGGGCTACGGCCGGGGTCGATCGCGGACGCCAACGACGAGGCCCAGCTCGCCGAGCTGCGCACCCTCGGCGAGCTCACGAAGATCGCATGGGAGCACGACGTCCAGGTCATGATCGAGGGCCCGGGGCATGTGCCGATGCACAAGATCAAGGAAAACGTGGACCTGCAGCAGGAATGGTGCCACCAGGCGCCCTTCTACACGCTCGGGCCGCTGACGACCGACATCGCGCCGGCCTACGACCACATCACGTCGGCGATCGGCGCCGCCATGATCGCCATGTACGGCACCGCGATGCTGTGCTACGTCACCCCCAAGGAGCACCTCGGGCTGCCCGACCGTGACGACGTCAAGGCGGGTGTGATCGCGTACAAGATCGCGGCGCATGCGGCGGACCTCGCGAAGGGGCATCCTGCCGCCCAGGCGTGGGACGACGCGCTGTCCAAGGCCCGCTTCGAGTTCCGCTGGGAGGACCAGTTCAACCTGGCGCTCGACCCGGACACGGCGCGGGCGTACCACGACGAGACGCTTCCGGCGGAGCCGGCCAAGACCGCGCACTTCTGCTCGATGTGCGGCCCCAAGTTCTGCTCGATGAAGATCAGCCAGGACCTCAAGGAGTATGCCGAGCGCGGCATGCACGAGAAGTCCGTCGAGTTCGTGGAGTTGGGCGCCCAGATCTACAGCTGAGTGCCCCTTCGGCTGAGTAGGGCGCCCCTCTCACTGCCGGGGCGGTGAGCGGGGCGCCCTACTCAGCAACAGGGGGAGGATGCCGCGAGTAGGCTGCCGTTCGTGGAGCCGAAGGGAGCTGCCTCGCCGCGTACCGCGGTGGTCTGGGCGGCGCTGCGCGCAGAGCTGGACCGGGCGACCGGGCCGCTGACCGTGCTCGACGTCGGCGGCGGCACCGGCGGCTTCGCCGTGCCACTCGCGACGGCCGGGCACTCGGTGACGGTCGTGGACGCCAGCCCTGACGCGCTCGCCGCGCTGACGCGGCGGGCGGCCGAAGCCGGTGTGGCCGATCGGGTACGCGCAGTGCAGGGCGACGGGGACGCGCTGGCCGAGCTGGTCGCGCCGGAGAGCGCCGACCTGGTGCTCTGCCACAGCCTGCTGGAGGTGGTGGACGACCCGGGCACGGTGGTCAAGGCGCTCGCGGCCACGCTGCGGCCGGGTGGCGCGGCGAGCGTGCTGGTCGCCAACCGGGTCGCGGCGGTCCTCAGCAAGGCTATCGGCGGTCACCTGGCCGTGGCGACCGCGCTGCTGACCGACCCCGAGGGCGCGGCCGGCACCCGGGAGACCGTGCGCCGGCGCTTCGACCTGCACTCCGCAACCACCCTGCTGCTCGCGGGTGGCCTGGTCGTCGAGCAGACCCATGGCGTGCGCGTGGTCGCCGACCTCCTGCCGGGCGCGGTACTCGAAGGCCAGAACGAGGCGCTGCTCGCGTTCGAGCTGGCCGCTTCGGCGCTGTCGCCGTATCGGGACGTGGCCACCCAGCTGCACCTGTTCGCCCGCCGTCCGGTCCGGTGATCGTCACCCCGCAATACGGCGTCGGGACCCTCGCCGAGGTGCTGCCGAGCGTGCTCGCCGCGCTGGCGCCCGGTGCGTTCCCCGATCCGCTCGGCCTGGCCGCCGGCCCGCTGGCCGGGGTCCGCCGGGTGGCGGTGCTGCTCGTCGACGGGCTCGGCCGGGCGCAGGTCGCGCAGGCGGCACCGTATGCGCCTACGCTCGCCGCCCTCGCCCCCGGTGCCCGTACCCTCACCAGCGGTTTTCCGTCCACCACCCCGACGAGCCTGGTCTCGGTGGGCACCGGCGCGCCGCCCGGCGCACACGGGGTGCTCGGCTTCAACGTCCGCGTCCCCGGCACCCACCAGGTCCTCAACCACGTGCAGTGGCGCGACCAGCCGGACCCGGGCGCCTGGCAGCCGGTGCCGACCCTGTTCACCCGCGCGGTGGCGGCCGGCGTGCCGGCGACCGTGGTCAGCAAGCACGAGTTCGCCGGCAGCGGGTTGACGGTCGCGGCCTACCGGGGCGGCGGGTACCGGGAGGCCTCCGGGGTCGACGCCCTGGCCACCGAGATGCTGGCGGCGCTGGGCGAGGCCGGTGGGCTGGTCTACGGGTACCATCCTGATCTTGACAAGACGGGGCACGTGCACGGGCTGGCGTCGCGGGAGTGGGCGTCCGCGGCGTCGGACGTCGATCGGCTGCTGACCCGGCTGGTCGACGGGCTGCCCGCGGACACCGCGCTGGTGGTGACCGCCGACCACGGACAGGTGGACATTCCGGACGACCGGCGCTTCGACCTCGACGGCGACCCCGCGCTGCGGGCGGGTGTGGAGTTGGTGGCCGGGGAGCCGCGGGTGCGTTACCTCCATACCGTGCCGGGTGCGCGCGACGACGTGGTCGCGGCCTGGCGGGCGGTCCTGGGCGACGCGGCCTGGGTGGCGACACGCGAGGAGGCGGTCGCGACCGGCTGGTTCGGTCCGGTACCCGAGGAGCACCTGGCCCGCGTCGGCGATGTCGTGGTGGTCTGCCACGACCGGTACGCGGTGGTCGCCACCCGTTCCGAGCCGCTGTTCGTGTCCCGCATGGTCGCCTTCCACGGCTCGTACACGCCGGCGGAGATGGAGATTCCGCTGCTGATCGCGCGTTCTGTCGGAGGGGTCGGCTAGCCTCCCGGTCGTGGGGCGAAGCCAGGCGGTGCCGCGGGGAGACGGGTCGGGGCAGTTCGGCCCCGACGCCGACGACACCGGCTGCGTCAAGCTGCACGTCGACATGGACGCCTTCTACGCCTCGGTCGAGGTGCGCCGCCGACCTGAGCTGCGCGGCAAGCCGGTGATCGTCGGTGGCGAAGGGCCGCGCGGGGTGGTGTCGTCGGCGAGCTACGAGGCGCGCGCCTTCGGGGTGCGCAGCGCGATGCCGGGGGCGCGGGCCAGGCGCCTCTGCCCGCACGCGGTGTTCCTGCCGCCCGACTTCACCGCCTACACGGCGGCGTCCACCGCGATCATGTCGATCTTCCGCGACGTCACGCCGCTGGTCGAGCCGCTGTCGATGGACGAGGCGTTCCTGGACGTGGCCGGCGCGGTCCGGCTGCTGGGCCGGCCGGCCCGGATCGCCGCCGACATCCGCGGGCGCATCCGCGCGGAGCAGGGGTTGGCCTGCTCGGTCGGCGTCGCCTCGACCAAGTTCGTGGCGAAGCTCGCCTCGACCCGGGCCAAGCCGGACGGGTTGGCGGTGGTGCCGGCCGATCGGGTGCTCGACTACCTGCATCCCCTGCCGGTCAGCGCGCTGTGGGGAGTGGGTGAGCGCAGCGCCGAGACCCTGCGCCGGCTGGGCCTGTCCACGGTGCGCGACCTGGCGGAGGCCCCGACCGGCCTGCTGCGCTCGGCGCTGGGTGAGGCCGCGGCCACGCACCTGCATGAGCTGGCCTGGGGGCGCGATCCCCGCCCGGTGGTGCCTGAGCACGTGGAGAAGTCGATCGGTGCGGAGACCACGTTCGACGTTGACGTGGCCGATCCCGACGTGATCCGCCGGGCGCTGCTGGGGCTCGCCGGCAAGACCGCGGGCCGGCTGCGCCGGGCGGGCACCGCCGGGCGCACGGTCGTGCTCAAGGTCCGCCTCGCCGACTTCCGCACGCTCAACCGTTCGCGCACCCTGCCGGTGCCCACCGACGTGACCCAGGAGATCTTCCAGACCGCCTGGGCGCTGTTCGAGGCGCTGCGCCCGGGCGACCGCATCCGCCTCGTGGGCGTCCGGGTCGAGGGGTTGGGCGGGGCCGACGCCAGCCCGCGCCAGCTCACCCTGGGTGAGCGTGATCATGGATGGCGGGAGGCCGACCGGGCCGCCGACGCGGCCGCCGCCCGGTTCGGCAGCGGCGCGGTGCGGCCGGCGAGCCTGCTTCGCGGCTCCGAGCCGCCACCCGCGAATGGTCGAAAACCATTGAGATAACCTCGACACTCCCACGTTCGGGCAGCCCCGGTCGAATGATCGCCGAAAAACAGTACGCTTGGACCGTCGTCCGGCTTTCCGACCCGCTGACCCGCTCGTAAACTTGCGACTAAGCAGCCGGATGGCTGTCACGGTCTGTCGATCCGTGCGGATCGGCCCTCAAGGACCGGGGAGGAGTACCGTGCCGCTCTCGGAGCACGAGCAGCGGCTGTTCGAGCAGATCGAGCGGTCGCTAGCCGAGGACCCGAAGTTCGCCTCGGCAGTGCGCGCCAACGACCCGCGCTTCCACGCGCGGCGTCGAATAGTCTTCGCTGCCGTGCTGCTGCTGGCCGGCATCGCAATACTCATCTACGGCGTGTTCAGCAAGATCGCCCTGGTGGGCGTGGCAGGTTTCGTGGTCATGCTGGGGTCGGCGGTGTTCGCCCTCCAGTCCTACCGGCAGGGACAGAACCGAGACTTACGGGCGGTGGGAGGCACCGCGACCCGGCGCACCCGGCCGCGCCGCTCGTCGCTGGTCGACCGCCTCGAGGAGCGCTGGCGCCGCCGCCCCGAAGACCGCGGCTGACCAGGACCTAGCACCGCGACGACGCAGCACCGCACCGCGACGGCGTGGCACTTCGACCAGAGCCCGGGCGCTCACTGCTCGGGCTCTACTTCCATGCTCAGCTCGAGGACCGGTTGAGCAGGCGGCGCGGGTTGGCCACCCGCAGCACTGTGTCCCGCCAACCGGTCACTTTCTCCGTGGTCGACGCCGATGCTTCCGCGATCGCCATCCGCCAGCGGTCGAGCACCGAGGCCGGCAGCAGGGCGGCACGCAGCCGGGTCCGCAGCGAGACCCGGCGCCTGATCGCCGAGCGCACCAGCCGCAGCGACCCGGCCAGCTGCGGGTCGTCGAGCGGCTCCCGCGCGTAGCGGGCCCGCTCCTCGGCCTGCCCGAGCAGCCGGGCGCCGGTCGCCGCCGGGCCGGCCAGCGCGGAGGCCACGATCACATGCTCGGACGTCACCCGGGGCGTGGCCGCCGGATCCACCGGGATGCGGTAGTCGACCATCGTGTCGACCAGCTCCTCCCAGGCCCCGTTCGCGCGCCGGCGCGCGGCGTCGAGCGCCCCGTCGTCGGTGACCTCCACATTCCGGGAGCCCGCCGCGACGGTCACCGCGACCGGTGGTGGGCCGTGCAACCGGTCGGGCGAGCGCCGCCGTCGCAGCCCCACCCGCCACACCGCCGGCGCCAATACCAGCGCGAGCACCGTCAGCAAACCGAGCGCGGTCCACATCGGCCACGGCTGAGACGCCGGCCGCAGCGGGGTACCGCCGGCGCCGTCACCGACGCGCTCCTGGGGCAGGCGGTCGTTGGGGCCGGCCGAGCTGCTCGTGTCGGGTGCCGGGCCGCCCGGGATGTTCGTCCCGGCCCCGGCATCGCCGGGAGCGGTCTGCGGCTTACTGGGGTCGGGCGCCCAGGCGGAGTCGACCCCGTTGACGTATGCGGACGGCGTGGCGTCGAACGGCACCCAGCCGAGGCGGTCGAAGTACACCTCGGTCCACGCGTGCAGGTTGCGGTTGGTCATCGTCCAGGTGTCGCCGTTCTTGGCGCCCCGGCTGAATCCGAACGCGACCCGGGCCGGGATGCCGGCGGCGCGCACCAGCCAGGCCATGGCCGCCGAGTACTGCTCGCAGAAGCCCTGCTTGTTGTTGAGGAAGTCGACGATCGCGCTGCCGCTGGTCCCGCTCTTGGTCAGCAGGCTGTACTTGAAGCCGTTGTCGGTGGAGAAGTAGCCGTGGATGGCGCGCACCTTGTCGTACGGCGTCGACTTGCCGGCGGTGATCTGCGCGACCTTCCGCTCCACCTCCGCGACCTTTGGCGTCGCCGTGTATTCGCGCTGGATCGGGTCGTCGGCCGCCAGCGGCCTCGCGGAGCGCAGCGCGTCGACGGAGTAGTCGAGCCGCGCGAACTCGAAGCTGTACTTCTTGCCGCGGGCGTTGGCGCGGCGGGAGTACACGAGCTGGTTGGTGCGGTCGTAGAGCCAGGAGGAGTCGAGCTTCTCGGTCTTGGTCGGCTGCAGGTAGATCGGCAGCAGTGACATGTCCAGCGCGACCACCTGCACCGTCGCCCGGTGCTGGCGCGCGGTGATGCCGGGGCCCGAGATCACCGCCGGCATGCCGGCCGCCGCGGACTGCCCGCCACCCGGTGACCGGCTGTGGAAGCCGTCGTTGGCGAGACGGTCGGCGACGCCGAAGCGCATGTAGTACGGGTTGGGGTCGTCGGTCTGGACCTTGGCCATGTCGAAGGTCTTGTCGGCGTTGAGCTCCCCGTTGAGCACGGCGTACAGGTTCACCGAGGCGCCGGAGCCGCTGCCCCGCCCGGTGCCGGTCCCGCCCGCGCCGACGGCGGAGCCGAACCGGTCCAGCAGACCGGTGCTGCTCACCGGGACGGCCAACGGGAGCATGACGGCGATCAGTACGCCAACCAGTGCCAACCGGCGGCCGGCGGCGGCCAGCGGCGACGGCTCCCACAGGTCGACGTCGCGCCCGTCACCGGTGAAGCGCCGCCCGAAGCGCCGGATCCGGTCGACGTTGTCGGTGACCAGCAGCCAGAGGAACCCGGCCGCGCCGGCGGCGAACGGCAGGAAGCTCACGCTGTCCTGGTGCACGGCGACGGGGACGGAGTAGATCGCGAGCATCGGCAGGCCGGCCAGGGCGGGCCGGCGCATGACGACGGCGAGCAGGTCGACGAGGATCGCGACGGCGCCGACACCCAGCGTCGACAGCAGCAGCAGGCCGTCCCGGTCCTGCACCGGCACGCCCATGTCGCGCATGTCGGTGCCGGCGGATACCAGCAGGTCGTTGAAGTGGCGGAACGTGGCCGGGCTGGGCAGGAGCCCGAGGAACTCGTGGCCGCTGTGGAACAGCCAGGTCAGCACGAGCAGGTACATGCCGAGCATCCCGGCGGTCGGCGCCCACACCGGCGTGCGCAGCGACCGCAGCAGCAGGCCGACCGCGACGATCAGGCCGACCGCGAAGGCCCCGTCGATGAACCAGCTCCAGCTTTCGAACACCGTCGCCAGGGGCATCGACGCGAGGAGGGTCGCCCCGGCGGCGACCAGCGTGAGGTGGCGACGGGGACTCATCGGGCCACCGACCTCGTGATCACTTCATGCCTCCGGAAACTGTTTCGGCCAGTGCGGCGCGCCAGGCGAAGCCCTGGGTCCCGCGGGCAGCCTGCGGCCACAGGGCCGCCAGGCGGGCGCCGTGGGTGACCGGCACGATCCGCCAACCGCTGGCGAGCAGCGCCAGGGCGGCCGTCTCGTGCCGGCGGGCGGCCTCCTCACGGGCCACCGGTGGCAGGTTGACCCAGGTCGAGGTGTCGATGAACAGCGCCACGCAGGTCGTGCCGTTGCTGCGCAGGCCGGCAAGCAGCTCCCCCTCGACCGGGGTGAGCATCCCGAACACGCCGATGACCAGACCACCGTCGGAGCGGCGACGTACCCGCTCCACCAGCATCGCGGTGTCGGCCTTGGGCGTGAGCTTGACCTCGGCCAGGTGGTCGAGGAGCGTGCCCTCGCCGTCGGCCTCCATGGCGTCGACGTCAACGCCGCCGTCGGTGACCAGGCGCAGCTTGTACCCGTTGTGCCGCAGGTGCAGCGCGATGCTGGCCGCGGCGGAGACGGCCCACTCGAAGCTGGCCGTCGGCCCCTCGCCGCGGTGCGCGCCGGCCCGGGTGTCGAGCACGACCGTGGCCCGGCTCTCCCACGGCTGCTCCTCGCGCCGCACCATCAGCTCGCCTACGCGCGCGGTGGAGCGCCAGTGCACCCGGCGCAGGTCGTCGCCGTGGCGGTACTCCCGGGTGGCCGCGTCGTCCTCGCCGTGCACGGCGACCGACCGGGCCCGGCTGTCGCCGGTGCCGGAGTACTCGCCGGCGAGCCGGACCGGGGTCAGCGCGCTGACCTGCGGGATGACGGTGAGGTGGTCGGTGGCCGCGAAGGAGCGGGTCAGCTCGCACAGCCCGAACGGGTCGGTCAGGCGCACTACCAGCGGGCCCACCTCGTAGCGGCCGCGCACGTCCGCGCGGACGCTGTAGGCCACCGAACTCGCCTGGTGGGCGCCGAGCCGCTCGAGGACCAACCGCGGTCGGCTGCCCAGCGCGTACGGCAGGCGGTCCTCCAGCAGCATCGTGCCGGTGGGCAGCCTGGACAGGTTCTGCAGCCGCAGCACGACCCGAGCGGTGGCGCCGACCTGAGCCCGGCGCGGGTCGAGCGTGCGGGTGCAGGCCAGCTTGTAGCGGCTGCGCCCGACGTAGCCGGCGGCGAGCAGCGGCAACGCGCCGAGCAGCACCGCGACGCGCAGGAGGTCCCTCTCGCCGAGTATGAGCGCGGCGAGGGCCGACGCGGACGCCGCGGCGAGGAAGCAGCGGCCGCGCGTGGTCAGGCCGCGCAGCGCTTCGCGCACCTCACCGCCTCCGCGGGTCGTACTGGTTACGGGTGTCGTAGGGCGAGCGCTGCCGGTCGGTGGGGATCGGCAGCCGGTGCACCAGGTCGGCGACGACCGCGTCGGTGGTCCGGCGCGACAGCTGGGCCTCGGCGGTCGGGATGATGCGGTGGGCGAGCACCGGCACGGCCAGCGACTGCACGTCGTCGGGCAGCACGTAGTCGCGGCCGTCGAGCGCGGCGACCGCGCGGGCGGTGCGCAGCATGTGGATGGTCGCGCGCGGCGAGGCGCCCAGGCGCAGGTCGGGCGACTCGCGGGTCGCGTTGACCAGGTTGACCGCGTAAAGCTTGACCGCCTCGGCGGTGTGCACGCTGCGGACGGTGGCGATCAGCCGGCGCACGGTGCCGGCGTCGGAGACCGACAGCAGGTCGAGCACCGGGTCCTCGGCGCCGTGGCCGTCGAGCATGGCCAGCTCGGAAGCGGCATCCGGGTACCCCATCGCGATGCGCGCCGTGAACCGGTCACGCTGCGCCTCGGGCAGCGGGTAGGTGCCCTCCATCTCGATCGGATTCTGGGTCGCGATCACCATGAACGGCGCCTGCAGCGGATAGGTCACGCCGTCGACGGTGACCTGCCGTTCCTCCATGCACTCCAGCAGCGCGGACTGGGTCTTCGGGGAGGCCCGGTTGATCTCGTCGCCGACGACGATGTTGGCGAACACGGCGCCCGGCTTGAACTCGAAGTCACGCGTCTCCTGGTTGTAGACGCTGACTCCGGTCACGTCGCTGGGCAGCAGGTCCGGGGTGAACTGGATGCGCCGCACCGAGCAGTCGATGGACCGGGCGAGAGCCTTCGCGAGCTTCGTCTTGCCAACACCCGGAACGTCTTCGATGAGCAGGTGCCCTTCGGCGAGCATCACCGCGAGCGCGAGGCGCACGGTGGCTGTCTTGCCCTCGATGACGCGCTCGATGTTTGCCACGATCGACTCGGTTGCGGCGCGAAAGTCCGCCGCCGGCAGCGGTCCGCCAAGGTCGTCGTGGGTGCGCTGGGTCGTCACTGGCCTCCTCCTACGTCTACGCAGTGCCCGCGCCGCTACTGTCAGTGACTACGGCAGCGGCACCCGGTTGCGCGAGGCCCGTCCCTGGCTCCAGCGCTGGACTACCCGGATTCTGACAGGCTAGCCGGCCTTGGCGAAGGGCGCCGATAACGGATTGTGCGGGGTCTTAACGGTACCCGCATCAAAAGCCCCACCGGGTGGCCCGCACGCCGTGCAGCTGCATGATGAGATCGACGACCAACGCGGTCCAGCCGGTCTGGTGCGAGGCGCCCAGGCCGGCACCGGTGTCGCCGTGGAAGTACTCGTGGAACGGCAGCAGGCCGTGCCAGTCCGGGTCGCGCTGGAACAGCGGCTGGTCACCGAAGAGCGGCCGGCGGCCCTCGGCGTCGTCGAGGAAGATGCTGACCAACCGGCGGGAGATGTCGTCGGCCACCTCGTTGAGGCTGCACCGCTGGCCGCTGCCCGCCGGGTACTCCACGAGCAGGTCGTCGCCGAAGTAGCTGCCGAAGCGGCGCAGCGCCTCGATCAGGATGTAGTTGACCGGAAACCAGATCGGCCCCCGCCAGTTGGAGTTGCCGCCGAACAGGCCGCTCGTCGACTCGCCCGGCTCGTACCCGACGGTGAAGTCGGTCCCGCCGAGGTTGACCGTGAACGGCTTGTCCATGTGGCTGCGCGAGAGGGTCCGCAGCCCGTAGTCGGACAGGAACTCGTCGGGCGACAGCATCCGCTGCAGGATCCGGACGAGCTGGTCCGGCCCGACCATCGCGAGCAGCCGCAGCTGCTGGCCCTCGACGGTGCGCTTGGAGCCGACCACGTCGCCGTACTCGGGCCGGTTGACCAGAAACCAGCGCACCCGGTTGGCCAGCTCGGGCAGCCGGCGCAGGGTGGCCGAGCTGACGATCGTGGTGGCGGCCAGGGGCAGCAGCCCGACCACGGAGCGCACCCGCAGCGGCACCGTCTCGCCGTCTTCGAGGCGCAGCACGTCGTAGAAGAACGCGTCGTCGTCGTCCCACAGGTCGTGGTTGTACGCCGCGCCGGCGATGTAGGCGAAGTGCTCGAAGAATTTCGTCGCGGTGTCCTGGTAGACCTTGTCGTGGATGGCTAGCAGCAGCGCCATGTCCAGCAGGTTCAGCGCATACATGGCCATCCAGGCGGTGCCGTCGCTCTGCTCGAGGATGCCGGCCACCGGCAGTGCCGAGGACCGGTCGAACGGGCCGACGTTGTCCAGCCCGAGGAACCCGCCCTCGAAGACGTTGTTGCCGGTCGAGTCCTTCCGGTTGACCCACCAGGTGAAGTTGATGAGCAGCTTGTGCATGACCCGGGCCAGGAACTCGTAGTCGGTGCCGCCGTCGAGCTCGAAGACCCGCAGCGCCGCCCAGGCGTGCACCGGCGGGTTGACGTCGCTGAACGACCACTCGTACGCCGGGATCTGGCCGTTGGGGTGCATGTACCACTCGCGCAGGAGCAGCAGCAGCTGCTCCTTGGCGAAGGCCGGGTCGAACCGGGCGATCGTCACGCAGTGGAAGGCCAGGTCCCAGGCGGCGTACCAGGGGTACTCCCACGGATCCGGCATCGAGATCACGTCGCAGCTGTTCATGTGCCACCAGCCGCTGTTGCGCGCATGCCGGCGACCCGCCGGCGGTGGCGGCGACGCCGGGTCGCCCTCGAGCCAGCGGGCCACGTCGAAGTGGAAGAACTGTTTGCTCCACATCAGCCCGGCCGCCGCCTGGCGCACCACCTCGGCCTGCTCCGGCGGGGTGCTGGCCGGGATTATCGACGCGTAGAACTGGTTGGCCTCGGCCCTGCGCAGGGCCATGACGTGATCGAACGTGTCCTGGAGATCGGGAGAGTCCTCGGTGAGCGTGAGCCGCAGCCGGATCTCGACCCGCTCCCCGGCCGGCACGGCGAGCAGGTAGTGCAGTGCGCCTTTTGTGCCCTCCAGGTCGGGGTTGACGGTGTCCTTGCCGTCGACCACGTGGTCGTTGATGCCGTCCTTCGGGTACGCCGAGCGACCTGGCTTGCCCCACAGCCGCTCGGCGTTGGTCTCGTTGTCGCACAGCAGCGGCTGCGGCGAGCCGTCGCCGGCCAGCACCAGCCGGCCCAGGAGCCGGTGTTCGCCGATCAGCGCGCCGTCCTTGCCGCGGATGCCGGGCACGTACTCGCGCCCCGGCAGCCCCCATGACCAGGTATTGCGAAACCACAGCGTGGGCAGCACGTGCAGGGTCGCCGGATCCGGCCCGCGGTTCTCGATGATGATCTTGACGCACATGTCGGTCGGCGAGGCCTTGGCGTAGTCGACCTCGACCATCCAGTACCGGTCGTCGTCGAAGACCCCGGTGTCGACCAGCTCGAACTCGGGATCCTCCCGACCCCGAAGGAACGTCTCCGAGTCCAGCTCGCCATAGGGGAACTCGGCCTGCGGGTAGTGGTAGCGCCAGCGCATCCAGGAGTGCGTCGGCGTGGCGTCCAGGTACCACCAGTACTCCTTGACGTCCTCGCCGTGGTTGCCGCGCTCGCCGCCCATCCCGAACATCCGTTCCTTGATGATCGGGTCGTGGCCGTTCCACAGGCCGAGGGCGAAGCAGAACGTCTGGCGGTCGTCGCAGATTCCCGCCATCCCGTCCTCGTTCCAGCGGTATGTGCGGGACCGGGCGTGGTCGTGCGGGAAATAGTCCCAGGCGGTGCCCCACTCGCTGTAGTCCTCACGCACCGTGCCCCAGGCGCGCTCGGACAGGTAGGGCCCCCAGGCCCGCCAGGGCCGGTCGTCCGTGTCCGCCTCCGCCAGCCGGGCCCGTTCCGCCCCGGACCCGGACTCCATGGACTCCTCCTCGATCACGCCACCTCCCCGAGCACACTGGCATTGTCCCCGTTGCCCGACACCTCGAACCACACCGGGAGAGCCCATCATGGTTGACCCGCCGCCGATCGTGTTCGGCCCGCAGGTCTGCGGGGACCTGGACGCGGGTGCGACCCGGGAGTGGGTGGTCCCGGACGGTCTGGGTGGATATGCCATGGGTACGGTCAGCGGCCTGCGCACCCGTCGCTACCACGCGCTGCTGGTGGTCTCCTCGGGTCCTTCGCGGCACGTCGGGCTGGTCGCGCTGGACCCGGTCGTCACGCTGCCCTCCGGCGTGACCGTGCGGCTGGGCGCGCACGGGTGGGCCACCGGCGCCGTCGCGCCCGACGGGTACCGCTTCCTGGAGACCTTCGAACTGGTCGACGGGCTGCCGCGCTGGCGCTGGCGGATCGGCGACGTCGTCGTCTCCCGGGAGCTCGCCATGATCCGCGGTTCGCCGTCGGTCGGGGTGGTGCACCGGCTCGTCTCCGGCGCGGCGACGGTGACCCTGGAAGCGCTGTGCACGTGGCGGGACGCGCACGGTTCGCGGGGGGCGGGCGGTGGCGACCTCCGGATGGTGGCCACCGCCGACGGAGTGGTGATCGACGGCGCCTACCGGCTGGCCGGCCCCGGCTGGCGGCCGGCGGGGGAGTGGTACCGCGCCGTCTTCACCCGCGACGAGGCGGAGCGCGGGCTCACCGCCGTCGAAGATCTCTGGTACGCCGGGAGCTTCGCCGCCGCCGACGTCCTGGAGGTGTCGGCGTGGGCCGGCGACCTCGCGGTGCGGCCGCCGCCGGCGTCGGAGGTGGTCGCCGCCGCCCACCGGCGGGCCCGGGCGGTGCTCGCAACGGCGAAACCCTCCGATGGTACGGGTGCCGCCCTCGCCCTGGCCGCCGACGCGTTCGTGGTCTCCGGCCAGTCCGGGCCGGACGTCGTCGCCGGCTACCCGTGGTTCGGCGCGTGGTCACGGGACACGATGACCTCGTACGAGGGGCTGTTCCTGTCGACCGGCCGGTTCGCCGAGGGCGGCGACCTCCTGCGCGCGTACGCGGCGACGCTGTCGGAGGGGATGCTGGCCAACACAGCCGACACCGGGCGGACCGAGTACAACACCGTCGACGCAACGCTGTGGTTTCTGCACGCGGTCGAGCGGCACGTGGCGGTCACCGGGGACCTCGACCTCGCCGCCTCACTCATGCCCGCCCTGGACGCGATCGTGGCCGCGCACCTGGCCGGCACCCGGTACGGCATCCGCGTGGACGCGGACGGGCTGATCACCCAGGGCGCTTCCGGGTATGCCCTGACCTGGATGGACGCCCGGGTGGACGGGGTCGCGATCACGCCGCGCACCGGCAAGCCGGTCGAGATCAACGCGTTGTGGGTGAGCGGGTTGGCCGGGCTGGGCTCCCTGCGTACCCGACTGGGTCTCGACGATCGTGGCGTCACGGCGCTGCACGGTCGCGCCAAGGCCAGCTTCCTCCGGCGCTTTCCGGCGCGGACCGGGTGGCTCCACGACGTGGTGGACGGACCCGCGGGCGACGACGTCTCCCTACGACCCAACCAGCTTCTCGCCTGGTCGCTGCCCCGGGCGCCGATGTCGTCCCCGGTGCCGGCAGCCGTCGGGGCGCACCTACTGACGCCGCTCGGGCTGCGCAGCCTGTCGCCGGCGGACCCGGCCTACCGGGGACGGCACCGGGGTGCGCCCGCCGAGCGGGACGCCGCCTACCACCAGGGGACGGTCTGGCCGTGGCTGATCGGCCCGTACGCCGACGCAGTGCCCGCAGTATCTGCGAGCTTACTGGCGGGCATCGATGCGCACCTGGCAGAGTATGGGGTCGGGTCGGTCAGCGAGACCGCCGACGGCGAGGCACCGCACCGCGCCACCGGCTGCCCGTTCCAGGCCTGGTCAGTAGCGGAAGTGCTCAGGGTTCATCGAAAGATCTGACCCGCGTTACATCTCAGAAATGAGAATTGCTACGGCGGTAACGGCGAACCGGCATTATAGGAAGCACTCTCAGCACCCTCACTATCGCGTCGGAAACGGCTGTTCCGGCGCGTCCGTCGACCGTGCCTGAGACACCCGCGAAGAGAGGTTGTGGCGTGGGCAATGACATGACCAGTCGTCTCGACCGGCTCGAGAATTCCCGTCCGCTGCGCATTCTGATGCTGTCCTGGGAGTACCCGCCGGTTGTCGTCGGTGGGCTCGGTCGACACGTGCACAAGCTCTCCACGGCGCTCGTGGCGGCTGGGCACGAGGTCACGGTCGTCACCCGGCACGCCGCCGGCGCCCCGCTGGAGGAGTACGTCGACGGGGTACGCGTGGTGCGCGCCCCCGAGGACCCGCCGCTCTTCCCGCTGTCCACACCGTCACTGCTGGCCTGGACGATGGCGTTCAACCACTCGCTGACCCGGGCCGCGCTGCGCGCCGCGGAAAACGGCGCCTACGACGTCATCCACGCGCACGACTGGCTCGTCACGCACACCGCGGTGACCCTCAAGGAGCACCTCGACCTGCCGCTGGTCGCCACGATCCACGCCACCGAGGCCGGCCGGCACCAGGGGTGGCTGCCCGGCGAGATGAACAAGTGCATCCACTCCGTCGAGTACTGGTTGGGCCACGAGGCCAGCCGGGTGCTGGTCTGCTCCGGGTACATGCGCTGGGAGGTGAGCCGGCTGCTGGAACTGCCCGCGACCAAGGTCGAGGTGGTGCAGAACGGGGTCGACTCGTCGGTGTGGCAGGCACCGTCGTCCGCTGTCGCCGCCGCCCGTTCCCGCTACGTCGGCGCCGGGCCGGTGATCGGCTTCGCTGGCCGGCTGGTCTACGAGAAGGGCGTCCAGGACCTGCTCGCCGCCATGCCCGTGCTGCGCGCCAGGCACCCCGGGCTGCGGCTGGTCATCTCGGGCGAGGGGCCCCACCGGAGTGCGCTGCACGAGGAGGTCCGCCGACTGCGCCTGCACCGCGCGGTCAGCTTCGCCGGGTTCCTCGGCGAGGACGCGCTGCCCGCCGTCCTCGCCGCGATGGATGCCGTCGTGGTGCCCAGCATCTACGAGCCGTTCGGCATGGTGGCGCTGGAGGCCGCCGCCGCCGGCGCGCCGCTCGCGGTGACCGGCACCGGTGGGCTGTCGGAGATCGTCGACCATGGCGCGACCGGGGTGACCTTCGCGGCCAAGGACCCGGCGGGGCTCGCCGAGGCGGTGAGCACGCTGCTGTCGGATCGGGCGCTGGCGCGTCGCCTGGTCCGGGCGGCGCGGCGGATGGTCGCCGAGCGGTACGGGTGGGCCACGGTCGCCCGGCGGACGGTAGAGGCCTACGCCACCGCGATCCGTCGGGCACCCGGGTTCGACGAGCGCCAGGCGGCGTCGATCCTGGCCGGCGCGGCCCGCCCGCGGATCGTGGTACCCGAGGGAAACCTGCTGTCGTTGGAGAGCGCGCTGTCGTAACACTTGCACTTTTAGATCTTGGTAACTCCGACACCGTATTCGATGTCGGAGTTACCAAGATCCGGCTTTCCCATCCCCTCGCGCTTAGACGCTGGTCGATCCAGTCCCATTCTGGTCCCCGGATTCGCGTTGTCTTGGCCACCGTCTAAACAGGTCCGGGTTACCGGGTTACCGGGTCACATGGTTACCGGGTCACATGGTTACCGGGCCGCCGGTCGGCGGAGAAGGCTGATGCCCCCCGCCGGCGGGGGCAATGCGGGTGACCGCCAGCAAGCCGGCACGGTACACTTCGACCATGACCCGGGCTTTCCAGCTTCTTAGCGGGCCGTGCTGACCGTTCACCGGTGACAGCACGGCGACCCCTCCTGCGTGAGGGGTTTTTTCATGCCCTGGAATGCTGCATGTCTAGCGGATGGCCGACGAAGGTGGCGAAGACGAGATGAGCGAGGCAGCCGACACGACGGCGGTGCACGCGGCGGACAGCGGTGCGGACGTCCCGCCGTTCCGCTACACCGCCGCGATGGCGAACGAGATCGAGGCGCGCTGGCAGGACTACTGGGCGGAGAACGGCACGTTCCACACGCCCAACATGACCGGCCCGCTCGCCGATCCCAGCCACCCTCGTTTCGGGGCCGAGAAGCTGTACGTGATGGACATGTTCCCGTACCCCTCGGGGGCGGGACTGCACGTCGGTCACCCGCTGGGCTACATCGGCACCGACTGCTACGCCCGCTACAAGCTGATGGCCGGGTACAACGTGCTGCACCCGATGGGCTTCGACGCGTTCGGCCTGCCCGCTGAGCAGTACGCGGTGCAGACGGGCACCCATCCGCGGGTCACGACCGAGGCCAACGTCGAGCGATACCGTGCGCAGCTGCGCCGGCTGGGCCTGGGGCACGACGACCGCCGCAGCGTGGCGACCACCGACACGGAGTTCTACCGCTGGACCCAGTGGATCTTCCTGCAGATCTTCAACTCCTGGTACGACACCGACCAGCAGCGGGCCCGGCCGGTCGCGGACCTGATCGCCGCGTTCGAGTCCGGTGAGCGCCCGACCCCGGACGGCCGGGCGTGGGCGGACCTGACGGAGGTCGAGCGGCGGCAGATCGTCAACGACTACCGGCTGGCGTACGTGTCGGAGGCCCCGGTCAACTGGTGCCCGGGCCTGGGCACGGTGCTGGCCAACGAGGAGGTCACGCCCGACGGGCGCAGCGAGCGCGGCAACTTCCCGGTGTTCAAGCGCAACCTGCGGCAGTGGATGCTGCGGATCACCGCGTACGCCGACCGGCTGCTGGACGACCTGGACCGGCTGGACTGGCCGGACAAGGTCAAGACGATGCAGCGCAACTGGATCGGCAAGTCGCGCGGCGCGCACATCGACTTCCCGTTCGGTGACGCGACGACGGACGGGTCGATCCGGGTCTTCACCACCCGCCCGGACACCGTGTTCGGTGCGACCTACATGGTGCTGGCCCCGGAGCACGAGGCGGTCGACGCCGTGATCCCCGGCGCGTGGCCGGAGGGTACGAGGCCGGCGTGGACCGGCGGGCACACCACCCCGGGCGAGGCGGTGGCAGAGTACCGCCGGTTCGCGGCAGGCAAGTCCGACGTGGAGCGCCAGGCCGACGCGAAGGAGAAGACCGGCGTCTTCATCGGCGCGTACGCGACGAACCCGGTCAACGGCGCGCAGATCCCGATCTTCATCGCCGACTACGTGCTGGCCGGCTACGGCACCGGCGCGATCATGGCGGTGCCCGGGCAGGACGAGCGGGACTGGGAGTTCGCCGAGGTCTTCGACCTGCCGATCATCCGGACGGTGCAGCCGCCGGCGGACTTCGACGGCAAGGCGTACCTGGGCGAGGGTCCGGCCATCAACAGCGGGTTCCTGGACGGGCTGGGCATCGCCGACGCCAAGGCGAAGATCACCGAATGGCTGGAGGCCGAGGGGCACGGGACCGGGGCGATCACGTACCGCCTGCGCGACTGGCTGTTCAGCCGCCAGCGGTACTGGGGTGAGCCGTTCCCGATCGTCTACGACGAGACCGGGCTGCCGGTCGCACTGCCGGAGTCGATGCTGCCGGTCGAGCTGCCCGAGATCGACGACTTCTCCCCGCGTACCTTCAATCCCGACGACGCCGACACCGACCCGGAGACGCCGCTGTCCCGCGCAACGGACTGGGTCGAGGTCACGCTGGACCTGGGTGACGGGCCGAAGCGGTACCGTCGCGAGACCAACACGATGCCGCAGTGGGCCGGCTCGTCCTGGTACGAGCTGCGCTACCTGGACCCGACCAACGACAAGGCGCTGGTCGACCCGGAGAACGAGCGCTACTGGATGGGTCCGCGCGACTCGACCGACGTGGGCGGCGTCGACCTGTACGTCGGCGGGGTGGAGCACGCGGTGCTGCACCTGCTGTACGCCCGGTTCTGGCACAAGGTCCTGCACGACCTGGGCCATATCAGCAGCATCGAGCCCTTCCGGCAGCTGTACAACCAGGGCTACATCCAGGCGTACGCGTACACAGACGCGCGTGGGGTCTACGTCAACGCGGAGGAGGTCGTCGAGCGCGACGGCCGCTACTTCTTCGGCGACCAGGAGGTCAACCGCGAGTACGGCAAGATGGGCAAGTCGCTGAAGAATGTCGTCACGCCCGACGAGATGTGCGAGAACTACGGCGCCGACACGTTCCGGGTGTACGAGATGTCGATGGGCCCGCTGGACGTCTCCCGCCCGTGGGAGACCCGGGCGGTCGTCGGCTCGCAGCGGTTCCTGCAGCGGATGTGGCGGCTGGTCGTCGACGAGGAGACCGGCGCGACCCGGGTGGTGGACGAGCCCACCGACGACGAGACGCGCCGGCTGCTGCACAAGGTCATCGACGGCGTACGCGCGGACATGGACAACATCCGCCTGAACACCGCCATCGCCAAGCTGATCGAGCTGACCAACCGGGCCACGGCGGTCTCCTCGGCCGGCGTCTCCCGCGAGGTCGTCGAGCCGCTGGTGCTGATGACCGCGCCATTCGCCCCGCACATCGCCGAGGAGCTGTGGCGGCGGCTGGGCCACGAGGAGACCGTCACGTACGTGCCGTTCCCGCAGGCCGATCCGGCGCTGCTGGTGGCCGAGACGGTGACCTACCCGGTGCAGGTCAACGGCAAGGTACGCGGCCGGATCGAGGTCGCGGCCGACGCCTCGCAGGACGAGGTGCGGGCCGCCGCGCTGGCCGAGGTCGCCGGGCACCTGGCAGGCAAGGAGCCGCGGAAGGTGATCGTCGTGCCGGGCCGGATGGTCAGTGTCGTCGCCTAGCCAACCCTTCACGATGTTGTCGTACCGGCGGGGCACAATCCGGCCATGACTGAGAACCCGCTCGCGCAGTTCGACCGGGCCGCGGCGGTGGCCGAGGAGGTCATCGCCGCCGTGAAGCCCGACCAGTTCGACCACCCGACCCCGTGCACGACGTGGACCGTCCGGCAGGTGATCAACCACATCGTGACCGGCAACCTGTTCTTCGCCAGCATCGTCAGCGGCGGCCCGCGCCCCGACCGGTCCCGCGACCACCTCGGCGACGACCCGGTCGGCGCCTTCCGCGAGGCGGTCCGGCACCTGCGCGCGGCGTTCGCCGGTGAGGGCGTGCTGGCGCGCACCTACGACACGCCGATCGGCCCCGGGCCCGGCCCGCTGCTGGTGCGGATGCGGGTCAACGAGATGTTCGTGCACGCGTGGGACGTGGCGAAGGCGACCGGGCAGTCCACCGACCTGGACCCGCAGCTCGCCGAGCACTGCCTGGCGGGTTTCCGGGCGGTCCCGTTCATCCCGCGCGGCGAGGGCACGGCGTTCGGCGTCGAGCAGGAACCGCCGGCGGGCGCGACCGCCGCCGACCGGCTGGCGGCATTCGTCGGTCGCGGCGCTTGACGCGCGGCCGGTCACGCACCTCGCCCGCCGCACGGTAGCGCGGCGGGGCCCATCAGCGGCGGGGCCCATCAGCGGCGGGCGCCCCTCAGCGGCGGCGCCCCTCAGCGGCGGGCGCCCTATAAGCGGCGGGCGCCCCTCAGGCGCGAGCTCAGGCGTGGGCGATGGCGCCGAGGCGTTCGTCGCGCAGCCGGCTGGGCCACGTGTCGTCGATCGGCTCCAGATCGGTCCCGGTGGCCCAGCGCAGTAGCAGGTCGGCCAAGGCGGGGTTGCGGGCCAGGGCCGGGCCGTGGCAGTAGGTGCCGAGCACCTTGCCGCGCCACGCACCCTCGGTTTCGCCGTCGTTGCCGATGCCGGCGGTGACCCGGGCCAGGGGAAAGACATTGAGGCCGAGGTGGGTGCGCCCGCCGTGGTTTTCAAAGCCGGTCAGCGCCGGCAGCCCGAGCCGCGGGTCGATCTCGCCGGCCAGCTCACCGACGGCCCGGCTGGGGCCCCGGTCGGAGCGCAGGTCGAGCATTTCGAGGCCGGCACACTCGGTGCCCTTGGCGTAGAAGGAGGTGCCGAGCAGCTGATACCCGGCGCAGACGGCGAAGATGACGGCGCCCCGGTCGACCGACCTGTGCAGGCCGCCGTCGGCGACGAGCCGCTGCGCGGCGAGGGACTGCGGGCCGTCCTCGCCACCGCCGAGCAGGTAGATGTCGCCGTCGGCCGGCAGCGCCTGGTCGGAGCGGACCTCGACGCACTCCACCGGCAGGCCGCGCAGGTCGGCGCGGCGGGCCAGGATCAGCAGGTTGCCCCGGTCACCGTAGGTGGACAGCAGGTCGGGGTAGACCCACACCAGGCGCAGGTGCGACTCAGTTGACATCAGTCGAGCTCCGCTCGATTAGTTGACACGGTCCAGCTCCGCCCGGATGTCCTGGAAGGCGGTGTAGTTGGCGATGACCTCCAGCCGCCCGGGCGGCACCGCGGTCACGGCGTCGGCGAACCCGGGGACGTGGGTGAACGCCACCTCGTTGACTTCGAGCCGGACGGCCAGGTCCATGGCCCGATCGCCGGTGATGTAGACCTGCCGGCCGCGCAGCGGGGAGAAGTCCACGTCGTAGAGCCACGACGTGTCGAGGCCGTCGGGGTCGCGCGCGTTGATCGACAGCAGCGTCGGCGCCGGCTCAGCCATGTCGAACGCCTCCAGCCAGCCGGCCGGGTTCTTGGCCAGCAGAAGCCGGATGACCCGGCCCTCGCGCTCGACCATGGCGTAGCGGCCGGCGATCGACTTCACCTCGGCCAGGCGCGGGAGGGCGTCGGACACACGTACGCGGAAATGGGCCGCCACGGCGAGTGCGGTCGCCGCGTTGGCGAGGTTGACGCGGCCCGGCAGTTGCAGGTGGACGTCGTAGTGCATGCCGGTCGGGTCGACCACGCCGTCGTGCTGCACCGCCCACTGCGGAATCGGCCGGTGCAGGGGGCAGCCGGTGCACCACCAGGCGTCGCCCATCCGCTCGATGGGCGAGCCGCACTCCGGGCAGACCCAGGAGTCGTCGTGCCAGCGCTGGCCGGCGGCGACCCAGGTGACGTGCTCGGCGACCTGCGCGGCCCAGGTGACCATCGGGTCGTCGGCGTTGGCCACGACCTGGATTTCGCGGCCGACCAACGCCTCCCGCCACAGGGCGGCCATCATCGCGACCTCTTTGGCCCGGTCGAGCTGGTCGCGGCTGAGGTTGAGCAGAGCCACCACGCGTGGCCCGGTCGCGTCGAGGACCTGATCGAGGTAGTGCTCGTCGACCTCGAGCACGGCATAGCGGGTGGGGCCGGCCTTGGCCAGCGCCGAGGTGTGCCCCGTGGGCATGTTGGCGCCGAGGCTGTTGGTGGCCACATCGCCGAGCACGCTCATCGCGGCTGTGGTCAGCCGGGTGGTGGTCGTCTTGCCGTTGGTGCCGGAGATCAGCACGATCTCCCGGCCGGTGGCGAGGTTGGCCAGCAGGTTCGGGTCGATCATCAACCCGATGCGGCCTCCGATGACCGAGCCGTCGCCGCGACCGGTGGCCCTGGACAGTGCGGCGGCGCTGCGCGTCACCGACGTGGCGAGTTTGGCCCGCAGCGGCAGCTTCTTCGTCGTCATCTCGCTCTCACGGGGGTCGGCGATGTGGCGACCCTACCGTGCCCGCGTACACCTCCGCCCGGCCGGGGCGGCCGGCCGACGATCCGCACAGACGTCCGCAAAATCGTGGTCTCAGGGCCGGGCGGAGGCCACGACGTCCGGGAAGTTGTGACGATCTTGTGGAGGCTGCGGAGCGCGCCACTTCCCTCCACCGGGCGCCGCGATGCGCCCCGTGTCGAGGTCAAAAGACCGATTTTTCAGTACTGGACGAACCCCACTCGTTGTCGGAATCGTGACCAGCGCGCCGGTGGTCATCACGCTCCTCCACTTTCGTCCACCCCTCCTGACCTGGTGCTTTTCGCTCGGGCGCAGCGACCGGTCCAGATCCTTTCGCGTTGACGGTGGAGGGAAGTGGAGTACAGTGGGGCGCATTGGCGGAGCCGGGGTGGCTCAGCCGGCCCCGGGGGACACCGCGAAAAGCGTGCGGGGGAGGGGGTGGGGCGTTGTTTCTCGGCACCCACACTCCTCGCCTGGACGAAAAGGGCCGGTTGATCCTTCCGGCGAAGTTTCGGGACGAGCTGGCGGGAGGTGTCGTGATCACTAAAGGGCAGGAGCGCTGCCTCTACGTGTTCCCCGTCTCCGAGTTCACCCGGATCGCCGATCAGCTGCGCGAGCAGCCGATGACGCACAAGGCCGCCCGGGCCTACAGCCGGGTGTTCTTCGCGAGCGCTCATGACGAGGTGCCCGACAGGCAGGGCCGCGTGACCATCCCCGGTCATCTGCGCGACTATGCCGGGCTCGACCGCGAACTCGTCGTGATCGGCGCGAGCACCAGGGTGGAGATCTGGGATCGGCAGGCCTGGGACACCTACCTCGCCGAGAGCGAGGAGGACTTCGCCGGCATCGAGGAGGGGGTGCTGCCCGGCGGGCTGTAACAGGCGCACAGCCGTCAACTTCGGACGGCATCACGCACCGGTCAAGGCGTACCGCTAGATCTCCAGCCGCTAGTCGCACCTGACGCTACTTCCCCAGCGCCAGGCGGACGAGCGGATGGGGATCTGGCGGTACGCCGACCCGGCGGGCAACCACAGACGGTCGGCGACCGCGAATCGCCGACCGCCTGAGGTAACAAGGGGGTCGACATGGGGGAGCGGGGCACTCACGTACCCGTCCTGCTCGAGCGCTGTCTCGAGCTGCTCGCCCCCGCGCTGACCCGGCCCGGGGCGGTGCATGTCGATGCCACGCTCGGTCTCGGCGGACACGCCGAGGCCATCCTTGCGGCCCATCCGGAGCTGACCCTGGTCGGCCTCGACCGGGACCCGCAGGCCCTGGAGGTGGCACGGCAACGGCTGGCGCACTTCGCCGAGCGGATCCATCTCGTGCACGCGGTCTACGACGAGCTGCCCGAGGTGCTCGACCGGCTCGACATCGCCGCGGTGCACGGATTCCTCTTCGATCTCGGTGTCTCGTCTCTACAACTGGATGAGGCGGCGAGAGGTTTCGCCTACAGCCAGGACGCGCCGCTGGACATGCGCATGGACCAGAGTCGCGGGCGGACGGCCGCTGAGGTGGTCAACACCTACAGCGCCGCTGATCTGGCCAGGATCCTCCGGGTTTATGGCGAAGAGAGATTCGCATCACGGATTGCGGCGGCCATCGTCCGGGAACGGGCGAAGGCGCCGCTGACCTCCTCGGCCCGCCTGGCCGAACTGGTCCGGGACGCCATCCCGGCACCGGCCCGGCGCACCGGCGGGCATCCCGCCAAGCGCACGTTCCAGGCGTTGCGGATCGAGGTCAACGGAGAGCTGGCCGCGCTCGAAAGGGCGCTGCCGGCGGCGCTGGACGCACTCGCGCCGGGCGGTCGGGTGGTGGTGCTGTCGTACCACTCGCTCGAGGACCGGCTGGTGAAGAAGGCGTTCGCGGAGCGGGCCAGGTCGAGCGCGCCGGTGGACCTGCCGGTCGAACTGCCGGGCACCGGTCCGACACTGCGACTGCTGACGAGGGGTGGGGCGGAGCCGCCGAGCGAGGCCGAGGTGGCGGCGAACCCGCGCGCCGCGTCGGTGAAGCTGCGGGCGGCCGAACGGGTGGATCCGGCGGGAACCGGACCCGCGCGAAAGACAGGGAGTGCGCGACGCCCGGGGCGGGAACCCCGGGCGCCGCGCCGGCCGAAGGCAATGCATCAGCCCGGCACGCCGACCGCGAATCGGCGCGCTGGGGAACAGAACGGACGGTCTGTGTCGGATCAGGACTAGGCCGTCCCACTGCGCAACCAACGGTTGCCAAAGGGGTGAATCACATGACGATGACACTGCCGTACCGGCGGCAGCAGGTTACACCGCGGTCGGGGGGCCGGGTCGCGGGGGATCGGCGGGCGGCCTCGGAGCGGGAGTACGGCAGCGCTTCGCAGCCGGCGACGAGCGGCGCCAACGCGCTCGCGCCGAAGGTCACGACGAAGCGGGCCGACCGGCCGACGCTGCCACGACTGCGGGTTGCGCCGCCGGTGCCGGTCAGCGCCCCGCGGGCGCCGTTCGTGGCGATGATGCTGGTCGTGGTGCTCGCCGGGGTGGTCGGCATCCTCGTGCTCAACACCAAGATCAACGAAAACGCGTTCCGACTGGGCGCGCTGCAGCAGCAGCAGGGCTCGCTGGACCGCAAGGAAGCGCAGCTGACCCGGGACCTGGCGGAGCGGGAGTCGCCCAACAGCCTGGCCCGCGCCGCGAAGCAGATCGGCATGGTGCCGGCCGAGCGGCCGGCGTTCCTGACGCTGCCCGACGGCAGCACCCTCGGCGTGCCGCGGCCGGCCACCGGCCAGCCGAGCGCGAGCGCCACGAACAAGCAGCAGGGCGCGACCGCCGGTAAGCCCCGGAGCTGACCGTGCCGCCCCGCCAGCCCGACCCGCGGCGCTCCCGCGGCGGCGCCACCGACTCGTCGCTCGACCCGACGGTGACGCCGCTGCGCGGAGCGGCCCGGGACGGGCGGGGCCGTCCGGGCATCGGCGACGCGCGGCGCTACACGCCGCGCGGCCGCAGCGTCCGGGAAGCCGACCTGGCACAGCGCAGCCGGGGCGGCGACCCGTTCCGGCCGGCGCTCCAGGTCGTGCAGGGCGGCGGGGACGAGCCGCCGCGCCGGGCCGGCCGGCCGCCGGCTGCCCGTACGCGTGAGGGGTCTTCGACGGCCCAGACTGCGACGGCGGCCAAGCGGACCGCGACCGCCGCGAAGCCGGCCCCGAAGACCGCGCGAAAGACGGCGCCGGCGCGCAAGGTCACGACCGCCAGGGGACGCGGCACGACAAAGCCGGTACGCCGGCCCAAGCGCCAGGTCCGCCTCGCCGATCCGCGGCGGCGGCTGCGGCTGACCACCGTGCTGATCCTGGTGCTCTTCCTGCTGATCGCCGGCCGGCTGGTGGAGCTGCAGCTCATCGACGCGAAGGCGTACGCCAGGAAGGGCCTGGAGAACCGCATCCAGACGATCCCCCTCGCCGCCCCGCGCGGCAGCATCTACGACCGCGACAAGGCGGTCCTCGCGCACAGCGTGGAGGCCCGCTACGTCTACGGTGACCCGGGCATGGTCGACGACCCGCAGGGCGCCGCTCGCCAGCTCGCGCCGCTGCTCGGCAAGCCGGCCTCGGAGCTGGTCAGGAAGCTGCAGAAGCACACGTACAAGGACGGCACGGCGGTGCGCTTCGAGTACCTGGCGCGCGGCGTGGACATCCCCGTCGCCGACCGGGTGAAGGCGCTCAACCTGAAGGGCATCGGCATCGACTTCGACGAGCGCCGCGACGTGCCCGGCCATGATCTCGCCTCCAACCTGCTGGGGTTCACCGGCTACGAGCTGCAGGGGCTGGCCGGCCTGGAGGCCAGCTACGACGACACGCTGCGGGGGCGGCCCGGGCAGCGGACCTTCGAGATCGGCGGCGGCGACGTCGCGGCCGAGATCCCCGGCGGATACCAGGTCGAGAAGCCGGCGCGCCCCGGCTCGTCGCTGCAGCTGACCATCGACCGGGACCTGCAGTTCAAGGTGCAGTACCTGCTGTCGCAGCGGATGCAGAAGGTCAACGCCGACTTCGGCTCGGCTGTCGTGCTCGACGTGCAGACCGGGGAGGTGCTCGCGCAGGCCAGCTACCCGCCGTTCGACGCGGCCGAGCCGGAGAAGACGCCACCGGCCAAGCGTGGCGACGCCAATGCGGAGATCGTCGTCGACCCGGGCTCGGTGGCGAAGGTCATCACGCTGGGCGGTGCGCTCCAGGAGGGTGTGATCAAGCCGGACGGCGCGGTCCCGATCGGTCCCGCGATCCGCAAGGGCGACACCACCTACCGCGACACCCACCCGCTGGCCGACGGCACCCGGATCACGCTGCCGGGCGTCCTCGCGTACTCGTCGAACGTGGCCACCATCAAGATCGCCGATCAGCTCGGGGCCGAGAAGCTCTATGACTACCAGCGCAAATTCGGGCTCGGCGCGGTGACCGGCGAGGGACTGCCCGGTGAGTCGCCGGGCCTGATCCAGCCGCCGAAGAACTGGAGCGGATCGAGCTACGGGTCGATCCCGATCGGCAACGGCATCTCGGTGACCCCATTGCAGATGACAGCCGTCTACGCCGCGATCGCCAACGGCGGCGTGTGGGTCCAGCCACACCTGGTGAAGGCCACGATCGACCCGAGCGGCCGGTCCACTCCGGCGCCGCAGCCCAAGACGCGGCGGGTGCTGTCGGACGCCAACGCGGCGGCCCTGCGGACCATGCTGGAGGCGGTCGTCACCGTCGACGGCGCCACCGGGCACAGGGCGGCGGTGCCGGGCTACCGGGTGGCCGGCAAGACCGGCACCGGCCTGCGGGTGGTGAACGGCAAGTACGCCCCCGGGGAGGTGGCCTCGTTCATCGGGATGGCCCCGGCCGAGGCGCCCCGCTACGTCATCGGTGTCTTTGCCCACTCGCCGGGCGGCGAGGGTGGCGACGTGTCCGCTCCCGCGTTCAGCGACATGATGGCGTTCGCGCTGGGACAGCGCCGCGTGCCGCCGTCGACCGTCCCGCCCCCCGCTTTCGCGGTCACCGGCTGACGTGCTCATCCAGTGGCCCGCGTGCGCGGCGCCTCCGATCGGTAGCGGTAGGGTCTAGCCCCGTGCCCGGCTATCCGCGCCCCCGCAACGTGCCCGCGACCCCGCTGACGGAGCTGTCCGGGCTGCTCCCGGCTGAGCTGGTCGCAGAGGCCGCCGGCAGGGCCGGCGCGGTCACCGGCATCACGCACGACAGCCACGCGGTCAGACCGGGCGATCTCTACGCCGCGCTGCCCGGCAGCCGCCGCCACGGCGCCGAGTTCATCGCCGCCGCCGCGGACGCCGGGGCGGTGGCGGTGCTCACGGACCCGGCCGGCGCACCCGCTGCCGCCGGCCTGCCCACCCTGGTGGTGCCGGATCCCCGGGCCCTCCTCGGCGTGGCGGCGTCGCGCGTCTACGGCGACCCGAGCCGGTCGCTGGCCGTGATCGGCATCACGGGCACGGCGGGCAAGACCTCCACGGCCTACCTGATCGAGTCGGGGCTGCGGGCCGCCGGGCGCACCACCGGGTTGATCGGCACGGTCGAGACCCGCCTCGGCGACCTGGTCGTGGACAGCGCCCGCACGACCCCGGAGGCGACCGACCTGCACGCCGCACTGGCGGTGGCGGTCGAGAACGGCGTCGACACGCTTGTGATGGAGGTGTCCAGCCACGCACTGGCCCTCGGGCGGGTCGAGGGGGTGCGCTTCGCCGTCGGCGGCTTCACCAACCTCGGCCTGGACCACCTGGACTTCCACACCGACGTCGAGGACTACTTCGCGGCCAAGGCCCGCCTCTTCGACGGCCGGTGCGCCGTCGAGATCGTCAACGTCGACGACGAGTACGGCCGGCGGCTGGTCAAACCCGCCACCGTCACCTACGGCGCCGCGGGCGACTGGACCGCGACCGATGTCGAGCCCGCCGAGTTCGGCCAGCGCTTCACGGCGCGCGGCCCCGGTGGTGTCGCGGTCGCGGCCGGCGTGGGGCTACCCGGCCGGCACAACGTCGCCAACGCGCTCCTCGCGATCGCGTCGCTGGTCGCGGTCGGCGTCGACCCGGCCGTCGCGGCGCGCGGCGTGGCCGGGGGCCCGGGCGTACCCGGCCGCATGGAGCGGGTGACGGCGCCCGGGCCGGTGCTCGGCGTCGTCGACTACGCGCACAAGCCCGACTCCGTGACCGAGGTCCTCGCCGCCCTGCGCGGCGTGGCGGGTGCCCGCGGCGGCCGGGTGATCTGCGTGATCGGCGCGGGCGGCGACCGCGACCGGGCCAAGCGCCCGCTCATGGGCGCGGCGGCGGCCCGCGGCGCCGACGTGGTGATCGTCACCGACGACAACCCGCGCACCGAGGACCCGGCCCGCATCCGCGCCGAGGTGCTCGACGGCGCGAAGGACAGCGGCGGCGCCGAGCTGGTCGAGATCGACGGGCGGCGCGCGGCGATCGACGAGGCGGTCCGGCTGGCCCGTCCCGCAGACGTGATCGCCGTGCTGGGCAAGGGTCACGAGCGTGGACAGGAGGTGGGCGGCGAGGTGTACCCGTTCGACGACCGCGTGGAGCTGGCGGCGGCGCTCGCGGCCGGGTTCGGGTCGGGAGGCGCCCGATGATCCCGCTGACCCTGGGCGAGATCGCGGACGCGATCGGCGCCGACGTGGTCGGCGTCGATCCGGGGGTACGGGTGACCGGGCCGGTCGAGTTCGACTCGCGGAAGGTGGGCCGGGGCGGGCTGTTCGTGGCGTTTCCGGGCGAGAAGGTGGACGGGCACGACTACGCGGGCGTGGCGATCGCCGCCGGTGCGGTCGCGGTGCTCGGCAGCCGGCCGGTCCAGGGCGTGCCGATGCTGGTGGTAGACGACGCGCTGACCGCGCTCGGCAAGCTCGCCCGCGCCGTGCGCGACCGGCTGCCCGAGCTCACCGTCATCGGGATCACCGGGTCGTCGGGCAAGACCACGACCAAGGATTTCATCTCGCAACTGCTCGCGGGGCTCGGCGAGGTGGTCGCCCCCGCCGGCAACCTCAACAACGAGCTGGGCCTGCCGTACACGATGCTCCAGGCCACCGGGCGGACCCGGTACCTGGTGCTCGAGATGGGCGCGCGCGGCACCGGGCACGTGCGGTACCTGTGCGGCATCGCCCGGCCGGACGTCGCGATCGTGGTCAACGTGGGGGTGGCGCACCTCGGCGAGTTCGGGTCGGTGGACCTGATTGCCAGCGCGAAGTCCGAGCTGGTCGAGTCGCTCGGCCCGGACGGCATGGCGGTGCTCAACGCCGACGACCCCCGGGTCCGGGCCATGGCGGAGCGCACACCCGCCCGGGTCGTGCTCGCCGGCGAGGCGGCGGACGCGGCCTACCGCGCCGAGAGCGTGTCGCTCGACGACCGCGGCCGGGCCGCCTACGAGCTGGTCAGGGCCGGCGAGCGGGTCCCCGTGCACCTGGGCGTGGCCGGCCGGCACCAGGTCGGCAACACCCTGCTCGCCGCCGCAGTCGCCGGCGAGCTCGGCATGCCGCTGCCCGACGTGGCGGCGGGCCTCAGCGATCTGGGGCTGGTCTCCAGCCGCCGGATGGACGTATTCGACCGTGCCGACGGTGTCACGGTCATCGACGACTCGTACAACGCCAACCCGGCGTCGACGGCGGCGGCGCTGCGCGCGCTGGCCGACCTCGGCCGGGGCCGGCGGACCTTCGCCGTCCTCGGCTACCTGGCCGAGCTGGGCGAGTACGAGCGGGCCGGGCACGAGGAGGTCGGGCACCTGGCCGCGGAGCTGGGGGTGCACCGACTCGTGGTGGTGGGGCAGCCCGCCGGCCCGATCGAGGCCGGCGCGGCGCGCGTGCCGGGTTGGGGAGGGAAGTCGGTGCTCGTGACCGATCAGGACGCCGCCGTCGCGTACCTGCGTGGCGAGCTGCGCTCCGGTGACGTGGTGCTCGTCAAGGGCTCGCGGTACACCACATGGGAGGTCGCGGACGCTCTGCGGGAGACCGCCGGAGCCGTCGCATGAGCGAGCTGAGCCAGCCGGGCGGCCGAGCGAAGCGAGCGGAGGACCGGGCATGAGGGCAGTCATCGTCGCGGCGTTCATCGCGTTCATCCTGTCGATCCTGCTGACGCCGCTGGCCATCAATGTCTTCACGCGGATGCGCGCCGACCAGCCGATCCGCGAGATCAACCCACAGGGTCACCAGGGCAAGAAGGGCACCCCGACGATGGGTGGGGTGGTGTTCATCCTCGCCACCGTCATCGCATACATCGTCGGCCATCTGGTGCTCAGCACCCTGCCGGCCGTGCAGCTGCGCCTGACCCCGGCCAGCCCGACCGCGACCGGCATCGTGCTGCTGGGCCTGTTCGTCTGCACCGGCCTGCTCGGCTTCGCCGACGACTATCTCAAGGTCAGCAAGAAGAACAGCCTCGGCCTGAGCATGCGCAAGAAGCTGATCGGCCAGGCGCTGATCGGCGCGATCTTCGGGGTCATCGCCCTGTACTTCCCGAGCAAGAGCGGCGAGACCGTCGGCAGCACCTACCTCTCCTTCGTCAAGGAGATCCACTGGCTGCAGATCGGCAAGGTCGGCGCCGTCCTGCTGTTCATCTTCGTGGTCATGGCGATGTCCAACGCGGTCAACCTCACCGACGGGCTGGACGGGTTGGCCACCGGCGCCTCGGTCATGGTCATCGGGGCGTACGCGATCATCGGCTTCTGGCAGTACCGGCACTGGGAGGCGGACCGTGCCTACTCGTCCGGCGCGGCGTACGCCTACAACGTGCGCGATCCCCTGGAGGTGGCGATCATCGCGGCCGCGGCGGCGGGGGCCTGCGCCGGGTTCCTCTGGTGGAACGCCTCGCCCGCGCGGATCTTCATGGGCGACACCGGAGCGCTCGGCCTCGGCGGGCTCATCGCCGGACTCGCGTACGCCACGAACACGGTGCTCCTGGTGCCGATCCTGGGCCTGCTGTTCCTCATCATCACCGTCACCTGGGTGATGCAGATCGGCTCCTTCCGGCTGACCGGCAAGCGGATCTTCCGGATGGTGCCGCTACAGCACCACTTCGAGCTGGCCGGCTGGAGCGAGGTCAACATCGTCATCCGGTTCTGGATCATCGCGGGGCTCGGGGTGGCGATCGGCATCGGCCTGTTCTACGCCGACTTCCTGCGGGTGGTGACGAAGGCGTCGTGACGGAGCGTTACGAGGGCCGGCGGGTCCTGGTCGCCGGGGCCCGCACCGCCGGGGCCGCCTCGGCGCGGGTGCTGCTCGCCGCCGGTGCGGAGGTCACGGTGCTCGACCGCGCCGACTGGCCTGCTCTGGCGGAGCTGCGCGACCTCGGCGCGTCGGTCCTGATCGGCGACCAGCCACCGGCCGGGCTGCTGGACAAGGTCAGCGACGTGGTGCTCTCGCCCGGCTTCCCGCCGCACCACCCGCTCGCGGTCGCGGCGACCGGCGCCGGGCTCGACGTGTACAGCGAGCCGGAGCTGGCCTGGCGGCTGCGCCCGCCGGGGTCCCCGCCGTGGCTCGCGGTGACCGGGACCAACGGCAAGACCACGACGGTGACCATGCTGGCCGCGATCCTGGCCGCCGCCGGCCGGCGCACCGCCGCGCTCGGCAACATCGGCGAGCCGCTTGTCTTCGCCGTCACCGCCGACTACGACGTGCTCGCCGTCGAGCTGTCCAGCTTCCAGCTGCACTGGTCGTCGACCCTCGCCCCGGAGGCGGGGGCCATGCTCAACCTGGCCGACGACCACTTCGAGTGGCACGGCGGCTTCGACGCGTACGCGCGGGCGAAGACGGCGATCTGGCGGTCGGCGCCGGCCGGCGGGGTGGCCATCGGCAACGCCGACGACGCCCGGGTGTCCGCGCTCCTCGCCGGCGTGACCGGGCGCACGGTCACGTTCACGCTCGGGCCGCCCGGCCCCGGCCAGTTCGGCGTCGTGGACGGCACCCTCGTCGAGGGCGACACCCCGCTGGTCGAGGCGGCCCTGATCCGCCCGCCGGGCGGTCACAACGTCGCCAACGCCCTCGCCGCCGCGGCCCTGGCCCGGGCGCAGGGGGTGGGCGCGGCGGCGATCCGGGACGGGCTCACCGGGTACACGCCGCAGCCGCACCGCAATGCCCACGTCGCCACCGTCGGCGGGGTCGCCTACATCGACGACAGCAAGGCCACCAATCCGCACGCCGCGTCGGCGTCGCTCACGGCGTACCCCCGGATCGTCTGGATCGCGGGTGGCCAGCTCAAGGGCGTCGACGTGGACGACCTGGTGGCCATGGTCGCCGGCCGGCTGGCCGGCGCGGTGCTGCTCGGGATCGACCGGGCGGAGATCGCCGCGGCGCTCGCGCGACACGCGCCGGCGGTCCCGGTCGTCGAGGTGGACAGGGTCGATGATGGGGCGATGGCCGACGTGGTAGGCGCCGCCGCGGCCATGGCGAGTCCGGGCGACACCGTCCTGCTCGCCCCCGCCGCCGCGTCGCTGGACATGTACGCCAGCTACGCCAGGCGCGGGGAGGCGTTCGCCGCCGCGGTGCGGGCGCTGCCGGCCGTGGAGAGCTAGACCCGTTGGGGAGTGCCGGTGACCACGAACGCGACCACCGTCGACGAGGCACCACAGCGGCGCGCGGCCGGCCGGTTCGGGTCCGGGCCGCTCGCCGCGCTGCGCGGGGTGCTCGACCGCCCGCTCGCCTCCTACTATCTGCTCCTGGCCAGCGTCGGCCTGCTGCTGCTGATCGGCCTGGTCATGGTCTTCAGCGCGACGAGCGTGGAGGCGTACGCGGAAAGCGGCAACGCCTACCGCTCGGTCATCAAGCAGGGTGTCTGGGCCGTGGTCGGACTGCTCGGCTTCTGGGTCTGCCAGCGGCTGCCGGTGCGCACCTACCGCGGCATCTGCCGGTTCGCCCTGGTCACGTGCATGCTGCTCATGGTCCTGCTCGACACGCTGACCTTCCTGTCCGGCCTCAAGGCCGCGCCCGACCAGGAACCGGTGCCGGTGCACGTCGGCCCGCTCTACGCCAAGGACCTGTGGCTCTACATCGGCCCGCTGCAGCTGCAGCCCGCCGAGCTGGCGAAGCTGGGCCTCGCGCTGTGGACCGCCGACGTCCTGGTCCGCAAGGGAACGAAGGTAGCCAACTGGCGGGAGCTGCTGACCCCGCTGTTCCCGACCGCGCTGCTGCTGCTCGCACTCGTCGGCTACAACGACTTCGGGACCATGACCTGCCTGTTCGTGCTGTTCCTGGGCATCCTGTGGGCGGCCGGGGTACGCAAGCGGGTGTTCGCCGCGCTGATCGCCGCCGGTGCGGCGGGCATGGCGTTCCTGATCGCGTTGCAGCCCTACCGGCAGGCCCGGCTGACGGTCTTCCTCGACCCCGGGCACGCCGACCCCGTTGGCCCCGCGTACCAGTTCTTCCAGGGTCTCTACGCGATCGCCAACGGCGGCTGGTTCGGGGTGGGGCTGGGCCAGGGGCACCTCAAGTGGGGGCGGCTGCCCAACGGGCACAACGACTTCATTTTCGCGGTCATCGCCGAGGAGCTGGGCGTGGTGGGCTGCGTGGTGGTCCTGGCGGTGTTCGGGGTCCTCGCCTACACCGGGCTGCGCATCGCCCGACGGGTCGAGCACCCGTACCGGCGGCTCGTCGCCGCCGGCATCGTGTGCTGGCTGGTCGGGCAGGCGAGCATCAACATCGGCGGTGTGATCGGCATCATGCCGATCACCGGCCTGCCGTTGCCGTTCATCTCCGACGGCGGAAGCGCCCTGGTCGTGGCGCTGGCCGGGGCTGGCATCCTGACCTCGTTCGCCCGCGCCGAGCCGGACGCGGCGCGGGCCCTACACGCCCGTCCGCCCCGTCGGTGGGTACAGCTACTCTGGGCGCCGTTGCCGCCGCTGCCACTCCGTGGTGGCAGCGAGGCACGCGCCGAACGCACACGAGGTAAGGGCGGCGCCCGCGCCCGCTGAGGGATCAGGCGGCCGGCTTGCTGAGCCCGATAGGGGAGGAACAGGATGCTGAGGTCGATCGTGCTGGCCGGTGGCGGCACCGGTGGGCACATCTACCCGTTGCTGGCGTTCGCCGACTGTCTGCGGCGGCACGATCCGCAGTTGCGCATCACCTGCCTGGGCACGCCGAAGGGGCTGGAGACCGAGCTCATCCCACCCCGCGGGTACGACCTGCGCCACGTGCCGGCCTATCAGCTGCCGCGCTCGGTCAACATGAACCTGGTGCGCACGCCGGACCGGATGTGGAAGGCGGCGCGCGCCACCCGCGAGGTCCTCGACGAGGTCGCGGCCGACGTGGTGGTCGGCTTCGGGGGATATGTCGCGGTGCCCGCCTACCTGGCCGCCTGGCGGCGCAAGACACCGATCGTGATCCACGAGGTCAACGTGCCGCCCGGCGTTGCCAACCGGATGGGCATGCGGTTCACCCGAAACGTCGCCGTCGGCTTCCCGCACCAGGTCGAGCAGGTCCCGATCCTGCGCCACGCCCGCGTCGTCGGGGTGCCGCTGCGCACCTCGCTCACCACCCTGGACCGGGCGGCCATGCGCGCCCGGGCGCGGGCGCACTTCGGCCTGCACCCGGACCTGCCCACCCTGTTCGTCTTCGGCGCCTCGCAGGGCGCCCGGTCGATCAACCTCGCGATGGCCGGTGCGGCGAAGGCGATCACCGCCGCCGGGGTGCAGGTGCTGCACATCATCGGCGCCCGCAACGAGCCCGTGGACATCCCGCCGGACCTGCCCGCGCCCTACGTCACGGTCAAGTTCCTGTCCGAGATGGAGCTCGGGTACGCCGCGGGCGACCTGACCCTGTGCCGGGGCGGCGCGATCACCTGCGCCGAGACCGCGGCGGTCGGTATGCCGGCGGTCTATGTGCCGCTACCGTACGGAAACGGCGAGCAGCGGCGAAACGCCTTGCCCATCGTCGACGCGGGTGGTGGGCTCATCGTCGATGACGGTGAGTTGACTCCGGACTGGATCGAGCGCACCGTCGTTCCGCTGGTGCGCGACCCGAGCCGGATCGCGCGGATGGGTGCGGCCGCCGCTGCCTACGGACGCCGCGACGGCGACGAGGCGCTGCGCGCCTACACGTACGAGGTGGTGGGTTCATGAGCGAGTTGGACACGACGGAGCGGACCGAGCCGGACACGCTGACCGCGGAGGATCTCGGGCGGGTGCACCTCATCGGGGTCGGTGGGGTCGGCATGAGCGGCCTCGCCCGGCTCCTGCTCACCCGCGGCATACCGGTGTCCGGCAGCGAGCTCCGGGAGTGGCCGTCGCTGGCCGGCCTGCGGGCGCTCGGTGGCACCATCCACATGCGGCACGAGCCGGCCAATCTGGACAATGTGGACACGGTTGTGTACTCGACCGCCATCCCGCAGGACCACCTGGAGCTGGTCGAGGCGCGCCGCCGCGGCCTGCGCATCCTGCACCGTTCCCAGGCGCTCGCGGCGGCGATGGCGGGCCGCCGCTCCATCGCCATCGCCGGCACCCACGGCAAGACCACGACCACCTCCATGACGACGCTGATCCTGCAGCACGCCGGGCTCGACCCGTCGTTCTTCATCGGCGGGGAGATCTCCGAGACCGGGTCCAACGGTCATCACGGCAGCGGCGAGTACTTCGTGGCCGAGGCCGACGAGAGCGACCGCTCGTTCCTGGTATACCGCCCGCATGTCGGGATCGTGACCAACATCGACGCCGACCATCTCAACAACTACGGCAACCTCGCCGGCCTGGAGGACGCGTTCGTCGAGTTCTGCCGGCGGGTCGACCCCGAGGGGTTCGTGGTCACCTGCGCCGACGACGCCGGCGCGCGGCGGCTGGCCGAGCGGGTGCGCGCGGAGGGCATCGCGGTCCACACCTATGGCGAGGCCGAGGACGCCGACCTGCGGATGACCGAGATCATGTCGTCGGTCAACGGGGTGCGCTACCTCGCGACGCTGGACGGCAAGCCGCTCGGCGAGATCTCCCTGCGGGTACCCGGGCGGGTCCTGGGGCTCAACTCGGCGGCCGGCGTCCTCACCGCGATGCGGCTGGGCGTGGCGGCCGAGTCGGTGGCCGAGGCACTGGCCGCGTTCTCCGGGGTGCGGCGCCGGTTCGAGCTCAAGGGCATCGCCTCCGGCGTGCGCGTCTACGACGAGTACGCCTACCACCCGACGTCGATGACCGCGGCGCTGAGCACCTTGCGCGAGGTGGCCGGTGACGGGCGGCTGATCGTGGTGTTCCAGCCCTACCGGGTCTACCGCACCCGCGACATGCAGGCCGAGATCGCCGCCGCGCTCGCGATCGCCGACGAGACGATCGTGCTGGAGGTGTTCGGGCCGGGCGAGGTGCGCGAGCCGGGGGAGGGCGGGGTGGCGCTGACCGCCGAGATCGACCTGCCCGAGGAGTGCAAGGTGTTCGTCCCGTCCTGGGACGACGTGCCCGACGAGGTGGTCCGCCGGGCCGGCGACGGCGACGTGGTCGTGACCATGGGCGCACCGCCGATCTCGCTGATGGGCGACGAGCTGCTGGCCGCGCTGTCCGCGGGGGTCGAGGGAGAAAGCAACGGCAACGGGTACGTGGCCCGCCACGCGCGCTCGGAGTAGTCGGGTTGAGCAACCGCTGGCGGCTGGTCCGCGCCGGGGGTGACGCGGTCCCGGCGTCGGTGCGCCGGTTCTCCGAGCGGGCCCGCCGGCGCCGGTGGCGGGCGGCGCGGCCCTGGCTGCTGGGTCTCGGCGGGCTCGCGGTCCTGGCCGCCGGCTTCGGGGTGGTCTACGCGACGCCGGTGCTCGGCGTCGGCGAGGTCCGGGTGGTCGGCGACCCACGGTTGGTGACGCCGGCGCAGGTACGCACGGCGGCCGCCGTCGCCCCAGGTACGCCCCTGCTGCGGGTGCGCCCGGCCGCCATCGCCCGGCGCGTGGGGCGGCTCACCGCGGTCGAGCGGGCGATCGTGACCCGGCGCTGGCCGCGCACGCTCGTGGTCCGCGTGGTGGAGCGCACCCCGGTGGCCGCGATACCGCTGGCCGGCCGGTACGAGATCGTCGACCGGTCGGGTGTCGTGTTCGACTCCGCGCCGCGCCTCCCGTCCGGGCTGCCGGTGCTCAAGCTCGCCACACCGGGCGGTCAGGACCCGACCACCCGCGCCGCGCTGGTCGTCCTCGACGCGTTGAGCCCGCCGCTGCGTGCGCGGATGGCCGCCCTCGCCGCCGACGGGCCCGCCCGCATCCGCCTCGAACTGCACGACGGCCGGCAGGTCGTCTGGGGCGACGCGACCCAGAATGAGGCCAAGGTCCGTGTCGCGGAGCGGGTGCTCGGCGGCGACGCGAAGATCATGGACGTCAGCGCGCCGGGCGTGGTGACCACCCGATAGGGGCTTGAGCGTGGAGCGTATCGATCCGCCGTTCGTCGGCGACGAGCGGAGCCAGTTGGAGGCGTGGCTGGACTTCCACCGGGCCACGGTGCACGTGAAGTGCGCGGGCCTGTCGGAGGAGGCCGCCGCGCGCACCCCGTTGCCCGCGTCGCCTGCCATGTCGCCGATCGGCCTGGTGTCGCACCTGTACTGGGTCGAGCGCAACTGGTTCGAGCGGGTCCTGACCGGCGCCGACGTCCCGCTGCCATGGCTGGTGAAGGGCGAGGACGCGGAATTCGAGCGGGCCCCCGGCGAAACGCTCGCGGACGTCCTCGCGCGCTATGCCGAACAATGCGCGCGGTCGCGGCGTCTCGCGGCCGAGCGCAGCCTCGACGACGTGGGTTTCCACCCCAATATCGACGACCCGATTTCGCTGCGCTGGATCTATCTGCACATGATCGAGGAGACGGCCCGGCACAATGGGCACCTCGACGCGATGAGAGAACTCATTGACGGCAGGGTGGGCGAATAGCGCCGAAGGGGTGCTGGTCGCGGACCCGACCGGCGACACGCCGGGGCCGGTCCTTGGATCAGCCGGTACCGGCACTTACGTTTTTCCCAGGCATTAGTTGACATAACTATAAGCCTCTAGTTGAGGGTTAGAGTTCGCGCTCTCGACGTCGTGTCTGCACCAAGCGGACGCCGCCCGTCCGCCTCGAAGGGAAAGGCTCCTGTCGATGACACATCCGCACAACTACCTGGCGGTCATCAAGGTCGTCGGCATCGGCGGCGGCGGCGTCAACGCGGTCAACCGCATGATCGAGGTCGGGCTCAAAGGCGTCGAGTTCATCGCGATCAACACCGATGCGCAGGCGCTGCTGATGAGCGACGCCGACGTCAAGCTCGACGTCGGGCGCGAGCTGACCCGCGGCCTCGGCGCGGGTGCCAACCCGGACGTCGGCAAGAACGCCGCCGAGGATCACCGCGACGAGATCGAAGAAGTGCTCAAGGGCGCCGACATGGTGTTCGTGACCTGCGGCGAGGGCGGCGGGACCGGCACCGGCGGGGCGCCGGTCGTCGCGAACATCTCCCGGAAGCTGGGGGCGCTCACCATCGGTGTGGTCACCCGGCCGTTCTCGTTCGAGGGCAAGCGCCGCCAGGTGCAGGCCGAGTCGGGCATCGAGGAGCTGCGCAACCAGTGCGACACCCTCATCGTGATCCCCAACGACCGGCTGCTCGCGCTGGGTGACCGAGGCATCAGCATGATGGACGCGTTCCGCCAGGCCGACCAGGTGCTGCTCTCCGGCGTGCAGGGCATCACCGACCTGATCACCACGCCGGGTCTGATCAACCTGGACTTCGCCGACGTCAAGAGCGTCATGAGCGGCGCGGGCAGCGCGTTGATGGGCATCGGCAGCGCCCGCGGCGACAACCGCGCGGTCGAGGCCGCCGAGGCGGCGATCTCCAGCCCGCTGCTGGAGCAGAGCATGGACGGCGCGCGCGGCGTCCTGCTGTCCATCGCGGGCGGCTCCGACCTGGGGCTGTTCGAGATCAACGACGCCGCCCAGCTGGTCACGGACGCGGCGCACTCCGAGGCCAACATCATCTTCGGCGCGGTGATCGACGACGCGCTCGGCGACGAGGTGCGGGTCACCGTCATCGCCGCCGGCTTCGACGGTGGGACACCGGCCTACAAGCCGGCGGAGTCGCCGCGCAAGGCCGTGGCGCCGGTCGAGCCGGTCAACCCGGCCCCGCCGCGCCAGACCAGCCCGGCCACGCCCCGACGGGTCCTGTTCGACGACGTGGACGTGCCGGACTTCCTCAAGAACGGGGCATGACCACAGGCTCCGCGGACGAGCGGCGGGCCGACCTGGCCTCGCGGCTCACCGCCGTGCGCGCCCGGATCGCCGCCGCGTGCGCGGAGGCCGGCCGCGATCCGGGCGAGATCACGCTCATCGCCGTGACCAAGACCTATCCGGCCGCTGACATCCGGCGCCTGGTCGACCTCGGCGTGCACGACATCGGGGAGAACAGGGACCAGGAGGCGGCTCCGAAGGCCGCCGAGCTGGCGACGGCCGGCGCGCCGGTCCGGTGGCACTTCGTCGGCCAACTGCAGCGCAACAAGGCCCGGTCGGTGGTGACCTACGCCGACCTGGTGCACTCGGTCGACAGCGTGCCGCTCGCGGCGGCGCTCGACCGGGCCGCCGGGCTGCACCGCGATCGCCCGCTGGAGGTGCTCGTGCAGGTCAGCCTCGACGGCGACCTCGCGCGCGGCGGCGCGGCGCGCGGGGCCGATGTGCCGGATCGTGAGCTGGATCGGGTGATCTCCGCCGTGGCCGCATCGTCGACGCTGCGGCTGCGTGGCGTGATGACGGTGGCACCCCTGAGCTGGGACCCGGCGTCGGCGTACAGCCGGCTGGCGGAGATATCCAACGCGGTGCGCCATAATCATCCCGGGGCCACGGTCATCTCGGCAGGGATGAGCGCCGATCTTGAGGCAGCCATCGCCGCCGGCGCGACACATGTCCGCGTCGGTAGCGCATTGCTCGGGAAACGCCCATCGCTGCGGTAGCCTCGCAACGGGATATCGAAACTACACAAGTGTGGTTTTGGCCGGCAGGCGCCGTCCGACGCCGAGCCGGTGTTTGGGGTTACGGCACGGGGCATTGCCGCACGGACTTAAGGGGCGCAGCCATGGGTGCAATGCGGAAGGCGGGGGTCTGGCTGGGCCTCGTCGAGGACGACGACGAGCGGGGTTACGGCGAGCGCGGTTACGACGAGCGCGGTTACCGCTACGGCGAGGAGTTCGCCGAGGAGGAAGAGGTCGACGAGCAGGCGCTCGCCTCGACCCGCAGCCGGGTCAGCGAGCGGCTGGCGGCCGAGCGCGAGGCGCGCACGGAGCGCTCGACGGTCCGGTCCATCACCCGGCCCGCCCCGTCGACGGTGAGCTACCCGACGCGCGACAACCTGGCACTGGCACCTCGGGTGAGCGAGCGTCCGGCCACGCAGGCCGAGGAGGAGGAGCGGCGTTACCAGATCACCACGCTGCACCCCACCACCTACAACGAGGCGCGCACGATCGGTGAGCACTTCCGCGACGGAGTGCCAGTGATCATGAACCTTACCGAGATGGATGAGGCCGACGCTAAACGACTGGTCGACTTCGCTGCCGGCTTGGCGTTCGGCCTGCGCGGTACCATCGAGCGCGTCACCAACCGAGTGTTCCTGCTCTCGCCGGCCAACGTCCAGGTCACGGCAGAAGACAAGGCGAAGATCGCCGAGGGTGGGTTCTTCAATCAGAGTTGAGCGAGGGTCCAGCGCGCCGTGGTGCTATCGGTCACTATGCAGGTCGTCTACCTGCTGCTGTACGGGTTCCTCCTGATCCTCCTCGCGAGATTTGTCATGAGCGCCGTTCTGCAGTACGGGCGGCGGTGGCACCCGGGGCGGGGCGCGGCGGCGGCGATGGAAGTCGTCTGGACCGTCACTGATCCGCCCCTCAAGGTGTTGAGGCGGATGATCCCGCCCCTCCGTATTGGTACGGTGAGCGTGGACCTAGCCTCCCTTCTGCTGCTGGTTATCCTGTTCCTGCTGATGAACGTCGTGGTAAAGAGTCTGATCTGAGCGGTGTAACCGTCCGTGTTGAAGACTCTACGCGGCCGCAACTGACCCGAGGAGTTTCGATGCCGCTGACCCCGGCCGACGTCCACAACGTCGCATTCAAGAAGCCTCCCATAGGGAAGCGGGGCTACGACGAGGAGGAGGTCGACGCCTTCCTGGACGAGGTCGAGCGCGAGCTCGCCCGTCTTATCGAGGAAAACAACGAGCTGCGGGCACAGGCCGAGCGGGGCGGTCGTGGCGGTGGTGGTGGCGGTTCCGATCCGCGCCTGGCCGCCGAGCTGGCCGACCTCAAGGGCCAGCTCGACCGGGTCCAGCGGGAGAAGGTCGCGGCGGAGCAGGCCGCGCGCGGCATGCAGGCCGAGCTGGAGCAGGTGCGCTCCTCCGGTGGCGGCGTGGTTGGTGGCGGCGACGGCGAGCAGCAGGCGCTGCGGGTGCTGATGATGGCGCAGCGGACCGCTGACGACCACGTCAACGACGCCCGCCGCGAGGCCGACAAGCTCCTCTCCGACGCCCGGGCCAAGGCCGAGGAGGTCACCCGCGAGGCGCGCGCCAAGGCCGACGCCCTCGAGCGGGACGCCCGGCAGCGGCACCAGGAGGCGATGGGCGGCTTGGACGCCAAGCGCACCGCGCTGCAGAAGCACATCGAGGAGCTCAAGCAGTTCGAGCGGGAGTACCGCACGCGCCTCAAGGCATACCTGGAGAGCCAGCTGCGCGACCTCGAAGGCCGCGGGCAGGGCTTAGAGGCGGAGATGACCCGCGTCGACAACGGTCGCACCACGGGCAACCTGGCCGCGGCCGGGCTGGCCGGGTCCTACGGCGGCCGCTCGGGCGTCGAGGGCGGCGGTCGCTGACCGCCGGCAACGGTTTGGCATGTCGGATCAGCGACACGCCGGGACATCGTCGCCGAACCGGGGTTGACTCGCTAGACCATTCGACAGGTCAGGGACGACAGCCCCGGAGGGCGGAGCCGTGATAGTCGGAAGTCTGCTCCTCATCCTCGGAGCCGTCGCGCTGCTGGCGCTCGGCCTCGTACGCGGCTCCAACGCGTACCTCATCGCGTCGGTCGCGGCGAGTCTGCTCGCCGCGATCGCGCTCGTCGTGGGCAGCCGTCAGGCCGCCGGCGAACACGCTGCTGAGGAACCGGCGAGCGAGCGCAACCGTGGCCGGGATGGTGACCGTGAAGAGAGCCGCACGCCTGCCGGCCAGTCGGCGCGCCGCTATGGCCGGCAGGAGCCGATGACCGAGACACCGCCGTCGATCCGGCCCGAGGACGACGAGCGCGGCGAGTCCGAGGAACTGCCGGGCCGGCGCACGGCCGTCGCGGTGCAGGATCCGGCGATCCCGAGCCAGGGCGACGCGCCGGACGCCGACCGGGGCCAGTTCAGCCTGGACGAGGACGCCGGCGACGTGGACGACGACCCGGCCGACGAGCCCGGCATCGAGCACGTGGCGCCGGTCGACGCGGCCCGTGTCGCCCAGATGAGCAACGAGGTCCTCGTCATCGACGGCCGCCCGCGCTACCACCTTGCCGAGTGCGCGCACCTGCTCGGCCGCGAGAGCGAGCCGCTGCCGGTCCACGAGGCGGTCGAGCTGGGCTTCACGCCGTGCGACCTGTGCCAGCCCGACAGCGCGCTGCTCGCCGAGGCCCGTCGCGTCTGACTGGTCGCGTTGCGGTCGGCGCCCCGATGGCCACAACCTCCGGGAAGTTGCGATGATCCCGGCATGCTGACCGTCGCGGTGCGGGTCAAGCCGGGCTCGTCGCGTACCCGGGTGGGGGGTTTGCACGCCGGTCCGCGCGGGCCGGCACTGGTGATCGCGGTGAACGCGCCCGCCGTCGACGGCCGGGCCACCGAGGCGGCGCGCCGCGCCCTGGCGGAGGCGCTGGGGGTGCGGCCGAACGCGGTCGCGCTGCGGTCGGGAGCGGCCAGCCGGGACAAACTCTTCACCGTCGAGGATCCCACCGGGGAACTGGCGAAATTAGTAAGCCGGTTGCGGGACTCTACGGGCTGAGCGAATTTCCTGGACCCGGCACGATCGAATTCCGGACCCGGCAGGATTGAGCGCCGACAGGGGTGGGTATAGGAGGCCGACAACCCGGCGGATCAAGCGGGTAGGAGCGAAGCGCCTGAATCCGCCCACATCGCGTGGCATGTTTGTCGGACGCGCGTACGTTCCGTATTCTTGCCACCCTCTGGAGTGCGCGGCGTTCCGTCGCGCGCCCGTTTTGCATCTGGGGGACGACATGGCCGCTCGGGCGAGTGCGGCGGGCAGGGCCGGCTCGACGATCGCGGCCCGTGAGCGGACCGTCACGGACAAGGCAGGTTCGGGCGGGTCAAAAGCCGCCAAATCCACCGGCGCGGCCGCGACCGCCAGCAATGCGAACGCGTCGGCCAAGCCGACGAAGGCGACGCCGGCAAAGTCGACCGCGGCAAAGTCCACGGCGGCGAAGTCGACGACGGCGAAGTCGACGACGGCGAGGTCCACGGCGGCGAAGTCCACGGCGGCAAAGGCCGGCCGGGCGGGGTCGGGCGCGGCCAAGGCCGCGGCGGCGCCGGCCAGGAAATCCCTGGCGAAGAAGGCCGGGGCGGCGAAGCAGACGACGGCGAAAACCAAACCGCCGAAGACGGTCGCGAAAACCGCCGGGCGGACCCCGAAAGCGACGAAGTCCACCGCCACGAAGTCCGCTGCCACGAAGTCCGCTGCCACGAAGTCCACTGCTACGAAGTCCACTGCTACGAAGTCCACTGCTACGAAGTCCGCTGCCACGGCAACGAAGTCCACCGCAACCAGGTCCACGGCAAAGAAGGTCCCCGCGACGAAGGCCGCGACGAAGGCCGCCGCGCCGAGGCCGGTCGCGACCAGGCCCGCGCCGGCCAAGGCCACCAAGGCGACTACGACCGCCAAGACCGCCAAGACCGCCAAGGCGACCACGACCGCCAAGGCCACCAAGACCGCCAAGGCGACCACGACCGCCAAGACCGCCAAGGCACGCAAGGCCACCACGACCACCGCCCCGGCGGCCAAGACGCCACCGGCGACGGCCACCCGCGCAAAGGGCAGCGCACGGGAACCCGTATCACAGCGAAAAGCGCCCGAACCGGCTGCGGCCGCGCCCCCCGGTGCGACCCCGGCCAGGGCGTCCCGCCGGCGCGCGCCCGCGCCGGACGCGGCGTCCGCACCACCCCCTGCGAAGGCAACGGTAACCGCCGCGGACACCGCGGCCGAGGGAGCGACGATGGCCAAGACCGCCAACAGCAAGACCGCGACCGAGACCACGACGGGTCCGGGCAGGACGCCTCGCGCGCGCTCCGCGGCTGACACCGAGAAGATCCGCGCGGCCTTGTCCGAGCGGCGGGAGGAGTTGAAGACCGAGTACGACCAGACGCTGTCGGAGATCACTGAGCTGCAGCGCGACCGGCTGACCGACTCGGCCGGCGACGACCAGGCCGACACCGGCACCAAGACCTTCGAGCGCGAGCAGGAGATCTCGCTGGCCAACAGCATCCTGGAGCGCATCACCCAGGTGGAGCGGGCCCTCGACCGCCTCGACGAGGGCACGTACGGCTGGTGCGAGAAATGCGGCAACCCCATCCCGGTGGAGCGGCTGGCCGCGTTCCCGTCCGCTACCCTCTGCATCAGTTGCAAGCAACTGGAGGAACGGCGCTGAGCCAGGACGCCATCACCACGAAACGGCGGGCACTCGCGGTGCTCCTCGCCACTGCGCCGCTGGTGCTGCTGGCCGACATCCTCACCAAGCAGGTCGCGGTCAGCGAGCTGAGTGGCCGGGAGCCGCTGCGGCTGCTCGGTGGGGCGGTCTACCTGGTACTCGTGCGCAACAGCGGGGCGGCGTTCAGTCTGGGCACCGGATACACGTTCGTCTTTCCGCTGATCACCGTCGTGGTCGTCGGCTGGATCGCGTGGACCTCCCGGCGGCTGCGGTCGGCGCCGTGGGCGCTGGCGCTCGGGCTCGTTCTGGGCGGGGCGCTGGGCAACCTGGCCGACCGGGTGTTCCGGGCGCCCGGGCCGATGGTCGGGCACGTGATCGACTTCGTCAGCGTCTTCGACCCGGCCGGGCAGGTGTTTCCGGTGTTCAACGTGGCCGACTCCGCGTTGTGCATCGGCGTCGTGCTGGCCGTCCTCCTGGAGTTGACCGGCCGCCGGGTCGACGGCACCCGGACGAGTGGGCGCCGCAGCGACGAGCCGGTCGGTGTGCCAGACTCCGCGAGTGGCTGAGCGACGTTCGCTGCCCGTACCCGATGGTCTGCACGGGCTGCGGCTGGACCAGGCGATCTCCCGGCTGTTCGGGCTCTCCCGGACCGCGGCGGCCGCCGTCGCCGAGTCCGGGGACGCCCTTGTCGACGGGGTCCCGCGGCCGAAGTCCGACAAGGTCAGCGCGGGGGACTGGCTGGAGGTGACGCTGCCGTCGCCGGCCGGCCCGCCGGTCGTGGAGTCCCAGCCGGTCGACGGCCTCACGGTCGTCTACAGCGACGACGACATAGTGGTGGTGGACAAGCCGGTCGGGGTCGCCGCGCATCCGAGCCCGGGCTGGACCGGGCCGACCGTGATCGGTGGGGTCGCGGCCATGGGGCACCGGGTCTCGACCAGCGGCGCGGCCGAGCGGCAGGGCGTCGTGCACCGGATCGACGTGGGCACCACCGGTCTCATGGTCGTGGCCAAGAGCGAGCGCGCCTACAGCGTACTCAAGCAGGCTTTTCGCGATCGCGAAGTGGACAAGCACTACCACGCGGTGGTCCAGGGACATCCCGACCCGCTGCGCGGCACGATCGACGCGCCGATCGACCGGCACCCGCATCACGACTACAAGTGGGCGGTCGTTTCCGGCGGCCGGCCGAGCGTCACGCACTATGACACGATCGAGGCGTTTCCGGCGGCCAGCCTGCTCGACGTCAAGCTGGAGACCGGCCGCACCCACCAGATCCGGGTGCACTTCGCCGCGCTGCGCCATCCGTGTGTCGGCGACCTCACCTACGGTGCCGATCCGACGCTCGCGGCGAAGGTGGGCCTGTCACGGCAGTGGCTGCACGCCCGCACGCTGGGCTTCTTCCATCCGGGCACCGGCGAGTGGGTGGAGTTCACCAGCGAGTACCCGGCGGACCTGGCGCACGCGCTGTCGGTGCTACGCGGCGACACATGAGGTTCCTGCGTCGGCTGGAGGAGCCGCTGGGCCGGGTGCTGGCCCGGCTCGGCCGGGGCGCGCGCCGGCTGCGTGGCCTGGCCGTCGTCGCGCTGCTGTCGGCGGTCGCGGCCACCGGCGCCACGGTGTGGCGCCTGGACCGCCGGCCGCCGGCCGACCTCACCGTGGGCGCGGCCGTCCAGGTGGGCGTGCCGCAGGGACAGTCCATTCCGGGGTACGTGGAGAGCAGCCGCGCCGAGCTTGCCGCGTTGCTGGCCGGCCCACCGCCGGGCGAGGTCTACGCGCTGGTCGCGCTGACGGCCTACCTGGCGCCCGACCGGCTCACTCCGGTGCTCGGCGGGGTGGCGACCGTCGAGGTCGCCACGCGGGTGCCGATCCCCGCGGTGCAGACCCAGATCGTGCGGTTTCCGGCGTTCCGGATACCGGAGGATGTGACCGGCGGCATGGAGGAGGCCGCCGCGCGCAAGGACCGGGAAGCTGCCCACTACGCTGATCTCCTCGCTAAGGTGGGGGCGGACAAGCCGGAGCTACGTGCGGTGTACGCGTCCGGGCAGCGGGTGGCCGAGGTCGAGGCGGTCGGTTACCGGGGGCATTGCTCGTGCGTGTACGCGGCGGTGGTGCGGGCGGCGCCGGCGGCGCTCGACGTGCTCGCGCACCGGGAGCAGGTGCGGGTGGTCGATCCGGCGCCGGAGGTGCGTCGGTTGGACCGGGCGGTGTTCCTGCCGCCGCTGCCCGAGCAGACCGAAGTGGCACGGCCGCCCGACGACTCGGGTGCTGCCCCGGCGGTTTCGTCGCGTTGAACCGTCCAGGGGTCGTTGCCCGTATGGGCATTTCGAATGTGGTCGGAAGCGGATCTGATCCGTAGCCTGTTGGTGGGCGGCACTGGTTGGCGGGAGGGCGAGCGTTGGAGCGCACCGAGGCCGGCTGGACGCGGCCCAGTGAGCCGACTCCCAGGTGGCGGTCATTGCTGGACCGGGCGCTACAGGGCAGGTCCGGCGAGCACGGCACCGTCGAATACGATCGTCCGCTGCCCCGCACGCGCCGGCTGGAGCCGGCGCCGCCGGAGTCCGACTACCCGGAGTTGCCGCCGCCGGACTACGGGCCGGCGCCCCAGGTGGAGTACCAGCCGGAGTACCGGCTGGCGTTGGAGCCGGACTATCGACGGGCGCCGGAGCCGGAGTACCGGCCGGCGCCCCAAGCGGAATACCAGCCGGAGTACCGGCCGGCGCCGGAGCCGGACTACCGGCCGCCGCTGGAGTGGCAGCAGGCTCAGCCGGCCGACGGCGTCGACCAGCAGGCCTCGGTGCTGCGGTCCGACCTCGGGGGGCCTCGGGTGCTCGCGTTCGCCAACCCGAAGGGCGGCGTGCACAAGACCACGGCGACGGTGCTCGCGGCCGCGACGGCGGGCAGCGTGCGCGGGCGGGGCGTGATCGCGTGGGACGACAACGAGCTGCGCGGCACCCTCGGCCTGCGCGCCGGCTCGGCCCGGCACGCCCGCACGATCCGCCACCTGCTCGCCGACCTCGCCGAGATCGAGATGTACAGCGGGTACGAGCTGACCGACCGCCTCGACGACTACCTGCGGCACGCGTCCGACGGCACCTACGATGTGCTGGCCGGCGAGGAGAATCCGCGGTTCGCCCAGAAGCTCGACCCGTTCACGGTGCGGCGCGTGCTGGAGCTGCTGTGCCGCACCCATGACGTGATCTGTGTGGACACCGGCAACAACGTGGAGAGCCCCAACTGGCGGACCGTGCTGCAGTCGGCCGACCAGCTCGTGGTGACCACAGTGCCCCGCGAGGACGCGGCGTTCACTGCCGACTGGATGCTCGACCTGCTCGAAGAGGCCGGTCTCGGGATGATGGTCAAGAACGCGGTGACCCTGCTGTCGTGCCCGACGCCGGGCCGCTCGCCGCTGCTGGACGACCTGACCGCGCACTTCGCCTCGCGTACCCGGGCGGTCGCGGTGGTGCCCTACGACCCGCAGCTGGAAAACGGCTCCAACATCGAGTACGCGACGCTTCAGCCGGCCACCAAGCGGGCCTGGCTGCGCGCCGTGGCCACGATGCTGGAGCCCTTCGCCCGTTCGTGATCCGGGCCTCGCCGCGCCTCCGGCGGTCTGTCGGTGGAGAGGGCTAGGGTGTTCTCAGTCCGGGAGGCCGGGGGACAGTTGGCTTGGGACTAAGGGGGCGAAGCTGGCGTGGGCGACTCGTTCGTGCATCTTCATGTGCACACCGAGTACTCGATGTTGGACGGTGCGGCCCGGCTGAAGAACCTCTTCGCCGAGACCGCCCGCATGGGCATGCCCGCGCTCGCCATGACCGACCACGGCAACCTCTTCGGCGCCTACGACTTCTACAAGCAGGCGACGGCCGCCGGGGTCAAGCCCGTGATCGGCATCGAAGCCTACCTGACGCCCGGCACGGACCGGCGTGACCGCACCCGGGTGCGCTGGGCCGACGGTGGTGAGAACGACGTCTCCGGTGGTGGTGCCTACACCCACATGACCATGCTCGCCACCGACGCCGACGGCCTGCGCAACCTGTTCCGTCTCGCCTCCCGGTCCAGCCTTGAGGGCTTCTTCTACAAGCCGCGCGCCGACCGTGAGCTGCTCCACGAATACGGGAAGGGTCTCATCGCGACGACCGGGTGCCCGTCCGGCGAGGTGCAGACCTGGCTGCGCATCGGCGACTTCGAGAAGGCGTGCGCGGCGGCGGCGGAATACCGCGACATCTTCGGCCCGGACAACTTCTACCTCGAGCTGATGGACCATGGGCTCGACATCGAGACCCGCATCCGGGAAGACCTGATCCGCCTCGGCAAGCGGCTCAACCTGAAGCCGGTCGCCACCAATGACCTCCACTACACCTACGAGTCCGACGCCGACGCGCACGAGGCGCTGCTCTGCGTGCAGTCCGGCTCGACCCTGGCCGACCCGAAGCGGTTCAAGCTGGGCGCGAAAGACTTCTACCTCAAGTCGCCGGAGGAGATGCGCAAGCTCTGGGAGGCCGAGGTCCCCGGCGCGTGTGACAACACGCTGGAGATCGCGGAGCGGATCGGCGACTACACGGCGGTGTTCGCCCCGCGCAACCTGATGCCACAGTTTCCGGTGCCGGCGGGGGAGACCGAGGAGTCGTTCCTGCGCGCCGAGGTGCGCCGCGGTCTGGCGCGCCGCTTCCCGGGCGGGGTGCCGGAGACGCACCGCAGGCAGGCGGAGTACGAGCTCGACGTGATCTGCCAGATGGGCTTCCCGGGATACTTCCTGGTCACCGCCGACCTGGTCGCCTACGCCAAGTCGGTCGGCATCCGGGTGGGCCCGGGTCGTGGTTCGGCGGCGGGCGCGCTCATCGCGTACGCGCTGGGCATCACCGAGCTGGACCCGCTCGCGCACGGCCTGCTGTTCGAGCGGTTCCTCAACCCCGATCGCGTGTCGATGCCCGATATCGACATGGACTTCGACGAGCGCCGGCGCGGCGACATGATCCGCTACGCCACGGAGAAGTACGGCGAGGATCGGGTCTCGCAGATCATCACCTACGGCACGATCAAGGCCAAGGCGGCCATCAAGGACTCCGCGCGGGTGCTCGGATACCCGTTCGCCATGGGTGACAAGATCACTAAGGCGATGCCGCCGGCGGTGATGGGCAAGGACGTCCCGCTGACCGGGATCTTCGACCCCAACCATTCGCGCTACCCCGAGGCGGTCGAGTTCCGCCAGCTCTACGAGGCCGAGCACGACGTGCAGAAGGTCGTCGACCTGGCCAAGGGCCTGGAGGGCCTGAAGCGGCAGTGGGGCGTGCACGCGGCCGGTGTGATCCTGTCCCGCGACCCGCTGCTCGACGTGCTGCCGATCCAGAAGCGCGAGCAGGACGGCGCCATCATCACCCAGTGGGACATGGGCGCCTGCGAGACCATCGGCCTGCTGAAGATGGACTTCCTGGGCCTGCGCAACCTCACTGTGCTCGACGACTGCCTGGAGTCGATCAAGGACAACCGCGGCATCGACCTGGTCCTGGAGGACCTGCCGCTCGACGACCGGGCGGCCTACCAGTTGCTGGCCCGCGGCGACACGCTCGGCGTCTTCCAGCTCGACGGCGGCCCGATGCGCTCGCTGCTGCGCTCGATGGTGCCCGACAACTTCGAGGACATCTCGGCCGTGCTCGCGCTCTACCGGCCCGGCCCGATGGGCGCCAACGCCCACAACGAATACGCAGACCGCAAGAACGGCCGCAAGCCGGTGGTGCCGATCCACCCCGAGCTGGCCGAGCCCCTCGCCGACATCCTGGGCGATACCTACGGCCTGATCGTGTATCAGGAGCAGGTCATGGCGATCGCGCAGAAGCTCGCCGGATACTCGCTCGGCGCAGCGGACCTCCTGCGCCGCGCGATGGGCAAGAAGAAGAAGGAGATCCTCGACAAGGAGTACGTGCCGTTCTCGGGGGGCATGCGCGCCAACGGATACTCCGACGAGGCGATCAAGACGCTGTGGGACATTCTGGTCCCGTTCTCGGACTACGCGTTCAACAAGGCGCACACGGCCGGCTACGGCCTGGTGTCCTACTGGACGGCCTACCTCAAGGCCAACTACCCGGCCGAATACATGGGCGCCCTGCTCACCAGCGTCGGCGACGACAAGGACAAGTCGGCGGTCTACCTGTCCGAGTGCCGCCGGATGGGCATCAAGGTGCTGCCGCCCGACGTCAACGAGTCGCGCGGCCGGTTCGCCGCGGTCGGCAGCGACATCCGCTTCGGTCTGAGCGCGGTGCGCAACGTCGGCACCAACGTGGTCGACGCGATCGTGCGCTGCCGCAAGGAGAAGGGTCGCTACGCGGACTTCTACGACTTCCTGCGCAAGGTCGACGCGGTGGCCTGCAACAAGAAGACCATCGAATCCTTGATCAAGGCCGGCGCGTTCGACTCGATGCAGCACACCCGCAAGGGCCTGCTCGCGGTGCACGCCGACGCGATCGACGCGTTCCTCGACGTCAAGCGCAAGGAGGCGGTCGGGCAGTACGACCTGTTCGGGTCGATGTTCGGCGACGACGACGGCGGCGGCGAATCCGGCGGTCTGGTCGTCACCCCGCCGATTCCCACCTCCGAGTGGGACAAGCCCGACCTGCTGGCCTTCGAGCGCGAGATGCTCGGGCTCTACGTCTCCGACCACCCGCTGTTGGGCCTCGAACACGTGCTGGAAAAGGCCGCCGAGCGCCCGATCTCGTCGCTTGCGGAGGAGGGTGTCGTCTCCGACGGCACGGTCGTCACGCTCGCCGGCATCCTCAGCGGGGTCCAGCGGCGCATCACCAAACAGGGCCGGGCGTGGGCGTCGGCGTACCTCGAGGACCTCAGCGGCGCGGTCGAGGTGCTGTTCTTCCCCAACACCTACGAATTGGTCGGGCAGTACATCGCCGAGGACGCGATCGTGGTCGTCAAGGGTCGGGTGGACCGCCGTGACGACCAGCCGCGGCTGATGGCGATGGATCTGTCGCTGCCCGACATCACCGCCCCCGACGACGTCAAGCCGGTCGTGCTGGCGCTGCCGCCGTCACGGTGCACCCCGCCGCTGGTCGAGCGGCTCAAGGAGGTGCTGACCAACCACCCCGGCTCCGCCGAGGTGCACCTCAAGCTGGTCAACGGCAGCCGCACGACGCTGCTGCGCCTCGGCCCGGTCCGGGTCAACCCGACGCCGGCTCTGATGGGTGACCTGAAGGCGCTCCTCGGGCCCGGTTCGCTGGCCAGCTGAGTGGCGGCCGTGGCGACCTGCGAGGATCAATCCTGTGACGACCGCCGCCCTCGCTGACGGACCGTTCCCGGAGCCGGCTCCCGCACCCGCGCGCCGGCGTGTGGGCCTGTGGCAGGAGTTGCTGCTCGGGCTCGCCGTCGCCGCGACCCTGGCCGCGCTCGGGCTGCCACTCGGCCTGCTCTGGCGGGCGCTGGCGCCCAAGGTCGAGTTCGTGATGACCGAGGCCGGGGCGATGCCGGTGCAGCCGGAGCCGGAGGGCTTCGTCGCCGATGACGGATGGTACGCGATCATCACCTTCGCCGCCGGCGTGCTCGCGGCGATCGTGGTCTGGCTGGTGTTCCGCCGCCGTCGCGGGCCGATCATGCTGCTCGCGCTGGTCGTCGGGTCGATCGCCGGGGGTGTGCTCACCGCGTGGCTGGGGCGGCACATCGGGTACGCGCACTACCGGGAACTGTTCGCCCACGCCCCGGTCGGCACCCACTTCTTCCGGCCGCCCGACGTGCGCTCGGCGAAGATCGGGCTGTGGTTCGGGTTCCTGCCCCGGGTCCAAGGTGCCGCGCTGCTGCAGGCCACCGCGGCGGCGACGGCCTACCTGGTGCTCGCGGCGTTCCACGTCGAGCCGGATCTGCGCCGACCCGACGATTCTGAATACCGGCCGCTGCCCGACTATGGGCCGGCCGGTGCCGACCGGTGGTGGGAGGACCCGGAGGGGGACCGGCTCAGTTGGGGGCCGCCGGCGTCGCCAGCTCCGCCAGCGTGGCCGGCACCGCCCGGATCTGCTCCAGTAGGGCCACCTCGCGGCTGAGCAGGACCCGCTCGGCGCGCAGCCGGCTCGCCGTGTCGGGCAGCGCGAGCAGGTGCTGGCGGTCGTCGAGGGTCAGCGAGGCGGTCGCGGCGACCAGGTGCGAGAGCACGTTGGGGTCGTCGGGCAGTTGCTCGCCGGCGGGCAGCGACTCGCCGCGCAGCATGCCCAGATAGCGCTGGAACACGGCCAGCACGCCCGGCGCGCGCGCGTCGGCCAGGCCCGGCTCGCCCGGCTCCTCCGGCAGCCACTCCACCTGGGCGGTCAGGTATGGGGCCGCGGTCGGGTCGACCGCCTCGATGCGGAAGCGCCGCTGGCCCACCGTCACGATGTCGAACCGGCCGTCCGGGTGCTCGGTCACCTGGCGCAGCTGGGCGCTGCATCCCACCTCGTAGAGGGTGAGCGACGTGCTCATGGTGAGCCCGCCGGCCGGGCTGCCGTCCGGCCCGGCCTGCTCGACCTCCCAGCCGCTGCGGATCGCCACCACGCCGAACTCCCGCTCCTCGTCGGCGGGGCGCGCCATCAGGTCGCGGACGAGGTCGCGGTAGCGCTCCTCGAACACGTGCAGGGGCAGCACCAGACCCGGGAACAGGACGGTGCCGAGGGGAAACAGCGGTAGCGCCGCGGTCACCGGCAGAGCGTATCTGACCGTACCTTATGTAACTTGCATGTTACGTAAGAGCGTGGTTACATATCCGCCATGACTGTGACGACCCGGAGCGGCACCGTCGAGCGGGACGGTGAGGTCTACGCGCTGCGCTTCGAGCGGGATTACCAGGCGTCGATCGGCGAGGTGTGGTCGGCGATGACCGACCCGGAGCGGACCCCCCGGTGGCTGGGCGAGCTCCACGGCCATCCGGCCGTGGGCGAGACCATGCACCTGGTGATGGGTGAGAGCGACGACGAGCGCGCCCGGCTGGACATCGTGGAGTGCCGCGAGCCGCACCGGGTCGAGGTGGGCTGGGCATTTCCCGGTGCGCCGCGCACCCGGCTCGTCGTGGACCTGTCCGAGGTGGCTCCCGACCGCACCCACGTGCGGCTGTGGCACACCGGCTGGACCGCGCAGGAGATTCCCGGGTACGGCTGCGGGTGGCACCACTACGTCGACGCGCTCGCCGCCTACCTGGCGGGGGAGAAGCTGCCGGTCTTCGAGGACTACTACCCGGCGCTGCTGGACGAGTGGAAAGGCCGCACGGCGGCCGCATCCTGAGCCGGAGATCCCAGGTGCTGGACCGGCCGGGCGGGCGCGCCGGACCGGCCGCCTAGACTTCCTGGTGTGTTGAATCGCATCGACCTGCGCGGGTCGGCCACCGACCCGCGCCGCCTGCTGCCCCGCGCCGCCCTCGACGTCGCCGCCGCCATGGAGGCCGTGCGCCCGGTCGTGGAAGCGGTTCGCGACCATGGCGCGTCGGCGGTCCGGCAGGCGACGGAGCGCTTCGACGGCGTCCGGCTGGCGGCGCTGCGGGTGCCGGTCGAGCACATCGCGACGGCGGTCGACGGCCTCGACCCGGCCGTGCGGGCGGGCCTGCGGGAGGCGATCGAGCGGGCCCGGCGGGTGCACACCGACCAGCGCCGGGCCGACGTCACCACGCAGGTCGTCCCGGGCGGCACGGTCACCCAGCGCTGGCGGCCGGTGGACCGGGTCGGGCTCTACGTGCCGGGCGGCCTCGCGGTCTACCCGTCGAGCGTGGTCATGAACGTCGTGCCGGCCCAGGTCGCGGGCGTGCGCTCGCTCGCCGTCGCCAGCCCGCCCCATCGCGACACGGGCCTGCCGCACCTGCTCGTCCTGGCCGCCTGCGGCCTGCTCGGCGTGGACGAGGTCTACGCCGTCGGCGGCGCGCAGGCGATCGCCATGTTCGGCTACGGGACGGATGAGTGCGCGCCGGTCGAAATGGTGACCGGGCCGGGCAACATCTGGGTCACTGCGGCAAAGCGGCTGCTGCGCGGCGTCGTGGGCATCGACGCGGAGGCCGGGCCCACCGAGATCGCGATCCTCGCCGACGACACCGCCGACCCGCGGCACGTCGCCGCCGACCTCATCAGCCAGGCCGAGCACGACCCGCTCGCCGCGAGCGTCCTGGTGACACCTACTGAATCTCTGCTCGCGCTGGTCGAGACTGAGCTGAGCCGCCAGGTGCAGGCCACCAAGCACACCGAGCGGATCACCGCCGCCCTCACCGGCGAGCAGTCGGCCGCCGTGCTGGTCACCGACCTCGACCAGGGGCTGCGGGTGGTCGACGCCTACGCCGCCGAGCACCTGGAGATCCAGACCCGCGACGCGCGGGCGGTCGCCGAGCGGGTCCGCAGCGCGGGCGCCATCTTCGTCGGCGCCTGGTCGCCGGTCTCACTCGGTGACTACTGCGCCGGCTCCAACCACGTCCTGCCCACCGGCGGCTGTGCCCGGCACTCCTCGGGGCTGTCGGTGCAGACGTTCCTGCGCGGGGTGCAGCTCATCGAGTACTCGCAGGACGCGCTGCGCGACGTGGCGGGGCATGTGGTCGCCCTCGCCGATGCGGAGGACCTGCCGGCCCACGGCCAGGCCGTGAGCGCGAGGTTCGACAGGTGACCGGGCTTCCCATCCGCGACGAGCTGCGCGGACTCAAGCCATACGGCGCGCCGCAGCTCGACGTGGCGGTGCGGCTCAACACCAACGAAAACTCCTACCCGGTCCCGGACGAGGTGGTCGACGCCATCGCCAAGGCCGTGCAGGCCGAGCTGCGCGACCTCAACCGCTACCCGGACCGCGACGCGGTGGCGCTGCGCACCGACCTGGCCGGCTACCTCGGCCACGGACTCACCGCCGCCCACACGTGGGCCGCCAACGGCTCCAACGAGATCCTCCAGCAGCTGCTCCAGGTGTTCGGCGGCCCGGAGCGCACGGCGCTCGGCTTCACCCCGGCCTACTCGATGCACCCTCTCATCTCCGCCGGCACCGGCACCCGCTGGGTCGATGGGCGGCGCGCCGGCGACTTCTCGCTGAGCGCCGAGCACGCGGCCGCGCAGGTGCGCGCGCACCGCCCCGACGTGGTGTTCCTCTGCTCGCCCAACAACCCCACCGGCACGGCGCTGCCGCTGGACGTGGTCGAGGCGGTCGCGGCCGAGGCGCCCGGCGTGGTCATCGTCGACGAGGCCTACGCCGAGTTCGCCCGGCCCGGCACGCCGAGCGCGTTGACGCTGCTCCCGGCGTACCCGAGGTTGGTTGTCACCCGCACGATGAGCAAGGCGTTCGCGCTGGCCGGCGCGCGCCTGGGTTATCTCGCCGCCGACCCGGCCGTGGTCGACGCGGTGCTGCTGGTGCGGCTGCCCTACCACCTGTCGGCGCTGACGCAGGCCGCCGCGCGCGCCGCGCTCGGCTGCGCCGGCACGCTGCTGGCGACCGTCGAGGCGATCAAGGAGCAGCGTGACCGGATCGTCGACGCGCTGCGGGCGCGTGGCCTGACCGTCGCCGACAGCGACGCCAACTTCGTACTCTTCGGCGGCCTGGCCGACAGCCCCGCGGTGTGGCGGCGGATGCTCGACCACGGAGTGCTCGTCCGCGACGTCGGCCTGCCCGGCTGGCTGCGCGTGACCGCCGGCACGCCGCAGGAGACGGACGCATTTCTCGCCGCACTGGATCGGAGTCTCTAGATGGGCCGCACCGGCAGGGTCGAGCGCACGACCGCGGAGTCCAAGGTGCTCGTCGAGGTCGACCTCGACGGCACCGGCACCGTCGATGTGAGCACCGGCATCGGCTTCTACGACCACATGCTCGCCCAGCTCGGCAAGCACGGCGGGTTCGACCTGCGGGTGGCGACCGTGGGCGACCTCGACGTCGACGCGCACCACACCGTGGAGGACACGGCGCTCGCGCTGGGCACCGCGTTCGCGGAGGCGCTGGGCGACAAGGCCGGGGTGGTGCGCTTCGGCAGCGCCACCGTGCCGCTGGACGAGGTGCTCGTGCAGGCCGCCGTCGACCTGTCCGGCCGGCCGTACGTGGTGCACGACGAGCCGGCGGGGCTGGCCCCCTACATCGGACCGATCTTCCCGACCAGCATGACCCGCCACATCTGGGAGTCGTTCGGCCACACCGCGCGCATCACGCTGCACGTGTCGGTGCTGCGGGCGTCCCGGCCGGGCAGCCAGCCGGATGCGCACCACGTCGTGGAGGCGCAGTTCAAGGCGGTGGCGCGGGCGCTGCGCCAGGCGGTGGCGCTCTCCGGCGCCCCGGGTGTGCCCAGCACGAAAGGCGTGCTCTAGATGGCGCCCCGGGTCGTCGTTCTCGACTACGGATCGGGCAACCTGCGGTCGGCGCAGCGGGCCCTGGAGCGGGTGGGCGCCTCCGTCGTCGTCACACCCGATCTGGGGGCGGCGCGGGAGGCCGACGGGCTGGTCGTGCCGGGTGTCGGGGCCTACGCCGCCTGCATGGCCGGCATCGAGGCGCTCGATGCCGGTCCGGTGATCGCCGACCGGGTCCGCGACGGCCGGCCGGTGCTCGGCATCTGTGTCGGCATGCAGATCCTCTTCGCGGCCGGTCTCGAAGGCACGGCGCACGGTTCCGTTGAAACAAAGGGCCTCGGGCTGCTGCCCGGCGCGGTCACCCGGCTGTCCGCCCCGGTGGTGCCGCACATGGGCTGGAACACGGTGTCCTGGCCCGCGTCGACCCGCCTGGGCGCCGGGCTCGCGGAGGGCACCCGGTTCTACTTCGTGCACTCCTACGCCGCGCCCCCGGTCGTCGACGGCGTGGCCGTGGCCACCACCGTCCACGGCGCACCGTTCGCGGCCGCCGTCGAGTTCGGCCCGCTGTCCGCCACCCAGTTCCACCCTGAGAAGTCCGGCGACGCCGGCGCCACCCTGCTCGCCAACTGGGTCCGTTCGCTGTGAGCGCAGCGAAGCCGGCGCGGGGCGAAGAGGCCGCATGGGGCGGCTTCGCGGAGCGAGCCAATGAGTAGAGAACGGGCCGATCGGCGCGCCGCGCGCGCCGCGGAGGCGGAGAAGGCCCGGGTACGCCGGGAGCGGGCGGCCCGGCGGCGCGCCGCGCTACGCCGGCTGCGCCCCGCGTTGCCGAGGCGGCGGCGGACGGGTCGCCTGCCGTCGGGTCTGACGCGGGCGGAGCGCGGTGCGATCATCGTTGGTGCGGCTACCGCGTTGGGTTTCGTCTGGTTACTGGTCGACGCGCTGTCGACTCGCATAGCCTTGAGCGCTCTGATCGCGCTGTGCGTGCCCGCCCTGTTCGTGCTCACCGTGGACCGGAGGACCTGACGTGGCCCTGACCCTGCTGCCCGCCGTCGACGTGGCCAACGGCCAGGCCGTCCGCCTGGTCCAAGGGGCCGCGGGAAGCGAGACCGTCTACGGCGACCCGCTCGACGCCGCCCTGGCGTGGCAGCGCGACGGCGCGGAGTGGGTGCACCTGGTCGACCTCGACGCGGCGTTCGGCCGGGGCTCCAACGCGGAGCAGCTCGCCGAGGTGGTGAAGCGGCTGGACGTGGCCGTCGAGCTGTCCGGCGGCATCCGCGACGACGAGTCGCTGCGCAAGGCGCTCGACACCGGCGCGGCGCGGGTCAACCTCGGCACGGCCGCCCTCGAGGACCCGGACTGGGCCGACCACGTCTGCGCGACGTACGGCGACCGGGTCGCGGTGGGCCTGGACGTGCGCGGGCACACGCTCGCCGCACGCGGCTGGACGCGCGAGGGCGGCGACCTGTTCGAGGTGCTCGACCGGCTGGAGCGGGCCGGCTGCGCCCGGTACGTGGTGACCGACGTGCTGCGCGACGGCACGCTGACCGGGCCCAACGTCACCCTGCTGCTACAGGTGTGCGCGCGCACCCGCAAGCCGGTCATCGCCAGCGGCGGGGTGTCGCGGCTGGACGACCTGCGCCAGCTCGCCGCGCTCGAGCCGGCCGGGGTGGAGGGCGTGATCGTGGGCAAGGCGCTCTACGCCGGCGCGTTCACCGTCGCGGAGGCGCTGACCGCTCTGTCGGAGATCCAATGATCCAGCGACTGGGGTCGGGCGGGCGCTGGGAGGAGCTTTACGGGTACTCCCGGGTGGTCAAGGCCGGCCCGTGGGTGCTGACCGCCGGATGCACCGCGACGGTCGACGGGGTCGTCAAGCACGTCGGCGACCCGTACGCGCAGACGCTGCTGGCGTTCGAGATCGCCCTGGACGCGGCGGGGCAGTACGGCGTGATCGCGGAGCACGTCGCGCGGACCCGGATGTATGTCGTGGGCGGGCCGGACAACGCCGACGCGGCCGGCCGCGCGCACGTGGCGATCTTCCGGGACCTGCGGCCGGCGGCCACGCTCGTGCTGGTCCCGGGGCTGCTGCACCCGGACATGTTGGTCGAGGTCGAGGTGGAGGCATACGCACCGTGACGGTTGCCGTGCGGGTGATCCCGTGCCTGGATGTGGACGCCGGGCGGGTGGTGAAGGGGGTCCGGTTCACTGACCTGCGAGACGCCGGTGACCCGGTCGAGCTCGCCGCCGCCTACGATGCGGCCGGCGCTGACGAGCTGGTCTTCCTCGACGTCACCGCGTCCGCCGACGACCGCGCGACGATGCTCGACGTGGTGCGCCGCACCGCCGAGAGCGTCTTCATCCCACTCACCGTGGGCGGCGGTGTGCGTTCGGTGTCCAATGTGGACGTCCTGCTGCGGGCCGGTGCGGACAAGGTGGGCGTCAATACGGCCGCGATCGCCCGGCCGGAGCTGATCGCCGAGATCGCCGACCGGTTCGGCCGGCAGGTGCTTACGCTGTCGCTGGACGTACGCCGGTCGCCCGCCGTCCCGAGCGGGTTCGAGGTGACCACGCATGGCGGCCGGCGCGGGGCCGGACTGGACGCGATCGAGTGGGCGGTCCGGGGCGCTTCGCTGGGGGCCGGCGAGATCCTGCTCAACTCGATGGATCGCGACGGCACCAAGGACGGCTTCGACCTGCCCCTGATCACCGCGGTGCGGGCCGCCGTCGGCATTCCCGTCATCGCCTCCGGCGGGGCGGGCGCGCTGGAGCATTTCCCGCCGGCCGTCGGCGTGGGTGCCGACGCGGTGCTCGCCGCCAGCGTGTTCCACTTTGGACAGCTGTCGATCGGTGACGTCAAGAACGTGCTCCGGGAGGCCGGCCACCCGGTCCGGTGAGCGCGACCGTCCGCAGAGGACGGCCCCCTTGCACGCCTGCCCTAGTGTTCGACACGCCGCCCGTCGGGATCGCCGCGGCCCGGGCCGTCGGCCACGGTGGCGGCGCCGGTCTTTCGCCGGTCATGCTGTCTTTCGCCGGTCATGCTGTCTTTCGCCGGGCCGGTCAGGCCGCGGCCGCGTCGCCGACCGGTGGCGCCTCGCCGACGATGCGGTGAGCGCCCGCGGGCCGCCGACCGGCACGCGGCACACCGGGGGCGCGCACCGAGAACAGCGGGATGAACACGTGCGCGAGCGGCCCGATGAGCAGCGCGTACAGCAGGGTGGCGACCCCGACGGTGCCGCCGAGCGCCCACCCGACGGCGAGCACCGTCACCTCGATCACGGTGCGCACGCGGCGGATCGAGCGGCTGGGGCGGCGCGCCACGTACCCGGTCATCAGGCCGTCACGCGGGCCGGGGCCCAGCCTGGCGCCGATGTACATGCCGGTCGCGATGCCGTTGAGCACGATGCCGCCGAGCAGGAACGCCCATCGGGCCACCAGGAGGTGTGGGGTTGGCAGGACGGCGACGGCGGCGTCCACGGCGAGGCCGATGACGATCGCGTTGGCCACGGTGCCGATACCGGGCCGCTGGCGCAGCGGGATCCACAGCAGCAGGACCACCACGCCGGTCAGGATCACCACCCAGCCGAAGCGCAGGCCGGTCCGCCGGGACACGCCCTGGTGGAACACGTCCCACGGATCCAGGCCGAGGCGAGCCTCGATCATGAGCGCCATGCTGACGCCGTAGCTGACCAGGCCGACGTGCAGCTGGATCAGCCGCCGGGTCAGCCGGTGGTGCAGTGGCATGGGTACGGGGTTGCCAGTGGCGGTCATGCGTGCAACTCTGAAGGCCAATTCACCGGTGAGACATAGCCAATTCGGGGAGAGTGGCCTTGGCTGGCATGGTTCGTGGCCCTCAGCTCGCACGCCTCCTGGGTGGCTGGCAGGGCCGGATGCGCGGTCCGGAGTACGGGCAGTTGGCGGCCGCGGTGCGCGGGCTGCTCACCGACGGGCGGCTGGCGCTGGGCGTGCGGCTGCCGGCGGAACGCGAGCTGGCACAGGCGCTGGGCCTCAGCCGGACCACCGTCACCGCGGCCTACCGGACCCTGCGGGAGTCCGGCCACCTCACCAGCCGCCGGGGCGCCGGAAGCTGGACCGCGCTGCCCGGCGGCCACCGCGTCGGCACGTCCGGGCTGCTCTCGCCCAACGACGCCGACGACGTCATCGACCTGAGCTGCGCGGCGATGCCCGCGCCGCCCGAGCTGCCCGATGCGGTCGCCGAGGCGGCCGAGGACCTGCCGCGGTACCTGACCGGCGCCGGCTACCACCCGATGGGGCTGGGCCCGCTGCGCGACGCCGTGGCCGGTGACTTCACCGCCCGAGGCCTGCCGACCACCGCCGACCAGATCATGATCACCGGCGGCGTGCAGCAGGCACTGGATCTGGTGCTCCGGCTGCTGGTGGCGCCCGGGCAGCGGCTCCTACTGGAGACGCCCACCTATCCCAACGCGCTGACCGCGGTCATCGCGAGCCGGGCGCGCATCGTCGGGTACGCCCTGAACGAGGCCGGCTGGGACGGCGACCTGCTGCTCACCACGATCCGTGACGCGCGGGCGCGGCTGGCGTACCTGATCCCGGACTATCACAACCCGACCGGTCAGCTGATGCACACCGCGTTACGGGAGCGGGTGCCCACGGCGGCGCACGCCGTGGGTACCGATGTGGTTGTCGACGAGTCGTTCGTCGACCTGCGCCTGGACGGGCCGCCGGTGCCGCCGGCCGTCGCCGCGTTCGACCGTGCCGCGCGCGTGCTCACGCTCGGCGGCATGAGCAAGCCGTACTGGGGAGGGCTGCGCATCGGCTGGGTGCGTGCCGCGACCCCGGTGGTCGCGCGGCTGGCGGCGGCGCGGGTCGGCGTGGACATGGCCTCGCCGGTGCTCGACCAGCTCGTCGCCGCCCGGCTGCTGGAGCGCCGCGAGCAGGTGCTCGCCGCCCGGCGCGCGCAGCTGACCGCGCGCCGCGACACGCTCGTCGCCGCGCTGCGCGCGCACCTGCCGGATTGGCGTTTCACGGTGCCGCACGGCGGCATGTCGCTGTGGGTGGAGCTGGACGCGCCGGTGTCCAGCGCCCTGGCCCGTGCGGTCGAGGAGTCCGGCATCCGGCTCGCGCCGGGCCCACGGTTCGGCGCCGACGGCACGATGGAGCGGTTCCTGCGGCTGCCGTACACGCTGCCACAGGCCGACCTGGTCGAGGCGGTCCGCCGGCTGGCCGACGCGCGCCAGTTCCTCGACCGCCCGTCGACCCGCACACTCCGGACACCCGCGATCGTCGCGTGAAAGAAGGGTCCCCTCCTAACGCTTCATGCGGTAAAGGGGGACCCTCCTTTCATCGCTACAGCTCGGCGAGGGCTCCCGCGTACATCTTCTCGATGTCGTCGGCGAAGGTCTTCTCGACCACCCGGCGCTTCACCTTCATCGACGGGGTCAGCTCACCGTCCTCGATGGACAGATCGCGGGGCAGGATCACGAACCGCTTCACGGTCTCCCAGCGGTTGAGTCGTTGGTTGAGCTCTTTGACGTAGCCGGCGACCATCTCCTGCGCCTCCGGCGAGGTCACGATCTCCGCGTACGGGCGGCTCTCCAGCGGACCACCGGCGGTCCACCCAACCAGCGCGTCGGGGTCCAGCGTGACCAGCATCGTGCAGAAGTTGCGGGCCTGCCCGATGACCAGCGCCTGCGACGTGTACGGGCAGATCGACTTGAACAGGCCCTCGATGTAGCTGGGGGCCACGTACTTGCCGCCGGACGTCTTGATCAGGTCCTTCTTGCGGTCGGTGATCCGCAGGTAGCCGTCGGCGTCCAGCTCGCCGATGTCTCCGGTGCGGAAGAAGCCGTCCTCAGTGAACGCGGCCGCGCTCTCCTCGGGCAGGTTGTGGTAGCCGCGCATCACCGACGTGCCGCGCAGCAGGACCTCGCCGTCGGTGTCGAGGCGTACTTCCAGGTCGCCGAGCGCCTGCCCGACCGTGCCCAACCGTGCCCCGTCGGGCCGGTTGACGAAGGAGCCGGCGAACGTCTCGGTCAGCCCGTACCCCTCGAGGATGGGGATGCCAGCGGCGTGGAAGAACTCCGCGATCTCCTTGGACAGCGGGGCAGAGCCCGAGACCAGGGCGCGGATCCGGCCGCCCAGGCGCTCCCGCAGCTTGGCGAACACGAGCCGGTCGGCGACGGCGTGCTGGGTGCGCAGTCGGGCCGGGACCGGCTTGCCCGCCAGGCGCAGCGCCGACACCTGCTTGCCCACGCTGACGGCCCAGGTGAAGATCTTCCACTTCGCGCCGCCGCCGGCGCGGGCGGTGGTCACCGCCCGGTTGTAGACCTTCTCGTACACCCGCGGGGCCGCCGCCATGATCGTCGGCCGGATCTTTGCGAGGTTGTCGACGATCTTGTCGACCCGGCCGTCGACGTAGGTCGGCAGGCCCACGTAGACGATGCCGCACAGCAGCGTCTTGCCGAATGAGTGCGACAGGGGCAGCCACAGGTACTGCAGGTCATCGGGGCGCAGCAGCCCCAGCTCGGCCTGGGTCCAGCCCTGCCAGACCCACCCGCTGTGCGGCAGCTCCACGCCCTTGGGCCGGCCCGTCGTGCCGGAGGTGTAGATCAGCGTGGCCAGATGATCGGGCCGGATCCCGGCGGTGATCTCCTCGACGAGGTCCGGCTGCTCGGCCAGCACCTCGGCGCCGCGGCGCTCCAGCTCGGCCAGGGTCCCGCCGGTTCCGTCGATGACGATTGTGGCCTTCAGGTCCGGCAGGTCCGCACCGTCGATCTTGGCGGCCTGTGCCGGATCCTCGGCGATGAGCACGGTCGAACCGGAGTCGCGCAGGATGTAGACGGCGTCCTCGGGCTCGGTCGTCGGGTAGACCGTCGTGGTGGCCGCGCCGGCGCACATCACGCCCAGGTCGGCGAGCACCCACTCGACGCGGGTGCTGGACAGGATGGCGACCCGGTCCTCCGGGCGTACCCCCAGAGCGTGCAGCCCGGCCGCGATCGCCTTCGCCCGCGCGGCGACCTCCGACCAGGTCAACCAGATCGGCTCAGCCGCGTCGTCGGGGGCCGGGTAGGCGAAGGCCTGCTTGTCGGGGGTCTCTGCCACCCGTTGGAGAAACATTTCGGGGATCGACTGGTAACGCAGCGCGGTCAAGGGGTCGCCTCCGGAAGGGGGGTGCGTGATCGGAGTCACGGCCGGTGTTACCGAAGAGTAGGATGTGTTTCCCGCTCTCGGCTACCCCCGGTCGCTCAAAGGCCCAGGCGGGCTTCGCTCAGCCGCGTGGTCAGGCCGGCGTCACCGGCCAACTCGACCCGGGCGGCGCGCTGCCGGCCGAAGAGAAACAGCATCAGTTCACCCGGGTCGCCTGTGACCGTGACGGCCGGGTTCTGGCTGTCCGCCGCGCCGTACCCGGGCGCGATCACCCGCACCGGGGCGGGGAAGCGGCGCAGGGCGAGCCGGGCCATGCTCGGCACCCGCGACCACAGCGCGGCCAGCAGGCCCGGGTCGAGGTCTCGCGGCTGCCAGCCCGGCTGGCCGCGGCGCGCGTCCTCGGTGTGCACGAAGAACTCGACGGTGTTGACCATCTCGTCGAGCGGGCCGATGGTCACCGGGCTCCACCGCGGCCCCTCGCGGACCAGGGCGACGAGATCGGGGTACGGGTGGCCGTCGCGGTAGCCGCGCCGGACCCGGTCCGTCCAGCCAGCGAGCGGCTTGAGGAGGATGCCCGGGGCGGCGTCGGGGCGGCGGTCGCGCACCACGATGTGCGCGGCGAGGTCACGGGCGGTCCAGCCGGTGCAGAGCGTGGGCGCGTCGGGGCCCACCTCGAGCAGCGTGTCGGCGAGAGCCTCGCGTTCGATTCGGGCGTACCGGGACATGCGTCGATCCTAGTGACAGTGCATCGGGTACGGGCCGGCGCAGGGCCGGCTGTTTCGAGTGCTACGAAACTGCTCCACCTACGACAGCAGCATCTAAAACTGCTCCACCTGCGACAGCAGTTTCGTAGCGTCGCGAACAGGGTCGACGGGTCCCGGCGCGACGATGTGACGGCGGACACACCGGTTAATGAAGGTGCCGCAAACGACCTCGTGCGGTAAGGATGGACTGCACCATCGACACTTACGGAGGTATCGGCGTTGGCCAGTGACCGGGCAGTTGGCAGCGGCCTACGGGTCCTGGGTCACGCCATCCGCGAGCAGCCCCGGCTCTTCGCCGTGGGCGTCGGCGGCAGCGTCCTGTTCGGCCTGCTGACCATCGCCGGCGCGCGGGTCATCGGGATCGTGGTCGGCCACGTCGTCGTCCCGGCGATCGACAGCGGCCACGTCACGGCCGCCGTCCTCGGCGCGGGCGCAGCGGCGATCATGACGGTCAGCGCCGGCAAGGTGCTCGGGCTGTTCGGGCGGCGGCTGGGCGCCGGGGCGATGCAGTTCCGGTTGCAGGCCAGCTACCGGCGCCGGGTCACCCGTCGATACCTGGAGCTGCCGCTGGCCTGGCACCACCGGCACGCCACCGGGACGCTGTTGTCGAACGCCAACGCCGACGTCGAGGCGGCTTTCTATCCGATCGCCCCGCTGCCGTTCGCGGTCGGGACCGTGGTGATGCTGGTCGTCGCGGTCGGCTCGCTGTTTTTCACCGACTGGGTGCTCGCCCTGGTCGGCGTCGGCGTCTTCGTGACGCTGCTCGGCATGAACGTCGTCTACTCCCGGCGGATGTCGCCGCGCGTGTCGAAGGCCCAGCAGTTGCGCGCGGAGGTGTCCGGCATCGCGCATGAGAGCTTCGACGGTGCGCTCGTGGTCAAGACGATGGGCCGTGAGGGCGAGGAGACGGCCCGGTTCGCCGGCAAGGCGGGTGAGCTGCGCGACGCGCTGATCAGCGTGGGGCGGGTGCGCGGCATGTTCGACCCGGTCCTCGACGCGCTACCCAGCTTCGGCACCCTCGCCGTCCTGCTGCTCGGCACCTGGCGGCTGCAACAGGGCGCCATCGGCGTGGCAGACGTGGTGAGCGTCGCGTTCCTGTTCACGGTGCTGGCGTTCCCGGTGCGCGCGATCGGCTGGGTCCTCGCCGAGTTGCCCCGCAGCGCCGTCGGCTGGGAGCGGGTGCAGGCCGTGCTCACCGCGACCGGCGACATGGTCTACGGCACCGCCGGGACGGCCGGGCACACGCCGGCCACGCTCCGCTTCGAGCACGTCGGGTTCGCCTACACCGACGGCCCCCTGGTGCTGCACGACGTCTCGTTCGAGGTGCCCGCCGGGCGCACCGTCGCGCTGGTCGGCCCGACCGGCTCGGGCAAGTCCACCATCGCTGCGCTCGCCGCCCGCCTGGTCGATCCGATCTCCGGCACCGTCCGCCTCGACGACGTCGACATGGCGCGGCTGGCACAGGAGCCGCTGACCGCCGCGGTCGCGCTCGTGCCGCAGGTCCCGTTCGTCTTCGACGACACCGTGCGCGGCAACGTCGCGCTCGACCGGGCCGGGGTGGACGACGACACGGTCTGGCGGGCGGTGCGCACCGCCCAGGCCGAGGCGTTCGTGTCGGTGCTGCCCGAGGGGCTCGACACCACCGTCGGGGAGCGTGGCACCTCGCTGTCCGGCGGCCAGCGGCAGCGGCTCACCCTGGCCCGGGCCCTCGCCGGCGGGCCGCGGCTGCTCGTCCTCGACGACGCCACCAGCGCGGTCGACCCCCGGGTGGAGGCGGCCATCCTGGCCTCCCTGCGCCGCGAGGGCGCCTCGATCCTGGTCGTCGCGTACCGCAGGGCCACCATCGCGCTCGCCGACGAGGTGGTCTACGTCGATCACGGCCGGGTCGTCGCCCACGGCACGCACGAGGACCTTCTGAACACCGTCCCCGGGTACGCGAACCTGGTCACCGCATACGAGAAGGCCGACGCGGAGCGGGCGCTGGAGCAGGCGTACGAGGACGCGGAGGTGTCGGCGTGACCACGGCCGTGGAAACCGCCTCCACCTGGCACACCCTCAGGCGCGGGCTGGCGATGTCGCCGGAGCTGCGCACCGGGCTCGCCGGCACGCTCGTGCTCGCCGTGTTCGCCACGGCAGGCCGGGTCGCCGTGCCGGTCGCGATCCAGCAGGGCATCGACCGGGGCCTGCGGGCATCCGGTGGGCCCGACCTCCGCGTGGTCAGCACGGTCGTCGCCATCACGGCGGCGGTGCTGCTGGTGACGATGCTCTGCGCGTACCTGATGAATGTGCGCCTCTACACGGTGAGCGAGACGGCGCTCGCGGGCATCCGGACCCGCACCTTCCGGCACATCCACGACCTGTCGATGCTGCACCAGCAGAGCGAGCGGCGCGGGTCGCTGGTGTCGCGGGTGACCGGCGACGTCGACCAGATCAGCCAGTTCCTGCAGTGGGGCGGCGTGATCCTGCTGGTGAGCTTCGGCCAGCTGACGATCACCACCGTCGTCATGGCCCTGTACTCGTGGCAGCTCACGCTCGTCGTGTACGCCGCGTTCGCGCCGGTGGTGTTCATCATCCGGTTCTTCCAGAAGCGGCTGACCGTCGCGTACGGGGCGGTTCGCAAGCACGTCGGCACGATGCTGGCGGCGGTCTCGGAGAGCGTGGTCGGCGCCGCGGTCATCCGCGCGTACGGGGTCCGCAGGCGCACCGAGACCCGCCTCGACGCGGCGATCGAGGACAACCGGCTGGCGCAGTCGCGGGCGTTGCGGACCAGCGTGACCAGCTTCACCGCCGGCGAGTGGGCCGCCGGCCTGGCCACCGCGGCGGTGGTCGTCGTCGGCGTCCTGCTCGGGGTGGGCGGGCACCTGACCGTGGGGCAGCTGACGGCGTTCCTGTTCCTGGTGACGATGTTCGTGCAGCCGGTGCAGATCGCGACCGAGGTGCTCAACGAGGCGCAGAACGCGATTGCCGGCTGGCACCGGGTCCTCGACGTGCTCGACCAGGAGCCCGACGTGGCCGACCCGGGGGATGCGGGGCGGGTGCTGCCGCCGCGCCCGATCGACGTGGAATTCGGGCACGTGCACTTCGCGTACCCGGGTGGTCCTGAGGTGTTGACCGACGTGGACCTCGCGATCGCCGCGCAGACCCGGGTGGCGGTGGTCGGTGAGACGGGCAGCGGGAAGACGACGTTCGCCAAGCTGCTGACCCGGCTGATGGACCCGACGAGCGGGATCGTTCGGCTGTCGGGCGTGCCGCTCACGGACGTGCGCTTCGCGTCGCTGCGCCGGCGGGTGGTGATGGTGCCGCAGGACGGGTTCCTGTTCGACGCGAGCGTGGCTGACAACGTGCGCTTCGCGCGGCCCGACCTGAGCGACGACGACCTCTACCTGGCCTTCGCCGAGTTGGGCCTCGCCGACTGGATCGAGGGGCTGCCCGGGGGTGTGCACACCCAGGTCGGCGAGCGCGGCGAGGCACTGTCGGTGGGGGAGCGGCAGCTCGTGGCGCTGGCCCGCGCATACGTGGCCGACCCGGACCTGCTCGTCCTCGACGAGGCGACCAGCGCCGTCGACCCGGCCACCGAGGTCCGGCTGCAGCGCACCCTGGACGCGGTGACCCGCGGGCGGACCACGGTCGCGATCGCGCACCGGCTGTCCACGGCACAGGCCGCCGACGAGGTGATCGTCGTCGACCGGGGCCGGGTGGTGCAGCGCGGGCCGCACAGCCAACTGGTACGCGATGCCGAGTCGGTATACGGACGCCTCTACGCTTCGTGGTTGGAGCAGACCCGCGCGATATCGTGATGGATATCGCATCGATATCGCGGGAGGCAGGCGTGGACAAGGTGACGCCACAGGAGCTGTTGTTACGCGCCGTCGACGGGCTGCCCGCCGAGGACCGGGAACGGGTCCTCGTCTGGCTGCTGGAGCGCTCGTTCGCCGGCACCCACCTGCCCGGGGCGACGGCCGGACTGCGCCCCGAGCTGGTCGACTCGGCGGAGGCGCTGCTGAGCCGCCCGCTGGGGGAGCACCGGGTCGTGCCGATCCGGTTGCCCAGCGAGCAGCACGCCGCGCTCAGGGACTGGTGCGCCGAGCACGGGTTCACGATGGCGACCGTGGTGCGCGGCCTGGTCGAGCGGTTCCTGGAGGAGCGCGGCCGGCTGCCCGCCCGGGTGGCGTGAGCGGGTTGCGCGGCCGTCGCATTCTGGACGGCATGGCAGGCGCATACAGCCACAACTACCCGCCCACCCGCTACGACTACGGGCCGGCCGAGCCGGTGCGCCGGTCGGCGCCGGCATCGGTGCACGTGGTGGCGCTCATCCAGTACCTCGTGGGGTTCCTGCTGCTCGCGGCCGGTGCCGCAGCCGGCTGGTTCGCCGTGGCCACGCCGCGGGGGGCGAGCCCGGACCTTCCGGTCGACCTGACCGGCGCCGGCCTCGCCGTCGGCGCCGTGCTCGTCTTCGCCGGCCTGGTCGTCATCGCGATCGGCCGCAAGCTCCAGCGCGGCAAGCGGTGGGCGCGGGCCCTCGTCCTGGCACTGTCGGTGGTCGGCATCGTCACCACGCTCTACGACGGGCTGGTCGCGCACACCGGAAACAGCAACGTCCTCGGCGGGCTCGTGCTGCCGGTGGTCTACCTGGTGCTGCTCAACCTGCCGGCCGCCCGGTCCTGGTACCGCAACCGCACCTACTGAAGCGGACGGGTCAGGTAGCCCTGGATGGTCGGTGCGATCGCGGCGACCAGCTCCTCGCGTGGCGTGCTGGCCAGCGGCTCGACCTTGACGATGTAACGGGCCATGGCCAGCCCCAGCATCTGCGACGCGATCAGGGAGGCGCGCAGCGGGCCCTCCTTGGGGTCCAGGTCGAGGCTGTTGACCACGCGGCGGAGGATCTGTGCGGTGATGAACTCGCGGAGCATCCGCGCCGACCAGTCGTGGCTGACCGCGCTGCGCATGAGGGCGGCGGCGGTGGTGCCGGCCGGCGAGTCCCACACCGTGAGGAACGTGCGCACCAGCCGCTCGCCGACCGCGTCCACGCCGCCTCCCAGCACCTGGGGAAGGAACTCGTTCGGGTTGACGGGTAGCTCCATCATCTCCAGGAAGAGCTGGTCCTTGGACCCGAAATAGTGGTGGACCAGCGCCGGGTCCACCCCGGCGCTGGTCGCGATCTGCCGGATCGACGCCTTGTCGTAGCCGCGCTCGGCGAACGCCTTCCTCGCCGCGGCGAGGATCGCCGTGCGGGTGTCCTGGTTGCCGGGGCGTCGTCCGGTGCGGGGCATGCCTCTCCCTGTCCTCGCTGGTTATGCCGTGCGCCGCCGCAATGTTGCCGCGCCGAGCAGCAGGGCGACCAGAATGCAGCCCACCACGACGGTCACGTCCCGCCACATGGTGGTGGTCGCCTCGGCGTGCCGGCTCACCTGGATGAGCGCGTCGACGGCGTACGTCATCGGCAGCACGTTACTGATCTTCTCCAGCCAGTCGGCCATCTGGTCACGCGGCCAGATCAGCCCGCACAGCAGCATCTGCG